>Ga0210403_10000109_pt1 | contig 93615 bp, 79 predicted proteins | sample IncBWC19MmetaG_FD_150863 | JGI IMG/M metagenome (GOLD analysis project Ga0210403, IMG submission 150863) | Forest soil microbial communities from Barre Woods Harvard Forest LTER site, Petersham, Massachusetts, United States - Inc-BW-C-19-M | ecosystem: Environmental > Terrestrial > Soil >...
GAAGGCGATCGCCGCGCACCTCAGGAAGACGGACGCGATAACGATGACACCATCCACTGACCCGGCCGCCAAGCCCCGCTTCGCCTACGCCATCGCCACCGCCCTCGGCACCGGTTACCTCAAGCCCGGCCCCGGCACCTGGGGCTCCGTCGTCGGTCTGCTCATCGCCGTCATCTCTCATCCTTACACTTGGTTCATCGTCCTGGCCGTTCATCTGGGCGGCGGACTCGGTTTCGATCTACCGTTACAATCAGGACGGCTCGGAATTGCGATTCTTCTGATTCCCTCAATTGCAGTGTGGTTATTCCTTGCTTTGCTTGGAGTAAAGACCAGCAGGCAAGTTGCCGAGTACGCCGGAATAAAAGATCCTCAATACGTGGTAATCGACGAAGTCTCCGGAGTGCACCTCGTACTTCTTCTGAGCTTGGCTCCCGTCGCACCGATTGTCTTCTTAAGACCCGAAGATGCCGCCGCGTTCGCTCTCTACACCGGCATGAGCATCCTCAACTGGAAATTCCTCCTCGCTGCCTTCCTCCTCTTCCGCCTTTTCGACATCGCCAAACCCTTCCCCTGCCGCCGCCTCGAAAAACTCCCCGGCGGTTGGGGCATTATGGCCGACGACTGGATGGCCGGCGTCTACGCTGCCATTTGCTTGCGTCTCGCGTTACACTTTCATTGGCTATGAACTTTGGGCAAGAGCAATGAAATTCGGGTTTGGCAGCACACCAGAAAAGAACGGCATCCCGCACATTGAGCGAATTGCGCCCGCCGCCGCGATTCCCGGGGGCGAGATCGCCATCTTCGGCAGCGGCTTCACGTCGCGCCACGGCGGCCGTCCTCTCGTCCGCTTTGGCGAAGCCGAAGCCCCGCTTTCTCTCGCCAGCAGCAACCGCCTGATTGCCCGCGTTCCGGAAAACGCCAACGGCAGCACCATCCAGATCGTCAATGCGCAAAGCGAAAGCCAGCCCTTCCCCGTGGCCCTCGGATTCCAAATCGCCGACAACCTGCATCCTGTCAGCAACCCGGCCGTCGACTCCGCTGGAAATATCTACGTCACCTTCAGCGGCCCCCGCGGCCAGCGCGTTCCGGTTTCGCTCTATAAAATCAACACCAGCTACACCGTCAAGCCGTTCGTCACATCGCTCATCAATCCCACCGGCCTCGCCCTCAACTCGGCCGGCGACCTCTTCGTCTCCTGCCGCCACGACGGCACCATCTTCCGCGTCACGCCAGACGGCCGCAGCGAACAATGGATCGAGGGCATGGGCATCGCCACCGGCATCGCCTTCGATGCAAAAGGAAATCTCTTCGTCGGCGACCGCAGCGGCACCATTTTCAAAATCAGCCCCGAGCGCGAAATTTTCGTCTTCGCCACTCTCGAGCCTTCCATGGCCGCCTATCATCTGGCGTTCCATCCCAGCGGCGAACTTTACGTCAGCGGCCCCACCACCTCCAGTTACGACCGCGTCTATCGCATCACCCAAAACGGCGAAGTCCACGTCTTCTATCGCGGCCTCGGCCGCCCACAAGGCCTCGCGTTCGATCAAAACGAAAACCTCTACGTAGTCGCCTCCTTCGGCGGCCACCGCGGCGTCGTCCGCATCTCGCCCCAGGGCCACGCCGAACACGTTCTCAGCGGCTCGGCACTCGTAGGCCTCGCCCTCCTCCCCAGCGGCCGCGGCATCCTCGCCGCCAACAGTTCCCTCTTCACTATCGACTGGAACGTCCGCGGCCTACCCCTCCACGGCTAAGAACTCGAATGAGAATCGGAAGTCACCGCATAAGGTATTGGACTCTCGTAATCTCCGTCCTATTGTTCTGTGATATCGCGCGTTCGATTCCCGTTGCCATCCGCGACCAGTCAATACTCCAGCATCATGTAGAAACATATGGACGCATGTTAACCTCTGAGCCAGATCAAAATAAATTGGTCTACTATGCTTATGAAACAGATCGAGGTACCTACGGCGGTGCGTACGAACCAAAGGAATCCAGCATTCCGTATTTGAAGATCGGCGAGGCAATCACAGTGACGTATTCAGAGCGAGAGCCATGGAAGCACACTCTCGGTCATGAGCTAAAGGCCAGTTTCCGCCTGTTCATGATTCTTAACCTCGCCGAGTTCCTGCTAGCGGCTGGCTTTCTGGTGGCCTCATTCCCCCGGACGTAGGCGAGGGTATGGCTCAAACTTCAGTCTGATTTTGACTCGTTAGAATTAGGGGTGAGAGTAGCTCCATGAAAGCCGAAATCATCGCCGTCGGTTCTGAACTCCTCACTCCCGACCGTGTAGACACCAACTCACTCTTCCTCACCGAAGAATTGAACAAGCTCGGCATCGAAGTTCTGCGCAAAACCATCGTCGGTGACAATCGCGAATTACTCGCGGAAGCGTTTCGCGACGCGCTAAACCGTGTTCCAGTTGTAATCACCAGCGGCGGCCTCGGACCCACCGAAGACGACCTCACCCGCGAAACTCTCGCCGAACTTCTCGGCCGCCGCCTGCAACGAAATGACGAAGTCGTTCGAGCCATCGAAGCCAGATTCCGCAGCTTCAAACGCGACATGCCCGCCGTGAATCTCCGCCAGGCCATGGTCCCCGAAGGCGCCGAAGTCCTCGAAAATCCCCGCGGCACTGCTCCCGGCCTGTGGATTGAAGACAAAGGCCGCATGGTCGCACTCCTTCCCGGCCCTCCACGCGAACTGAAACCGCTTTTTCTCGAACAAGTCCTGCCGCGCCTCCGCCGCCGCGTCTCCGGCGTCCGCATGTTTCACCGCGAGCTCCGCGTCACCGGCCTCGGCGAATCGCACGTCGAAGAACGCATCCGCCCCATATACACCCGCTTCCCCCAGGTGAACACCACCATTCTCGCCGCTCCCGGCGAAATCCAGATTCATCTCCGCCTCTGGACCGACGACGCCACGCAAGCCGAAACCACACTCGACGAAATCGTCCGCAGCTTCGAACTTGCCCTCGGCGATCGCATCTTCGCCCATAAAGCCGTGACCCTCGAAGACGTCGTCGCCGAACTGCTCACCACCAACCGCGCCACCATCTCCACAGCGGAAAGCTGCACCGGCGGCCTGCTCGCCGAACGCCTCACGCGCATCCCTGGCAGCTCCAACTATTTTCTCGGCGGCGTCGTCTCCTACAGCAACGAACGCAAAACCGCCTGGACCGAAGTTCCCGCCGAACTCATCGCTTCCAAAGGCGCGGTCAGCGCGGAAGTGGCCGTCGCGCTCGCCGAAGGCATTCGCCGCAGCGTCGGCAGCACCTTTGGCGTCGGCATCACCGGCATCGCCGGCCCCGGCGGCGGCAGCGAAGAAAAACCCGTTGGCACCGTCCACATCGCCCTGGCCACCCCAACAGGAACGAAAGAGCGTCTCGTCCACCTCCCCGGCGACCGCGAAATGATCCGCTACTACGCTTCCCAACTCGCCCTCGACATGGTCCGCGTGCACTACCTCTTCGACGGCAAACCTCAGCCGCGCCGCGTCAATCCGGCAAGCTAGGCCAGGTTGCTTCTGTGCGACTCTTCATCGCCATCGAAATCCCGGAAACAATTCGAACCGCCTTCGCTTCCCTGTTGAAAGACTTCCGCGCCCTCGCTCCGCAGCTGAAATGGGTGCGCCCCGAAAATCTCCACGTCACCCTCAAATTCCTCGGCGAAACCGATCCCTCAAAATTGGGGCCGCTCCAAATCGCGCTCTCGGGCGTTCGCTCCGCCGAACCAGCAAATCTCGAATTTCGCGGCCTAGGCTTTTTCCCGAATGCAAAACGCCCCCGCGTCTTCTGGGCGGGCATGCAAGCCTCCGCGAATCTCAAAACCCTCGCCGCGGACATCGATCAAGCCGTGCACAAGCTCGGATTCACCCTCGAAGAGCGTCCGTACGCCCCGCACCTGACTCTCGCCAGAATTTCACTCCCGATCATCCCGCCGAAATTGCTTCAAACCATCGGGGAAAAAAGCGGCCAATCCCTCGGCTCCCTCGCCACGCGCCAATTTCATCTCATCGAAAGCAAGCTCAAACCCACCGGAGCGGAGTACACTACCGTGCAATCGTTCCATTTTGCCTCGGAGGCTTAAGCCTGCATGTCGTTCTTCACGCCGACGACAATCCTTCTTCTCGCCGCCGCCTATTTTCTCGGCTCGATTCCGTTCGGCCTGCTCCTGGCCAAACTCTTCGCCGGAAAGGACATTCGCGAATCCGGCAGCGGCAACATCGGCGCCAACAACGTCGCGCGTGTCGTCGGCCCCGCGGCGGGAATCCTCACGCTCGTGCTCGACGCCGCCAAAGGATACGCCGCCGTTTGGCTCGCCGGGCGCTTCTCCGACCAAAGTTCCGCGGCTCTAACTCTCGCTGCGGTTGCCGCGCTGCTAGGCCACTGTTTCCCTATCTGGCTGAAATTCAAAGGCGGCAAAGGAGTCGCCACCGCTCTCGGAGTTTTCCTGATGCTCGCCCCATTTGCTGCTCTGGGCGCACTGCTGGTTTTCATCTTAGTCAGCATCGCCTGGCGCTACGTTTCCCTCGGCTCCGTCTCCGCCGCTGCCGCGATGCCCCTGCTGATGTATTTCTTGTGGGCCCCCGGTCACGCGCCGCCATTGATAGTCGACTTCGGCACCCTCTTCGCCGCCGGCCTCGTCATCTTCAAGCACGACGCCAACTTGCAACGCCTCATGGACGGCGAGGAACCAAAATTTTCCTTCGGCAAATCCAGCGGTGACCCCGCGTGAGCCGCATCACCATCCTCGGCGGCGGCAGCTGGGGCACCGGCCTCGCCGTCATCCTCGCCGGCAGCCGCCGCAAACACGAAATCCGCCTTTGGGTACGCGCATCCTCCCTAGCCGACTCCATCGAGCGCGACCGCGAAAACAAAAAATATCTCCCCGGCATCCCCATTCCGCCCTGCGTCAACGCCTCTTCGGACCTGGAAAATTCCCTCCGTGAAGCGCACATAGTAGTCAATGCGATCCCCTCCGCCCACACTCGCAGCATCTTCGCCCTGGCGCTTCCCCATGTCTCGCGCGACGCGGCATTCGTCAGCGCCACAAAAGGCCTCGAACCTGCAACTCACCTGCGTATGAGCGAAGTCCTCTCCCAGGTCATCAACGCCCGCTTTCTCCCGCAAATCGCCGTGCTCTCCGGCCCCTCCTTCGCCGCCGAAGCCGCGCAAGGTCACCCCACTGCCGTCGTACTCGCCTCGGAAGACGCGTCCCTCGGCGCCTTTTTGCAGGAAGAATTCTCCAGCCCCACCTTCCGCCTCTACACCAACGATGACGTCCTCGGCGTCGAGCTCGCCGGCGCCATGAAAAACGTGATGGCCATCGCCGCCGGCGCCTGCCAGGGCCTGGCCCTCGGCGCAAACTCGCTTGCCGCCTTGATCACCCGCGGACTTGCCGAAATGTCGCGCCTGGCCGTGGCCCTCGGCGGCAAACCCGAAACCCTCAGCGGACTCGCCGGCATGGGTGACCTCATCCTTACCTGCTACGGCTCCCAAAGCCGCAACCGCCGCGTCGGATTCGAACTCGGCCAGGGCCGCTCGCTGCAGCAAATCCTTGCGGACATGACCATGGTCGCCGAAGGCGTGGGCACCACTGCCGCCCTCCTCGCCCTGGCAAAAGAAAACCACCTCGAACTCCCCATCACCCAGCAGGTCCACAGCATTCTGCACCTCGGCAACTCCCCCCGCGAAGCCATCCGCGCCATCATGGAGCGTCCCTTAAAACGTGAGTAACCGCTCAATGATTGCCCGTTGCCGCCCCGCCTCCTGATCGCTGTTATCTGCTCGCTGCTATCCCGCCACAAAACTCTCCCAAACGCGCCATTCCGTGTCTATGCTCTAACTGATTACTGTTTACTGATTACTTTCCTCTAGTACCTCCAGCCTAGTTGCACTTCCGCTCCCCCTGTCCTTTAGGCCAGCCGCTTTCCCCGCCTCGCCCTCCTAAAATTAATCAGTTGCGATGGCGGACAGTATTTCATCGATTTTGACGCGCCTCCGTTCCGGCCGGGTGCGCATCCTCTGGCTTGTGCTCGGTTCGCTCCTTCTTGTGAGCGCGCTCCCCATTGGCTTGTACCACCGCCAGGTTCTCGAACTCAGCCAGGAAAAACTCGTGGATACCGAGCGCGTTCAGCAAACGGAAATTACCCGCTCGCTCGCCCAGGAAGTTCAGTTCTTCGAATCCAACCTGACGCAACAACTCATCAGCCAGCGCCAGATTCTTACCCTCACGGGCCTCATCGATAACGTCACCGACCCCGTCGCCGAGCCTAAAGTCACCCGGCTCCTCGAAAATTTCGTCGATTCCAACCGCAACTCGTTTATCTATCTCACCGCCGTCGGTCGCGACGGCAAGGGCACCACCGCTTCCCAGGGAAACTTCCGCGCGGAGCAGGATCCCTTCGTCGCCAAGGCCCTGCAGCGTGCCTTCGTCAGTTGCGTGCAGTCCGTGAAATTCCGCAGCGATCCTCTAGCCCTTGCGCCCGACAATCGCCCCGCTTTCGTGATGGCGGTTCCACTCAAGGATTCCCAGGACAATTTCACCGGCATGCTCGCCGCCGTTGTTTCGCTCGACCCGATTCTTCACCGCTTGCAGGACGCCAGCGTCCGCGGCCGTGCCGTCTTCATCGTCGACCACTACGGCCACATCGTCGCGCATCCGGACACCAAGCATTTTGTTCCGGGCGAAGACTTGAGCGACAAATCGCACATGGTCGCCCAGATCAAGGCTCTCCCCAAGGATTTGCGCAACACCGAAACCGTCCATTTCATCGAGAAGGAAAATAACCGCCAGGTCGAAATGGTCGGCACCTACAGCACCTTCCCGGAAGCCAACTGGGCCGTCATCTCCGAACGCAGCGTGGACGAAGCCCGCGCCGACGCCGGCGTCACCGAACTCAACCAGCAAGCCCTGGCTTTCGTCAGCGTGGTGGTCCTCGTCGCCATTCTCTTCGGTTATTTCTTCGCCGTCGGCATCAGCACCCCGATCCGCTCGCTCGCCGCTTCCACCCGCGCCATCAGCCGCGGTGAATTCCACCAGCGCACTCCAGTGCGCGGCGCCACCGAAATCAGCGAACTCGCTGAAAATTTCAACCTCATGGCCAGCGACATCGAGGAGTACATCGAGAAGCTGAAGGAAGCCGCCGAGAAAAATCGCGAACTCTTCATCGGCTCCATCCGCATGCTCGCGGCCGCAATCGACGAAAAGGACCCGTACACCCGAGGCCATTCTGGCCGCGTCGCGAAGTATTCCACCATCATCGCCCAGGAAATGAAGCTCTCGCCCGACGATCTCGACAAACTGAAAATCGCCGCCCTCCTCCACGACGTCGGAAAAATCGGCGTGGACGATCGCGTCCTCAAAAAGCCCGGCTCCCTGACCCCCGAAGAGTTCGAAATCATGAAGACTCACACCACCAAGGGCGCCAACATCATGCGTCCGGTCTCGCAGCTAAAAGAAATGCTGCCGGGTATCGAATTGCACCACGAGCACATGGACGGCCGCGGTTACCCCTACGGCCTCACCGGCCCGCAAATTCCCCAAATGGCGCGCATCATCGGTGTCGCCGACACCCTCGATGCCATGACCACCAATCGCCCCTACCAAACCGCCATGGAACTCGACTACGCCCTCGGCCGCATCAAAGCCCTCGCCGGCTCCAAGTTCGACGAAGCCATCGTCATCGCCCTCGAATCCGCCGTTAAATCCGGCAAGCTCCGCCTAACCGCCGTCGAAGTCCAGGTCTAACTTTTGAGTGCGACAGCAAAGCTGTCGCTTTTACGCTCCAAACCCAACCACCCAAATCCCCCAGCCTTTGTAGGGGAGGAGCGTGCTCCTCCCTCTTGGGTCACTCTTGTCTTTGCAGGGGCGGTTTACGCCGCCTTCTTTCTTTTCTCTTGCCCCTGTAGGGCCTGCCTTCCGGGGCGGGCCGCTCTTTCCGAATCCCAACTCTCTTTTTCTTCCTCAATCGCCTCCCCGTCCCCTCCCCACCCAATCTGTTACACTTTTCTTTCCCGCCTTTTCCCCAGCGCGGGCCACTCTTATGATCACTCTCTTCGGAAAACCCGAACCGACGCTCCTCGAGCGCCTCAAAGAGTCCGTCGGCAAAACGAAAGAAGCCCTGGCTGACACCCTCGACACCATCACCCAGGGTGGCCGCCAGATCGATCCCTCCATCCTCAAAGAAGTCGAAAACGCCTTGCTCTCCGCCGACCTCGGCGTAAAAACCACCAAAGAAATTCTCGACTCCGTGAAAGAACAGCTCTCCCGCAACGCTCTCAACAACGGCGAGCAACTGAAACACGAAATCAAGAAACACGTTTTTCGTGCCCTCAATGTCTACGGAAACACCCCGCACCTGGTTGGCGCCGCCAACGGCAACGACCCCCGCGTCATCTTCATCGTCGGCGTAAACGGAGCCGGCAAAACCACCAGCATCGGCAAACTCGCCAATCGCCTCCGCCAGGATGGCCGCAGCGTCGTCCTCTGCGCCGCCGACACCTTCCGCGCAGCCGCCATCGAGCAACTCGAAATCTGGGCCCAGCGCAACGGCGTCGAACTCATCAAGCAAAAATCCGGCTCCGATCCCGCCGCCGTAGTCTTCGACGCCATGGCCGCAGCAAAAGCCCGCGGCGCCGATGCCGTAATCGTCGACACCGCCGGCCGCCTGCACACCAAATCCAATCTCATGCTTGAACTCGAAAAAATGAAACGCACCGCCGCAAAAGTGATTCCTGGCGCTCCCCACGATATCCTCCTGGTGATGGACGCCACCACCGGCCAGAACGGCCTCGCCCAGGCCCGCGAATTCACCTCTTCCGTCGGCGTAACCGGCATCATCCTCACCAAACTCGACGGCACCGCCAAAGGCGGCATCGTCGTCGCCATCTCCCGCGAACTCGGCCTCCCCATCCGCTTCGTCGGCACCGGCGAACAAATCAACGACCTCGTCCCCTTCGACGCCCAAACCTACGCCGACTCGCTTTTCAACTGACACCGTGAATCCACACGACACTCATTTCATGCAGCACGCGCTGGACCTGGCGCGCAAAGGCATCGCCCTCGCCAGCCCGAATCCAACCGTAGGCTGCGTGATTGTGAAAGACGGCGCAATCCTCGGCGAAGGCTTCCATCAATACGATTGGAAAGACCACGCAGAAATTGTCGCCCTCAAACAAGCAGGGGAACGCGCCCGCGGCGCAACCCTCTACGTCACTCTCGAACCCTGCAATCACACCGGCCGCACCGGCCCCTGCACAGAAGCCATCATCGCCGCAGGCGTCTCGCGCGTAGTCGCCGCAATGGAAGATCCAAACCCGAAAACACGCGGCACTGGATTCGCGCGATTGCGCGCCGCAGGCATCGAAGTCGAAAGCGGCCTGCTCGAAGACAACGCGCAAGAACTCAACGAAGCCTTCTCCCACTGGATCACCACAAAAAAACCGTTTGTCACCTTGAAATCCGCCCTAACCCTCGACGGCCAACTCGCCCTCCCAAAATCCCCAAAATCCAAAAATCACGAATGGATCACCAGCGAAGAATCCCGAGCCGAAGTCCACCGCATGCGCCACACCTCCGACGCCCTCCTCACCGGCATCGGCACCATCCTCGCCGACAATCCCCTCCTCACCGACCGCAGCGGCCTCCCGCGCCGCCGCCGTTTGCTCCGCGTAATCCTCGACACCCGCCTCCGCCTCTCCCCCAAGTCCCGCATCGTCCAAACTTCCGACGACGATCTCCTCGTCTACACCTCTGCCCGGCTCAAAACTCCAAAAGCCCGCAAACTCCAAAACGCCGGCGTCGAATTAATCGAAGTAAAACGCAGTCGCACCAGCCTCGATCTAAGCGCCGTCCTCAAAGATCTCGGCCGCCGCGACATCCTAAGCGTCCTCCTCGAAGCCGGCCCGCACCTCAACGCCGCCGCCCTCTCCGCCAACCTCGTCAACAAACTAGTCCTCTTCTACGCCCCCAAGATCGCCGACGATAATCGCGTCCCCTTCGTAAGCTCTATCGCCAAGACGATGCCCCCAATGCTCGTGCGCACCATCCGCCAAATCGGCCCCGACGTAACAGTAGTCGCCTACCCGCGCAAGCCACCTTTGTAGGGGAGGGGCTCGCTTGCCCTGAGTCCTCCCGAAGGGCCCCTCCCTCTTGGATTACTCCCGTCTTTGTAGCGGCCGCCTTCCGAGGCGGGCGCCTTTCGCCCCTCCCTCTTGGGTTCCTCTTGTTTTTTATTCCCTTTGCGCACGCGCTCCCAAAAATCTCCTATCCAATCGCCCCCATGTTTGCGACCATTTCCCTCGAACCACCCTGCACCCATCGCCTAACGGAGGCCTCCCCGCGTGTCCGAACCACCGCGTTCCTGGCGTCTCGGCTTCTGGAGCCTCATCGCCACGCAATTTCAAGGCGCCTTCAATGACAATGCCCTGAAATTCGTGGTGATCTTTCTGATCATCGGCACCAATCTCTCCTCCGATGAAGAAGAAGCCAAAGTCCTCCTCGTCGGCTCCCTCTTCGCCCTCCCCTTCATTCTCTTTTCCATGACCGGCGGCTATTTCGCTGACCGTTTCAGCAAGCGCTCCGTAACCATCTGGACCAAAGTCTTCGAAATCTCCGTAATGCTCTTCGCCATCGCCGGCTTCGCCCTTCACAGCATGGCCATGTCCCTCGCCGCCGTATTCCTCGCCAGCACCCAGGGTGCCCTCTTCGGCCCATCAAAATACGGCCTGCTCCCCGAACTCCTTCCCGAAAAACGCCTCTCCTGGGGCAACGGCATCATCGAACTCGGCACCTTCCTCGCCGCCATCACCGGCACCGTCGTCGGCGCCCGCCTCTCCGAAGTCTTCGTCGGCCGCGAATACTATTCCGGAATTTTCTTCCTCGCGTGCTCAATCGTCGGCCTCGCCACCAGCTTCGGCATTTCCAAAATCCCCGCCGCCGACCCCGCAAAAACATTCCGCATTAATTTCCTCGGCGATCTCTGGTCGCAAGGCAAGCTCATCGGCCGGGACCGCGTGCTGTGGCTCGCCGTTCTAGGCAACACCTACTTCTTCTTCCTCGGCGCCCTCCTCCAATTCAACATCGTCTTCTACGGCCGCGACGTCCTCCGCGTCACCGCCACTCATGGCAGCCTGCTCCAAGCCGCCATCGCCATCGGCATCGGCCTCGGCAGCCTCGCCGCCGGCTATCTCTCCGGCGGCAAAATCGAATACGGCCTCATTCCCCTTGGCGCCGTGGGTATCACCCTTTTCGGTTTTCTCCTCGCCGCGCCCGGCCTCTCCTTCAACGCGGTCCTCGCCCTTCTCGCCGCCCTCGGCTTTTCCGGCGGTTTCTTCATCGTACCCATCAGCGCATTAATCCAGCACCGACCGGAAGAGCAGCATCGCGGCGGCGTCCTCGCCGCTGCCAATCTCTACTCCTTCATCGGCATCCTCGCCGCCTCCGGCGCGTTTTATCTGCTGAAGCACTATCTGCAGCTCGGCCCCGCCGCAATTTTCTTCTGGGCCTCGTTCCTCACCCTTGGCGCCCTCGCCTACCTCCTTTGGCTCCTGCCCGACTCCCTGGTCCGCCTCCTGCTCTGGATTGCCACCCACACGATTTACCGCCTCGATCTGAAAGGCCAGGAAAATGTTCCTGTCCACGGCGGAGCTCTTCTCACCCCAAATCATTCCTCCTGGATAGACGCGGTGTTGCTCGTTTGCTCCACCGACAGGCCCATCCGCTTCCTCATGTTCAAAGGCGTCTACGATCTCCCCTTCATCAAACCCTTCGCCAAAATTTTAAAATTTATTCCCATCGCTTCCGACCAGGGCCCCCGCGAAATGATTCACTCCCTGCGCGAGGCCTCCGACGCGCTCCGCAACGGCGAAGTCGTCTGCATCTTCCCCGAAGGCGAAATCACCCGCATCGGCCAGATGCTCCCTTTCCGCCGCGGCTTCGAGCGCATCATCAAAGGTATCGACGTCCCCATCATCCCCGTGAACATCGACGGTCTCTGGGGCTCCATCTTCAGTTTTTCCGGCGGCCGCTTTCTCTGGAAACGCCCTCGCCAAATTCCCTACCCCGTTCGCGTATCCTTCGGGAAACCGCTGCCCTCCACGGCCAGCACCACCGACGTACGCACCGCCGTCCAGGAACTAAGCGTCGATGCCTTCAATCGCCGCCGCCGTTACATGAAGACGCTTACCTGCTCGTTCATCCAGATGGCCCGCCGCCATTCCCGGCGCTTCGCCATGGCCGACGGCCGCACACCCAAACTCAGCTTCGGCGAGGCCCTCACCAAAACAATCTTCCTCGCCCGCCGCCTCCGTCCGCTCTGGCAGGGCCAAGAAATGGTCGGCGTCCTTCTCCCCCCCTCCATCCCCGGTGCGCTCGTCAACTGGGCCGCCATGCTGCAAGGCAAAGTCCCGATCAATCTGAACTACACAACGTCAAACGAATCCCTCGCCTCCTGCGCGAAACAATGCGATCTGCAAACCGTCGTCACTTCCAAACTCTTCCTCGAAAAAGTCCACATCGAACCACCAGGAAAAGTCATCTATGTGGAAGACCTCGCCGAAAATCCCCGCCTCTCCGAAAAACTCATAGCGCTTCTTTCCGCCAAGCTTTTGCCCGCCCGCCTGCTCGAGCGTTCCCTCGGCTTCACCCGCAAGCCCTCCCTCGACGACACCGCCACCATCATCTTCTCCAGCGGCTCCACCGGCGAACCCAAGGGCGTCATACTCTCCCACTTCAACCTTGCCGCCAACGTCGAACAGATCGAACAGGTCTTCCATCTCCACAAAGGAGATTCCATCCTCGGCATCCTTCCCTTCTTCCACTCCTTCGGTTTCACCGGCACTCTGTGCCTACCCGCCATGGCCGGAATCGGCGCCATCTTTCACCCCAGCCCGCTCGACGCGCAAGCCATCGCCGCCCTCGTCAGCAAATATTCCGTATCCATGATGCTTTCCACGCCCACCTTCTTGAACTCCTACACCCGCCGCTGCCCTCCCGAATCCTTCGGCAGCCTCCGCATCGTAATGGCAGGTGCCGAAAAATTGCCCGAGCGCGTAGCCCAAGCCTTCGAAGACCACTTCGGTATCCGCCCGCTCGAAGGCTACGGCTGCACCGAATGCTCCCCGGTCGTCGCCGTCAACACCTACGATTTTCGCGCCGCCTATTTCCGCCAGGTCGGAGCCAAGCGCGGCACCATCGGCCATCCGCTTCCCGGAGTCGGCGTCCGCATCATAGATCCAGACTCCGGCGAAGCGCTCCCCGTCGACAAGCCGGGCCTGCTGCTAGTTCGCGGCCCCAACATCATGGTCGGCTACCTGAACCGCCCCGATAAAACCGCCGAAGTCCTGAAAGACGGCTGGTACAACACCGGTGACATCGCCACTCAGGACGAAGACGGCTTCCTCCGCATCACCGACCGCCTAAGCCGCTTCAGCAAAATCGGCGGCGAAATGGTTCCCCATATCAAGGTGGAAGAAAAACTCCACGAACTCCTCGAAGCCGACGGCCAGGTCTTAGCCGTCACCGCCATCCCCGACGAGAAAAAAGGCGAACGCCTAGTAGTCGTACACACTCTGAAGGAAGAAACCCTGAAGGACTGCCTGGAGAAACTTTCAAAAAGCGATCTACCCGCCCTCTGGAAACCCCGCCCCGATCAATTCATCCACGTAGAACAACTACCCTACCTAGGCACCGGCAAACTAGACCTCCGCCGCCTCCGCGAACTCGCCCAGGCCCAGCCAAACGTCTCATCGAGCTGAAGCGTAAGGGTGTCTCAGCACCAAGCCTCGGAGAGGCGGCAGACCTTAGCCCAGGGCGTCAGCCCTGGGGCCCCTCTCACAATCGCCTTAAGCCCCGGAGGGGCGACACAATATTCCTTGCGACGACAACTCAACTCTCCTTCTTCTCCCGCGGTCTGCATTCGTCAAGGATTTCCGCGACTAAAAACGGTATCCTAAGTTTTCTTCAGATATGCAGCAACGTGACGGAGCGCACTGAAAATGTTCACCGGAATAATCGAACACCAAGGCACCGTAGAATCCCTCAACGCCAACGCCGAAGGCGGCCGCCTGAAAATCCACGCGCCCACAGTCGCCAAGAATCTCGAAATTTCCAAAAGCATAGCCGTAAACGGCTGCTGCCTGACCGTCGTAGAAATCAACGCCGATCACTTCTCCGCCGACCTCTCCGGCGAAACCCTTCGCAAAACCTCCCTCGACGAATGGAAATCCGGCACCCACGTCAATCTGGAGCAACCTCTGACCGCCGGAAAAGAATTCGGCGGCCACTTCGTCCTCGGCCACGTGGACACCATCGGCCGCGTAGCCCGCCTAGCCCCCGAAGGCGACAACTGGTGGTACGGCGTCGAAGTCCCCGAATCCTTTGCCCGCTACATCGTCCCCCAGGGCTCCATCACCATCGACGGCATCAGCCTCACCGTCGCCCGCTGGAACGCCCCCCTCGCCGAATTCGCGGTGATCCCCTTCACCTACGAACACACCAACATCCGCCACAAAAAAATCGGCGATGCCGTAAACCTAGAAGGCGATGTCCTGGGAAAATACGTCGAACGCTATCTAGAAGCCCGCGGCGGTGCAAAGTCCGCCAGCAACCTAACCGTCCCCGAACTAACCAGCCAGGGCTTCTAACCTATAGCTCACCCCTTCAGGGATGAGGGTTTCCACCGCACCGGCAACCACACACCCTGACAGGAGAACTCACACTTTCAGGGCCTGAGCCAAAAATGAAGGATCGCAAACGTGAATACCCCTGAAACCAACACAACCAAAACAGTCGAGATTGTCGTGCCTTTTTCCACGGAATAGCTTGGCTTGTAGTCCGCTAGCGAACGAATGAGCAATAGAAGTGGCACACCAGTAAGAATCGATACTGCTAGTGCTATGGGATCATGCTTCAGAACAAAAGAGATCAGTGATTGCACACAAACAAATCCGAGAGTAGCTCCAATCAGCGCGAAGCGCTCGCGAGCGAGTAAAATCGCCACCATGGAGATTACGAGGCACTTCATTGCAGTCCGATAGTCGTGTGCCGGACCTAACGCGGCGGTAACCGCCATGATCGTGGACAACAGGAAAGGGATTGTTAAGAAGACGTCACGGAGATGATTCGGGTCTCGCGACTGGAGCGCAAACGCGTCCCCGATTATCAATCGCCTCCAGTCAGGCAAACTACCTCCGAGATTCCACTGCTATTATTCTGCTTTTCTTACTGTCTTTTCTCTCACCCCGCGCCAATACAAAACCAATCCCAGAAAAATAGACGCCAGCGTCCCGCCCACAAGCCGCAATTCAAAACTCCACTTGTTAACCGTATCCCCCGGCGGCACCAGTGAAACAAAAATCCCCACCAGCACCACCACAAATCCCAGTATCCCGCACGCCCACAATCCGAATTTCCCCCCCGGAATCAATATCGCGTGTGGATTCTCCGCGCGATCTTTGCGCCCCGCCAGCTTCACTACACCCGCAAACATGTACAAAAACGGAATGAAATAAAGAATAATCGCCGCATCAATCAGCATCTGGTAAGCCGCCTGCACCGTCTCGCTCTTGATCTGGCTCAAAAGCAGAATCGCCCCCGAAACCCCCGCCTGCACCAATATCGAAACATACGGCGTCTTCCACCGCGGATGAATTTTCCCAAACGCCGCCGGCAAATAACGGTCGATTCCCACCACAAACGGCACGCGCGCGATTCCCGCCACCGTGCTGCCAACGCCCCCCGCATTTCCCACCGTCACCAGAATCGCCGCCAATATTCCCAAAAATCCAATCTTCAGCACCATCGAACCCGCCGTGATCGCGTGAAACACCCCGCTCTTCGGATCCAGGTCCCCCGCCGGCACCAGCGCCAGAATCGCAAACGTCCCCACGATATACATGAACGCAATCATCGCGCCGGCGGCAAACACCGCTCGCGGCAACGTCCTCCGCGGATCGCGCACCTCTTCGCTCATCGCCGAAACCAGTTCCAGCCCCGTGAACGCAAACGCGATCTGCGACCAGAAATTCACCGTATCCCAATTCCACGTCGGCATCATGTTGGCGGCGGTAAAGTGCGTCGCCGACCCGTTGCGCAAATAAACCAATACTGCGACACCCACCAGCACCAGCAGCGGCACATACGTCCCCACCCCGCCCGCATTCTGCAGCCACTTCCCGATATTCAACCCGATGATGTTCAGCAGCACCGCCACCAGCAGCAGCCCAAGCGAAACCGCCAGCAAAAACGTCCGGTCCTGCGCCAGCCCCCCGCCCTTTTCCCCAATCACGTACGCGCTCATCGAAGCGCTCGCCAGCAGCAGCCCCGGGAAATAAAACACCGTGTAAATCCAGTACGTCCACCCGGCCACAAATCCGTGGAAATCTCCAAACGCCTCTTTCGCCCACACGTATAACCCGCCCTCATGCGGAAAGCGTGAAGACAATTCGTTGATCACGAAAGCACCCGGCACAAAAAAGAAAAGCGCCGCCAGCACCCACAGGCTGATCGAAGAAGTCCCGTTGTGCCCCGCCGCCGCTATCCACCGCGGCCCCAACACCGTGGCGATGTTGAACAGCAGCACATCCCAGAAGCCCATCGTCTTGCGTAACTGTGATTTGGGATCGGAAGGGACTGCGGCCGAACTGCTCACAGAGTCACATCCAGCGCGGGAATCAATTCATCCTGCAACAGGAAATCCCGTAAAAACGGATCCGTGGACCCTGCAAATTCCGCCCACGACCCGAACACCTGCGCCCGCCCATCCTGCAGAAAAACAATATTGTCCGCCAGCCGCTTCGCCAGGTGCGTGTCGTGCGTCACCACGATCGAAGTCTTATGAAACGCTTCTTTCAATCGCAATATCAAATCCCCCATGTGTCCCGCCATGATCGGGTCCACCATCGTCGTCGGCTCGTCGTACAAAATCGCCTCCGGATTTTGCGCCAGCGCCCGCGCAATCGCCACGGCCCGCTTCATTCCGGTCGAAAGCTCGCTCGGAAGTTTATCCAGCACTTCCTCCACTTCCAGCATGTGCGCCAGCCTCGCCACGTATGCGTCCACGTCTTCCGCCTTCATCCCCGGCTGGTCCTCCAACGGAAACGCAATATTTTCCGCCACCGTCAGCGAATCAAACAGCGCCCCCGACTGAAAAACCATCGTGACCTTGCGCCGAATTTCTTCAAACTGCCGCTCCGTAAACTGCGTAACGTCTTGCCCATCGATCAGAATCGTCCCGGAATCCGCCTTCAGAAATCCCAGAATATGTTTCAACGAAACCGATTTCCCCACCCCGCTGCGCCCCATGATCACGCAAGTATCGCCGCGCTTCACCCTGAAGCTCACGTTCTGCAACACCACATGCTCATCAAAAGCCTTATTAACACCGCGAAACTCAAAATAATATCCCGCGGCGCCACCCGCGCCCTTATCCGTCAATCCGCTATCTCTAAGGTCTTCGCTCATCGGTCCCCGTGAAACTCATCCTTGTAGGGGAGGGGCTTGCCCCTCCCTCTTCCGCGCTAACCCGGCCCGCTCCTCAAACACCCGCCGCGCCTCTTCGTAATCCGCCAACGTATTCATATTCCAAAACAACCGCCCATCCGTATCAAATCGTTTCCAGTCCGACTCGTCAAGCACTTCCATCGGAACTTGTTTCATCGCTTCGCTCACCCTGCGGCAACCCGCATCAAAAACCGCCTGAATGGCTTCCGTCGCGGCCGAACACCAGCACGCGCACAAAGGCTCAAGCCGGTTCGAAACTTCCGGCACGGTAATCGCACCTTCACTGGCCAGGGCGCGCTCGGTAAGAAATCGCAGAAACTCCGCCGTCAGAAACGGCATGTCGCAACTCAGAATCAGCGCAAAGGGACACGAACCGCTCTCTTCGTCCCGCTTCCGGTCTCCCGAATGCGTCGCGCGCATATGATGAAGCGCCGTGAGAATTCCCCCAAGCGGGCCCTCGCCGGGCCAGCGATCCGCAATCCTGGGCCACGGCGCATCCGCATACTTTCCCTCCGCCGTGACGATCGTAACGTCCCCGGTCACCTTCGCCAGCAATTCTCCAGTCCGCTGCAACATGGTCTTCCCGCCCAGCAGCACCAGCGCCTTGTCCGTTCCAAAACGAGTGCTCCCTCCTCCGGCCTGCACGTATCCGTGGAAGTTCATTCCTCCTCCTCCGGAATTTCTTGCCCCGGCCGCCGAATCCCCAATTCCCTCAACCGTTCCTGCAAACTCTGCCGGTGCAAGCCAATCGTCGCTGCCGTCCGCGAAATGTTCCAGCGATGCACGCCAAGCTGCCGCAGCAAATACGCAATCTCAAACTTCCGCTTCGCCTCCCGAAAATCCTTCTCCTTCAACCCCAGATCCTCGCCATCCGCCTCACTCTTGGGCACAACTGGCGTGCCATGCAAAACCTCCTCCGGCAAATCGCCCGCTCCAATCTCTTCCCCGCGAGAAAGCACCATGCTGCGCTCGATCGCATTCTTCAGCTCCCGCACGTTCCCCGGCCAATCGTAGATCTCCAGAGCCTTCACCGCCTCCTTCGCAAGCCGCGGCGTCCTCCCCAGTCGCGCTCCGTGCAGCCTCACAAACGCTTCCGCCAGAATCGCAATATCCTGCTTGTGCGCCCGCAGCGGCGGCAATTCAATCGTCACCACCCGCAATCTGTAAAACAGATCCTCGCGAAATTTCCCGTCCCGAATCGCCAGCGGTAAATTCCGGTGTGTAGCGCTGATCACCCGAACATCCACGGGAATCGTCTGCGTCCCTCCCAGCCGCTCCACCGTGCGATTTTCCAGCGCCCGCAAAACCTTCGACTGCGTCACCGGATTCATATCCCCAATCTCGTCCAGAAACAAAGTCCCGCCGTGCGCCTGCTCGAAACGCCCCTTCTTCTGCTGCGCCGCCCCGGTAAACGCCCCGCGCTCATAACCAAAAAGCTCCGACTCAATCAGCGTCTCCGGCAATGCCGCGCAATTCACCGCCACCCAAGCCTTGCCGTTCCGCTGCGACCGCGCATGAATCTCCTGCGCCAGCAGGTCCTTTCCCGTCCCACTCTCCCCGAGTATCAGCACCGTCGAATCCGTCGCCGCCACCCGGTCGGCCAGCTCAAACGCCTTGCGCAACGCCGCCGATCTCCCAATCATCTGCCCGAATTGTCCGTCCGTCGCCACCCGCCGCCGCAAACTTTCATTTTCTTGTTCAAGTCCGACAAGTTTCAGCAGATTGGCAACCCGTTGCCGCAACTCCTCCAGCTCAAAGCCCTTCACCAAATAATCCGCCGCGCCAAGTTGCAGTGCCTCCACCGCCGTCTTCGCCGTATCCAGCGCCGAAACCATCAGCACCGGCAACTCATACCCCTCCTGCCGCAACCATTTCAAAAAAGAAAGTCCATCCTCCCCCGGCAGCACCACATCCAGCAGCAGTAAATCCGGCTTCTCGCTCACCAGCGACGACCGTCCACTCGCCGCCGAATCTGCCTCCACCACGCGATACCGGCTCTCCAACGCCCGCCGCAACGCATACCGCGACGCCGGCTCGTCATCCACAACCAGCACAGTCTTCATCCAGCCTGCTCCTTCCCTGCCCGCCGTAGCCGCGTCTTTTGCGGCGTAGGCGGTGCCTCTCTCTACTACTTAGCTATCGCTTTGCGCAGGCCAGCCCGCCGTAGCCGCGTCTTTTGCGGCGTAGGCGGGAAAATTCAGTCGAATCTCCGTCCCGCGGCCCCCACTCACCGGACTCTTAATCTCCAGCGTGCCGCCTGCATCCTGCAGTCGCCGGTCAACAATCGCCAGGCCCAACCCTGTCCCCCGCGCTTTGGTCGTAAAAAAAGGCCGCAGCACCTTGGCCTGGTCGGCAGCCGAAATTCCCGGCCCGTCATCCTCCACCGAAACGCTGCAAATTTTTTCAGAAGTCCGCAGCGCCACCCGCACATGCCCGCCATCCGGCGCCGCCTCAATCGCGTTCAACACCACGTTCGAAAGAATATCGTTCGCCGCTTCCTCGCCAATCGCGGCGCGCGCCTCCCCATTCGCATTCGCAAGCTGCAGCGAAACCCGCCGCTCGTCGGCCGCATGCCGCAGCACATTCGCCACCGTCTCAGCCACCTGCGCAAGATTGCAACTCTGAGCTCCACTCCCCGCGCGAACACCCGGCCGGCTAAACTGCAGCAACTGGTTCAACCGCGCCGAAAGCCGGTTGATCTCCTCCAGCACCATCTGCGTCTCGCTCCGCAACGAAGCCGGCAACTCCCCGCCCTCCAATTGCACCTGGAGAATCGTCTTGATCGATCCCAGCGGATTTTTGAGATTGTGCGAAATGCTCGCCGCCATCTGCCCCACCAACGCTAGCCGCTCCCGCTCCGCCAGTTCCCTCTCCAGTTGCAGCTTCTCCTCAATCAACCGGCACAAATCAAACGCCCCCGGCAACTGCTCGCACAAAAATTCCAGAGCCGCGTACGTCTCCCCCGAAATCATCGCCCCGTAAGCCCGCACTTGCAGCCAGCCCAGCCGCTGCCCCCCTCTCCGGATCTCAAACCGCTCCTCCGCCGCGCTGTGCTTGGCTTCCCCTGCCTCACTCCCTCCCGCGGCAAGATCCAGTGCCAGCCGCGCCTCCGCCAGTTGCAGTTGCTCCGCAATCCACTTCTCGCAAAACTTCCTCAACTTCCCCTGATCCCCCAGCCGCGCCACCTCCGTAATCGGCCCCATCAACTTCTGCGCCCGGTCCACTTCCGTCTGCGCCGTCTGCCGCAAGGTACGCCGCATCAATCTTTGCAGCGGCTCAAAAAACACCACCGGCAGAAAAAGCAGCAAAGCCGCGGTCGCCTCCGGCGGCAAATAAGACTCCAGCCACAGGCTCGCGCGCCGCACCAGGCTCAGATACAGCAGTGCCACAAAAACCAGAAATACCGCATAGATCAGATTTCGCTGCCGCCCAATCTGCAAAAAATTAAATCGCTCCACTCCCAGAATCAGCGCTGCCAGCGGCAGCAGGGCCAATCCCAGAACTTGCACATGCGCAACCCCCGCCGACCCCGCGCCATATTTTTCTTCCGCGTAAAAAATGTAGCCCATGAAAACGCACAGCGCCCCCAGGCTCCCCAAAATCCCCTTGTGGAAGTTTTTCTGCGCTTCGCTCGGCGTGGCCCGAAGGAACCGTATCTGCCAGTAACCAGCCGCCAGCAACGCAACAATCAGCCACGCTTGGAATCCCGTCCCGATCGCGTGCGACGGGCTCTCAAAATTGTGTTGTTGGCTTTGCAGCGCCCGCCGCAGCTCCCCCATCAACAGGATCGCCGGGGAGTACGCGGCTGCAATCCACAAATATTTTCCGGCAGCTGAGGGCAACAACCCTCTCACACTCCCGTATTCAACGTGCAACTGGAGAATCAGCGAAGGCACGAACCACAGCCCAAGGCACAGAAATGTCCACGCAAATGTCAGCAACGCGACAGGCGGCGCCCCGTAATGCAGTTCCGCATTCAGCGCCAGCAAACTGCTCCCAAAAAAACACGTAAGCGCTAGGCACAGGAAGAAAAACAACCGCTCGAAATTTCGTTGCCGCCGATGGCCCAGAATCACCACCATCCAAAAAAACGGCAACAGCGTTCCCGCAGTCAGCACAATCAGCCGGATATACAATGTCCACTGCATCGTGTTCCTCGCCGAAGTCTATAGCTGACTCCAAAGCAGGGCAATGCCCAACTGCAAGGAAAATCTGGCAGCAATAACTTGCTGCAAATAAACATGTTAAGTGGAAGTTTGGGAAGGAAAATCGGAGTGGGGTCACGGCCGATTGCCGGAAATTCGCTTGACTTGACAGGATTTATTGCTATATTAGCAGTCGGTGCCGAGGAGTGCTAATCACCTTTCCTGCCCTCCTCAACCATCGTTTCTCAGTCTTACCCTTAGTTCACCTATGGAGGTTTTTCAAAGATGGCAGTCAATCTTACCCCGCTTCACGACCGTGTGATCGTGCGGCGCATTGAAGAGAAGGAAACCGTCAAGGGCGGTATCATCATCCCCGACTCCGCAAAAGAAAAGCCGCAAGAGGCCGAAGTAATCGCCGTCGGCGCCGGCAAGCGTGAGAAGGGCGAGCGTGTGCCCCTCGACGTCAACGTTGGCGACCGTGTGCTGTTCGGCAAGTACAGCGGCAGCGAAATCAAAATCGATGGCGAAGAACTGCTGATCCTCCGCGAAGAAGAAATCCTAGCGAAGCTCGGCGGCGCCGCCAAAGCAGCCAAGAAGTAACGAAGCGACCAGATAGCAGATAACAGATAGCGGGAACCAAAGCTTCCTGATCGCTGTTATCTGATTACTGATCGCCTTTATCCAGCTTCAAGCAGTAAACCAGTTCCAAGATCAAAGCAGCTAAGTAACAAACTCAGGAGGAAAGTACCAATGGCGAAGCAGATTGTTACCGGAGAGGCATCCCGCCAAGCGATTCTTCGCGGCGTGAATGCCCTTGCGGACGCAGTAAAGATCACCCTCGGCCCCAAGGGCCGCAATGCGGTGATCGAAAAGAAGTTCGGCGCGCCCATCATCACCAAGGACGGCGTGACCGTTGCCAAGGAAATCGAACTCCGCGACCCCCTCGAGAACATGGGCGCCCAGATGGTTCGCGAAGTCGCCAGCAAGACCAGCGACGTCGCGGGTGATGGCACCACCACCGCCACCGTTCTGGCCCAGGCCATCTTCCGCGAAGGCGTCAAGACTGTCGCCGCCGGCGCCAGCCCCACCGCCCTCAAGCGCGGCATCGACAAGGCCGTCGAAGTCGCCATCGAGGAAATCAAGAAGCTCCACAAAGACGTCAAGGGCGACATGATCGCTCAGGTTGGCACCATTTCCGCCAACAACGACAAGCAGATCGGCGGCATCATCGCCGAAGCCATGAAGAAGGTCGGCAAGGACGGCGTCATCACCGTGGAAGAATCCCGCACCATGGAAACCACGCTGGAAGTCGTCGAAGGCATGCAGTTCGACCGTGGCTACCTCTCCCCCTACTTCATCACCGATATGGACCGTCAGGAAGTTGTCCTCGAAAACGCTCTGATCCTCATCCATGAGAAGAAGATCAGCTCGATGAAGGACCTCCTCCCCTTGCTCGAGCAGATTGCCAAGCTCAGCAAGCCCCTGGTGATCATCGCGGAAGACATCGAAGGCGAAGCCCTCGCCACCCTCGTGGTGAACAAACTGCGCGGCACTCTGCAGTGTGCCGCCGTCAAGGCCCCTGGCTTTGGCGATCGCCGCAAAGCGATGCTCGAAGATATCGCCACTCTCACCGGCGGTAAGGCCATCACCGAAGACCTCGGCATCAAGATCGAAAACGTCAAGATCGAGGACCTCGGCCGGGCCAAGAAAATCACCATCGACAAGGACAACACCACCATCGTTGAAGGCGCAGGCAAGGCCGGCGAAATCGAAGGCCGCGTCAAGCAGATCCGCCTCCAGGTGGAAAACACCACCAGCGACTACGACCGCGAGAAGCTCCAGGAACGCCTGGCGAAACTCGTCGGCGGCGTTGCGGTAATCAAAGTCGGTGCGGCAACCGAAACCGAGCTGAAAGAAAAGAAGGCTCGTGTTGAGGACGCCATGCACGCAACCCGCGCGGCTGTCGAGGAAGGTATCGTTCCCGGCGGCGGTGCGGCTCTGTTGCGCTGCCTCCCCGCCATCGACAAGCTGAAACTGCACGACGACGAAGCAGTCGGTGTTGGCATCGTGAAGCGGGCGCTCGAAGAGCCCTGCCGTCAGATCGCCCTCAACGCCGGCTTCGAAGGCGCCGTGGTCATCGGCAAAATCCGCGAATCCAAGGACGAGAACTACGGCTTCAACGCGGACACCGGTGAATACGTTGACCTCGTCAAGGCTGGCGTCATCGATCCGGCCAAGGTCACTCGCCTCGCTCTGCAAAACGCCGCGTCTATTGCCGGCCTCATGCTCACCACCGAAGCTCTCGTGGCCGAGCTCAAGGAAGACAACCAGAAGGGCGCAGCTGCCGGCGGTCCCGGTGGCCCAGGCGGCATGGGCGGCATGTACTAAAAAAAAACACCTGTAGGGCCCGCTTTCCGAAGCGGGCCGCTTTCAACTCAACCAATCAGGGCGGTCGCAAACGCGGCCGCCTTTTTTTCTGCCTCGAAAACTTCTGCAACGATTCGATTCCGCAAGTCACCTATCGCGAAGAAATCTGGGCAGACCTGCGGCTCTTTACTGAAATCCCGTTGCTAGTTCACCTCAGGCAACATTGCACGAACTGTGCCAGAATTACACACTTCCGAACTCCTGCTAATCATTCCCTAAACACCCACTTCTGTTGCCCCGTAAGTGACTCATTCCCAGCCACTAAGACGCCGCGGATTTGTCCCGCCGCGCCGCTTTTGGCACCGCGCATGCTCTCTAAACATCGACATGCAAACGAACGAATTTATCCTGAATAACTTATCCTTATCAAAGCCGGCGAAACTATATCGTTCCAACAACTTCATCGGTCAATTGCTCCGGATCTTCTCCGTCCTCGGCGCACTCGCACTGTTCACAATCTCCGCCAGTCTCGCGTTCATGCTGGGCATCGGCCACTGGCTTGTCAAAGAAGATTCCCTGCAAAAGGCCGGCGCCATTGCCGTCCTCAGCGGCAATTTTCCTGCGCGCGCTCTCGAAGCCGCTTCGCTCTACCGTAACGGTTACGCCGCAGAGATCTGGCTCACCCGCCCCGGTACGCAATCGCAAGAGCTCGCCCAACTAGGCATTCATTACCCCAGCGAAGCCGACTTCAACTACCAAGTCCTCCGCCGCCAGGGCGTCCCCGCAAAAGCGATTCACGTTCTGGATTCCCCGATCATCAACACCCAGGATGAGCTCGAAGTCATCAGCGCCACACTCCATCAAAAAAATACCGCCGCCGTCATTGTGGTCACCAACAAAGCCCACACCCGCCGCGTCCACGAACTCTGGAACAAACTCGATTCTTCGTCTGGGAAAATTATCGTTCACGCCATCTCGAAAGACGACTTCCAGCCTTCGGCCTGGTGGACCCGCACGGGCGATACCCACCAGGTCATCCATGAGGTTTTCGGCATGATCAATCTCTGGGCGGGCCTGCCCATGCAATCTTCTCTTCACTCGCGCGAAGCCGTTGCGCAGAACGAACTACGCTCTCCGGCAAACTTCGTCCCTGTCATCGCCCAGGAATCCACCGCCGCCAACGACAGCGACGATTAGCGCCCTTCAGTCATCACCCTCGGCCGCCGCCAAAGTGGCGCTGGCCGTCTTCGACGCCAGGATGCTCACTCGCTGGATTTCGGGCCCATTCGCGAATAGCTCCGGCGCCCGAGCCGCGAGCGCCTTGGCGATTTCGCCCGTCAGGTGCACCACGCGGCCTCTTTCATCCGGAAACGTATCGAAGATTCCATACTTCAACGGCCCGATTCTCAGCGCGTACCAATTGGTAGTGTCCGGCTCTTTTTCCGCCAGATACTGCGCCGACTTCAGGAACGCTTCGACCTCTTCCTCTTTTCCAGGTTTGCTTTCCAACACCGCCCACACTGCCACTCGATCCATGGGGGATCACTCCTGCTTTCTGCATTAAATTTGGGCTGGGTTAAAAAGCTGAAAAAACCTGTGCTGCTTATGCTCTCAAATGCAAACTTACGTTCCTAGATAGGAAACGTGAACGTAGACTCCCGTATGGACGTTGTAAAGCATGTACCATCCGGTGTGGTCCGGGTCTTCATACACTACAAAATCTTCACCGCAGTCCCAGCACCAGTCCGCACAAATCGGCCAATCCCAATCCGCCACCTGGAAGTAAAACCCTCCCGGAAACCAGAAGCGGTGATGGTCCCGGTCAATCTTCTCAATGTGGTAGCGATACGACGCTCCGAAATGCTCGAACTTCCCGCGCTCGAACGGATGGTCCACGTGATACCGCTTGTCGTCCGGCCGGTCGTGCCCGTACCAGTGATCGTTGCTGACGTGCTGCGTTTGATTGACCTTGCCGTTCGGATGTCGATCGACTTCGGGCTTTCCCTTCGGCGCGTCACGATGCACCGGCGCCGGCGGTACATGCCCCTGGTTGGCTCTCGGCACGTCCGCGCGCCCTTGCGAACGCGGAGCCTCTGCATGTTGCCCCTCGGGGTGTCCACCTTCCGGGTGTTGCGCGTATACACCCGTGGTCCCGAACAAGATCCCTGCGCCCAACAGCAACAGCGGTTGACCTTTCATCCTTTGCCTCCTCAGCGTTTTGCGTTCCCAAAGACGGAGGCCAACACACGACATTGTTCGGATTGTACCCTTGCCTTGCCCGGAATTGCATCCGGGATTTCCTCGATTTCTCTCTCAGGCGTTTCCTGTAACTGCCTGCAGCGGCACCAACCCTGCAGACCTCGCGTCACGAAATCACTTGTCCTGCTTCATCGCCGGGTAATCGAATCTCACCCCTCCCAGGTCCTCCAGCAGAATTGGATGCACCTCCACCGTCATGTGCCCGGACTGCACCGCCGGGTCGCCTCCCGCAATCCGCTGCGCCTCCTCCAGCGACGCCGCCTGAATCACCGCTATTCCCCGGATGCGATTGTCCTCCGTCAACGGCCCCACCAGCACGAACTTCCCCGCCTCCACCTGGCTGCGGATGTACGCCAGATGCTTCTGCATCCGTTCCGCGTTTTCCGCCGGCGTCACCTCGCCCTCCACCTTGTCGCTCTTCACCAGCAAATCCAGGTAGTACGCTTTCATATTTTTCGGAATGTACGGCGCCAGCGGATTTTCAGCCGGACCTTGCGCACCAACCACTCCCGCAACTCCCAACGCCAGCGTCAGCAAAAGAATGTTCACACGCGAGTTCATGACCGCTCCTTTTCGATTTCAATTTACTTGCTTGGAAATCCATCCCGCTCCGGAAGTCAGACCCTTGCCGAATTTATCCGGCGTTTGCCGCTGTGACGTACTGCGCCAGCACCAGCGTCCATCCGCCCGGCGAGTCCACACCCTTGCGCAGTTCCTGCCAGCCCGCGCCGTGCCGCTCCAGGCGCCGGTGTTCGAACTCCACCCGCGTCGCTTCCGGCCCTTCGGCGATGAACTCCAGCTCCACTTCGCTTGCCAGGGAAAGGTCGGGGTTGAACTTGAAGTCCGGCTGCAACTGCCACGTCGTCACCAGCCTCCGCGGAGGCTCCCAGACCACCACCTGCCCCCAGTCGCACGCGTTCCCTTTCGCGTCGCGCTCATACCAGCGTCCGCCCGGCCGCGGCTCCACAATAATTTCCGTGAACGCCTCCTTGGCGATGTGGTGCGTCGCCGGCCACCACGCCGCCATTCTCTCCGTGAAAACCTGGAACGCCTTCTCAATGGGTACGTTTACGTGGATCGTTCTTTTTACCGCCGCGGACTGCGCTGCTTCGGGAGCCATTGTTCTTCTCCTTTTGATGTTCTTCTTCTGCAAACTTTTTGAACGCGGATAGCGCGTGATCCCACAACTTCGCAAAGTGATCCCGCAGCAGCGCCAGCCCCTCGGGATTCAATTCATAAATCCGGCGCGTGCCTTCCCTCCGGTCGCGAACCAATCGCGCCTCTTTCAGCACCCGCAGGTGCTGCGAAACAGCCGGACGCGATACCGGCAATCCGGCCGCCAGTTGATTCACCGCCTGCGGATGGTCGCCCAGCATCTCAAAGATCGCCAGCCGCGTCGGATCCCCCAGTGCCGCCAGCCCGTTTTGTAGGTAAGTGTCCACTTACGGTAAGCTATAACTTACGGATAAAACTGTCAAGCCCTTTTTGAGAAGTTCAACGTCCCTTCCGCTTCTGGCTCTTTCCGATCTGTCTTATGGTTTTTGTGCTACGAAGGCTTCAATCTCTTCTGCTGTGTACGGAAGGCCGCCCGTCATCACCCTCGCCCCATCTTTGCCGATAATGTACATGTCTTCCAGATAGTAGCCCTGCCCGCCGATTGAAGCGATGGGCTCAAAATCAATCACCATGCCCGGGCGAAGCGGCCCCTCTATGTAGCCGGCATCCAGATTCATCGTGTGCATCTGCCAGTAAGGCACGTTCTTTCGCTCCGACCAGGTCTCGATCGCCCGCTGCGCCAGCAGGGATTTCGCCGACTCGCGGTGCCGCAGCAACTCGCCCTTCCATATTTCGAAGGCACCGTCCTCGGTCAGGCCTTCCTTCAACTCGCGCGCGACACTCTGGTAAGCCGCAACGAAGATGTTCCAGACTTCGCGTTGCTCCTCGCTGAAGTGGCCGGAAACCGGGATCGTGCGCCCCAAGTCTCCCTGGTAGTGTTGCCATTCGCAGCCGACGTCCAGGCGTACCAAATCCCCGGATTGCATCCAGGAATCCAGATGGTCATAACGGGATTCCGATTCAAAAGGTTTGGGAAACACGCCGTTTGCGCCGGCCATCGCCCAGGGCCAGAACGAAACTCCGCGCCCCTCTTTCCAGCAAGCATCCACTACGGCAAGTTCCACTTCGCGCTGGGAAGCCCCGGGATGAATGGAGCGCGCGCCCGCTATAAACGCTTTATAGGTTGCGCGCGCTGCCATATTCGAGTCATGCCTCTCCGCCTTGCTTTCTACGGCCATGAGCGTATACAGCTTCACTCCCACCGGCTGAAAATCTGCCGTTGGAAAACTCTTTTGCAGCACCTGAATCCAACCGGGGGCGCGCTTATTTTTCGTCGCGGAAAGGTTTTCGGGGAGCATCGCCGTTTCCGGCTTGTAATAGATCTTTGCTCCCGCTTTCGTCTGCTCCGTCAGAAAACCCTGCAGTTCCTTCCAATCCACCACATGCTCTAGCCCGACCTTGCGCGCGGCCTCTTCGCCAGGCTTGGTTTCCGCGCCTCCCGCGGATTCCGCCGCCGGCACAAACAGCCAACTCTCGCCGCTCTTCCCCACGATCGCCAGTATCGTGCCGGGCGCATCCTCCAATCCTGTCAGGTAGTAGAACGCCGCCTCTTCCCGATAACCGTCCGAGACGAAACCCATCGTGGTGTTTGCATGCAGCAGCAGCACACCATCCGAAAAAGCCGTCGCCGCGCGCTGCCGCCGCTCCTTCCACTCTTTGATGTCCGCTCCCCAAAGCTGCCGAGCCGCTAGCAACGCAGCCATAATCGCCAACAACCGCCAACTTGCTATCCTCATGGCCGCCTACCGTACCACGCAGCCACGGCGGCTACAACGGCTCCCCTTCCTTGCTCCTCCCCCGCTCCTTCGATAGACTTCCCCTGTCATTCTCAGGCTCCTCAGGGGGGAGCGAGTCCCATGCCTGGATTCTTGCAGCGCTTCATGCCGCGCGACGGGGATTTTTTTGTCCTCTTCCGCAAACAAGCCGAAAACATCGTCAGCGGCGCCAACGCGTTCACCAGTATGCTGGAGCATTACACCGGCGTCCCCGAACAGGTGCAATGCGTGAAGGCCATCGAGCATCAGGGCGACGAGATTACCCACCAGATCTTCCGTAAGCTGAACCAGACCTTCATCACCCCATTCGACCGCGAAGACATGCACGAACTCTGCGGCACCATGGACGACGTCATCGACCTGATCGACGCGGCCGCCAGCCGCTTCGTCCTCTATCGCGTCGACCGCGTCCGCGTCGGCACCATCGACCTCTCCAAAGTCCTCGCCGCGGCCACCGCCGAACTTTCCCGCGCCGTCCACGCCATGGAATCCCCGGACAAAGCGCTCCAGCACGTCATCGAAATCAATCGCCTCGAAAATGAAAGCGACCGCATCTGCCGCACCCTCATCGCGCAGCTCTTCGAAGAGGAACGCGATCCTGTCCAGATCATCAAGTGGAAAGAGATTTTTGAAGTGATTGAAACCGCTGTCGACAAGTGTGAAGACGTCTCCAACGTAATCGAGAGCGTCATCCTGAAGAACGCCTGATCCCCGTGAGCCGATTCGTTCTCGTACTGATAACCGTATTTCTGACCCTGGCCTTTGAGTTCTCCAACGGCTGGCACGACGCCGCGAACTCGATCGCCACGGTCGTCTCCACGCGCGTGCTCACGCCTTTCCGCGCCGTGCTCTGGGCCTCATTCTGGAATTTTATCGCCGCCTTTGTTTTCGGCACCGCGGTCGCCAACACCATCGGCAAAGGAATGGTCCACATCGAACTGGTCGACGAAAGAGTCCTTCTCGCCGGCCTGCTCGGTGCCATCATCTGGAATTTGATTACCTTGACGCTCGGCTTGCCGACCAGTTCATCCCACGCGCTCATGGGAGGCTACGGCGGCGCTGCCGTGGCGCACGCGGGCTTCAAGGCGCTAATCCTTCATGGCTGGCAGAAACCGGTCATCTTTATTTTTCTTTCCCCGGTGATCGGTTTCATCGTCGCTGTTCTCGTCACGGTCACCACCACATGGATCGTCCGCCGTCAGCGCCCCCGGCGCGTGGACAAGTGGTTCCGCAGGCTGCAACTCTTCTCCGCCGCCGCTTACAGCCTCGGCCACGGCACCAATGACGCGCAAAAAGGCATGGGCATCATCACGGCGGCGCTGGTGGCCGGTGGCCTGATGAAGAACTACTCCGTTCCCTATTGGGTGATTATCTGTTGCCACCTCGCGATGGCTGGCGGCACCATGGCGGGTGGCTGGCGCATCATCAAAACCATGGGCCAGCGCATCACCAAGCTGACCCCGTTCGGAGGCTTTGCCGCGGAAACCGCCGGCGCTCTCACCTTGTTCACCACCGCGCGTTTCGGTATCCCCGTCAGCACCACCCACACCATCACCGGCGCAATCGTAGGCGTCGGAGCGTCACACCGTCTCACCGCGGTCCGCTGGGGCGTCACGCGGCATATCGTCGGCGCCTGGGTCCTGACGATTCCCGGCGCCGCCCTGCTCGGCGCCGGCATCTATCACTTCCTCGTGCCCCTGCTCCGGTAACCGTTTCCCGATCGCGCTATCCGTGCGCTTTTCTCCCGGCCGAACTATACACGCGCTCAGCGGCAAGCTCCTTGTGCACAATCGGCGCCACCCGTCTCCCCAGTATCTCAATCGCCCGCAACATCTTCGGATGCGGCAGCGTTGCAACCCCCATCTGAAAAGTCAGCCGGGAAATCCCGCCGAGAACTTCATTCACGTACAGGATTTTTTCCGAAACCGTGTCCGCGTCGCCAATCAGCAATGCCCCAGTGGGTCCGCGCAACGCGTCAAACTGCCTTCGCGTCGCTGGCGGCCAGCCGCGTTCCTTGCCAATCTCCGTAAAGGTATGCGCATAACCCGGAAAGAACTCATCCGCAGCTTGCTCGGTGCTGTCAGCGAGAAATCCGATCATGTGAAGTCCAACCTTCAGCCGCTCCGGTGAGTGGCCCGCCCGCCGTCCGGCCTCGCGATACAGGTCAATCAACTCCCGAAATCGCTCCGGCTCGCCCCCAATAATCGCAACCATCAGCGGCAGCCCAAGCATCCCGGCTCGAACAAAGGACGTAGGCGTACCTCCCACCCCCAGCCAGATGGGCAGCGGATCCTGCACCGGCCGCGGATAAATCGCTTGTCCGGTCAGCGCAGCGCGATGCTTTCCCGACCAGTGAACTTTCGTGTTCTCTCGAATCTTGAGCAGCAGCTCCAGCTTTTCCGCGAAAAGCGAATCGTAATCCTCCAATCGCAGGCCAAAAAGCGGATAAGACTCGATGAACGAACCTCGACCCGCAACTATTTCCGCGCGGCCTTGTGAAATCAAATCGAGCGTCGCAAATTCCTGGAACACGCGTACCGGATCGGCCGCGCTCAAAACCGTAACCGCGCTCGTCAGCCGAATCTTCTTCGTGCGCGTCGCGGCTGCGGCAAGTATCACCGCCGGGGCGGAATCCAGAAACTCCGCCCGGTGGTGCTCGCCAATACCAAACACGTCCAGCCCCACCAGATCGGCGAATTCGATCTCTTCCAAAAGGTTCTGCATTCGCTCAACTGGTTTCAGCGACAGGCCGGTCGCTGGATCCGAAATCGAGGCTGCGAAGCTATCAACACCAATTTGCATCTTACTGACTCCTTCTGATAACTGCTGACACTTGGCGCGCCGCTGAGTCGGATTCAAAGACACAATTCCGGAGCAGCGGCGCGCGCCTCTTTTGCAACGTGCGGAAAATGCGGTTCGCGATTACTCCGTGCGCTGGGCGAAAATCCCTGCCAGATGCTGCTTGTTGCGGATGGCCACGATCGCCCACAGCAGCGCAACTATGAGCGCCATAGGCAGTCCCGGTGCCCCCAGCAACCCGTGAAAGCAAAGGATATTCACGATGATTGGCCCGATCAGCACCAGTGCCAGCGGCACATACCGGTTCACCAGAAACAATATTCCGCCGATCAACTGCACCCCAAAAATCACCACGTAGTACTTCGTACCAAAAAGCGCGCCGGCAAACTGCCCCGCAATCCCTTCGGGCATCGGCGCCTTGATGAAGTGCAGGAATCCGTTCAGCCCGAATACCACGAACACCACTCCCAACAACAATCGTGCGACCAGCGATGCGATTTTCATTTAGTTCTCCATCTTCGAGGATTTGACGTTCAAAGACTTGCGTGAGATTGCACTTTTTCAAGTGACGGCGCAAGAAAAGTTTGCGGATCAACCTTGCCGCCCATCAATTGCGCTGTGCCTTCCGCGGCGATGATTTTTACGTCCGTAATGCCCAGAAAGCCAAACACCGCGCGCAGGTAAGGAGTCACAAAATTCAGCGATTCCATCGCCGTTTGCTCATACACTCCGCCGCTCGCGATCAGCACAGTCGCCTTCTTGCCGGTCAGCAACCCCTTCGGCCCGTCGGCTCCATACGAAAAGGTCTTGCCTGCCCGCGCCACCTGATCGATCCACAGCTTCAGTGTCGAGGGGATGCTGAAATTGTGCATGGGAACTCCGAATACGTACTCATCCGCTTGCTGCAGTTCGGCGATCAGCTTATTGGAAACAGCCAGTTCCTCCTGTTGTTCAGGGCTGTGGGAACCTTCTGGCGTATGCGCTGCTCCAATCCAAACGCCATTCACCACCGGGAGCTTCGTCACCGTCAGGTCGCGCGAGATGACCTTGCCGTCTGGGTGCGCCTTCTGCCAGGTAGCAGCGAACTCCGAAGTCAGTTTTCTTGAAATCGAATGCTTGCCCATTGGGCTCGAATCAATCTTAAGCAGGGTAGCCATGATAATTTCCTCCTAGCAGTCAGATGTAGCATAACCAACATCCGTTGTATAAATCTACACAACATCTGTCTGTTAGTCAACACCTGCCTCAATCTGCTATACTTATCTTGACTGGGAGGTCCAGTGCTTCACTCCGACTGCCAGAAACTCGATCCCCGCATCCGCAGGACCCGCGGGCTGCTGCAGGACGCCCTAAAGCGCCTCCTGGAGGAGAAAGAGTTCGACAAGATCACGATTCAGGACATCGCCGAAGCCGCCACCTTGAACCGCGCGACCTTCTACGCCCACTATCCGGACAAGTTCGCCTTGCTCGAAGAACTCATCCGCGTCAACTTTCTCCAACTCCTCGAATGCAGGAAAATCCGTTTTGACGGTTCCTGCGCCACTGCGTTTCACCCTATCGTTCTGGCCGTCTGTGACTATCTCGCCGAACTGCAAAAATCCCGCGCCTCCAAGCAGCGCCAGTTCGAAGCCTTTGTCGAGGGCACGGTAATCGACCAGATTCGCGTCATCTTGATGGACGGCTACAAGAAGCATCCGGTGGAAGGAACCATCAATCCGGAACTGCTCGGCGCCACAGCGAGTTGGGCCATCTACGGCGCCGCAAAGCAATGGGTCAACACTCCCGAGCATGTACCCGCCGAAGAATTCGTAGCCACTGCCGTAAACCTGGTGCGGCCCATCCTGGCGGCAGGTACAATTCCCGCCGCAAATTCCTGATCCCCCACAGGCACCCTTTGCCCCTCCTGTGGCCCCAAAGGCACGGCACCTCTCGATAACCGCTTAGTGGCCTACTGGGAAAGCATCTAGCCCGCCTTCTTGACCGCTGCATCCGCGTTGCTTAGTATCGAAAAACCATGTCAGATCGCGAGTCGCGGGTCGGTCAGACCCTCTCCCACTACAACATCACCCGCAAGATCGCCAGCGGCGGCATGGGCGTTGTCTACGAAGCCGAAGACTCCCGCCTCGGGCGCCGCGTCGCCCTGAAATTCCTTCCGGAGCAGATGGCGCAAAACTCACAACTCTCCGAACGCTTCCAGCGCGAAGCCCGCGCCGCCTCCGCCCTCAACCATCCCAACATCTGCACAATCCATGCGATCGAAAACGTTGACGGCCAGAATTTCCTCGTCATGGAACTCCTGGAAGGCCAGACCCTTGCGCACATGCTCGGTCGCGTCTCCTTTACGATGGACAAACTCCTCCCCATCGCCACGCAGATTGCCGACGCCCTCGAATCCGCCCACGCCAAGGGCATCGTCCACCGCGACATCAACCCCGCCAACATTTTCCTCACCGAACGCGGCCAGGTGAAAATTCTCGACTTCGGCCTGGTGAAGATCGAAGCCGACGATCTGCACACCAACGAACAGCATTCCACCAAGATCGAGCCGCAGCACCAGCTCACCTCTCCCGGCGCCGCCATGGGCACCGCCTCCTACATGTCTCCCGAACAAGCACGCGGCCACCTCGTCGATGCCCGCACCGATCTTTTCTCCCTCGGCTCTGTGCTCTACCAGATGGCCGGCGGCGTTTTGCCCTTTGCCGGCGACACTGCCGCCGTGATTTTCGACGCCATCCTGAATCGCGATCCCGAACCGCTGGACAAGCTCAATCCCACGCTTCCCGCCGAGTTCAGCCGCATCGTTTCCAAGCTCCTTGAAAAAGATCGCACCCTGCGCTGCCAGTCCGCCACCGAACTCAAGACCGACCTCAACCGCCTGAAACGCAATCTCGACTCCGGCGTCAAGCGCGCCGCCGAACTCACCGAATCAAAATCGGGCGTCCCCAAGCCGGGAACCAAGTCCGTCGCTGTTCTTTACTTCGAAAATCTCAGCGCCGCAAAAGAAGACGAATACCTGCGCGACGGCATCACCGAAGACATCATCACCGAGCTTTCCAAAATTCGCGGCCTCAACACCTTTTCGCGCCCCACGGTTCTCGCCTTTCGCGACAAACCCGTTACCCCCTCCCAGGTCGGCCACATTCTCAAAGCCGCCTTCGTCCTTACCGGAACTCTCCGCCGCTCCAGCACTCGCCTCCGCATCACCACGCAGCTCGTGGACACGCAGACCGATTTCCCTCTCTGGTCCGAACGCTACGACCGCGAAATGAAAGACGTCTTCGAGATGCAGGACGAAATCGCCCGTAAAATCGCTGAAGCGCTCCGCGTCACGCTCTCCCAGCAGGAGCTCGAAGACCTCGCCACCAAGCCCACGGAAAATCTCCAGGCCTACGATCTCTATCTCCGCGGCAAGCGCTACGCCCGCCGCCAGACGCGCCAGGATCTCGAATTCGCTCTCCAGATGTTTGAAAACGCCGTCGCCATGGATCCAAGTTTCGCGCTTGCCTACGCCGCCTGCGCCAACGCCTGCGCCATGTTCTATTGCAATTACAGCCGCGACGCCATCTGGGTGGACCGCGCTCGCACCGCCTCCGGAAAAGCCGTCGCTTTGCGTTGGGATCTTCCCGAAGTCATGGTCAGCCAGGCCTGGGTGCTCTACGCAACCGAGCTTCACGACGAAGCCGTGCGCATGGTCGAAAAAGCAATCGAGCGCAAACGCGACTGCGAAGGCGCCTACTATCTTTTGTGCCGCGCGCTTTTTTCCGCCGGCCGCTATCAGGAAGTAATCGACGTCATGGAAACCGCGCTCGAAGTCAGTGGCGAGGACTACAACGTCTACGTTCCCGTAGTGAATTCCCTCGGCGCGCTCGGCAAGAAAGATGCCCACAGGAATCTTCTTCTCCGCCGCATCGCCGCGCTTGAAAATCATCTCAAGCAGGTTCCCGAAGACGCCCGCGCGCGCGTCCTGATGGCCACGGACTACGCCGAATTCGACCGCGTCGAAGATGCCATCCGCGAGCTGAACATGGCCATCACCCTCCGCGCCAACGAAGCCTCCATCCTCTACAACGCCGCGTGCACCTACGCCATCCTGAAACGCAAGCGCGAAGCCCTCGAAACCATAAAGAAGGCCTGGGACGCCGGCTTCAAGGATTCCGTCTGGGCCCGCCGCGATCCCGATCTCGCCCTACTGAACGACGATCCCGAATTTCTACGCCTCTATCCCCTCCCCGCCGACTCCGAAACCCCCAGCTCCCAAACCAAAACCGTCTAGTCACAAATTCCTCGCAACTCTCCCACTTTATAGGTGCTGACCCCGCTTTACCTTCTTGAGTTGCACCCGGCTTTGTAGGGGCGGAGCTTGCTCCGCCCTCTTGGGTTATTCCCCTTTGTGTTGCTCCCGCCTTTGCAGCGGCCGCCTTCCGAGACAGGCACATTTGCTTTCTCTTCGATGTAGCGGCCACTTTCAAGTGGCCAGCCAAAAAGAGCGAAGCCCGGGCTGACGCCCGGGCTTCGTCTGGTTCAGGGTCCCGAAGCTGGCGCCGCAACTTCTCGCCAACTCCGGTGGTGGGTTAGAACTTCAGGTTTGGGTGGGATTTGCGAGGCGTACTACGGAGACCTTTCCTGGGGCGCTTGCTGCCGCCCTTCTCAATAATTTGCAAAGCAGCTTGCGGTGGCTGCGGGGAAGCGTCTTCAATTCGCTCAGGTACACGCGAACCTCCGCCGTGCTGGCATTGCAAAAATCAATCCTTGCCAGTGCGCCGCTCCTGGATGCTGGCGGATTTGTTTTTGCTTGCGCTTGCATTGGCCCGTACATAAGTGCTCCTCAAATTTTCCGTTAATCAATGGACGTGAGCGACCTGTACCCGCGTCCATTGATATTGCGCACTTTGCTCCACTCCCGTAGAAAGGACAATACCCGCGGGGTGAACAACAGGTGCATTTTCCATGAACTCGCCCCCTGCTCTAATCGCCTGATTGAACTCCATTTATCGGGCGCCACCGCATCTCTACCAGATCGCAGGCTCGGCTCCACTGCGTTGCCCACTCCGCCAATTCCCTTCCGCAGCCTTCCCGCTTTTTGCTATATTCCCAAGAATCAAGAAAATATGGCCAAATCCTCCACTCCCGACGATTCCCGCCGGACGCGCTTCGGTCCCTTCTCGGTTGACCTTCGCGCCGGCGAACTCTTCAAGCGCGGCAAAAAAATCAAAGTGCAGCTCCTGCCGCTTCAATTGTTGGGAGCATTGCTCGAAAAACCAGGCGAGGTTGTCAGTCGGGAAGAATTGAAGTCGCGCTTGTGGCCGGCGGACACCTTCGTCGATTTCGAGCACGGCCTTAACACAGCGATCAAAAAACTCCGCCAAGCTCTCGGCGACAATCCCGCAAAACCCGGCTTGATCGAAACCCTGCCGAAAAAAGGCTACCGCTTCATCGGCCGTCTGGAATCGAACGGCGCGAGTGTTCCAAAAAATCCACCTCCAAAAACCGCTCTGGCGGGAAAAATATTTTCCGTGTTTGCCGAAGATGGAATCGCCTGTGTCCTCGCGCCCGTGGACGCGATCTCCCGCGACGAATGGCAGCGCCTCATCGCGCTCGACGATGACGTCGGCGTCTCCATGATGATCGCCCAAAACCGTTTGCTTCTGATTGAAGTGGGAAAACCCGTCCGCGTGCTTTCCGCCGAAGGCCCCCAAGGCTGGCTCGAAGCCCGCATCCTCGAAGGCGAGCACTACGGCAAAACCGCGCTGCTCCCCCGCACCGCCCTGCGCGAGGCTGCCGGTTGAAGGTGGACGGGCTTTATTTGATCTCACAGGAGAAGGGAATGAAGAGACCAGTCACCGCACTGACCCTGTTGTTGATTCTCATCTTGACACTATCGCATTTGAAGGCAGCTAGAGGTGAGAGCCTCGCTCGCCTTGTCCTCCCAAATCCCAAATTATTGCGATGCAAATCGTCCAATTGCCTTCAATTGTTCTCCGAAGATGTCGGACAGAAAGATATAGCGCCGAAGCAGATAGTCCTAGATATGAATGACGGCTGTGTCTACGGCATCACCGCAAGGTACGATAAGTCAGTACCGATCGATCGGATCAAGTCTGAAATAAGCACTGTTTACAAGCAATGGTCCATGAACTATCCGAGTGAGACGAATCTATATCTATGGCGTGTCGAGCCAGAGAAGTTCGCGATTAACCTTGCTGTAACAGATAAGGAAGATAAGAAACGGATTGGAACAGAAGTAGGGACGCGACAGCTGATGTACATCGCATTTGGTGGAAGATCCGCGTGTGACGTCCCTTGATCTGAAAAGTGGCGTGGGCACTAAAAGGCTAGACGGGGAAGGGAAATCGGGGACAGACGGGAAATCTTCTTCCACGACACGCTTGGCTAGTTGCTTGAAGACGCAGAGACCTACCTTGAGGTCCCCGCCGAAGTCGTGGAACCCTTCGCCGCCTGGGACAATTTCATCACCAGCACCTGCCCATTGGAGTGAAACGTTCCGCCCGTCGCCGTCCTCGCCTCCAGCATCGGCTGCTTCGGCGAAAAGTGCATCACCTCCGCCACCAGCCCCGTGCTCAAAAGCGTCTTCTGCACGTAGTCCTTCTCCAGATCGATATCCGGATCGATCTTGTGCGTCAGTCCATTATTCCGCTGATCTTTTTCAAACCCGATATCATGCGTGGCCGCTCCCACCCACAGCATCTGGCCGTTCACGGTGAACGGCGCCTTCCACACCCGCAAATGATTCCGCGAAGCCACCACCGTAATCGGCTCGGCGTGGGCCCAGCCATAATCCTGCGGACGCCCAAACAGGTACAGCTGGCTCATCGGCATCGTCAGATACGATTCCTTGGACATGCTCGCGATGAACCCCGCCAGCACCGTCTCTTGTACGCTGGCATCCACCTTCACCCACCCGGCCGTAGTGAATACGTTCTTCATCTGATCTTCGTCGCCGAGGATCAGAAAATTCACCATGTCGCCCGCGTTTCCCGCCTTGTCGCCGATGCGCCGCGGAATTTTTTCAAACAACCTGTTGTCCACGCCGGGAATGCTCGACACCTCTTTCGCCACCTCACGTGGCGCGGAAGCATCCACCGCATAAACCTCTACCTTCACCGTGTACGAACCCGTCCCCGTATCCACATCCGATTGGTTGATTCCGAGCGCCAGCTTTCCACCGACGGGCGCGACAATCTCCTTCTTCGCCCCAATCACAAATGGCTGCGCGATATCCGCATCCCCGATTCTTCCAATCACTGCTCCGCGCCCCGCGCCGTTGTAGGGCAAAATGCGAATCAGGTCCTTGAACCCGCGCGTCAATCCATCCGGCCCGTTATCCGCCTTGGCATCCGTATAGCGCAGCGATCCTTCCGACGTCACCGCGAACCGCTGTCCCGGCTCCAGGCTGATTCCCGTGTCCACCCAGACTTGCGCTCCCTCTAAAGTAAAACTCTTCGTCTGCGTAGCCTTGCTTACATCCGCTGCGGCTGCCGGTTTCGCCTCGGGAATCGTCGCCGGCTGCGCGGTTTGGGACGAACTCTGATCGCCCGACGATTGAGCCAGAACGATGTTTGCGTTGGAGAGGAAAAACAGAAAAATCGCGGAACCCAGGCAGGCTCCCATACTCGCCTTGCTTTTCATGGATTGCTCCTCCCTGGGCGGGCCTGCCCCTCTTTCGTAGCAGCCCTCTTTCATAACAGCCCTCTTCGTAACAGAAAGATGGATACGTGCGCAAGCCGCCGAGTTGTCCGGAGCCTAGACAACGTATTCCCCGCTCCCTCTCATCCATTAATGGTATGAATTCCCGCAAGTTAAGGACTCCCCACATCCTTGACTACCGGGGGGAGCGCCTGTACATTGGCAAAAGGCTGCGACACCGCGATTCGTGTATGTCCGTATCCACAGGGGATACCGCCATCCAAGACTCATGAGCCGGCCATACCGTTCCCACTAAAGTGGCAGACTGCCGTGTGCGGCAAGACCAGATGAATTTCAAGCATTCAGGAAAACTAAGTTTTGCCTTGTTGTCGTTGGCTCTGTGGACCTTCTCCGCCACGGCCCAGGCACCTCTTCCCCGCCAGCGCCCCCACATCGCCCCGGCCACCAATATTACCGTCGACGGCAACGAAGCCATGTTCGCCACCATGTGCGTCCTCTACGCATCCGGCTTCGAAAGCGACGTCAGCACCGACAACTGGTCCGCCTTTCGCGCCCAGATGCGCGCCCGCCTGCGCCAGCAAAAAGGCCCGGCCGTTGACGCCGCGCGCCAGTTCTACCAGCAGCATGAATCGCGCGACCCCGCCGAAATGCTCTCGCGCTACGTCTGGTTCGGCATCGTCTCCGGCCCCGCTCCAAAGTTCCAACCCGTTCTTCGGCGCGACGAGCTTCCTCCCGACCTGCTGACCCTCGAAGGCTTCAGCGAAATTCTTTCCGCCTACTACACCGAGCAGAACATCGGCCAGCTTTGGCGCCAGGTCCAGCCCATCTACAATCAGGAAATCGAGCGGCTCCACGACCCCATTTCGCAAATCGTGCTTGTCGCCAACACTTACTTGCGTGAACTGAACGATCCCAGCCAGATGCGCACTTTCTCGATCATCGTCGAACCGCTGGTCGGCCGCATCACCAACGTGCGCAATTTTGGCGACCATTACGCCATCATCTTAAGCGGCAGCGAAGACGTTCCCACCGATGTCGTTCGCCACGCCTTTCTGCATTTCCTTCTCGACCCGCTTCCGCTGATGTACCCGCACATCATCGCCGTGAAACGCCCGATCTATGAAATCGGCGCCAAGGCGCCCAGGCTTTCCCCCGACCTTCGCGACGACTTTCCCTCCTGGTTCGCGGAGTGCACCGTCCGCGCTGTGGAACTGAAAATCAAGCGCATGTCGCCCAGCGAGCGTGAGGTTGCCCTCAACACCAACGACGCCGACGGCTACGTACTGGTGCGCCCGATTTTCACCGGGCTCTCCGACTACGAAAAAAACGAACCTTCCATGCGCAATTATTTCCCGGAGATGGTGCGCAAGATGGATGTGAAGGCTGAAGTCGCCCGCGCCTCCGTGATTACGTTCGCTCGAGAATCCAGTCCCGAACAATCCGCGCAACTCAACACCGAAGCTCTCAACCGCAGGCGCCGCGCCGCCTCCACAACCTTGCCCGATGATCCAGCGATGATTGCGCAACTGACGGATGGGGAACGCTTCATCGCCGACCGCAATCCCCGCGCGGCCGAAACCGCCTTCAAAAACGTCCTCGCCAAGTACCCCGATCAGATTCGCGCGTGGTATGGCCTGGGCCTGGTCGCGCTGCTCGATCACGACGGCCCGCGCGCCAAGCAAGTTTTCGGCCGCCTTACCGCCGGTGAAAACGCCGCGGCTCAGGACCCGATGGTGCTGGCGTGGTCCCACGTTTATCTGGCAAGAGTTTTGGATGAAGAAGGCCAATTGGAGCAGTCAAAATCAGAATATCAGGCAGCGCTCGCGGTTCCGGGGGCCCCAGCCAAGGCCCAACAAGCCGCCCAGAAGGAATTGGGTGACTTGAATTTGAGAAAATCCACGGAACGCCCGTAAGCCGCCGCCCTGATTCGGAGGAAGTAAGATTTATGAAAAATTCAATGCAACTCGCAACGTTGATTTTCGCGGGAGGAGTTCTCCTCTCCGCCCCGCGCATTTCCGCTCAGGGGACCCAACAGGCCCCGCCGACTTTGAATCCAGAGAAAAAACAGGACAAGCCCGCCGAAGTTACGCCGCTTACTCTCGACAACGCGCCCCCTCCGGTGAGCGCCGAAGAAGACGCCGCCATCCAGGCCTTCCGCGCCGCCCCGATCAGCGACATTGCCAAGAAGGATCAACTCGGCGAGGCGTTCCTGCAAAAGTATCCTCAGAGTCGTTATCGCCCGGAAATTTACTCCCTGCTACTTCGCGGCTATAGCAGCCTGGGTCAGATCGACAAGATGGAGACCGTTGGCGACAAGGAAATCGAGTTGAATCCCAACGACGCGCAGGCGCTGGCCATCATGGGCTCAACGCTTCCCCGCGTCATGAACGCCTCCACGGTCGAGCCCCAAAAGCGCCTGGAGAAAGCCGAGCAGTATTCGAAAAGGGCTCTCGAGATTTTGCCGACGCTGGTAAAACCCGCCGAGTTAAGCGATGCCGATTTTCTCAAGGCCAAGGACCAGACTGCCGCTCTCGCCTACAGCGGCCTGGGACTTGTGGCTGTCCGTCGCTCGAAATTTGCCGAAGCGATTCCGAATTTCGAGCAGGCCGTCAAGCTCGACCCCACTCCCGATCCCGTGAACTACTATTTGCTCGGCATCGCCAACGAAAAAACTTCCCATTTCGAGGATGCGGCCAACGCCTTCACCAAGTGCGCGGCTGTTCCCGGCGGGCTGCAGGCCACCTGCAAGTCCGGCGCCGACGAAGCGAAGAAAATGGGCACCACGCAATTGAGCGCGCCAAAGTAATTCCTCTGTGCCGCGCCCCGGAGAGCGAACGGAGACCATGGTCCGCGGTGAAGATGACCGGTTGATGGAACGCATCGGGTACGTGTTTCGCGACCCGCTTCTGCTGGACCGCGCCCTGACGCACAGTTCCGCCGTTCCCGAGCTGCGCTCGGCGCGCGGCGAGGACATCGCCTTCACCGGCTCCATTGTGCAGGACAACGAGCGCCTGGAATTTCTCGGCGACGCCGTGCTGGAACTTCTCACCAGCGAATACCTGCTGTTGAACTATCCCGAATGGACCGAAGGCCAGCTTTCGAAGAGCCGCGCCCGCATCGTGAACGCCCACTCTCTTGAAATTGCCGCGCGCGGACTGCACCTTGGCGAACATCTGCGCCTAGGCCGCGGCGAGGAAAAAACGGGCGGCCGCGAAAAGCCCGCGCTTCTGGCGGACGCGTTTGAAGCCATCGTCGCTGCCATGTATCTCGATGGCGGCCTGGGCCCGGCGCGCGATTTGCTCCGGCGCACGGTTTTTGAGCAGGCCCTCGAAGACGGCGATCGCATTTCGGAATCGGATCGTAAAAGCGCTTTGCAGGAATTTCTGCAAGCCAAAGGCGAACAGCCCGCCGAATATCGCCTGGCGGGCGAAACCGGGCCCGACCACCAGAAAAAATTTCGCGTGGAGGTCTGGGTGAAGGGCGAATTCATGTCCAGCGCCGAAGGCACCACCAAAAAAGAGGCGGAGCAGAAAGCCGCCCGCAGCGCGCTGGATAAACTTCTAGGCGCCGAGGCAAAGCAAGGGGAAGAGGTCGGACCGAATGCCGGATGAATCGCTGGTGCACGACCCGCTGACCCCAACGCCCGAACCGGTGGCCCCGCCGCAGGCTCCCGTATCGACTGAACCCGTCCACGAAAATTACACAACGCTTGCCGAATATCTCGAATCGCTCCTCGTCACCGTTATCCTCGCCCTTTTCGGTACCAGCTTTGTTGTTCAGGCGTTCAAGATTCCTTCTCCCTCGATGGAGAAAACGCTCCTCGTCGGCGATCATCTCCTGGTCAACAAATTCATTTTCGGCGGCCGCGGCCACTGGTACGAAAAATTTCTTCCTTACCGCGACCTCGAACGAGGCGACATCATCGTCTTCAAATTTCCTTATCAGGACCATCCACACTTCGTGAAACGCGTCATCGGGCTTCCCGGGGATCGCGTCAAGGTCGTCGACCAGCAGGTGTATGTCAATGGCAAGCCGCTCAATGAACCGTACGTGGTCCACGACGCGGCTATAGATTACGACCCGCTTCACTACACCTTCCCGCCGCCCAGCAACCAGATGTTCAACGTCTCGGTGCAGCCGGAATGGGCCCACGAAATTCACAAATATGTTCAAGACGACGAACTGGTCGTCCCTCCGGGCAGGTATTTCGCCATGGGCGATAACCGCGACAATAGCTCCGACAGCCGCTACTGGGGCTTCGTCGACCGTGAAGCCATCATGGGCCGCCCCTTCCTCATTTACTGGTCCGTCGACGCCACCAGCAAGGACTATTCGGACTCTTCCTTCGGCCAGCGCATCCTCGCGATTTTCGACACAATCACCCACCTCCCCGCCCGCACGCGATGGAGCCGCATGCTCCACACCGTCCACTGACACTTGCGATGCCCCATGGGCCTGTTTTTTCCCGGCCACTTTTGAGAGACTTCAACGGCATGCCTCGCCTTCGCACTTACGGTAAATGGATCGGAGCGCTCGCGATTTTCTTGATTCTCGCGCAACTCGGCCTTCCCTTCCTCCTGCAAACGCGCCGCATGCGCACTTATCTTCTCTCTCACCTCGAAAAATCCTTCGGCCGTCCCGTGGAAGCTCGGAGCTTTTCCATGGATATCCTTCCTTTCCCCCGCGTGGACGTGGAAGGTGTCAGCATCGGCGAAAATCCCGCCTTCGGCCACGAATATTTCCTTCGCGCGGACCGCATGACGGCCAACGTGCGCTGGCTCGGGCTGCTGCGCGGCCACTTCGATTTCGGCACTATCTCGCTTTCGAGGCCCAGCCTGATTCTTGTTCGCAACGAATCGGGCCGTTGGAATCTCGAAGGCTGGTTGCCTCCGGCTCCGTCAAAATCCGGTGGCGTCCCGATCGCCTATGGTCCGCAAAGGCCCGCGGCCTCCGGCAACCATTTGCAAACAATTGAATTCGACGACGGCCGCATCAATTTCAAAACCGGCGACGAAAAGCGCCCCTTCGCCTTCACCAACGTCTCCGGCAGCGTTGAGCAGACCGGCCCCGGCCGCTGGCAATTGCGCCTGGAAGCCCAGCCATGGCGCAGTGGCGTTCCTTTGCAATCCACCGGCACCTTGCAAGTTCGCGGCGAAGTCGCCGGCACCTCCGCTCGCCTGCAACCCGCGGAAATTCAGGTGCATTGGGACAAAGTCTCCATCGCGGATCTCTTCCGCATGATCACCGGCAACGATTTCGGCGTCCGCGGGGCGTTCACGCTGGACGGCAACGCCAGTATCGGCAAACCTGATTCCGGTGCACCCGCGCCGCCTGGGGCTTGGAAATTTTCTCTGCACGCCAGCGCTGCAAAAATTCATCGTTGGGACCTCACCGAACGCGGCGACAATCCCGGCGCCAGCCTCAATCTGAAAGGCCTGTGGGACGTGGCCGCCGGCGAAGCGCACGCGGACACGCTCACTCTCGATCTTCCCCACTCGCATTTCGAAGGTGCGGCTCGGCTCAAGACCGCAGGCATGTCCGACTGGAATCTGCGCATCGAAGATTCCGGCATCCAGGCGCAGGATCTGCTGGCCTGGTACCGCGCGTTTCAACCCGACGTCGCCGAATCCCTGGACGCCAGGCAGCTTTTCAAAGCGAGCTTTGCCCTGCGCGGATTTCCGCTCTCCTGGGAAGACGTTCAGATTTCCAGCGCCGCGGGTGAACTCCGCCTGCCCGGCTTTGCCAAGCCGCTGCGTATTGGACCGGTGCTGGGTGCCGCCCACAATAATTTTTTCGAATTGCTGCCGGTGCAACTGTCTCTCACGTCCCCGGCGAAAGAAACTGCAACGAAGCCTGACAAGGCGGCCGCAAAAACCACCGCCACTGCTGCCTCTGCCGATCAGCTTGAAATTCGTTTCCGCGATGATTTTATCGCCGGCAGAGGTTCTCTGCGCGTGACCGGAAAATTCGACGACGCCGGCGACTTCTTCAAAGCCGCGTCCGCCTTTGGCCACACCTTCAATCGCGGCTGGGAAATCACCGGCGGCACCGCCGGCAATGTTACTCGCGAATGGGAACATGGTGTCGCCAACGGTCGTTGGAACGGTTCGCTCACTTTCACCAAAGCGCAACTGCAGGCCGCCGGCCTGAATCTTCCACTGAAGCTCGACGAGGCCCGCCTGGATTGGAAAAACGGCCATCGCTCCGCAACAATCGTGCGCGCCGACGCATTCGGCGCTATGTGGTCCGGCGCGATCAGCGACGCCCAGGCACTCGATGAATCCGACGGCAATAACTGGAAGTTCCAGCTCCACGCCGATCATCTTGACGCCGCCGATCTCGATCTCTGGTTCGGCCCGCGCGCGCGCCCGAACTGGCTGCAGCGCCTGCTTCCTTCGCTGCTCGGCAAATCCGATGCGAATGCCAAGCCCAGCGAACTCCTGCGCCGCGTCACCGCCGAGGGCGACCTCGAAGCCGATTCCCTTTCCATTGAAAAAATAAAACTTGCGAAGGCCCGGGCCCACGTTGCGTTTCACGATCTGCACCTGGAAGTCCGCGACGCCGCAGCCGAATGGGCGGGCGGCACAGCGCGCGGAAGTGTCAGCGCCGTTTTCTCCATTCCGCCCAAATATGAAATCTCCGCGGAAGTGGATCGCGCCGACCTTTCCGAACTGCCCTGGTCCACGCACTGGGCCGAATATTGGGGCGGCGCCGCTTCCGGGCATCTGCGCCTGACGACCTCCGGCGTTGGACGCGACGCGCTCGTCGCAGCACTCGCCGGCTCCGGCGAATTGCATCTCAAATCCATTGAACTCCGTGGTTGGGACGTCGGCGCGAGTATGGATACGGGTACACTCCACACCGGCGCTTCCCGCTGGGTCTCGGGCGAAGGTGAGTTCACCATACATGACCGCGCGGTTCAGTTCGATGCGCTGGTCCTGGAAAATCCTCGCAACAAAATGCAGTTGGGCGGCACGCTGGATTTTTCGCAAGACCTGAAGCTTACTTTCGCGCCCGCCGCTGCCGACAAACGCGGCGTGAAATCCGTCGCGGCCCCGCGGCTCTTTCAATTGCATGGCCCGCTGGAAAAACCCGTCGCTACCGTGGAAATCACTCCTGTGGCGCAGGCGAGAAAACAGCAGTGAGGAAAAGTTTCCGAATCGGGAGGATCGCCCAAAACATGCCCTGGAACCGCCTGCGGTTTTGCTTCGTAATTTTCACTCTCACTTTTGCCGGCACGCTACATGCGCAACAATCTTTTACTCTCGATCAGGTTCTTGGCGCGCCTTTCCTGAACGAGCTCACCGCGTCGAAGACCGGCCGCCGCCTCGCCTGGAGCCAAAATCACAAGGGCCCCTCGAATATTTGGGTGGCTGAAGGCCCGGGCTTCGCCGCGCGCCAACTTACGAATTACAACCAGGACGACGGCGGCGAGCTTTCCGAATTGCGTTTCATGCCGGGCGGCGACGCCATCGTCTACGTCCGAGGTGAAGGGAAAAATTCCGCCGGCGAATATCCGAATCCCACCAGCAATCCCGCCGGCACCGAGGAAGACATCTGGCTCGTCTCGTGGCAAGGCGGAGCGCCTCGAAAGATCGACGCTGGCGACACCATCCAGATTTCCTCGCAGGGCCGTATTGCTTTCGCGAAGGGGAACCAGGTCTGGCTGGCCGGCCCCAATGCTGAAGATAAGCCCGTCCAACTTGTCGTTCGCGGCAAGAATGAACCGCTCGGCTGGTCACCCGATGGCCGTCGGCTCCTCTTTTCCTCTTCGCGCGGCGACCACAGTTTTATCGGCATCTATGACACAGATGGGAAGAGCGTGAAGTTCGTCGCGCCGTCCGTCGATTCCGATTCCCATGCCGTCTGGTCGCGCGACGGCAAGCAGCTTGCCTTTGTGCGGCGCCCCGCGGTTCAGCGGGATTCTCCCAATGGGTATTTCATTGAGCCGGATCGCCCGAAACCATGGGCCGTTTGGGTGGCCGACGCCGACGCGTCCCATGCGCGCGAAATTTGGCACAGCAGTTCCGCTCCGGAAGGCTCGTATCCTTATATGGCTTCGGACACCGGCGGCGGAGTTCTCAACTGGGGCGCGAACGACACGTTGCTCCTCGCCAGCGAAGAAGATGGCTGGCAGCATCTCTACTCGCTTGCACTCGCGGGTGGCGCGCCAAAACTTTTGACACCGGGAAAGTGCGAAGTCGAGCAGTGGTCGCTCTCTCCCGATGGCGCTTCGGTTCTCTACAATTCCAATTGCGGCGACACGGATCGTCGCCATCTCTGGCAAGTCCAGCTTCCCGGCGGCGCCGCGCAGCAACTCACTCGCGGTGATTCGATCGAATGGGCCGGTGTGTTTGTCGGCGATTCCAGCTCCATTGCGTATCTTCGCTCGGACGCGCGCCACTTCGGCCTGCCCTTTGCCCAGGCCGCTGCGCCCAACGCCGCCGCAACTCCGTTGCTCGATGCCGCAAGCTTCAAGGATTTCCCCGCGAACGATCTCGGCATGCCGCAACCCGTCGTCTTCAAGTCCGCCGACGGCCAGGAAATTCACGCGCACCTGTTCCTTCCCCGCAATTTGCGCGCCGGTGAAAAGCGCCCCGCGCTGTTATTCCTCCACGGCGGCCCGATGCGCCAGATGCTTCTCGGGTGGCACTACATGCGCTATTACTTCAACACCTACGCGATGAACCAGTTCCTTGCCAATCGCGGCTACGTCGTTCTGGCGATCAATTACCGCAGCGGCATCGGGTATGGCCGCGCGTTTCGCGAAGCCCCGGGCCGGGCGGGACGCGGGGCATCCGAATATCAGGATGTGCTCGCCGCCGGAAAATATCTGCAGGGCCGCAGCGACGTCGATCCGAAGCGCGTCGGTCTTTGGGGCGGAAGCTACGGCGGTTATCTCACTGCCCTCGGCCTCGGCCGCAACTCCGACGTCTTCGCCGCCGGCGTGGACACCCACGGCGTGCACGATTGGCCCACTGACAATTGGGAAGGCAAAAATATCTCTCCCGACCTGAACAAACTTGCCCACGATTCCTCGCCCGTTTCCAACGTGGACACCTGGAAGTCTCCGGTCCTCTTCATCCATGGCGACGACGACCGCAACGTCATCTTTTCGCAGACCGTCGACCTCGTCGCGCGCCTCCGCCCCCGCGGGGTGCACATCGAACAACTCGTCTTCCCCGATGAGGTGCATGACTTCCTTCTCTACTCCAGCTGGCTCCGCGCCCTGCAGGCGAACAGCGATTTCTTCGATCGGCAGTTCTCATGGCCGCAAAAATAATCCCGCCACTGGGCGCGCGATCCGGTTTCGCAAAACGGACGTTCTTTTCGGCAGTTCTCGCCGCAATCGCTTTCCTCTGTGCCGTTAACCTGCGCAGCGATACACGCCCATTGTTCGTTCCGCAACTGAAGTCGGGGCAAACTCTCCTCTACGAAGTCCACGGCCGCCTGAATCGCTCCGTAAAAACAGAAAGCCGCGTCTCCACCTTTTTCGGTCCGCAACAGCTTCAGGGCGATCTTTCCAGCCAGATTCGCGTCAGCGTAGAAAAAGTGCTCGCTGGCAAGCCTCATCCCGTCGCCAGTGTTCAAACGGAAGTTCAGCCGATCACTTTGACACAAGCCAATTCGGCAACCTCCCCGACACAGAAATTAACTTTCGACATTCTCGGCAGCGGCCAACTCGGCAACTTAAATGGTCTTGACGATCTCTCGCCCGAACAGCGTCTGATCTGGCAATTCTGGGTCGCCCGTTTTGCCTTCGGCTGGACGCTTCCGCCTTCCCGCTTGAAGCCCGGCGAGAAATGGAAATTCGAAGAGCCGGAAACCAGCGACTCCCTGATTGCAGGCCTCGTCTGGGAACGCGAAACCACGTACGCCCGAGACGATCAGTGCCCTGTTCTACCTGCGGAAACCTGCGCGGTCTTCCTGACGCAATCCACGCTTAAGCAAAAATCTTCGCCAAAAGATTCCACGCCGGAATCCTATCGCCTTCACGAACTGAAAACCCTCGGCACCGCCAAGGGCACCAACCAGGCAATCACGTATATCTCGCGCAAAACCGGCCTCGTCCTCCGGGCCAACGAAGATGTCCAGCAATCCATGGACGTCACCGTGATGAAGTCCGACGGCACCAACGACGTCCACTACAACGTCGAAGCCACCAGCCACCTGGAAAGCCTCTTTGTTCCCCAGTCTCCTGCCGTGCCCGCACCCTGAGTTCCCTTCGCCACGAAAATTTGCCACTCGCGGTATAATGAAAGTTTCCGCGGTGCTCGAAAAACCCGCTGGAGACCCCTACGATGAACTTCAAGCTACGCAGCAACTATCAGCCACGTGGCGACCAGCCGGCTGCCATCGACCAACTCTTCCGCGGACTCGAAGCCGGCGACAAGCACCAGGTTCTTCTCGGCGTCACCGGCTCCGGAAAAACTTTTGCCATGGCCAAGGTCATTGAGCAGGCCAACCGCCCAGCGCTCATTCTGGCGCACAATAAAACCCTGGCCGCGCAGCTCTATCACGAGTTCAAGGGCTTCTTCCCCGAAAACGCGGTCGAATATTTTGTCAGCTATTACGATTTTTACCAGCCCGAGGCTTACGTTCCCGCCGCCGACATCTACATCGAAAAAGAAGCCACCATCAACGACGAACTCGACAAGCTGCGGATGAGCGCCACCCGCTCCCTCTTTGAACGCCAGGACGTCATCGTTGTGGCCAGCGTCTCCTGCATCTACGGCATCGGCTCGCCGGAAGCTTACTTCGGGATGTTGGTTATGCTCGAAAAGGGCTACCAGACTTCGCGGGAAGCCCTGCTGCGGCGTTTCGTGGACATTCAGTACGAGCGCAGCGAAGATCTCCGCCGCGGAACCTTTCGCGTTCGCGGCGACATCCTGGAAATCTATCCGACGTACGAAGACAACGGATATCGCATTGAAATGTGGGGCGATCAGATCGACAAAATCCGCCAGATCGATCCGCTGACCGGCGAAATCCGCGCCGGGCAGGAAGACATCGGGCGCGTTCCCATTTATCCGAAAACGCACTACGTCATGCAGCCCGACCAGCGCGACCGCGCGATCGTCAGCATCCAGGACGAACTCGATTGGTGGAAAAAAGAGTTAGAAAAACAGGGAAAGTTTGTTGAAGCCCAGCGCGTTGTGCAGCGCACCATGTTCGATATGGAGATGATGCGCACGATTGGCTATTGCCACGGCATCGAGAATTATTCGCGCCACCTCAGCGGCCGCCTGCCCGGCGAAGCGCCGCCGACGCTTCTGGACTACGTGCCGCAGGATTATCTCCTCTTCGTCGACGAGTCGCACGCCACCGTGCCGCAGGTCCGCGGCATGTTCAACGGCGACCGCGCTCGCAAGCAAACGCTCGTCGACTACGGATTCCGCATGCCGTCGGCGCTCGATAACCGTCCGCTTACGTTCGAAGAGTTTGAGCACCGCGTCAATCAAGCGATCTACGTTTCCGCAACGCCTGGGCCGTACGAGCTCACAAAATCAGGGGGCGTTTTCGTTGAGCAGGTGATTCGCCCGACGGGGCTTGTCGATCCGGAAGTCGAAATCCGACCCGTGAAGGGCCAAGTGGACGATTTGCTGGAAGAAATACGAATCCGCGCGGCGAAAAACGAACGCGTGCTGGTCACCACGCTCACCAAACGAATGGCCGAAGACCTCAGCGAGTATTTTTCGGAAATTGGAGTCCGCTGCCGCTATCTTCACTCGGAAGTGGAAACGCTGGACCGCATCAAGATCCTTCGCGATCTCCGCCGCGGTGAATTCGATGTGCTCATCGGCATCAACCTGCTCCGTGAAGGCCTCGACCTTCCCGAAGTCTCTCTCGTCGCCATTCTCGACGCGGATAAGGAAGGGTTTCTCCGCAGCACGACTTCGCTAATTCAGACTATTGGTCGCTGCGCCAGGCACATCGAGGGCCGCGCGATTCTCTACGCGGACCGGCGCACCGACTCCATGAACCAGGCCATCGGCGAAACCAACCGACGGCGCGCCAAGCAGGTCGCCTACAACAAGGAAAACAACATCACGCCGCAATCCATCATTAAGGGCGTGGACATGGAACTCGCGCACATCGTTGAAGCTGATTACGTTACTGTGCCGCTCGACATTGTCGGCCTGGATGCCGCCGTCTCCAACGTAAAATCCGAAGCCCAACTGGCGGAATTGCTGACGCAACTCGAATCCCAGATGCGCGAGGCCGCCAAGAAATTTGAATTTGAAAAGGCCGCGCAGATTCGCGACCGCATCCGCTCCCTCAAACAGCAAGACCTCGCCGGCCTATTCGGAAAGTCGGAACAATCGCCCGTTTCCGACACGGTGAAATGAGCACGGACGCAGATCATCCGGTTCGCAAGAGCATCCGGCTGGCTCGTGACTCTTACAAGCAACGCCGAGCTTATTTCGTCACGGTTTGCACCAACGAAAAGCAGTGCTTGTTAAGTACCATCAAAGGTCAGTCCGTTATGCTGACAAAGTATGGGGAGGCGGTACGTACCGCGTGGCTCGGGCTTCCTAATCGATTCGCGGGACTAGAACTTGATGAATATATTGTTATGCCCAACCATCTCCACGGAATCCTCTGGTTTGTAGGGGCCGGGCTTGCCCGGCCCTCTTCGGCCATCAAACCGGGCAACCAACTTTCATTGCCTAACGTCATGCGCGTTTTCAAATCTGTCTCCACTGTCGAAATAAATCGTGAGCACCACACACCTGGCTTTGTTTTGTGGCAACGAAGTTATTTCGACCACATCATTCGCGATGCGGGAGACCACGTCAATCACCAACGCTATATTATGGAAAATCCGGCCAGGTGGGCGGCGAAACAACCGGCGTTTCGCCGCGATCAAAGTCTGAAATTAGATTTAACCACCCAAACTTTGTAGGGGCCGGGCTTGCCCGGCCCCTCTTCGATCTCAGCCCCTCCACTCACCTCTCGCCGTCGATCGAGGGCGGAGCAAGCTCCGCCCCTACAAACGGAATTCACGATTAAACCAATCCTCGGCGAAGCTCTTCCAGGTTGTAAAAAGTTTCGCGCCAATAAATGCCGCCCTGGCGCAGCGTAATTACCGTCGAGCGCAACAAAATGTAGCTGAACAGCACCGCTCCTAGCGGCAGCGTGAGGCAATAGAGCGGCGAAACCCGCATCACCACGTCTCCGCCGAGGTGAAAGGCGAGTGCCGCCACCACCGCGATCCCCGCGAGCACCCGCACCCAGCCGCCGCCAAACGCGAACCCAAAAAAAGGCGCGACGTTGAACAGCAGCATGCTCACAATCTGCAACGCCACCATCCCCACGCGGAATCCCGCCGCCGCAAAGAAATTCTTTTCCAGCCCGCGAATCAGATTCCGCAGTCCCAAATGCCATTCCACGCTGACCGCATCCTGCGCTACCGCCACGCCGGAGCGGAATCCGGCCTGCTTCACCAGCTTCCCCAGTTTCATGTCGTCGATCACTTCCATCGCCAGCCGCCTGTGGGTGCCGCACGCCTCGTAAGCGCTGCGCTTCAACATCTGAAACGCTCCCACGCCGACGTACGCGCGCGAATTCGGATTGCTGACCGCGGGCAAATCCGCCGCCAACTGAAAGCCCATCACAAAAAACGAAATCACCACGGTGTCCCAGAAGCCGCTGCGCACCACATCACCAACCAACGTGAGATGATCCCATCCGCGAGCACGCGCCAGCGCTACCACCCGCCGCAACGCATCGGCCTGAAACTTCACATCCGCGTCCGTAAACACCAGCCAATCGCCGCTGGAAGCCTCATAGGCCTTTTGCAACGCGTGCGGTTTTCCCAGCCACCCCGCCGGCAATTCACGCACGTGCACCACGCGAAGCTGCGGATGGTTCAGCGCAAACTGGTCCAGTATCCGCGCGGTCGAATCACTCGAACGGTCGTCCACCGCCACGATTTCCAGGTTGGGATAATCCACTGCCACCAGCGTCGCGAGTGCTCCGGGCAACTTTTCCTCTTCATCGCGCGCCGCAAACAGCACCGAAAGCCGAGGGCAATCGGCGTCGGCCGCGGGAGGGCAGTCCTTCAGCCACGGCAGCCGAAGCGCGCCATACGCCACTTTTAATCCGTAGGTCGACCAGAAGAGAGCGATCAGTCCGAAGAGAACGAGCCAGAAGAGATGCATGCGGATTGGAGTCGAATGCCAGCCTCAGGGTATCCTAGCATGGATGCCAAAGACCCTGGCCATTCTTGGTGCCGGCCGCGTGGGACGCGTGCTCGGGCGCTTGCTGCACGAACGGGGCTGGCGTGTGCTTGTTGTCGCCGCGCGATCCGAGGCCACTGCGCGCAAAGCCGCGAAATTTATCCGCGCCGGGCGTCCGTTCGCTGGTATGAGTCATCATGCTCTGGCGGCCAGAACTATTCTGCTGAGCGTCCCCGACGACGCGATCCCCGAAGTTGCCGCCGAGCTCGCTCGCGTCGGCGGACAACAACTTCGCGGTAAAATCGTGCTGCACACCAGCGGCGCCTGCGATGCCGGCGCGCTACAAGCTGTCCGCGAGTTCGGCGCTGCCGCCGGATCGATGCATCCCTTGCAAACTTTCAACGGTGTCAGCGTTCCGCCGCTTGAAGGCAAGATCTTCGCGATCGAAGGCGACGCCCCCGCCGTCCGCGTCGCCCGTTCCATTGCACGTTCGCTCGGCGGCGTCCCGGTAAACATCGACGCAGAAAAAAAACCTCTCTACCATGCAGCGGGCGCGTTCGCCGCCGGCCTCGTTCTCGCTCTCGAGGAGGCGGGCGTACAGATGCTTAGAACTTCCGGCTTGCCGCATCGCGAAGCGCTGCAGGCCCTGCTGTCGTTGTCGCGGCAGGTTCTGGATAATTACGAGAAGCTTGGGCCCCACAAAGCATGGACCGGCCCGCTGTCGCGCGGGGATTATGGCGTCGTGGCCGCAAACGAAGAAGCCATTGCGCACTACCACCCCGAATTTCTGGAAGCCTACGCCGCCGCCAGCCGCCTTTCCGGCCATGTCCTCGCCGCCGATCCCGCTGTTGTTCTCGGTCAGCTCGACAAACTTCCGCGCCATTCTCCGTTGCTTTCCAAATCCAAAGGGGGCTCCGCTTGAGTTCATTGCAAATTCCCATTCAGCACACCACGTTGAAAAATGGACTGCGTGTGATTATCGCGCCGGACGCGACCGCGCCTGTAGTCACCGTCGGCGTCTATTACAAGATCGGCTTCCGCCTGGAGCCGCAGGGCCGCAGCGGGTTTGCGCATCTTTTCGAGCACATGATGTTTCAAGGCTCCGAAAACGCGGCCAAGATGCAGCACATCAAACTGATAAATTCGAGCGGCGGCGTGTTGAACGGGTCGACGATGTATGACGTTACAAATTATTACGAAGCGGTTCCCTCGAATGGTTTGGAGCGGGTTCTGTGGCTGGAAGCCGACCGCATGCGCGCGCTGAAAGTTGATGACGAAAATCTTCGCAACCAGCGCGACGTCGTGAAAGAAGAAGTCCGCGTCAACGTCCTCAACCAGCCTTACGGCGGTTTTCCGTGGCTCGATATGCCGCCCGTTGCTTTTCGCAACTGGGCCAACGCCCACAATTTTTATGGGGATTTTCACGACCTGGACGCCGCGGACCTCGCGGACGTGCAGAAATTCTTTAAGACTTATTACGTCCCCAATAATGCCGTTCTTCTGATGCTCGGCGATGTCACTCCAAAAGACGGCCTGGCCTTCGCTGAAAAATATTTCGGCTCCATTCCTGCCGGCGCGGCGCCGCCCTTTGCTGATCCCACTGAGCCCCCGCAAACCGAAGAGCGCCGCGGCCGCGTGGAAGAAAAATTCGGCACGCTTCCGGCAATGGCCATCGCTTACGTGATGCCCGCCCGCCGCACGCCCGACTGGTACGCGATGGCGCTGCTCGATCAGGCGCTGCACGGCGGACGCGCCGGACGCACTCACCGCGAACTCGTCCTTGAAAAACAGATCGCCGTCGAAGCGGATGGCGGCGTGGACGACATCTTTGGCTTTAATGGCCCCGCGCAGATGACCACGCGCATCCTGCACAAACCGGAATATTCGGACACAGCGACGCTCGACGCATTCGACGCCAGCATCCGCGAAGTTCAACAGAACGGCATACCCGAAGACGAACTTCAACAGCTGAAGGTGAAATGGCGCTCCGACTATTACTCCACGCTCGAAGGCGGCCGTGGCGGCTACATGCCGCGCTACGGCTTGATGCATCTCCTCGCGTGCTTCACGCTCTTCGACAACGAACCCGAACTCGTCAACTCCATACTCGACGGATTCCTGGCCGTAAAGCGTGAAGACATCCAGCGCGTCGCGAAAAAATATCTTGTCCCCGAAAATCGCGCCATCGTCTTCCGCGCACCGGTGAACACCGAAGCTAAGGAGGCTGCATAATGGCTTCCCGCGCCACGGAAATTTCCGCCGCCGTCCCAGCGCTCACCGCAGAGCGCCCCGTCACGTGGCCCAAGCGCACGCGGGCGCGCCTGGCCAACGGCCTTGAGGTGGTGCTGGCCGAAGCGCATTCCATTCCCAAATTTCACGGTGAACTTTATTTCCGCGCGGGCAATGCGCTCGTCTCCGATCGCTCCACGGGGTTGGCGGAGATGACCGCCACGCTGGTTCGCACCGGGACGTCCAAACGCGCCAGCCGCCAGATCGAAGAAGATCTTCGCCGACTCGGGGCGGATCTGGGGAGCAGCGCAGGGCAGGACACGAGCGCCATCGGCTTCGCCGGGCTTAGCGAGTTTGCCGAGCCGATTCTGCAGCTTGTGAATGAACTCGCGCGGGAAGCTTCTTTCCCCGAAAACGAATTCGAACGCGAACGCCGCCAGAAGCAGGAAGAGGTGAAGCTCGAACGCACATCGCCGGGGTTCCTGGCCGGCGAACGCCTGCGCACTATTCTCTTTGGCGCGCATCCCTACGCGCGCGTTTCACCCAGTGAAGCGCAAGTCGCAGCCTATAAACGCGACGATTTGCAATCCGTCTACCGCGAGATTTATACACCGGAAAATGCGTTACTGATGCTGGTGGGCGATTTCGATCCGCAGTCCATGCTGAAAGCCATCGAAAAAACGTTTGGCAACTGGTCCGGCAAGAAACCCGCGGCGAAGGAGTTCCCTGCTCCGCCGAAACCGCAGGGGCGCCGCGTCTACCTGGTTCACAATCCCGGCTCGGTGCAAACGCAAATCCTCGTTGGGTGCCATTCCATCACTCGCAAACATCCGGACTGGCTGCAGCTTGGGCTCACGAACAGCCTCTACGGCGGAGCTTTCAATTCGCGCCTGGTGATGAATATCCGCGAGGACAAGGGCTACACGTACAGCCCGCGCAGCAGCGTGCATCCGCTGCGCCAGCACGGGTATTTTTCGGTTTCCGCCGCCGTGCGTAACGACGTTGTCGCCGCGTCATTGACTGAAATCTTTTACGAACTTGACAAGCTGCGTTCGCTGCCTGTGCCCGAAGCGGAACTTGCCGACGCGCAAAATTACCTGACCGGCGTCTTCTCGATGGGACTGGCCACACAGGAAGGTTTGCTCTCGCAATTCTCGACCGTCGAGTTGAACGAACTCCCAGCCGACTTTCTTGAAACCTATCGCGACAAAATCCGCGCCATTACCTCCGCCGATTTGATGGCCACCGCGCGAAAATATTTTGACTCCGCCAACATGCAAATCGTGATTGTCGGTGACCGCACGCAGATCGAAGGGCAGGCTGCGCTCTTCGGAAACCTCACGATCTTCGACAATCAGGGCCACCAACTCGGTGGTTAGTTTCTAGGGCGAGACGACCCGCCTCCCTTCCTTTGTCAGGGCAAGCTGAAGGCGGGCCCAACAAACGCTGTTCGCCAATTGGGAGATTGGTGCGTCTGCTCGGACCGGGCCGGGCGAGACCGGCCCCTACAGGGAATAACGCCCTCCTGTTGTTGCTTTAGCTACGTCATTCTGGCATTATCACCGCATGCTCCGGTGCCAGTATCACTATGCGCATTTCTTCTACGTTCTCGCACTTGCGTTAGCCCTTGCTCCCACGGCCCTCGCCAAGAAAAAGCCTCCCGCGCATCCCATCAACATCAACACCGCCGGCTCCTCCGACCTGCAGCAAGTCCCGGGCATTGGGCCTTCTACTGCGCAAAAAATCCTGGACACTCGCAAGTCTTACGGAACATTCAAAAGTGTCGATGATCTGCTCGCCATCAAAGGCATCGGCCCAAAAAAACTGGAAAAGATGCGCAAGTACCTCACCGTGGGCAAGCCACCCTCGAAAAAACAATCCAGTACTCCGCAAACCGCCGCGGCTCCCGCCAAACCTCCGCCGGTAAAGTCTCCTGCTAAACAAACGGGCACACCTGCACCCACCGCGAGCGAGGATGAGGAGCCATAGGTGTAGCTCGCTCCTTCAGGGGCGAGGGTTTCCATAGCGGCGGCAATGGTGCCGTCATTGATGAAAACCCTCAGGCCTGAAGGCCTGAGCTACAGGATTGTGTTCTGAACTTACAAGCGCTGATGCGTCGGCTTTTGCGTTGTGAGGTTCAGCGGCACCTGGTCGGCGATGCGGATGCCGTAGCCTTCGAGGGCCACTACTTTTTTGGGATGGTTGGTTACTACGCGAATGTCTTTTAATCCGAGATCGATCAGGATTTGGGCGCCGATGCCGCTTTCGTGCTGGACCATGCGCTGGCGGGCGGGTTCACGATCCAGTTGGCCGCGTGAATGAAAATGAATCTGGGGCAGTTTGCCGGATGTTTCCGGCGTGTCAATCGTAAACCCGCGTCCGGTGTGGTGCAGGTACAAGAATACACCGCGGCCTTCCTGGGCGATCTTTTCCAGGGACTTCGCCACCAGATCCGAACAGTCACAAGTTGTGGAACCAAACACATCTCCGGTCAAGCAGTGCGAGTGCACGCGCACCAACGGGGGTATCGTTCCTTCCAGCAGATCGCCGCGAACCAACGCTACATGCTGGTCGTGGTCCACGTCGCTGGAATACGCAATCATCTTGAACTCACCGAAGCGCGTGGGCACGACCGCCTCCGCCACCCGGCGCACATAGCGCTCGTGTTGCATCCGGTAGCGGATCAGATCCGCCACGGTTAACATTTTCAAGCCGTGTTCGCGGCAAAATTCGATCAGCTGCGGCACGCGGGACATGGTGCCGTCTTCATTCATGATTTCGCAGATCACGCCGGAGGGATTCAGCCCCGCAATTCGCGCCAGGTCGACGCTTGCTTCGGTCTGGCCCGCGCGTACCAGCACGCCGCCATTCCGGGCGCGCAGCGGGAACATGTGGCCGGGCCGTGCGAGATCCTGCGGACGGGTCTTCGGATCGATGGCCGTCAAAATCGTAATCGCGCGGTCAGAGGCGCTGATGCCCGTGGTGACACCAACCTTGGCATCGATTGCTTCGCAAAACGCGGTGCCGTGCACGGAAGTGTTGATCGGCGACATCAGCGGAAGATTCAGCTCGTCGCAGCGCTGTTCGGTCAGCGCCAGACAGATCAGGCCGCGGCCGAATTTCGCCATGAAGTTGATCGCTTCGGGCGTGATTTTTTCCGCCGCCAGCGTCAGGTCGCCTTCGTTTTCGCGGTCTTCGTCGTCTACCAGGACGATCATGCGCCCCTGGCGAATCTCTTCCACCGCCTCTTCCACCGTGGCAAAGCCAAATCGGGTATCGCTCATAGGTTCAGCATAAAATTATCCGGCGCATGTGTAAAGCAGCGACGCCGCCGGGAGAAAGCTGGGGGCGGAGCAGGAATGTCGGCGCGCCGACATTTAAAGTAACGCTTGAAGGTAATTTTTTGCTAAATACCGGGACTAGCCGAAACTTGTAAGCGCCGTGAATTGTGCTGCTTGAGGGAAAAACATTCGAAATGATTTCCACAGAAATTCACAGGATGTCCCATTTTGGGAGTGCGGCAGCGAAGCTGCCGCTTTTGCGCATGAAGCCTTGAGACCAGTCGAAATTGGGAGATGATAGACACAACGTAAAAGCGGGAGCTCTGCTCCCCGCACTCAAAAGTAGCGCTTCGGCGGGTTCGGGATTGCCCGTGGAGGCTAGGTCAGCGACCAGCCGACCAGCGTCAGCGCCATGAAACCCGCGAGCGCGGCAAGGCTTACCAGCGACAAAGTTTTCCCGTTACCGAGCAGAAGATTCCGCGTTTCCGCCTTGCAACAGAGCACGGTAGCCACAATCAAAATCGCGCCCCAGGAAATCGCGCAGGGTAATCCGGGATACATGGCCAGAGTGGCCAACGTTTTTTCCGAAGGCTGACCGGCCGGAATCCACCAGGGGAGAATCGGCGCGAATCCGGCCGCCAGTACAAAGGTTAAAATCTTCCGGCTCACCCAACTCCTGATCTTCGTCACGGGCTTGGCCTTGCGCACCTGGCGCCAAACGTAAAACTCCCACATCAGGAGAGCTGCGGCCAGGGGCATCCAGCCATAGACGCTCGTCTGCCGGTCCACCCAGAGCCAGGTGCGGAAAAAATGCCCTGTGGGATGCGTGGCCGCCATTTTGGGCAGCAATAACCAGCCGGTGACCTCATTCCCGATCACCGCCAAAAGGATCACCAAGAGGCTGGTCAGCTGAATCCACTCATAACTCGGCGACTTGCCACATCGGGTGCATACCGGACGTTCTGGAAGTATTCTCAGACCGCAATTCTCGCAGTACACGGCGACCTCGCTTTTTCCCAGTTGGGGACACCGCCCCGGCAGCAAAAATCGTAACTCCCGGGAAACGCCACGCCTACTGGTCGCACGTGCAGGCCCCACCAAACTCGCGGCCATTGTCCGAAAGTCGCAATCCGACCAATGTCCGCACTCCGGGAAGTCCTCAAACCCACGCAAAAAAAATTGAGGGCAGGCGCTAAGCCTGCCCTCGGTGAATTTGGCTGCTTGTTCTCTTAAAACTGCAAGAACAAAGAGAACTGGATCTGGCGGGACGAACCAAAATCGCCCGTCGGGAATCGCGTGCTGCCGATGAACCCGAGGGATTTGCTAGTCGCCGTGAGCACTGGATTGCCAAAGTTGGGATGGTTGAACAGATCAAACATGTCTGTTCGGAACTGGAGGTTGAAGCGTTCCGTGATCTTGGTGTCTTTTCTAACCGAGAAATCGGTGTTCACGAAGTCGGGTCCACGTAGAGCGTCGCGGCCCAGCGTTCCCGGATGGCAACTGCCAGGGACGACCGGGTAGGTGGAGCCTCCCGGCACGGTGGGAGTGCTGTTGAAGGTGCACGGCACCGCAATCGTAGCGTTGGCAGTCGTCGCACATGCCGGAATGGCGGGGGCACCACCTGTCGGGGTTCCATTAAATGGTTCGCAGAGAACCGCATTGCTAAACCAATTCGATGGATTTCCCGAAGTGCGGATTGGCGCAAGCAGGTCTGGCCTCACCGTCAACGAAATGTTCGGACCTGGACCGATCGAAAGCGTCGGATTCAGCGGGCTGCCGCTTTGCGCCTGGAAGAAGAGACCAAACTGCCAGCCGGCGATAAGGCGATTGCCCTTGAAAGGGAGTTGATAGAAGCCGCTGAGCGCGAAGCGATTGCGTACGTCGAACTCCGACAGGCCGTAGTCGCCGCGAGGATTGTACGCGTTCTGGAGAATGTAGGTCTCGCCGCCAGAAAGAGAGTTGTAGTCGAGAGATTTGGAGTAGGTGTAGGTGGCGAGAAATTCCAGGCCGCGGGAAACATGCTTGTTCGCCGTGATCCAGACTGCATTGTAGCTGGAGTTGCCGCCGCTGCTGATCTGGTTGATGTTGTTATAGGCGCAGCCGAGCGGCTGGCACTGCGGAGGAACCAGATTGGCAGCGGTGGTCGCCGGAAGCACGGGGAATGGCTTGGTGGTTCCGTAGAAGCCATCGGTGACCAGCGGCTGATTGATGTTCTGAGTGAACTGTAGGTGCGTGCCCTTCACGCCGATGTAGGCAATTTCCAAGCCGAGATCCTGGGTGATTTGCCGTTGGATCGAAAGGTTCCAATCCTGGGCATAGGAGTTGTCGAAACCCGGATTAATTGCCGCCGGGCCAAGACTTGTGGTGGCAACCGCGGCGCTGGGATTTTCCGCGGTGATGGAATTGGTGGCGGAACTGGCGGAAATTGGCACAGCAAACGGCGGGTTGCTGCTAAGCGGGGACACGATGTTGGTGGTCGGCGCTTGCGTCATGATGGCATAGGCGCCGCGAACGGAGGTCTTGCCGTTCTTGAACGGATCCCAGGCAAAACCGATGCGTGGCTGGAAGTTGAGATTGTTCTGCTGGTACGGCTGTCCAGCGGCGATCAGGGCTCCTGTAACCGGGTCAACATTGGTGAAGCGGCCGACGGATTCGGACGGCGTGGCATTCCAGGCATAACGCAGGCCAATATTGATGGTCAGGTTGGGTTTCCATTTGAAGCTGTCCTGCGCGAAGACGTCGTAGGAGGGAGCCAGGATTTTGTCGTTTCCGGAGCCGAGTTGGACGGTGAACGCGTTTGCCGAGTCGGCCAGGAAATTGGCGACCGAGCTGTAGGAAAGGCTCCCGATGTTGAGGGCGATATTGTTGTTATACGCGCGCCGGATCTCTCCGCCGAACATGAAGGTGTGGCGCCCTTTCAGCCAGCTGAGCCCGTCGTTCAGCACAACTGTGGTGTCGCCGCGGCCCTGAGGTTCGAGGAGTGGACCGCCAAAACCGATGGTGCCGCCCACATTGAAGAACGGAAGGCCGGATGCAACCGGAGAGCCCGCAGGCATGGTTATGCCGAAGTTGGCAGGATCGAGCAATCCGTTGGGGGTGAAGATGAGATGGATGCGATTGAAACCCAGGCGAACCGTGTTGCTGAGTGTGGTAGAAAAAGTGTGATCTTCGCTGAAGCTCAGCAATTGGCGGAAACCATCGCGCGTGTCGCCGAAACCGGGGACATTCACACCGATGGCCCCATTACTGGCCGTCGGTTCCTGGCGGAGATCCTTTTGCACGACATAGTAGAAGTGAAAGCGGTCGATCTGGCTGAGCTCGTAGTCGACGTCGGCGGAGCCCTGGTTCAGAGAGACGTTCGCCACCACCCCTCCGCTGAACAGGTTGAATGTGTTGGGGTCAGCTGCATTTCCGCTGCCGACCAGGTTTGCTGCCGGGATAAGCGGCAGCAATTTCTGGATGGCGGTGGAAGTGACGCCTGCCCGGTCATTCACGCTGGGCACTGGAGTCGAAAGCGTCAGATTCTGGCTCTGCCGCAAGCCTTCGTAGGCGAGGAAGAAGAACAGTTTGTTCTTGATGATGGGGCCGCCAAAATCCGCGCCGAAATCGTTGCGCCGGAAAGGGGACTGGATGAGCGGCTTGCCGGCAGGGGTTGCGCGAGCGTTGAAGAAATTGCGAGCGTCAAGGGCATTGTTGCGGATGAATTCAAACAACTCTCCGTGATATTCGTTGGTTCCTGAGCGAGTCGCCAGGTTCACGATAGCTCCGGAATTTCTGCCGTACTGGGCGGGAAACGACGAGTTGTCAATCTTGTATTCGGCGAGTGTGTCAATCGGAGGCTGAAAGGTGATCTGATTCTGGACATTGTCGTTCAGGTTGACGCCGTTCACAAGCCAGTTGGTGGTGTCTTCACGCTGGCCGGCGGTGTTAATTGCGAAGGAGCCTTGACCGCGCAAGGGAAACGAAAGAAATCCGTTCGCGGGAGGGGTGATGGTCCCAGGCGTAAGCAAACTCAGATCTGTGAAGTGGCGGCCGTTGAGGGGAATCTGCTGTACGGTTTTGTCATTCAGAACCTGCCCGATCTCGTTTGTGCTGACATCCACCAGAGGGGCTGTGGCGACAACTTCGACGATTTGCGAACTTTGCCCCAGGGTCAGCGAGACGTTTTTCGTTACCGTGGTGGCCACGTCGAGCTTTAGTCCGGTTAAGACAGTAGTCTGAAATCCGGTGGCGGAGATTTCCAACTTGTATAAGCCAATCTGGAGCGAGGGAATCAGATACGCGCCAGCCGTGTCCGTAGCGGTTTCCGTTCGAATAGCCGTGCCCTGATTGGTTGCGACGACTTTGGCGTTGACCACTGCGGCGCCCGCCGGATCGGTTACCGTTCCTTGGAGGGTTGCGGTGGACTGGGCGTTCGCCGGCCACACTACTCCGACAAGCAGGACGAGTGTGAATAGAACTTGAACCATGGATCGTGTGGATAGAGCGGTACCCTGCGATCTTTGCATCGTTTAACCCCTTGTATTTTTTCGCAGTCTGAAGCGCGCGGAACCCTGTGGATTTCTAGCTCAGACTGCTCGTTCTCGCAGTAAGCCCTCTTTGAGGGCAGGCTGGACCTGGAGGAGCGACGGGCCCACGACCCGCCACCCAAAAAGAGAGTGGCAATTTGGTTGCCAGATTCTCGTTTTGGGAGTCTCGCTAACCAATTGATTTTATATACCTTAGAGAGCTGTTGGAGTATGCTTCAAGGCACGTATAGAACATCGATATTACATTTTGTATTCGACTTATGGAAAATCGAAGGTTTGCGTTCGCACGAGTCAACTTCCGTCTTTTTACAGGATGAATGCACTTCACTGGTTTTTGCGGGAATACTGGCCGCGGAAGACTGCTGTCCATCTGGCGCCGTTGTCCGCTGATTTCTCCCAGAACTGCTCGACCTGATTGGGGTTCACGCGGACTACCTTGATTCGATTGAGTACCGTTTTTCCTTCGGCATTTTGACTTGGGCCGGTGAACTCAGCGAGCCCTTCCGAAACTTTTCCTTCGAATATGTGCACGCGGCCCTCGTTGTCCGCGAACATGCCATGCCACCTCTGATCGTCGGCGCTGTAGGCGAACATGTTTTTGCCAGTGTGGCCTTTCGTTCCCTGCCAAGTCTCGATGAGCAGGCATTTGTCGAGGTCGAGGGAGACTGTGCTGGCAGAGCTGCCGGCCATGCCGGGGTAGGTTACGATCCAATCGCCTAGCCAGAAATCGAGTTGGCGGCTTTGCGGATTCGCGGAACACGGTGGTGAATCGGGCGCGGCGAATGCGGGGGCGGGCGCCAAGGAAAACCATGCGGCTATAAGAACGAATGCAAGAACGATGGTGAGCCGGCTTGAACTGGGAATACTTTTGGTTGGTTTCATGACTGATTGCCCCCTTTTGTGAATGACACTCTGCGAATGGCTTAGTTTGGCACTTGCCTGACTTGCGCGCTTTCGCTATTGTGACAAGAAGTGTTGCAAAAGCGGCAGAGTGCGGTGTTCGATGCACGGGGAGATCGTCGCTGGCAGATTGCGAGCCTGACGCGCGACTATCCCGCGGGGCATGTAATCCCCTCGCACTTTCACGATCGAGATCAATTGGTCTACGCCTCTAGGGGAGTGATGACCGTGCGCACCGGTTCCGGGGCCTGGGTGGTTCCGACACACCGCGCAGTTTGGATACCTGCGGGCGTCGCGCACAGAATCACCATGTCCGGCACAGTGGCGATGCGTACTTTGTATCTGAGGCCCCGGCTGGCGAGGAGTTTGCCGCGGGCTTGTTGCGTGGTGAACGTGTCGCCGCTGCTGAAAGAATTGATTCTCCATGCGTGCGGGTTTCGCGGGTTGAAGAACGGCGTGAGGTGGCAGGCGCATCTGATCAACGTAATTCTGGACCAACTGAAGGCCATCCAAACGGTTCCGCTGCAGCTTCCCACTCCATCCGATCCGCGGGCGCTGCGAATCACGGAAGCGTTATTGGCCGACCCGGGGGACCGCCGGCCGCTCACCGAGCTTTGCAGAGCGGCGGGCGCGAGCAGGAGAACGGTGGAGAGACTTTTCCTGGAGGACGTGGGCTTGACGTTTGGAAAGTGGAGGCAGCAACTTCGGTTGATGGAGGCGATGCGGCTCTTGGCGGAGGGCGCGAAGGTCACTCACGCCGCGCTTGAATCGGGCTACAGCACGCCGAGCGCTTTCATTAACATGTTTCGAAAAACGTTGGGGACGACGCCGGCCTGCTATTTCAGATCGGGGACAAGGGCAAAATAAGTCAGCCCGAGTTCCGTTGAACCCATACGCAATGCCAGCTTTCAAAACGGAAGCAAGATTCCTTTTTCTTTTAGTTTCTCGAATCTCCCCGCGGCGAATCTAAAGAGTTGCGCGGGCTTTCGTCCAGTTTCGCGTCGCTCCCGCAACGGTTTCAGAATACGCAGGAGTCCGATTTTCCGACGAAAATTTCGCTTGTCCAACTTTTTGCCAAGAATTGCTTCGTAAACTTCCTGGAGCTCGGTCAGCGTAAATTTCTCCGGCAAGAGCTGGAACCCCACCGTCGTATACTCCAGTTTGTTGCGCAGGCGCTCCAGCGCGTAGTCAACGATCTTTCGGTGATCAAATGCCAGCTTGGGCAACTCCTGTGTGGGGAACCACCGCGCCTCAGCGGCGTCCGCTCCGGCCATTAGATCCAGCCGCTCTGAACCAATCAGCGCGTAATAGGCCGCGGTGATCACCCTGCCTCGGGGGTCTCTGTGCGGCTCGCCGAACGTGTAGAGCTGTTCGAGATAAACATCACGCACGCTCGTTTCTTCGTAAAGCTCGCGTTTCGCGGCTTCGTCCAAGGATTCTTCCCGCCGGACAAACCCGCCCGGAATCGCATACTGCCCTGCAAACGGCGGAACGCCCCTTCGCACCAACAAGGCGTGCAGGGCGCGTGCCCGAATCGTAAAGAGGACCACGTCCACGGTGACTTTCATTTCTTGCATTCGTTAGCCCACTACCAGCCGCGCTGATTCCGCGGCCGCTCGAATCGTCAACCTCGCCCCGGAGTTGAATTGCAGGTAATCGCTCTCCACGCCATCACTGAAAATCACTCCTCCGGATGGCATCAGGGATTCCAATTCCAACCCCTGACCGGCCGCGATCATTCCGGCGACAATGCCAACGCTCGAATGACGGCTTAGAAACGGCTCGCGAACCACAAAAAACAGCCTCGGGTCTTCCCAATCCAGGTGCACAGGTTTCACCCCGCGAACACCGGACAACGCCGCCAATCCAGCCGTCATGTTAAAAACGGATGAGATCCATCCCGTGCAACCTGCTCCCGTCGAGATGAGCACACCGCTTGAAGACTGGGGCTCCTCGGCCTTTTGCCAACGGATTCGGTAGCGCGCCGAAACGTGGCTCTGAGCGCCGACAAATAGATCATTGAACGCCAGCAACCGTTGTCCGTCCTCCAGTGCAGCCAGAGCCAGGGTGATCTTCCGCATCTTCGAACGACGCTCGAATACACTCTGCAGCGCAGTTCGCGTCTGGGCGGGTTGGAACGGGAGCAGAACTCCGTCGAAGCGCTCGGGGTCCGGGTTAACGGCAACGATCGGCTGTGCTCCGACATACTTCGCCGTGTTCGCAACCACACCATCTTGCCCCAGCGTGACAATCAGGTCCCCAGGTAAAAACGTAAGTGTCGGCAGCAGGCCGCGATCCACCACTTGTATCTTTAAACCCACTTCAATCGCCTGCCGGACAGTCTCCAGTGACTTCTTGTATGCCTCGTCTTCCAGCTCATATTCCGTGAAGTCGCCACCGGAATGTTCGATGTAAAATTTTGCCTGGGCGTGGGTGTTAAATCGCTCCACCAGTTCGGCAAGCCGGGTCTTCCTGGTGATCAGGACGATTTTTTCGTACCCGGCTTGCCGTTTTTCGAGCTCGGCTGTGTATCCCACGGCTCACTTCCCTTTCGGAGGGGCCGCTAGTTTCGCAACCTCAGGCCTGGCCGGAAGCAACGAGTTCAGCAAGTCTGGCGAGATATTCAATTCGCCGATTTTCTGCGCGTTGGTGGCCATTTCTTGAAACGCCAGGGCAATCGTGGTCCGGGAGTCTATGTTCTGAGGGAACAGCATCATCAAGGTTCTCCAGTCCACTTCGCGCACCGGCTTGATCGTCGCTTCCATCGCGTATGCCCGGCTGTCCGCTTCCTTTTTCTCGTTTTCGACTCGCTGGTCCATCAGCGCGGCCCGCTGCTGCTCCAGGGCAATGTCCGCGGCCATGCGTGTTTCGCGAATCTGCCGCTGCTTCTCTTCCACGGCGATTTCCGTGTTCAGCTCGCTCTCTTTGATTCGCCGCTCCTGCTCCACGGCATTGTTTCGCCGCGCGTAGATCGCCTCGTCGGACCGCCGCTGCAGCGCTTCCCTGGCCTCGGCTTCCAGCGCTTTGGACATCTCTGGCGTGGCCCGGATCGAGAGGATCGACAAGTTCAATATTTCAATGCCCAGCCGCGACACAACATCGGCGGCGCGCAACCGTGTCAGTACCGCCCCGCTTAAGACTCCGCTGCCCATCAGGGCCTCGCGGAGGGTCAACTTCTGCATCTCTTCCCGCATGGAGGTTTGCGTCGCATGCACCAGCCGCTCCACCAGCTTGCGGTAGTCATCCGTGCGGTAGACGCCGTTCGGCGCAACGCTCAAATCCAGAACTTCGGCGATGCGCTTCGGTTCGGAAACGCGATACGTCAGCTGCCCCTGAATCGTGATTGCCTGAAAATCCGCGGTCGCTTCCTGAAACGCAAAGGGAGCATCCGCGCTGGCCAGCGGGACGGTCAAGATGGTGGAAGTCGGGGCGTAGTAGAAGAAGGCCAACCCTGGCCCTTCGCGCCTTACCTTGCCATTGCGAAACTGAATCACGTAGGTAGTGGGAGCCGCTTTCATGAATCGGATGGGGAGCATGTGTCCTCCTATGGTGTCTTACTGACACCATATTAGTGTATGTACGACACTTTGTCAAGAAGAGCCCGCAAGGAAAATTCCACCCCAAGACCCAGGTACCAAACAGCGGAACCTGGGGCACCCTCCGCCTCTTTTTTTTTCACGGGAATTGTTGAAGTGACATTCTCTCTGCGGTTTCCATGTCCACAGAGCGAAAATCATTAAACCCCGGCCACCCGCCGCCGGTTTTCGTTTGGTAGAAAGGAAAATGCGACCACAAGACCCACCCTCTCACGAGGGTGGGGCACCCGGCACCCGGCCATTTCCAAGTAAATCCGACTGGCCAGTCTAAAGTCTGGCCACTACAAAGGGCTATCCATCGCGTTACCGTGCGGCGGCGGCGGTTTCTTTTTTGCGGGCATCTTTCCAGAGGATTATGTAGGGCTTCAGGTCGTCCATCATTTTGGCGAATTGGTGGAGGTCGAGGGATTGGGCGCCGTCGCTGATGGCGCGCTCGGGGGCGGGGTGGGCTTCGACGATTAGGCCGTCGACGCCTACGGCTACGCCTGCGCGGGCTAAGGCTGGGACTAGGCTGCGCTTGCCTGTGGCGTGGCTGGGGTCGAGGATCACGGGCAGGTGCGTGAGTTCGTTGAGGACGGGGATGGCGGAGATGTCGCAGGTGTTGCGGGTGGCGGTTTCGAAGGTGCGGATGCCGCGTTCGCAGAGGATCACGTCGGGATTGCCGTGGGCCACGATATATTCGGCGCTCATCAGGAGTTCCTTGATGCTGCTGCTGAGGCCGCGTTTCAGGAGGATGGGGCGGCCACATTTGCCGAGGGCCTTCAGGAGCATGAAGTTTTGCATGTTGCGGGCGCCGACCTGCATCACGTCGGCGTATTGCGCGACGAGATCGACGTCGCGGTCGCCCATTACTTCGGTGACGATGGCGAGGCCGGTGGCTTTCTTGGCTTTTTGCAGGAGCTTCAGGCCTTCCTCTTCCATGCCTTGAAAATCGTAGGGCGAGGTGCGCGGCTTGAAGGCGCCGCCGCGGAGGAACTTCGCGCCTGCCTTGGCTACTGCTTCGGCGGAGCGCATGATCTGGTCTTCGCTTTCGACGGAGCATGGACCGGCGATTACGGAGAATTCGTCGCCGCCGATTTCGGCGCCGTTCACCTTGATGCGGGTCTTGCCGGGGCGAAATTCCTTGCTGACAAATTTGTAGGGGGCAGTGATGCGCACTACCTTTTCCACCTGGGGCATGGCCTCGACGGATTCCATGCAGGCGGTGACATCGCCGACGCCGACTACGCCGATTACGACGCGCTCTTCACCTTCGATGGAGTGGACTTTGTAGCCGTAGTGCTTGACGATGCCGGTTACTTCGTCGATTTCTTCGCGCGTTGAATGCAGCTTCATGGAAATAATCATGGTGGCTTGTTCCCTTTCGCGTTTTCTGCCGCCCGAAAACAAAAAAGCCCACTCGGTGCGAGTGGGCCAAGAGTCGGTTGATGCTCTCGAACTAGACGGTGGCCTCTCGCTGCCGGATGTTCCGGAAGGTAAATCGCCATGCGTAGGTATAAAACGAGAACGTCATGGGTGGGAGTTTATCGGATTTGGGGGAAAAGGCAAGTTGGAATTGGCGTGAACCTGCCCGGCTGTTGACGTTCTGTGTGTAGTTAAAGAACGAAAAACAGATCCCTCATCCCGCCAAAACCGCGGGATTCGGGATGACTCCGGCGCTGGGGCATTGAGAGAAGGAAGTTGTCCAAATTGAGTTTGGGTGGTGCTGCGGCAGCGGGAGGGGCAAGCCCCTCCCCTACAGGGAGGAAAGCGCACAGGCTAAAGCCTATGCTACAGCGGACGCGGGTCAGTAGAGGAGGATGGCTATGCGGAAGCGGGTGAATCCGCCGGCGGAGCCGCTGGCGTCGCAGGCGCCGACGGCGGCGGAGTGATACTTGCCTGTGCGCAGTTTTTGCTCGATATCTTGCGGCAAGGTGTTCAAGCTGGAGGTCTCATACCGGAGTACCGCAAACGGTTGCTGGCCGGCCCAGCCGCGATCCATTCCGCAGGTTTTGCGGGCATCCAGGGCCGCGTCGACCACGCGCATGCCGCGCGCGGAGAGTTGCGAATCGATCTGCGATTCCTGCTGCTCGATGCTTAGTTGCGGCACGCCGACCGAAAAATCCTGTACCGCGAAAAGCAGGTTGCCGCTCTGCACCACCGCGATGCCGATGGAGTTCAGCTCGCGGTCAAGGAGATTTGCGCGGTGCGGTGGGGAATTCATCCACTGCACATGCAAATGCTGCGGGGACGGCCCTTCGGCTACGTTCTCTGCAATCAGGCTGAAACGCGCGCCGGCCTGCATGGCGCGTTCCTGCAACGGTGGCTCGCCGGGAAACTGGTGCGACAGCGTGCTGCGCTGTGCCATGCGTAACGCGTGCTGGCGCGCGGCGGCGGCGAGGTTTGCGTCCCATTGAAACGGCTGCAAGCCCATCGAAACGCGGTCGTGATTCGCGGCATTCAGCAGGATCGATTCCGGCGAATTTCCCTGGGGACGCGAGGAAGCAGCCGCGTGCAGCGCGGGCGTCAAGAGCATGGCGCCAAGTAGCAGCGCGGTCAGTAGTGTGAAGAGGCGAAGGGTGGTACGCATGAGGAAAACTCCTGCATCCATTGAACACGATGGGGAAGGAAACGACTCGGGGGAAAGGAACAGGCGTTTACAAAGGGAAAGCTGGCCCGGAGGACAGGGGAGGAAAAAGGAGGTTGAGGAAGTAAAGAGGAGGGAGCGAGTTTTCAGATTACGAATCGGGTAGTGCGAAGAGGGACCAGTCTAAAGACTGGCCACTACAAAGTCGGGGAAAGGCACCCACCACAAAAGTAGGCTGGGCCACCTGAAGGTGGCCGCTACGATTTAGCCGCGGACGTGGACTGCGCTGAAGCTTAGAACTACGTGGCCGCCGGGCGTAGGGCGGCCGAAGCTCATCATCGGGCGGAAGCGGGAGAACAGCAGCACCTGGTCGAGTTGATGGCGCATCTCCGGCGTGTCCGGGCCAACAATAATTTCGTAGGTGGACATCTGCCCTTGCGCGTCCACGATTACGTCTACCAACAACTCGTGCTGCAGGCCGACATCGGGATGCTGCATCTCCGCCGAAGCCTGAATGTCGGAGAGCGAAATCAGTTCCGCGGGTTGCAACAGCACCGTCGGCACATCGTTGGGATCGGCCTGAACAGAAATTCCCGGCAGCATCATTTGCAACACAAACACAAAGATCACGATGGCGGAGAAAAATCCACCCGTGGCCGGGACTGTCAGCGGACGAAACACGTTGTCCATCAGAATTTCCGAGCGGTCCTTTACCCACTGCCAGCGCCCGCTCCAATCCTGGGTAGCCTGAGCCTGGGAAGCGGCCACTTTAATTTTCACGGCGAGATCCGCGGGAGGGACGGCGCGCGGCACGCGCGACATCAATACGGCCAGCTTGCGGTAGCGCTGCAACTCCTCGCGGCAGGGTTCGCAATTTTCCAGATGTTGCCGGATGGCCACGCGCTCCGCGGAGCGCGCCGCCGATACACTCGCATCGTCCAGATAACCGGCGAGGCGGCGATGGACTCTATCGCACGTCATGATTTCTCCTCGCGCGCTGTCTGCGGGCGCGTCAAACTTTCTGCCGTTGCCGGCGCCGAAACCCGTATGTAGGCCATTTGAAGACCAACCTGCTCTGAGAAAGCTGTTCCCGAAGCGGTCGCCGCGGCTTCGCGCACAGCTTCCGCATTGCGCCAGTGCGTTTCCGGGGTCTGGGTGTCGCGCTCTGCAGTTTTGCTGTGCAGCGATTTTTCCGCCAGCAGCGGCTCCAGAATCTCTTTCAAGGAGCGCCGCCCGCGCAGGATGCGGGACTTCACCGTGCCCACGCTGCATTCCAGTACTTCCGCCACTTCCTCGTAGCTGAGGCCTTCGATGTCGCGCAAAATCACCGCGCTGCGAAATACGTCCGGCACCTGCTGCAGCGCTCCTTGGACTGCTACCTGAATTTCGTGGGCCGCGAGCTGCTCGAACGGAGTCGCGCTCAAATCTTCAATCTCTATCGCCGAGCAGCCTTCCGCCGGCTCCGCATCGATGGAAACATTTTTCTGATTGTGGCGCTTGAACCAGCGGCGGTGATTCAGGGCTTCGCGAATGGCGATGCGATAGAGCCAGGTCTTCAGCGAGCTGCCCTGGCGAAAGCTGCGAATTCCTTTGAAGGCTTTCAAGAAAACTTCCTGAGCGGCGTCGGCGGAGTCCGCGGTATCTCCCAGCATCCCGAGGATCAAGTTGTAAACGGGAGCGTGGTAGTGATTGACGAGCCAGTCGAAGGCGGTCTCCGAGCCTGCTTGCAGCTCGGTGACAAGCTGGGATTCGTCTCTACCCCACGAAAGTGCGCTGGCCCAATCGGACACGGTCGGCCTTTCTGCCCCACCTGCGAGTAGCAACCTGGGGCCTGCTGGCACTGCTGGGTTGGGCATCCATGTACTGCGCTAAGCCCCAACCTTTGTCCGCTCTAGGTATTAGACACCGGGGAGCGGCCAAAGGTGCCAAGGCCAAGCTCCCCACCAAGGGCGCCGGGCCAAATGCCAGCAATACGCTGATTCTGGCATCATGCCGCCCCGAGCGCAATGGCCCCCGACCTTAAGCCAAGAGGCGCTGACGATGGGAACGCAGCAGCAGCCGGATATTGCACATTCTGGGTGGTATATCCTTCACGGGAAGGAACGAGATATCGGAGAAATGGAGCAAAAACGAAGAACGGACGTACCTTTGCAAGATCGCCAGGCAGGCCACCCAAGACAACAACTGAGCTAAGAAAGAGCGCGCTGCCCGTTAGAAGTAGCAACAGATTCACTTGACTTGCGCGCATAAGAGGCATAGAACGCTAGGAACTCGCCACTGCTACCGACGAGTTGGTGCCCCACGGTAGCGCTTTCCAGCTGACGCGCGATTTGCCAGGTCAAAGCAAACAGCCCGCTAGCCCGCAATAACGCTGCCTCCGCCCACATGGAGGAAAAATGAATCGCAATATAACTGCGTTTACTTTGGGCCTATTCCTGTTGCATCGCCGGCGGAGGGCCGGCGCGATGATTTGGAGTGCATTTCTGATTGTGGCGCTGGTGGCCGCCGGTCCCGTGCCGGTGTCGGCTGCCGCCCCCGACACAGTGCTGGAATGGATCGGCGTCATGAACACGACGGTTCTTGCGGGCGGCACGAATCCACTGGTGTCTACGCGCGTGGTTGCGCTCGTTTCCGCGTCAGTTTTTGACGCGGTTAACGGCATCGACCGGCGCTTTCAAGCGCTACATGTAAAACCAGCCGCACCGCACAACGCTTCTGAGAGGGCCGCGGCAATTCAGGCCGCATACGTGATCCTGGTCGATTTGTATCCCCTACAGGCCGCGACGCTCAAGACGCAACACGACGCATCGCTTGCGGCGCTCGCCTCCACGGAGAAAGCTCAATCCATCGCCGCTGGGGTCGCGTGGGGACAAACCGTTGCGGACGCCATCTGGGCCTGGAGGCTGACGGATGGAATCGCGCCTGCACCGCCGCCGTTCCTTGGAGTGCAGAGCATCGTCGGAACACCGGCGGCCATTGGCGCCTGGCGGCCAACGCCGCAGGGGTTGCCAAACCAATTGCCTGGAGTGTCCGGGGCGGGACCACAGTTCGCCACGATGACGCCGTGGGTCCTAATACGGCCATCGCAGTTCCGCTTGCCGCCGCCACCGACGCTGGACAGCCAGCAGTACGCTGCTGATCTGGACGAATTGTTTAAGATGGGCGTGTACTCCGGATCGGGGCGCACGCAGGATCAGTCGGACTTGGCGTTGTTTTGGGCAGGAAATACTCCGCTTTATTGGAACCGGATTGCCGCGCAGCTCTCTGTGGAACGCGGGTTGTCATTCACCGAGAATGCGCACCTGTTCGCTTTGCTGAATGTGTCGATGGCGGACGCGGGCATCGCGTGCTGGGATGGCAAATACCGCTACGTATTCTGGCGGCCGATCACGGCGATCCGGGACGGGTTCACTCCCGCGGATTCGGACCCAGCTTGGATACCCTGGCTGGACTTCTTTCCGGGCGGCACTCCGGCGCATCCCGAGTATCCGTCGGGACATTCCACGGTGAGCGGATCAGCCGCGTTCATCCTGGCCGCCAGGTTTGGAGAGAACACGGCGTTTAGTCTTGATTCGGAGACACTTCCCGGAAAGACGCGTTCGTTTGCGAGTTTCACGGACGCGACAATGGAAATCGCCGACGCGCGCGTGTTTGGGGGGATTCATTACCGAACATCGTGCGTACGCGGAAACATGCTGGGCAGAACCGTGGCGGATTACGTTTCGAGACACGCCCTGCGGCCTACGGGAGATGACGAAAACGACGACGAAGATTAGCTTTGAAGGGGATGGGCCATTTGGCCAGACTCATAACAAGTAAGCCCATCCCCTACAACACTGGACACGGCTTTACCGGCGGCGTGCCGGAGGTTTCGCTTGGGTCGTAGCTTTTTCGCGCCGCCTGGGAGCCATGCGCTAGTCTTCGGCTTCGTAGGTCCAGACCTGGGCAGGCTCGTTGCCTTTGGCGGGAACGCCGACATAGAAGCGGTCGCGTTTGGCGTACCAGTAGCCGGTGCGAACGCCGATGGTGGTGGGGACATTGGTGAGTAGCTCGTAGTGATCGGGATCTTTCTGCTCGATCACGGTGATGATGCCTTCGCCGCCGATGACGTAAATGCGTTTGCGGGAAGCGTCGAAGAATACGTCGTCGCACTCGCCGGCGGCGCGCAGGCGAGCGACTTCTTTGCCGGTTTGCGTGTCGAAGACGACGAGCATCGGGGTCTTGCGCGTGACGGTGAAGAGGCGGTGGTCCTCTTCATTGAGGGCCATGGCGTAATTCCCTTTCAGGCCTTTCAGCGGCCACTTGGTGACGGCGCCGGTTTTGCGGTCGATGGACTCCACCACCATGCCGGCGTCCGGAACATTGGCGTAGATGTGCGCGCCCGACGCTTCGACCTGGAATGATTCTGGATGGCCTTCGGTTTTGTAGACCTGGCCGACACGCTCGTCGGTGGCCGGGTCGACCATGGCGATGCCGCCGTCCTCTTCGCCAAAGCCGACGAAGATTCTCTTGGAAGCGGCATCGTAGCGGACATTGTCGGGGTCCACGCCGAAATCAATTGTCTTTTTCAGGGTGTAGGTTGCGCCGTCGTAGACATTCATCTTTCCGTTTTCGGCGTTGGCCACGTAGAGCTTGTCGAAGCCGGGAACGTAGAGCGGGCCCTGGGGCTGGCTTAGCCCCTTGATGGAGTGAATCACGCGGCCGGCGAAGGTGTCGATGACCTCGACTGTGTTATTGCCGAGGGCGGAGACGAAGAGGCGCTTGCGTTTGACGTCGGCGGTGAAGTGATCGAGGCGTCCGGCCACGCCCGGGACGGGAATTTCTTCCTCGAGCTGCAGAGGAAGAATGTCGCGCCCGGTGGATTGCGCTTTCGCGGCGTGCGCGCCGCGGAAGGAAAATACTCCCAGCCCCGCCAACGTGATCGCGCTTACTGCCAGCAACTTCTTCATCGTTCCTCCTCAGTGGAAAACTGGATGAATTTTATGAATTCGACAGCGGTTCGAGCAAATCGTGTTTTTACTGCACAGGTTCAAACACCAGGAGCGCCGCCGGCTCCGCACCGTTTGCGGGAGCGGCAACGTAATAGCGGTTCAGTTCCGACGACCAGAAGGAAGTTCCCGCACCTGGGCGCGTCGGAATTTTCCCCAAGGTTTCGTAGCTGTCCGGGGATTTCTGTTGATACACAAAGACCGAGCCGACTTCTTCGCCGCGGCCACCGGAAATGTAAATGCGCTTGCGCGCGGAATCGTAATAGACGCCATCCATTCCATCGGTGGTGGGTAGATGCGCCACTTCTTTTCCGGTTTTGGCGTCCATCGCAATCATCTCCGGCGGAGTGTGCGTGCCGATGAGCAAGCGGCCGGACGATTCATCGAGGGCGGCATCGCCCGGCCGCTGGCTGCTCACCGGCCAGGTGGCGCGCAGTTCGCGTTTCGCGACGTCCACCACCTGGATCTTGCTGGCGGCAGAGATGAAGACGAATAATGTTTGGCCGGATTTATCCAGGAGCAACTCCGAAGGGTGCGCTGCGACCTGCACGTCGAAAATCTTTTTGTCCGTGCGCGCGTCGATGGCGGCGACTTCGCCGAAATCCTTTCCCGCGTCCTTGCCGCCATAGCCGACGTACAACACCTGCTTGACTGGATCGTACGCCACGCGATTCGGCCCCAGCTCGAGCTTGATCGTGTCAAGTAATTCCAGCGTGTCCCCGCGAAAGACGCGCACCATGCCATCATCGCCGCTGGCGACGAACAGTTTGTTCAGCGCGGGAACGTAGGCAATTCCCTGCGGCTTCAGAAAACCGGGAATGCTTTTTGTCCAGCGGCCCGTTTGCAGATCCACGACCTCGACCGAGCCATTTTCCAAACCCGAAACGAAGAGCCGCTTGCCTTTCACATCGATGTCCATGTGGTCGATGCGCCCCTTCAAATTGGGCATTGGAATTGTCTGGACCGGCTTCAAGAGTTGCGCGTCCTGCGCAGACGCCCCGGAAGAAATGAACAGCGCGGCCGCAACTGCGCACAAGGAAAACTTTTTCATCAGATGGCTCCCGACGCAGGCAAATCTAGCTGCCGGAACCTAAATGCAGGATTAACGATGTTGCCGTCGTTGCCAAACGGTTTTCCCGGGAGCACACAGGCGAGCGGCGCAAGGAGGCCAGAGCCGAAGGGCATGATAAAGTCAGTTACCCATGGCGACGGAAAAAAGCGGGCACAAGAAACACCGCGGACTGATGGCGATTGCAGCGCTGAAGTTTGTGAACGGGATCGGGCTGCTGGCAATCGGATTGGGCGCGCTGCATTACCTGCATGGAGACATTGAGAAAGACTTCGCGCACTGGATGGAACTGCTGCGCGCGGATCCACACAACAAGTATCTGATCTGGCTGCTGGAGAAACTGTCCAACGTGGACGAACACCGGCTGCGGCAGTTGAGCGTGGGGACGTTTTTTTATTCGGCGCTGTTTTTGCTGGAAGGCACAGGGCTGGCGCTGGCGAAGCGCTGGGCGGAGTATTTGACGATCATCACGACCGCATCGTTAATGCCGGTGGAGCTGTACGAACTTTATGTGCGTTTGACGTGGCCGCGGGGTGTGGTGTTGGTAGTGAATATTGTGGTGGTGGCGTATCTGGTGGTGGAGCTGAGGAGGACGAGGAAGCATAAAGAGGGATAACAGATAGCAGCGATCAGATAGCAGACAGCGAAGAGATAGCGGCGGGTCGCCTGGTGCGATTTAGAGTGAGTCGAGTGGGGATAGACCTTGCCACGGTCCCTCCACTTCGCGACCGGCGCGCCAAAATGCGGCGCGCAAGAAAAAGCCGGCCGCTCCGGTCGGGATGACAGAAAAAAGCAGGCGGCTGGCGCCGTTCCGGCGAGCTGGCTTAAAAGACCAGCACTACATGGAAGAATGCAGAGAGAGGAATGCGGAGAGAGAGCTAGCCGCCGGCTATGGCGCCGATTATCAGGAAGGGTTCCTTGCCTGCGACGACATCGGGGGGGAGCGGGGTGTCCCAGGATTCGTGGGAGAGGTCTTCGGCGCAGGCGAAGAAGCGGAGGAATGGGCGGCGTTGCAGGGAATCGTGGTCGCGGATGGTGCCGCGGAGCATGGGATAGCGGGCTTCGAGTTCATCCAGGACAGAGCGAAGAGTTGGTGGAACGGCGAGTTCTAGAGTGACCTCGCCGTTTACGTGGGCTAGTGTGCGTAGATGCGCGGGGAGTTGCACGCGGATCATTGTGATGGTGGCCGCTTGGATTGAGATTGGGGCGTGAACTTCATTTTCCAAACCTCCTGGAGCTACCCCAAGAGCACAGCCCCTTCGACTTCGCCCAGGGCAGGCAAGAATGGCTGTGCTACGTGAGGAGAAAGCAAAGAGCACAGGCTAAAGCCTATGCTACATCGGGACGGCGGCTCATGGGAGAGTTACATCTTCATCGAACTGCAAAGGCTCCCGCCTCGGAAGGCGGCCGCTACATAAGATACTCAAGAAAGAGTTTGGACCTCGACGGAGAGGACGCCGGGGAGGTCGCGGACGATTGGGGACCAGGAGTCGCCGGCGTTGGGGGAAACATAGACCTGGCCGCCGCTGGTGCCGAAGTAGATGCCGCAGGAGTCGAGTGAATCCACGGCCATGGCGTCGCGGAGGATGTTGACGTAACAATCGCTCTGCGGCAGGCCTTTGGTGAGGGCTTCCCACTCGTTGCCGCCGGACTTGCTGCGGTAGATGCGGAGTTTGCCGTCGGGAACGAAGTGTTCGCCGTCACTTTTGATGGGCGCGACGTAGATGGTTTCCGGTTCGTGGGCGTGGACGTCGATCACGAAACCGAAATCGGTGGGGAGGTTGCCGCTGACTTCGTGCCAGAGGTCGCCGGAGTTGTCGCTGCGCATGACGTCCCAGTGTTTTTGCATGAAGAGGGTGTCGGGCTTTGCGGGATGCATGGCGACGTGGTGAACGCAGTGGCCGACTTCGGCGTTGGGATCGGGAATGAATTGCGAGACGAGGCCTTTGTTGATGGGCTTCCAGGTTTTGCCCGCATCATCGGAACGGAACGCGCCTGCGGCGGAAATCGCGATGTAGATGCGATTGGGATTTTTCTTGTCGAGGATGATGGTGTGCAGGCACATGCCGCCGGCGCCTGGTTGCCACTTAGGGCCGGTGCCGTGGCCGCGCAGGCCGGAAAGCTCGTGCCAGTTCTGGCCGCCGTCGGTGGATTTGAATAGCGCGGCGTCTTCCACGCCCGCGTAGACGAGATTCGGATCGGTGTGAGAAGGTTCGAGATGCCAGACGCGCTTGAACTCCCAGGGATGCTGCGTGCCGTCGTAAAACTGGTGGGTGGTGAGCGGCGCGCCGGTTTCTTTTGAGACGTCGTAGGAGAACTTGTTGCTTTCGCCTTTGGGCATTCCGTCGGGAGTTTTCGTTTCGCCCGGGGGCGTGCCGGGCTGGAACCAGGTTTTGCCGCCGTCATCGGAACGCTGAATGATTTGGCCGAACCAGCCGCTGGTTTGCGAGCAGTAGATGCGATTGGGATCCACGGGCGAACCCTTGAGGTGGTAGATCTCCCAACCGGCGAAATGGGGGCCGCTGACTTCCCATTTTTCGCGCTTGCCATCGGCGGACAAAATAAAAGCGCCCTTCTTCGTTCCAACCAACACTCGAACCCTGCTCATGCGCTTATGCTCCTTTTTATGCGATTCGTATATACGGTTCGCCGATACGATTTTGTTCGAGGATCCGGGAAAGCTATCGTACCCCAAAACAGGTGAAATTTAATTACGCGGCTTGAACGCCGGCGCGTTCGACGTTGACCATCCAGGGGATGCCGAAGCGGTCGGTGAGCATGCCGAAGCGGTGGGCCCAGAATGTCTCGCCGAGAGCCATCGTGACAGTTGCGTTTTCGGAGAGGGCGGTGAAGATGCGTTCGGCTTCCTTGGTGTCGGTGAGGCCGATGTTGACGCTGAAGCCTTGCGGCTTGGAATAGCGGCCCGGAGGGGCGTCGGAGGCCATGAGGACAGCGTCGCCGATGCTGATGCGGGCGTGGAGGATTTTCTTTTGCCATTCGGGCGGCACCTGGACGGAGGCGGGGGTGCCTTCGTGATTGAGCATCATCTCGATTTTGGCGCCGAAGATTTTCGCGTAGGTGGTGAAAGCTTCTTCGCAGTCGCCATTGAATAAGAGATAGGAATTGAATTGCATGGAGTGCTCCTTGTTTTAGTTTTCAGTTCTAAGTATTCAGTTTTAAGTTTTAAGGCTTTAGTTTTTAGTTCCTAATCTTTTGATACTCGAACGCGAAAATGAACAGCAAAGCAAATCTGCCTAGAAGTTGTCCCATAAATCGGTGCGGCAGAAGCGAAAACAGTTCCTCAGGGGCTGAAGCCCATTTTTTTCCCGGCCTTTCGTGTCGGAGCTGAAGCTCCGACCCCCAAGCGCCATTTATGAGATGGCTTCTAGCCGACGGCGGTGGAGTTCGCTTCCGCTGCGGCTTGCTGGAGTTTGCTGATATCGATTTTGGCCATTTGGAGCATGGCCTGCATGGCGCGAGCGGAGATTTTTGTGTCCTTATGGCTTAGGAGTTCGATTAGAACTCTGGGGATGATTTGCCAGGAGACGCCGTATTTGTCGACGAGCCAACCGCAACGATCTTCGCGTCCGCCGCCGGAAAGAAGCTTGGACCAAAGCGTGTCGACCTCGCCCTGAGTTTCGCAATCGACGTAGAGAGAGAAGGCCGGGGTGAATTTGTAGTGTGGCCCACCGTTCAAGGCGACGAATTCGAGTCCCTCGAGCTGGAAGCTGACGGTCAGGACGGAACCTTTCGTTCCGGGGCCAGCTTCGCCGTAGTAGGTGATCTTGCCCATTTTTGAATTCTTGAAGATGGAGATGTAGAAGTTGGCGGCTTCTTCGGCATTGCCGTCGTACCAGAGGAAGGGGGTGATTTTCTGCATTGTTCTATCCTTTCGGTCAACGTGGAATTCTTGCTTGCCGCCAAAGAGCACAGCCCCTTCGGCTAGCTCAGGGCAGGCAGGAATGGCTGTGCCACTACTTTTTGCCTGCTGCTAGTTTCTTGCCGACTTCTTTGTGGTGTTCGACTGCGTCGCCGGGAGCGAAGTCTTCCAGCTCGAAGAATTGGCGGACTTCGACTTCACTTTCTTCGTGTGGACCGAAGGGAGCGGGAATTTTCCTGGCCCAGTCGACGGCTTCCTGGCGCGACTTCACGTTAATGACCCAGTAGCCGGCGATCAGCTCCCTGGTTTCGGCGAAGGGACCGTCGATGATGGAGGTTTTGCCGCCGGAAAAACGGACGCGAAAGCCTTTGGCACTGGATTGGAGTCCGGAGCCGTCGACGAGGACGCCGGCGTTCACCAGCTCTTCGTTATATTTGGCCATGGCGGCGAGCAATTCTTCGCCGGGCATCTTGCCGGCTTCGCTGTCTTTGTTGGCTTTTACAATCATCATGAATCGCATGGTTCGATCTCCTGAAAAATTTAGTAACGCTGAGAACCTGGGGTGCCGGGCGGCCGATCCTGCTCTCTACCTGTAAGACGAATGGCCGGACGCGAAATCGACACACCGAATATTTAAATTTTGGGCAGGCCTTCGACTTCGACGAGGGGGCGGATTTCGACCGTGCCCCAGCGGCCTGCGGGGACCCGGGAAGCGATGTCGATGGCTTCGTCAAGGTCTTTGGCATCAATCAGAAAGAAGCCGCCGAGCTGTTCACGGGTTTCGGCAAAGGGGCCGTCGGTGACGACGCGTTTGCCGTCCTGGAGGCGCAGGCTGGTGGCGGTGGAAGTGGGCTGAAGAGGCGAGGCGCCTAGGAACTGGCCGGATTCGTGGAGCTTGTTGGCGAAGGCGGTGGATTCGACGTAGCAATGCTCGCGTTGCTCCTGGGTCAGGGCTCCGTTTTCTTCGAAGTACATCATGAGCATGTATTTCATGGGTTCTCCTGAGTGGTATGGTGCCGGGCTACCGAACCGATTGTTCGCCGACACAGTTTATTGAGATCCTTCGGGACGCTAACTGCGCGTCCCTCAGGATGACAATGTTATAGGCCCGGGGCGAGTGGAAAATTTTGCGCATCCTATTTGTAAGTCGAACGGGTGACACAAGAATCGACAGGGTGCCGTAAGATATTTGGACCATCCATGAGCACCGCCGCAGCCAGCGCCGTTGAAGCCGTATACCGAGCCGAATGGGGCCGCATTGTGGCGACCCTGATCCGGGTGATTGGCGATTTTGAACTTGCCGAGGAATGCGCGCAAGAAGCTTTCGCGGCGGCCGTGGAGCAATGGAAGGCCACCGGAGTGCCGGCGCTGCCGCGGGCTTGGATTATCCAGACGGCGCGGAATAAGGCGATTGACCGGATCCGGCGGCAGGGAAAATACGCGGAGAAGCTGGCGCTTTATGGGAATTCGGAGTTGGGGACGGAGAGCCAGGAGCCGAATTACGACTCGGGGGAGATACCGGACGACCGGTTGCGGCTGATATTTACTTGCTGCCACCCGGCGCTGGCGCCCGAGGCGCAGGTGGCGCTGACGCAGCGGTTGCGGCTGATATTTACTTGCTGCCACCCGGCGCTGGCGCCCGAGGCGCAGGTGGCGCTGACGCTGCGGACATTGTGCGGGCTGGAGACGGAAGAGATCGCGCGGGCGTTTCTGACATCGACGACGACGATGGCGCAGCGGTTGGTGCGGGCTAAGCGGAAGATCCGCGACGCGAAGATTCCATACGTTGTGCCGGAGACGAATGCTATCGCCGAGCGGCTGGACGCGGTGCTGACGGTGATCTACCTGGTGTTCAATGAGGGGTACGCGGCGACGCGGGGAAATTCGCTGGTTCGCGCTGATTTGTGTTCGGAGGCGATACGACTGGGGCGGTTGGTGGCGAGTTTGATGGCACCGCAGACTCCGCGCGAGGCGACGGCGCTGGTGGCGCTGATGCTGCTGCACGATGCGCGGCGCGAGGCGCGGCTGGATGAGGCGGGAGAGATTGTGGTGCTGGAGGAGCAGGATCGGACGAAGTGGAAGCAGGAGCAGATTCGCGAGGCGTTGCCGCTGGTGGAAGAGGCTCTGCGCGGGGGGCCGGGGCCTTTGGCGCTGCAGGCGGGGATTGCGGCGGTGCATTGCCGGGCGGCGCGGGCGGAGGAGACGGATTGGCGGGAGATTGTGCGGCTATACGATTTGCTGATGCTGGCGCAGGGTTCGCCGGTGATTTCGCTGAATCGCGCGGTGGCGGTGGCGATGGCGGAGGGGCCGCGGCGTGGGTTGGAGTTGATGAAGGAGTTGGGGACGGCGAGCGATCTGGAAAATTATCATTTGTTGCATGCGGCGCGAGCGGATATGCACCGGCGGTTGGGACAATTTTCGGAGGCGGCGGAGGAGTATCGGAAGGCGTTGGGGTTGGTGACGAATAAGAGTGAGCGGAGATATTTGGAGAAGAGGTTGAGGGAAGTGAAGGGCGGCGGGGAGTAGGAAAGCGCGGCTTGCAGACTCGCCGCGGGCACGATATATCGTGTCCCTACAGAGTGGGCGCGAGTGAGCAACGCAAGAGGGCCGGGCGAGCCCGGCCCCTACAAAGCCGTGAAGTCCAATTCGTTATAGGAACTGGTGGGTTAGGAGGCCGGCGACGGTGCCTAGGGCGGCTACGGTGGCGTAGGCTGCGGCGGCTACTCGCCAGGAGAGGGATTTGCCTACGACGGAGAGCGAGTAGACGCTGATGATGCCGAGGGTGCAGAGGATGGTGACGACGTAGGGGAGAGGGACTCCCTTGGTCATGGCAATGTAGGCGATGGCTACGTCGAAGGCCATGGGCACGGGGAGGAAAGCGGCGACTAGGGCTACGAGAAGGATGCCGCCGAGAGTGACCGGGGCGATGAGCGCCTGCGGCGGGAGAAGTTCGACGACCAGGGCGCCGAGAACGGCTGCGAGAATCATCAACGGCAGCGCGACGCGGGCTACATACCAGAAACTTCTTAGGAAAGAGCGCGCTACGCCAGTGCCGGCTTGCGGCCAGGTTTCCGCGGAGGGGATTTCGATCGGGCATGCGAGGGAGGCTTCGGCGGATTTTTGGCGAGAGGCGACCGCGGGAGCAAAGACCAGGATCAGGAAGAGTACGGTTGCAAGTTTGATGAGCGCGATGGAAACGGGAAAGAGCGTGAAGGTCATGGCGAGAACGACTACGTTGAGCGCGGGAGAGGAAAACATGGCGGCGAGGACGGATTCGGCGCTCATGCCGGAGGCGAAGAGTCCGCGCGCGATTGGCGCGACACAGTTAGAGCAGACGGCGAGCGGTACTCCGGCCGCGGCGCCGAACAACGTGTTGAGGTATCGGGAACGGAATCTGCGGCGAGGAAGCATTGCAAGAAACGTGAGCGCGGCGGGACCGAAGAGGAAGGAAAAAGTCATGCCGATGCGGTTGGCGTCGAGCCAATTTACGGTAGTGCGCCAGACGCGCGTGCTGAGCGGCATCGAGCGATCGACCTGGTAGACCGCGCCGAAGGTGAGTGCGCCGGTGGCTTTGAGCTGCGCGCCGGCGTGATAGCGCTTGAGGAGGGCGGGGTAACGGGAGTCTACCCAGAAGATTCCGGCGATGGCGACCAGGAGAATCACGGCGAGTGTGCGGCTGCGCCAGTTTCCGGTGGTGGCGAGGGTTGGGTTGAAGTTCAGGGCGGAAGTTTGGACAGACATTGTGGTCCTCCGTGGAGAGATCCCGGCAAAAGAGAAAGAGGTGCGAATTGGGGGAATGTATAGGGAGCGGGGCGGAGTGGGAATAGTGGAAAAGGATTAGGGGGGGGGTATTGAGACGGAGAGATCGGGTGCTTGGAGTGCGGTTTGATGAGCAATTGGAGATGTTGCCGGGGTCCCTCCACTCCGAACCGCAAACTGCGCGGCTCTCCGGTCGGGATGACAACGGGGAGCAGATGGGGGGCGGCGTAAAACCGCCGCTAAAAGTCTAGGGCTTGGGGTTGGCGTTCCACATTTCTTGCTGGATTTTCCACTCGCCTTTGGGGGTTTTGTGGAGGACGAAGAGAAGTTTGCCGTAGCCTTCCATGGTGGGCTGGTTGCCGGGCGGTTGAAGGCCTTGTGTTTCGAGTCCCCATTCGGAGGCCCAGTCGCCGGAAACTTGAATGTCGCGAAAATCGATTCTTTCGCGGACGATTTTGTAGCCGGGCATTTGCGCGCTGATGTCGTTGATGAATTTGCCGATCGTGGCGCGGCCGACCATGGGGGCCATGCTGGGGAGCAGGCTGACGCCGTCGTCGGCCCACATGTCGATGATGGCGGGATTGTCCATGCGCAGGTGGGCGTTGATGAAGCTCTGGTTGAAGGCGAGGATTTCGGCTTTGGGATCGGCGGGAGGTGCGGGCGTCTGCGGCGAAGAGAGCGGCAGGAGGAACAGAAAGGTCAGAGCCAGGAAGGTCGAACGACACGCAGCGTGCATGAGCGTACCTCCTGAGCGACGTTCATATCGGAATTGCGGGAGAAATGGAAGAGGGAGAGTCTGCCGTAGCGGATGGAGTAAGAGTTGTACGAATCAGCAAAGAGACATTTCTGGATTTAGGAATTGGGGATGAATGTGCCGCCCCTACGGGGCTCTACTGTTTTATGCGATGAGTCCCAGCGCTCACGCACTGGGCTAATTTCTGCCGCGCCTCCGGCGCTGGGGCAGAGAGCAATGTTTCTACAAATTCCCGACTAAGAAATGAAACCTGGTTACATGGAGATGGGATCTTTTGCGTGGCGCGAGACGTACCAGCAGGGATTGTGCTGCAGGTGGGGGAAAATTGTGCGGGTGCACGGAACGTCTTCTTCGGGAGTGAGTGCGTCGATCTGGTATTCGGTTTTGTTGCCCTTATCGGGAATCGCGAGAAGGCGGACGCGGTGGACGGAAGAGTTGGCCGCGCCCAGACGAGGAACCGCAAGACGTAGGTGATACCAGGTTAGGTCAAACGCGTAGGCGATGAAAAACAGCAGGATCAGCGCCGCGGTGATGCGGAGAATCAGGCGCGCGCCGGGGGAAGAGCGATCATTCGGGACAGACATAGTAAGGGGCTGCGGAGGTATTCTGCATCGAGAAGAGCTCTGGAGGAAGCACGAATTGAGGAAGTTGACAGAGTCAACTGAGCGCGCACAGCCGGTCATCGCCCAACGTCAGCGACTGATGGGCGAAGCAGAAAAAAGACAAATGGAAATGGGGCAGACTCCGAGCAAGGGCTCGGGACGAATGCACGTGCTTCGTTGTTTTCCAGGTTACAGAGACGCGGACTTGCAGTCGCCGGGGGCCGGAGCCATGGCATACGGATAGTCGATGATCTGATTGATGGAGTAGACGGACTCGCGCTCGCAGCAGCGGCAACGTACGTTGAAGACCCGGGAGATCAGATGGTAGTGAATGTCGCCGGAATCGGTGAGGGACTGAAATGCGGTTTCCTTTTTCATGATGAGGGCGGGAACTCGAATGGGCTTGGCACAATGACGACAGAGGACGGCTCGAAACTTACTGGATACGGCGGGCGATGCCATTTGAAGACTCCTTAGATTTTGACCGGGCCGTGCGGAAGGGGGAGAATACCCGAACGCCGCAGGGATTGTCCAGTCAAGGATACGTGGAAAAGTGGTGGAAAAGAAGTGACTGGGGTCACGGGGGATTGGTCGTTATTAATATCTTTTGATTCAGCAATTTACAGTGATTCTCAAATTCGAGAAAAAAGGGGCCGGCTCCGCGGAGGGAGCAGCCGGCCCGAGTGCTCAGCGGGGAATTTACTTCAGTCCTACACCGAAAAATGGGAGTGTAATGAAGAGGAAAAAGGCGCACGTCCCAGTCGCATACTGCCGCCAGGCTTTGCACGGTCTTCCGCTCCAACGTGTGCTAAAATAATTTCGTTCCTGCGGTGGGGCCGTGGCGCAGCTGGGAGCGCGCCTCGATGGCATCGAGGAGGTCGTGGGTTCGAACCCCATCGGCTCCACCAAATTCAACCAAAATAAAATTTGCTAGAGATTTCCGTCGGATTTTGTAGAGACGCGCCGGACCGACCTGAAGGTCGGCCACTACAAATTCGCCCGCTTCAGAAAGCGGCCGCTACATGGGCGGCTTTTTCTTTTTTGGGGAAGAGCCACATGACTACGAGGAATTGGAGGCCCATGGTTAGGAAGCAGAAGACGCTGCCTTCGGGGCCGACGGTGCCGCCGGTTAGCCATTTTGCGCCATGGAGAATAGAGTTGGAGAGATGGCCTTCCATGACTGTGCCGCTATTGGGGACGGAGAAGAGGTAGGTTTCGCCCCAGTCGAAGCTGGCGTGAAGGCCTACGGCGTACCAGAGATTGCCGGTGCGATAGAGCGTGAAGGCGAAAAAGATGCCGACGAGAGCCACGCTAGCTGCGCCGACGGGACCTTCTCCTCGATTGCCAAGGTGGACGGCGCCGAAGCCCAACGAAAGAACGAGAGCAGCGGGCCAGAAGCCAATTCCCTCCGCCAGAGTGAATTGGGTGTAGCCGCGGAACGCAAATTCTTCAAATAATCCGACAAACGTGAACAGGAGCAGGTGAAATAATCCCCAACGCAGCGTGTCCGATCCCGACAGCGCCAGATTGCCGAACGAATAACCACCAAATACAGAAATGAGTCCCATCAGGATACTAATTTCCAAGAGTCCAATAAGCATCCCTAGCCAGAACTTCCGACCAAACGCTTCTGAAATTGGCAAGCCGTATTGGCCCGGCGGACGGCGCTCGATTCGAGACATGATCAAAGCGAGCCCGAAGACGACGGCAAACGAGACAATCTCTCCGACGAGCGTCACCAGGGGCGGGAGCGCGGCGGGGGCGGACGTATTGCGTCCCCTCGATATGAGCCAGAGCGCAATGAACGGAGAAGTGTAAATGGCCAGGCGCCAACCGGAGCGCAGGCCGCGATCGTTGAAGAATACGGGATTGCGCTTGGGCGGAATGGGCAGTGTCGACGGATTCTGGCCAGAAAACTCCGGAGCTCCAGGATTGTGAGAGGCGAGATTGTCCACGATGGCTCCTTCGGAAAATTTGAGGGCAATTCTCTGGTAGACGCAGTAAAGAAGAGAACGGCCGCTGGTAGATACGGAGTAGTGCCGTGAATTGTTGCAATAGGCGCGGCGGGGAGAGTATAACCTGCGTGAGAGGCAAGACTGGTTAGAGATTTGCGGAAGATTGGAAGGGGCTGGATTGCGAGCGAACGCAGAGTCGCCAAAATTGATTGCGGGGAGATTGGCGCTGGATTTTGCCAATTTGAGGCCGGTGGCACACGACCTTTCGTGGACGGAGTTTGTGGATTTTCTGGTGGATTCGCGGGTGGTGAGCGAAGAGCGCGGGATGCGGCTGGAGTCGCTGGAGGGGAGCGAGCCGGGAGTGGTAGACGCGGTGGTTCTGAAGATTTTGCGGTTGCGGGAGTGTGTGCGGGCGATTTTTTCGGCGGTGGAAGCCAGGCGGGAGTTTCCGAAGGCGTGGGTGGCGCCGATCAATGAGATATTGCGGGTTACGGAAGGACACGATGAGCTGGTGGCGGGCGAAGGGCGTTGGCGGCTGGAATTTATCGGGAGAGAGAGCGGGTTGGAGTGGTTGCTGGCGGCTATTGCGCGGTCGGCAGCGGAGTTGATTGTGGAGGGGCAGAATGCGCCGGTGAAGAGGTGCGCGAACGCGGGATGCAAATTGCTTTTTTATGATGATTCGCGAACGCGGCGGAGGAGATGGTGTTCTATGTCGGTGTGCGGGAATAGGCATAAGGTGGCGGCGTTTTTGAAGAGGAAGGGTGGGAAGTGAGCCAACAATAGGCAAAGAACCCAGGTGCAACACCGGCACCTGGGGCACCCGGGGGGGATTTAGTTGAGCTCTGGGGGAGTTTGCGATTTGGGTGGAGTGGGGAAATTGTGGGCGAATTTCAGGCGGTCGTTGAGGGGCGGGTGGGAGTAGAGCCAGAGGACGATGAATTTTGGAGGATCGGGGTCGTCGAGATCTTCTTCGCCGAGGACTTGGAAGGAGTGGGCGGCGACTTCGTTGGCGTTGGGGATGAGGCCCTGGATTAGCTGGAGGCCGTAGGCGTCGGCGGCGTGTTCCTGCATGCGGCTGATGGCGTTGCCGACGGGTTCGCCGAAGAAGTTCATGATATTGAAGAGCAGGAGCAGGGCGCCGAGGGCGGCCCAGTCGGATTGGCCGCGGATTCCCCAGGCGGTACCCCAGCGAGAGATCGTCCACTGCAACAATCGATAGGCAATAATTAGCGCGATAAAAAGTAAAGCCAGGAAATAGGCGAAGCCCTTCACAACGTGGCCGAGGACGTAGTGTCCCATTTCGTGACCGACGATGAAGAGGAGTTCTTCGGGTTTTGTTTTGCGGATGGAAGTGTCCCAGATGACGATGCGTTTGGAGGGGCCAAGTCCAGCGACGTAGGCGTTGATGGCGTTGGTTTTGGCGCTGGCTTCCATGAGGAACATCTGGCTGCGCGGAACGGGGTGCCCAGCGGCGTAGGTGAGCGTGACGATGGATTCGACGAGTTGCGGGTATTTTTCCTGAAGGGGGCTGAATTTGTTGAAGAGCGGGTCGACGTACCACGGAGCGATGAGGCCGAGGAAAAGAGAGAGCGGGATGGCGCCGAGCCAAGCGAAAAACCACCAGGAGCGGGGCTTCGAACGAATGAGCGCGAAGAGAAGTGTGACGACGAGGAGAGCGAGTGCGATTTCGAGGAGTTGGGCCTTGGTCCAATCCCACAGCCAAGGGCCCCAGGGTTCGATGGATTGCTGATAGTAGAGCGAAAGATGATGCCAGTAGACGCGAATGGGGAGATGCAGGAGGGCGAGAAGCGCCAGAAGAATGGGGACGAAGATTGTGGCCTGCAGCGCATGGTTGCGGGAACGGGATTCGGCGAAGTCGCGGAGCTTTGAGAAGAAGCGGGTGCAGAGGAGGAAGAGAATGATCGCGAGATTCCAGAAGACGGAGAGGAAATAGAGGCGATAGCCAGCGCGCGAGTAGGCGATGGCCTTCTGGTATTTTTCGGGAGAGAGGCGATAGGTGGTTGTGGAGGTTTGCGCTGCGGAACCTGAAGCGGGCGTGGGTGAGCTCTGAACGGATGGGGAAACGGATTGTTGGGAGAGCGCGTAGGAGCGAGGTCCGCATAGAGCAAGGGAGGAAACAAGCAACACAAATTGGAGGAGGCAGGGCCAGAAGCGGCAGGCTGCGAAGGGTGAGCGCATGGGAAGAGTATAGCGGTGGGGTGGCGTTTGCGGGCAAGGGGCGGATTTGCAGATAGGCGGCACGGGCACAGAGGGAAATTGTGCCGGGAGGCGCGGGGGCGTATTCTGCAGGTGGACAGCCCGAGGAAGGCAGGAGGCGGAAAAATGTGGAACGGGAAAAGGGTGTGCGTATCCGCGGTGCTGCTGGTTGGGTGCCTTGCGGGGATGCCCGGCGCACGGGCACAGAGCCAGCCGGAGCAGTCCGTGGCGGAAGCGGCGCGCAAGGCCCGCGAGCAGAAGAAGACGGCGGCGAAACCGAGCGCGGTGATTACGAACGATACGTTGAAGCCGGCGACGCCTGGGACAGTGCAGAATGCGACCGCTGCAACAGAGAGCATGCCGGGTACGAAACCTTCCACAGACACTGCGACCGACGCAACGGCCGATGCGGCGAGTGCGGCGGAGCCCCCCAAGGAATCTGCAGAAGCGGAGTTGGCAGCGAAGAAGGCGAAGATCGAGGCTCTGAAGCAGCAAATTGCAGACAAGGCTAAAGAAGCGGACCTGCAGCAGCGTTCGCTGGCGCTGGAAAATGAGAGCTACTATTCACGGCCGGATTTTTCGAAGGACCCGGACGGGAAAGCAAAGCTGGACGCGATGCAGAGCGACCTGGCGCAGAAAAAAGACGAGTTGGCACAGTTGAAAGCCAAGCTGAAGGAGTTGGGGGCGGACGCGGATCAGAAGCCGGCGGCCCCTCAGCAGTAAAAGCAGAATGCCAGAACCTAACTGGCTCTGTTGACATCGTCGTCCAAACGGATCGTGAGCGGTGGCGCCACAGCGGGCGGGGCGAGCCCCGCCCCTACAAATTCTGCGATTGTCGGAGCCCTTCGATGCTCAGGGTGAACTAAAGCTCCGACCCCCTGAGAATCGTTTATGAGATGACTTGGCTCTGTTGACATACTTGCGGAAGAATAGTCACACATCGAAAAGCAGATCCCTCACCCCGCCGAAACCGCGGGGATTCGGGATGACACCCGCGCTGGAGGCGGTTCTCAGAGAGGGATCAGATGACTTAATAGAACAGCGAGAACGGCCGTAGTTGGCTATTGTGGGCCGAGAATGATCGGCAATCCGGTCTTGGAGTTGCCGACGATCACAACTTTTGAATTGGCGCTGGTAGCCAGTTTTTCAGTGGCTTCAATTCCCTTCCATTCCAAAAGCTGCGGGCTGATGCCCTGGGCGACGATTTTCTGAAAATCGGCGATGCCCTGGGCTTCGATGCGCTTGCGTTGGGCTTCCTGGGTTTCTTTTTGCAGGATGAAGCTCATGCGCAGTGCGTCCTGTTCGGCTTGCTGCTTGGCTTCGATGGAGCCTTTGAGCATGGCGGGAAGCTGGACGTCGCGGAGGAGGATGTTTTCGACGATCACACCGCGAGGCGCGAGTTCTTTGGTCAGTTGATCCTGGATTTGCTGCTGAACGAGTTCGCGCGCATTGGTGTACAGGGCGTTAGCTGTGTGCGAAGAGGTGGAGGCGCGAATGGCGGCGCGGAGGGTGGGCTCGACAATTTTTTCGGCGTAGTTGGAGCCGACTTTCTGGAAGACGTCGGCGGCCATGCTGCGGTCGAGATGGAATAGCAGCGAGGTGTCGAGAGCAAGGATGAGGCCTTCGTTGGAGGGGACGTTGGCGCTTTCCTTGACCGATTGCGTCTGGACGGAGAGTTTGTCCACGGCCTTGAGAGGGTTGATGACGTGAATGCCTTCGTTGAGCGTTTCGCCGGTGACCCGGCCGAAGAGGGTGAGGACGCCGACGTGGCCGGTGGGAATGGAGACGACGCTGGAGAAGAAAAAGATCAGAGCGAAGATGCCCGCGGCGAGGATGAGAATTTTGGAACCCACTCCCTTGAAGCTGGGGAGCGAGGGCATATTGCCGCCCGCACTGAAATTGATGGTGTTATTTGGCATGAGTGCCTCCGTTGAGAGTGCTGTTTTGGAACTTGGCTGTTCTTACTTCTACTACGTATGACGGGGGAAATTCCTTTCGGGGGTTTAGTGGATGGGAAAGCGTCACTAAGCGGTAAGAGGTTGGCGGATGATGGCCAGGAAGCCGATTGTTTTTCCACAGATATTTTGGCTACCACAAGCTGTAGGGGTGCTTTTTTGTTGACGCCCCAAGAACGCGGAGTGAAAATTTGCGTGTCCGCTCGGTCCGACTCGCGAATTTATGGCCGCCAAGGGGGCTCACTTCCGCAGAGTGAGTTGGGGCCACTGAGGGAGTTCAGAATGACCATGATGCCGGGCTCCACCGTTCAGTGTGTCAATCCACGATGTGAAGTGAAGGGGAATTGGATGAAGGCCGACGCCGGCGGATCCGAGCATTGCCCTGCTTGCGGGGAAGAGCTGCGGCATGTGCCGCCGCCGCTGATGCCGCGGATGAGATTCCGCCCGAGAACCGCTGCGCCGCGTCCATCCATGCGCCCGCGCTAGCGGCGTGGGGTGAGGCGGGATTCTCCGTGAGCGGGAGAAGTTTCGAAAAAACGAAGGGCCGGGAGCGCCAGCCTCCGGCCCTTTGATTTTTGTGGAGTTGCGAGTTTGGGCGCGATGGGCGAGGGAGCGGCCCGCCTCGGAAGGAGAAACCCAAGAACACAGGCTGAAGCCTATGCTACCGGGGGTTAGGCGGAAAATTAGCGGAGGTGGGCTAGGAGAGCGCGGGTGCCGCGGTTGAGGGTGCGGCCGCGGAGGGCGACGGCGGCTACGGTGCGCTGGGCTTGGGGGTCGGCGATGCGGACGAAGCGGCAGGGTTTGGATTTGTCGACGGCCATTTCGGGGACTAGGGAGACGCCCATGCCGGCGCCGACCATGGCGAGGAGGCTGGAGAGGTGGCCGCTTTCGAAGACGACGAGAGGGTCGAGGCGGGCACGGTCGCAGGCTGCGACGGCGGTGTCGCGGAAGCAGTGGCCGTCGCGGAGAAAGAGGAATGGATCGCGGCGGAGATCGGCGAGTTGGAGCGCGGGGCGGCGAGTGAGCTTGTGCGTTTTCGGCAGCGCGGCGTAGAGGCGTTCGGTAAAAAGAGGATGCGCTTCGAATTCGTGGCCGCGGATCGGTAGGGCGAGGACGGCGAGATCGACGGAACCTGCGCGGAGACGATCGAGGAGAACCGGGGTGATTTCTTCGGCGATGGTGAGATGGACTTTTGGAAATTTGCGGGAGAAGGTGGCGAGGCGAGAGGCGAGCCAGTAGGGCGCGATGGTGGGAATTGCGCCGATGACCACGGGGCCGGCTTCGGATTGCAGGCGTTCGGTGAGTTCGTCCTTGGCGCTGGAGAGTTCGTGAAGAACGGAACGGGCGCGCGGCAGGAACGCCGCGCCGAGATCGGTGAGGCGGACGGAGCGGCCGAGGCGGTCGAAGAGGCGGCCGCCGAGTTCGGATTCGAGTTTCTGGATTTGCTGGGAGAGCGACGGCTGCGAGACGTGGCATTTTTCTGCGGCGCGGGAGAAGGAGCCGGTGTCGGCGACGGCGGAGAAGT
>Ga0210403_10000110_pt1 | contig 93094 bp, 77 predicted proteins | sample IncBWC19MmetaG_FD_150863 | JGI IMG/M metagenome (GOLD analysis project Ga0210403, IMG submission 150863) | Forest soil microbial communities from Barre Woods Harvard Forest LTER site, Petersham, Massachusetts, United States - Inc-BW-C-19-M | ecosystem: Environmental > Terrestrial > Soil >...
AGGTGCGATCCGACAGCAGATTCAAGCTTCTCGCGATAGTTTTTCACGTAGTAGCCGTGTTCGCGCGGCAACTCGTCCACAGGCACGACGAGGTCCCAGTAGCGAGTGATCTTGTGCTCGCCGCGCTCGCTTAGCTCAAGTGTGTGCCCGGGCATCAGCTTGCGAATGCCGACGAACATGGTGTGCGGCCCAGTGATGTATCCGAAGGTGAGATATTCCGCGAGGCGACCCCGGTCGAATTCAGCGTCAACGCCGGGATATGTCAGGATCGTCTTAATTTCCGAGCCGAAGAGAAACGACTTTCCATCCCAGCGATAGTAGAAGGGCTTGATGCCGAGGTGGTCGCGGGCAGCAAAAAGGACACGCTTGCGGCGGTCCCAGATCGCGAATGCGAACATTCCGCGCAAGTGCTGTACGCAATCGGATCCATATTCTTCGTAGAGGTGGACGATAGTCTCAGTGTCGCTGCGAGTGCGGTACTGATGGCCGCGTGCTTCCAGATCTTCTCTCAGTTCGGCGTGGTTATAGATCTCGCCGTTGAAAACAATCCAGACATCGCGATTCTCATTCGCCAGAGGCTGATGACCACTTTTGACGTCAATGATGCTCAGCCGGCGCATGGCAAGGCCGACATTCTCTTCGACGAAGAATCCCTCGTCGTCCGGCCCGCGATGGACGATGCGGCGGTTCATTTGGGCGAGGACATCGCCCTGGACGCGCCACTCGCGATTCGCGAAGAAGATTCCGCAGATTCCACACATATAAGAATTCTTTCGCTAGATAACCTTCACCGGTACTTGAGAAGAGTTTACTAGCGTCATCCACGCCTGAGTGTCGACCGTCACCGTATCGGGATCGCTGCTGATAACAGCCGCGGGACTTCCGATCACCTCGCAGCGCAAAACCGGCTTCCTGGCACTCACAATCTTTTTGCCTTCCCATTCCACGGACGTCGCATTGCAGCAGAAAAGGCTGACCTGGGATGCATCGGCGGATCGTCCGAAATACAAAACCTCTGCATCTGTGCTCCAGGCATCCATCTTCCATGGCGCCCCTTGCCCAAAGAAGAAGCAATGCTCATTGCCTCCCGTTCGATAACGATACCCAATGCAAGAGCCGGAGGATGCTGATTGCACGGGAATCGTCACAAAGTTGTCGTCTGATCTTTTCGCCGTCGATACCGGCATGAGCAACGTCACGAACTCAGCCGGGAGCTTTGCCCGGCTGGCGAAGTGAAGCGCTTTGTGAGCCTGTTTCACTCCGTAGGCTGGCGAATGAAACTGCTCTTCGACACTGCGCGACCAGCCGTGCCCATCCACAGTCATGAAACGAAGGCCGGCGCCGTCAGCGAAGAAGAGGTCCGGGGACTGTTCAGTCAAGCCGTGACCGAGATGCCAGAACAGGTCAATGGGGTACTCGCCGAATCCGAGAACAAGATCGCGCACCAGGATCAGGCCGGATCTCAACGCGAGCACGAAGCGACGATGAATGGCCGGATTCGGTAAGCGTGAGTAACCGTCGTGGCTGCCGACGAACAGGTCGAACGTTTTGCCGCTGATCCAGCCCTCGGCCTGAACGTCAGGCAAGCGATCCCATCCAAAAGGACCGCGTGGTTGCGCCTGATCCACGCCACCGACCATCAGAGTGTTGTGAGCGCTGGTTCCGCGGAAACGATCACGTTCCGAGTTTGGGCCAACGTATTCAAAGGTCCCAGCGTCCGAAAGCAGTTCGCGGCCCGCAGCGGTGAGGGTCAGGCTTAGCGCGTCAGCATGTCCGTGCCCGGCGGTGTGGGCGCCCTGTGGACCAGCATCCATCACTAACTGCCACTTCCGGTTGTTTCCCGACATGACATATAGGCCGCTGGCGCGGAATGCAGCGGAGGCATCCGGGACCGGCTTTGACGGAATCCGTTGGAATTCATGGATGCCAGCCTCGCCGAGCAGCCAAAGCATCTCTTCGCGCGGCCCTCCGGCAAGGTCTTTGAAATCGCCTCGCCCAAACAGCACGGCTCCTGTAGCCAAGGGGTCCGCCATGTGGGTCATTCGATTTCGGGTGGGATCGAAGAGCCGGCCGCCATCGTCGTCGCCAAAGCCGGGCACGATTTCGCCGCAAGAAAGTGCGGCTAGCGCGTCCAGCATCTTCTCCAGCGTACGATCGAACTCTTTCGGCACGTCGACGTGATTGACGGAAGCCAGGATCGCAGAATGCAAAAAGAAATCCAGGGCGTAGACGTGATAGTACGCCGATTGCTCGAAGTGCAGACCGTCGCTGCGAACCTGACGCGTCGCCTCTTGTTGCACGATCTTCCATCCCCGCTCTTGCCACCGACGAGACGCGGGAATCTCGGAGCAAAGGGTGCCGATGAAAAATAAAGCGACGGCCTCGCCGAGGAGATGCGTGTTAGGCGAGAAGTATGTGGAGAGATAACTCTCGATGTGGCGCCCGGAAACCGCCAATGCCCGCAGCCATGAGCGACGAAAACCTGTTGGCATTGCGGGAGAATCGGCCATCAGGAAATACGTCCACAGCCAGGACAAACTGCGAAAGGCTACTTCCAGACTGCTGGCCCAATTGATGCCGATGAGATACGGATTCTCCGAGTGCCAATGATGCCACTGCGTGAATAATTCCGAGGCGAATTTCGCGTCGCCGGTCAGCCGGAAGGCCTTGGCTAGCGTGACCAGGTGCTGATGGCGGTTCAGTTCCCACGTAACTTTGCTGTCACCGACCAGGTCGAAATCAAGATACTTCAGGTTGAACCATGGCTTCCGTGGTGCGCGCTTGCTGTGAACACGATCGCAGTGCCAGTCGATCTCAGTTCCGTAGTCGACCGCTTCGTAGCCCAGGAGATCGAAGCGATGCTGGCAGATGCGCTCGGCACGGCGGACGATTTGCTCGGCGGTCTCGGGAAACAACTCTCGTAATCTGGAACAGAGATGCGGAACATCTTCTGGGGAGAAGAAGAATCGCGGCCGCCCTTGCGGGACGGTGGAGATCTCGGGAAAGAAATCGGAACCGACTTTGTAGCGCACCCAATCCAGACGCGCGGTCGCGTACTGCCGTAGCCGGTCTGTGACCTCCGCAGCCCCCATCGATCGCACGCGCCGATATACGCGTTTCCACCCTGCCGAGCTATGGTTCGGCTCCAGGTTCGTTTCCACATCTCGCGATTGAAGCAATTCGGTGTACATCTGATCGGTTTTTTCGATCATGCGCTCGAAGCTGAATTCGTCGGAGACAAAGCTCCGCCCATTTCTGCCTAATTCTGCGGCGAAGCCGGGATCGCGCAAGAGTCGAAGAAGTGCCGATGCGAGGGCGGACGGTTTATCCGGCGGGACGAGCAAACCGGTCTTGCCCTCGTGAATGATTTCGACGTTGCCTCCGACGCGGCTGGCGATGGTAGGCAGACCGGCAGCGAGATATTCCAAGACCGCATTCGGAAGGCCCTCGGCCTGGGACGGGAGCACTCCAATGTCGCAGCAGCTGAGGATTCGTGGCACATCATTGCGGCGGCCAAGGAAAGAAAAGTTTTTCGAAAGACCGAGCCTTGCGACCTGTTCCTCGAATTCCTTTCTCCGCTCTCCATCCCCTGCAAACAAAAACCTGACTTCGGGAAACTCACGGACCACGGTCTCGGCGGCTGCGATGAGCACCGCGTGTCCCTTCACATCGCCGTGCATATTCCCGACCAGGACGATCCATCTTTCCTGATCCGCGTCGGGAAGCAGCCATGCTCTCTCGCTCGACCTCTGGCTGAAGCGCTCCAGATCCACACCGTTATAGATGACCCGGACTTTTTCCGGGGCAAAATGGTCCTCAGCTAAAACCGCTTCCCTGACGGCGTTGGCGTTCGTCAGGACCGCGGTAGAGAGCTTTTGCAGGCGTCGCAGCCAGACACGCCGCCCGCTCTTGTACAGGTCGAGATGGCCTAAGTCGCGCTGGCTGGAAATGATGACCGGAACCCGCGCGATGGCTGCCGCTGGGATACCCAGCACATTGGCATACAGATCGTGGGTATGAACGATTTGAAAGCGTCCGCGCCGCAGGAACATCGCCAGCCGGAACATCTGATAGATGCCGTGAACTGAATCGAAACCACCCTTGGGATAGAATTCCCGGACGGAAACGGAGGATCCCTGCAGCCTCTCAAGCAATGGTCCGCGCGCACGGAGACACCCCAAGGTCACGTTGTAGCGTTCGGGATTTAGCCTTGTAGCGAGTTCGACCGCTTGGACTTCGGTGCCACCGACATTGAGCGAATCGACGAGGTAGAAGATCTTTCGCTGAAGAGTGGTCTCGGTGGAGATATCTTGGCTTTCTTCTGGCACCGGCGTTGAGGCAGGCGATTCGGCATCGAGAATCTCCGGGGATTGGCCGTGGGGACCCATGCTTCTTCATACTAGCGGCAAATTCGGCTCACTGCACAGAGCCCGAGAGTTGGTATCGGACGCCCCTGGTGAACTGGCGGCCAGGGACAGACCGCCGGTGGGGCAATACCGAGAGGCATCCAAGGAATCAACCAAGGCCCGGCAAATCAATGGGTTGCAGGCAGTCACTGGCATTGCCGCAAGTCGCCAGCTAAGCTATCTTGGAAGTTCGCATTCGCAACCACGAGAAAGGGTCGATACGACGAAATGAGCCGGACGGTCAGCATTTTTGGGTTGGGGTACGTAGGTACGGTCACAGCTGCCTGCCTGGCGCATAAGGGGAACAGGGTCACCGGAGTGGACCTGAGCGCCGCTAAAGTGGAGGCACTGGGGAGCGGACGCAGTCCCATCGTGGAGCCCGCCGTTTCAGACCTGATTGCCGACTGCCAGAAGGCATGCCGCCTTCACGCCACCACGGATTCGCAGCAAGCGGTTCTGGAGACCGAAATCTCCTTCCTCTGCGTTGGCACTCCGAGCATGAAAAACGGCAAGCTGGATCTGGGGCACATCGGTCCGGTGTGCCAGGAGATCGGACAGGCACTCTGCAAGAAAGATTCCTTTCACCTGATCGTTCTGCGTAGCACGGTACTGCCGGGTACAGCCGAAGCCATTGTCGTTCCTACGCTGGAGAAGGCGAGCGGCAAAAAGTTGGGCAGGGACTTCGGAGTTTGCGTGAACCCCGAGTTTATGCGGGAAGGCACTGCAGTAGCCGATTTCCTGGAGCCGTCCATCACAATCATCGGCGCATCTGATGCCTCGCATAGCAAAGTCCTTCGCGAACTTTACTCCTGGGTGCCGGGCAAGGTGTTCGAAACTTCATTCCGCTCGGCCGAGATGGTGAAATACGTCTGCAATGCCTGGCACGCGGTGAAGATTGCCTTTGCCAACGAAGTGGGAACCATGGCAAAGAGCATGGACGTCGATGCCGAGGCCGTGATCGAGATCTTCTCCGCGGACACGAAGCTGAATATTTCGCCCTCGTATTTGAAACCGGGCTTCGCCTTCGGAGGTTCGTGCCTGCCGAAAGATGTTCGCGCCTTGAACTATCGCGCGAAGGAACTTGATCTGGCGCTGCCGCTCTTCGAGTCGGTCCTGCCCAGCAATGATGCCCATCTCGACCGTGCAATTGAAATCGTATTGAGCACGGGTAAGAAGAATATCGCGATGCTGGGCTTGAGCTTTAAAGCTGCGACCGACGACCTGCGGGAGAGTCCGCAAGTGCAACTGGTCAAGCGGCTGATCGGAGAAGGGTGCCAGCTGAAGATCTGGGATGACAACGTGTCGTTGGGCCGGTTGATTGGCTCAAACCGCCAGTACATCGAGCAGGTCATTCCGCACATTGGGTCGTTGCTTTCGTCGGATCTCGATCAGGTGCTGGAAAAGGCCGACGTAGTCGTGATCGGCACACGCGGGATCGACCGCAAGAAGCTGGAGTCTCATCTTCGCCCTGAGCAGGTGATCGTCGATCTGGTGAATCTGGAGAAGGCCCGGAGACCCGCCGCCGGCAAGGCCTACGAAGGGCTGTGCTGGTAGTGATGACGGATGAAGATACTCTGGGTCAAAGCCGGGAAACTGTGGCCGGTCGACACGGGCGGCAAGATTCGCTCATTCAACATCCTGAGGCAGCTCGCCAGAAATCACGAAGTCACACTGCTCTCGTATTACGGCGGCCGGCACGATACCGAGTATGAAACCGCTATCGCCAAACAAATGCCCGGAACTCACACGATCTATACGGCGGCGCCGGAAGGTACGATCGCGCAATCGATCGATTACATTCTCCGGCTGCCTTCCGCAGCTCCGTATGCGGTGAAGAAGTTTACGCACCCAGCCGTTCGCCGCGAGGTTGCGCGCAGGTTGAGCAATGGCAGCGCAGACGTTGCGGTATGTGATTTCCTTTCCGCATCGCTGAATTTCCCAAAATCGTCGACGCCAGTAGTTTTGTTCCAGCATAACGTTGAGACCATGCTGTGGCGGCGAATGGCGGACACGGAGAAGTCCGCCCTCCGAAAACTGTCTTATCGAATTGAAGCGCGCAAGATGGCGGCGTACGAGACCCGTACCTTGCAGAGGTTTCAGTATGTCATCGCGGTTTCCGACCACGATCGCAAGGAGATGTTGGCCTTGGCTCCCGGATGCACCATAACAGTCGTGCCAACTGGGGTTGATACAGAGAAATATCAGCCGGCTCCCTCGGTGTCGGGCAATCCTCCGCTGATCGTCTTCACCGGCTCTATGGACTGGGAGCCCAATATTGATGCGGTGGAATATTTCTGCCGTGAGATTTTCCCCAGCATTCTAGCAGCGTTCCCTGATGCGCGATTTCAGATTGTGGGCCGGAATCCTCATTCCCGGGTCCGGAAGCTTGGGTCTCCGTCGGTCGAGGTTACGGGTACGGTTCCGTCTGTGGCCGAGTATTTGCGCAATGCAACCGTCGTGATCGTGCCATTGAGAATTGGTGGAGGCACGCGGCTCAAAATCTTCGAGGCCATGGCCATGAGAAAGGCAATGGTCTCGACTTCCATCGGGGCCGAAGGTCTGGATGTTACGAGCGGGAAAGATTGCCTGCTTGCCGACGACGCACCGACATTTGCAGCCGCAATTGTGGCTGTCTTGCGCGATCCCACGCTTCGCAGAAGCTACGAGGACAACGCCGCAGCTTTGGCCGCGCGTTACGATTGGTCCCAGATTGCGAAGAGATTCGCCGAGGCCCTGGGCGAAGCCGCTATCTATCCTCGAAGTCCCAACCGGCCGAGCACTGCGGCCTTGCCGGTCTAAATCATGAGAATCCTGGTGCTCGACGGAAACCAGAACCAGGCTGTCGCCTCCGTGCGTTCCCTGGCTGACGCCGGCCACGAGGTGCTGGTGGGGGAGGCGAGTCCCTGGTCGAAGGCAGGATGGTCCCGACTCTGTAGAGGGACATTTCAGTATCCCAATCCCGAAGAAGACGCGGCGGGATTTATCGCTCGAGTCTCGGAAATCGCGAAGCAGCATCTCGGCACCTTGGTCCTGCCGATGACAGAAGCGACGACACTGCCCGTTTCGGCTCACCGGGACGTCCTTCTCTCCGAGGGCGCACGCCTGGTATTACCCGACCACGCTGACGTTCTGCGGGCCGTCAACAAGAACGAGATGGTCCAGTTAGCGGCGTCGATCGGAATTGCGGTGCCGAAGACCGTGACGGTCAGCAATCTCGAAGACGCCCGGAGAGCCTGCCAGGCCTTGACGTTTCCCGTAGTGCTGAAACCGCGCAGTTCGGTAGAAACTGTTTCCGATGGCGGTGTCCGCGTCACCGGGCGCCCACGATATGCGAAAGATCCGCAAGAGCTACTTGCCCGTTTCGGAGAGCTGATCCAGATTTGCTCGCAGATGCTGGCGCAGGAATTTGTAGATGGCGAGGGTGTGGGCTATTTCGTCCTGATGTGTCACGGCGAGTTGCGGGCGGAGTTCGCCCACCGACGCATTCGCGATGTGCATCCGACTGGATCCGGCAGTGCTGTGCGAGTGAGCGTGGAGCCCGATCCCGACGTGCGAGCCACCTCTCTGGCAATTCTGAAGGTCCTACGATGGCACGGCGTTGCGATGGTCGAATTCCGTCAAGCGCCTGGCGGGCCGCCGGTGTTCATGGAAGTCAACGGACGCTTCTGGAACTCCTTGCCGTTAGCCTGTTATTCGGGAGCCGATTTTCCGGCGTGGCTGGCAAAATTAGCCGAGAACGGGGATATTGAGGGTAAGCTTCAGTTTCGTTCCGGGGTAGTCTGCCGATGGCTACTGGGAGACTTTCGGCACGTGATCGAGGTACTGAAAGGTGCACCTGCGGGGTACCCCAGGCCTTACCCCGGTCGCTGGCAGACGATACTTTCGGTCTTGACGCCGGTGCGCGGCACTTATCATGACAACTTCCAGTGGCGCGACCCGTTGCCAGAATTAGGGGACTGGCTGAATTTCGTGGAACGAGCCTTTCAGAAACTGAGATCGTAAACCGCCGAACTGTCCTATGGCCACACCCAGCACTGCCTTTTTGATGTATCACGAACTCAGGCTCCCCGGGCGCGTTATGTGCCAGTCCGAGCCGGGTTACGTCCGCTACGTGGTTCCGGCCTCAGATTTTCGCAATCAGATGGAAAGGCTCGCAAGCGAAGGCTGGCGCGGCCAGAATGTCACGCAGGCCATCGAGTCTTTCGGTGACAAGAGCGTGTGCATCACATTTGATGATGGCTGTGAGACCGACCTCATTTCGGCCGCGCCTGTGCTCAAGAAGCTGGGATTCGTGGCTACGTCATACATTACGGTTGAATTCCTGGGAAAGCCGGGATACATGTCGCAAACGCAAGTCCGCGAGCTTCACGCGCTGGGATTCGAGATTGGATGCCATTCGCTGACCCACCCCTACCTCACCGATGTCGACGACAACCGACTCCATGAGGAGACCGCTGGGGCAAAAGACATGCTGGAGCAGATTGCGGGAATTCGAGTGGATCACTTTTCCTGCCCCGGCGGAAGGTGGGATGCACGCGTCATGCGGGCCGTAAAGCTGGCCAGCTTTCGAACGATGGCCACCAGTCGCACGGGAGTAAATTCATCGACCACCGATCCCTTCGCACTCACTCGAGTGACGATGCTGAACGGCACTAAAAGCGATGATCTTATGCGCTACTGTCGGGGGCGGGGGCTTTTGCGAACGCAGCTTAAAGAAAAGGCACGGGACGCCGCCAAGGGCGTCCTCGGCAACTCCATCTACGATTCTCTGCGCGGCCTGATTGTCCGGGACGGAACGCGGTAAGTGGAACCTCGTTCCTTGCTGCAGTGCGAGGCATTGCGAATGAGACAGCAGCCAGGAATTCGGCCGTTGTCCGACTGGCCTCCGCATCACATGAACTTCCGTGCGCCGACCGGACAGTGACCTCTGTCATCTATCCCGTTTCGCCCGCTTACCTCTAGATTGGACAAACGAGAATCGCACGATCGATTCCGGCCAATTCAATCTGTGAGGGCAAAATGTTCTTGGAGTCAACCCCCGGCTTCCAACTGAGCACCTCGACTCGACGTCGTAATCAGTTTCTAGCGGTTTTCATTCTGACAATCGCCACGGTCTTCTCTATCGGATGCGCAGGAATTGCGTCCGGCGCCCCAAGCCCTTCTACCAGTCAGGCAGTCCATATCAACGTGCTTCCTGGCAGTGCGAGCGTCGTTGCCGGAGGTAAGGTCCAATTTGCCGCAACGCTGACCTCCACCAGCAACACGGCGGTGGTGTGGCATGCCAGTGCTGGAACGATTACCGGAACTGGCCTCTTCACCGCGCCTGATGTGTCCTCATCGACTAGAGTCACCGTCACAGCCGTGAGTGCGGCAGACAGTGCATCCGCTGCGACTTCAGATGTCACCGTGGCCCCGCTGGTCAAACTCGCCATGCAACTCAACCCGCTCCCCGGAGGCAAACCCGAAACTCCATATAGCGCCAACCTGACTGTTACAGGAGGAGTCGCTCCGTACGATTGGCAAATTGCCGCGGGATCGCTGCCGCAAGGTTTTTCTTTGGATCGAGCCAGTGGAGTAATTTCAGGGATAACATCCCAGACCGGAAGCTTTAACTTCACGGCGTCAGTAACCGATGCGAATTCGGCGAAAGTAAACGGGAGCTTGGGCCTGAAGATCGGGAGCGCGTTGACCGGCGGGAATTTTGACGGTCCGGCGGAGCTTCCACGAGTCTATGTGCAGAGTGACCTAGCGCATACCGCAGCTCCGGGGACGACAATCTCCGTGCCCAAGGGAGGCGACTTCCAGGAGGCACTGAACAGAGCGAAGTGCGGGGATACCATCGCACTGCAGGCTGGAGCGGTCTTTACCGGAACTTTCACGGTCCCTACACAAACTTGCGACGACGCCCACTGGATCATCGTCCGCACGAGCGCAGCCGATAGCAGCCTGCCGCCCGAGGGTACGAGGATTACACCTTGTTACGCCGGGGTCTCGTCACTTCCCGGGCGCCCTGCCCTCAACTGTACACAGACAAATAACGTTCTGGCGAAGGTTCAGTCCCCCCCTGGAAACCGCGGGCCACTCACGTTGGCCAACGGGGCTAGCCACTACCGCTTCATCGGTCTGGAAGTGACTCGGCCCCCCGTCGCGGGTGTAGTGTACAACCTAGTGGTGCGCGTGAAGAAAGGCGCAGCGGACCACGTGATCTTCGATCGCAGCTGGCTCCACGGAACAGCGCAGGATGAAACCGAACGTGGCGTCATGCTCAGCGGCATGACTTACGCTGCGGTCGTCGACTCTTACTTCTCAGATTTCCATTGCACATCGGTATCGGGGTGGTGCACAGATTCCCAAGCGATTGCCGGAGGTAACGGCGACCAGACCACAGGCCCCCTCAAGATCGTCAATAACTTCCTTGAGGCCTCCGGCGAATGCATTCTTCTCGGAGGCGATGCAGCCACGATCACCCCGACCGACATCGAAATTCGGCGCAATCACTTCTTCAAACCGATGATTTGGATGAGAGGTCAGCCGGGATACATTGGGGGGGCCGAAAACAACCCTTTCATTGCGAAGAACCTCTTTGAACTTAAGAATGCTCAGCGGGTCTTGTTCGAAGCGAATATTCTGGAAAACAGTTGGGGCGGCTTCTCCCAAGCCGGTGCCGCGGTTCTGCTGACTCCCAAGAATCAAGCGCTCGGTACCGAGAACGTTTGCCCAGCTTGCCAGGTGACGGATGTGACGATTCGCTATGTCACGATCAGTCACGTGGGCGGCGCCTTCGTACTCGGCAACGGGCGGTCGTCGAATGGAGGAATCCCCCTGGCCGGCAAACGCTATAGCATTCATGATGTTACTGCGGATGACATCAGTGCGACGAAGTACAGCGGATACGGTTCATTTGCCCAAGTCTCCACGGGTCCGGGTGCTCCCTTACTGCAATATGTCACCATCAATCACGTGACCGCATTCCAGCCGGTGATCATGTTGAATCTGGGCGATGACATCAGAGTGAATCCCCCGATGAACGAGTTCATCTTCACCAACAACCTGGTCAATGCCGGGACGTCTCCCACTCAAACGACGGGCGGGGGCACTACGAATTGCGCCTACAACAGTACGCCAACAGTTTCCCTGCCGACCTGTTTCCAAAGGTACATCTTCTCGCACAATGCCATCATTGCAAGTCCATCCAACCGCCCTCCCAACAAATACCCGGTAGGAAACTACTTCCCGGCAACGGCTTCGGCCGTCGGTTTTGTGAACTACAACAATAGTATTGGCGGGGACTATCATCTGCGGAGTTCGAGCCCCTATAAGAACGCCGGTAGCGACGGGAAAGATTTGGGAGCAGACATGAACGCCCTGGACGCAGCGATCGCAGGTGTTAGGTAAGGATTTAGCGACTGTTCTCGGTCAGACCGCACGTTGCACTATTTGTGTTTGCTCAAGCGCCCGACGCGTTCCTTTCGCGCCGGGCGCTTGATCATCAAGGAGTTCTGTATCCGGATCTTCCAACCTCGCGAATAATTTGAAGCCGAACAATTACTGGCAAGGGTGAATACGAACGGACTGCGCCCGTGACCAGACGGAGTGCCTTCTGGATGCGTGGAGAAGAAGACGTGTTCCGGGACGCACGTGGGCAGGCCGGAAGATCCCTGCTAAAATTGGCGGTCGCAGCCGGAGATCAATGCGTAGTTATTTTCACAAGCCCGCTATTCAGTCGCTAAGCCCTTGCTTCACGTCGACGTAGTCGCGGCTCACGGTAGGTTCCGTTTTTTTGGGTGATTGATTTTTGGGTGATTGATTAATGACAGTGTGTCCGCATACAGGGTTTCAAGTGAGTCACCAAGTACATCGGTTCAGCGTTTATAGTCAACGTCCGGTGGCAGAGGGAGGTCGCGGTCGTGTCCATTGGCTCACCTGAACTGCTAGAAGAACATCAGAAGCTTCAGGATGGCGCGATCGAGTTTGCCCAGTCCGAACTGGGCAAAGATATGATTCGGCGCGACCGTGAAGAAGAATTCAGCCGTGAGGACTGGAAAAAGTGCGCAAACTTTGGCGTGCTGGGGATGCCGGTACCTCGAGAATACGGCGGGATGGGGCTCGGAATCACCGAAGTGATCGCTGTCATGGAAGGGCTGGGGTATGGAACGAGCGATCAAGGGCTGTTGTTCTCCATTAACGCTCACATGTGGACGAGCATCATGCCCGTTTCTCTGTATGGCACCCCGGAACAAAAGCAATTTTACCTGCCTCGACTATCCAACGGAGAATGGATCTCGGCCAATGCAGCCTCCGAACCCGAAGCGGGATCAGACGTATTCTCGATGCGGACTCGTGCTGAACGCCGGGGAGATCACTATGTCCTGAACGGGACAAAGACTTTTGTCACAAACGCGCAAGTAGCAGATCTGTTCGTCGCCTATGCCACTATAGATCCACGATTGGGCTCGATGGGCATTACGGGCTTTCTCATTGATCGGAAGACCCCGGGAATCGTCATCAGTAAACCGCTCGAGAAAATGGGCCTGCGTACCTCGCCGATGGCGGAAGTCGTATTCGATGAATGCAAGGTGCCTGTATCCAACCGACTGGGCCGGGAGGGCCGCGGAGTCGCTGTCTTCGAATCCTCCATGGAATGGGAACGGGGTTGTATCCTGGCGAATTATCTGGGATTGATGAAAAGACAGCTTGAGAGATCCATTCAGTACGCGCAAAACCGCAAGCAATTCGGGAAGGCGATCGGGAAATTCCAGTCGGTCGCAAACCGTATCGTCAACATGAAGGTTCGTCTGGATACCTGCCGTCAACTGGTTTACCGGATCGGCTGGCTCAAAGAACACAGTAAACCCGCCATGCTCGAAGCGGCAGTGGCCAAATTGCATGTCTCGGAGAGTCTGGTCGCAAACTGCCAGGATGCGATCCAAATCTTCGGAGGATACGGTTACATGGTTGAGCAGCAAATCGAGCGGGAACTTCGCGACGCCGTGGGCAGCACCTTGTATTCGGGCACCACTGAAATCCAAAGGAACCTGATTGCCAGATGTCTGGGACTTTAAGAGCAGCAATCCCTTCAGCACCTGTAACTGTATTAGCGGCGCAGATCGAACGATCCCGTCGCAACTTGTGGCGATTTGCGGTGCTGGCGGTCCAATTGGGCCTGCTGTTGCTCGTCTTCGATCTATACGGTCTTGAGTCTCGAAGATTCCTGACCTTAAGCTCCTTGATCGTCGGCGGATTTATCGTTTCCTACTGGTTACCGTTTCGCTTCAAAGAACCTTTCTACATTGCGCTCTCGCTCGGAGGCGCATTTCTCCTGCTCGATCCAGCGGTCGCTGGCCTGCTAATCGGCGCTGGGGGCGTCTTGTTCGCTATCATCCGAAGCGGACTGGCCTTTCGCTGGCGAGTCGTTGCGATCCTCGCGTGCGGGATGCTCTGCGCGTACGGACGGGCCACCGGTCGGTTCCCGATCCCCGAACACTTCTGGGCGGTTTTCGGCGCTGTCTTCATGTTCCGCATGATCATTTACCTGTATGACATCCAGCGTCTGCAGGGACCGCCTCCTTTCAATGATTTCGCGAGTTATTTTTTCCTTCTTCCCAATTACTATTTTTTGCTCTTTCCCGTCGTTGACTTTAAGACACTCCGAAAGAGCTATTTCCAGCGTGACATTCACGAGGTTGCTCAACAAGGGGTCTGGTGGATACTGCGGGGCACCATCCAGTTGCTCCTCTACCGTCTGGTGTATCAATTGGAGGCATCGTTCGCCCCAACCAAGGTGGGGGTGAGCACATCAGTCGTTGCCAGGATCATTCTCGGATTCCTGCTCTATTTACAGGTGTCGGGCCAGTTTCACATCATCGTTGGGATGCTTCATTTGTTCGGATATGACTTGCCAGAAACCAACCGGAAGTATCTTTTGTCGCGCAGCATCAGCGATCTCTGGCGCCGGATCAACATCTATTGGAAAGATTTCATGGTGAAGATCTGCTATCTGCCCGCGTACTTTAAGCTCCGCAAAAAGGGCGAACTTCGAGCGCAGCTCGTGGCCACGACGCTGGTTTTCCTGGTGACCTGGGTTTTGCACTCCTACCAGTTTTTCTGGCTCCAGGGCAATTTCCGCCTTACGGTGACTGACACTCTGTTTTGGTCGATCTTGGGAGCTCTCGTGGTAGGGAATGTTTGGTTCGACGCCAAGAAAAAGAAGCGCGTCCCACAATCTGGGTGGCGCGCCAAAACCGTCGAGGCAGTCCAAATCGTGGCTACCATGTCTGTCTTCATGCTACTGTGGTCACTTTGGAGCTCCAACAGCCTAGCGAAGTGGGTGAATTTTCTGAAGACTGGCGATTTGTAACGACCGCCCCGCAACAGTTGAATACCAGAACCATGACCCGGATACTTTCTGCAGAAACCGCCGACAACCCATCGGCCAATGAAGAATGAGACGATCGCAGGGATGAAAAACAGTTTTGAGCGAAGCGCAATCGCCTCAGTGGCAATCCTGCTTGGTCTGCTTATTCTGATCAAGCTACCCGCCTCCATTCAAAACACTCGCGCGGGACGTCTCGCCGATCGGGCCCTCTCAAAAATCCGCGTGAGCAATTTCAAGGCTGAAGACCTGGAGACGCTGGACGCTGGATATTACGAAGGACTCCGCAAAGAAGGATCCGTCGATCCTTCCCTGCGGCTTCGTGACGATTTTCTGGAATACGACTACAAGCCGAACCTGCATCTGAAGGAGGCGGGACTAGGAAGAACAACCAATAGCTTTGGAATGTACGATCGGGAATATACGGTGGAAAAACCACCCCGTACATGGCGAATCGCCTTGCTTGGAGATTCAATGGCGTTGGGACCGTTCGGACACAACTACGAGTCCCTCTTAGAAAACCGCCTGAACGAAACCCGACCGGCCCCTGACATTCAGAAATTCGAGGTGCTGAATTTCGCGGTGGGTGGCTACCGAATCACACAGATCATGGAAACCATGATCGAAAAAGCCGCACCTTTCCATCCCGATGTTTACTTGGTGGCGATCACCGGGGTCGGCGTTAGCCACCGATGGAGCTTTCACATCGGCCACCTGCTCCAGAGAAAAATCGACTTGAAGTATGACTTTCTCCGTAAGGTCGTCGCGGATGCACACGTTCAAGCGAGCGATTCCCTCGAAACAATAGACAGAAAGCTTGCACCATTTACTCCCGCCGTTTTTGGTTGGTGCCTGGAGCAGATGAAGGAGGAGGCATCGAAACAAGGAGCCAGAATGGTGATTCTTCTCATTCCTGAGCCTTTGCCGTCCAACGTCGTCGATCCGCAGTTCACCTCGGCTCGACCCATCATTGAGAAGGTAGGAGTACCGGTAATTGATTTGCTCGATACTTATTCTGGGTCCAAGAACCTTCTCGAACTGAGAGTCAGCCAGGATGACGTTCACGCCAACGCCCGGGGCCACGAGATGGTTTTCGAGAACCTGTATCGCAAGATTGAGCAAGATCCGAAACTCTCCGATTTCGTGTTTGGCACAAACCAGTCCAAAGCAGCCCGTTCGGGAGCGTCTCAGTCTCTCGCATCGCCAGCAGCGCCTATTCGGCCTGCATCGCCATGAAACGGCGAGCAACCTCTTTTGATTCCGTCTCCGCAGAACCAACAATCTCAGCAATCAAGGAGCAATTTGATGTCGGACCCGTCAACGGACCAAATTAAAGAGGAAATGCGTCAATACATTCTGAATGAGTTCTTGCCAGGTGAAAAAGCATCGAATCTACACGACGATACTCCTCTGCGTACCAGTGGCATCATTGACTCTGTGGGACTGCTGCGAATGATCGACTTCATCGAAAGCCGGTACACGATACAAGTCGACGCGCATGAAGCCGGAGTCGAGAACTTTGATCGCATTGAAGATATGGCCACGTTCATCCGGAACAAACGCCAGGCTGGTGCCTAATGTCTGAGCGTCCCTCATCTGCTGCCAACTTGTGTGAGTACCTGGAGACCAGCGCTCAACGTTTTGGTGACCGCATCGCGGTTGTAGATCCCGACGGCAGCAGTGTGACCTACCGCCAACTCAACGACCGCGCCGACCGGGTTTCAGGTTTTTTGTTGGCGCGAGGATTGCAACCCGGTGATCGCGTGGGATTGGTCCAGCCCAAGAGTGTGACCGGGGTATGTGCCATCTTCGGCATCCTCAAGGCGAGATGCGCTTATGTGCCGGTTGACAGTTCTGCGCCCGCGGCCAGAATTCGCTCGATTCTAGGAAACTGCCAAGTCCGAGCCGTGTTCGCTTCCCCAGGTTGTGCCGAGGTTGCTGTCAGTATTGAAACCGCGAAAGCCGTGGTTTTGACCGGGACATCCACCGGACAAAGATCGTCTGGTTTGCCGCCAAGCGCAGTCTCTTGGGAAAAAGTTCTCGAGCACGAACCAAGTCGGGCTCTGCCTGCGTCTCGTCATCGGGATGACGTAGCCTATATCCTCTACACCTCCGGATCCACGGGCATTCCTAAAGGTGTAACTCTGACGCACGAGAACGCCCTCAGCTTTGTGGACTGGTGCACTTCAGTATTCAATCCGGATGAACACGATCGCTTCAGCAGCCACGCACCCTTTCATTTTGACCTTTCGATTTTGGATCTGTACCTCTCTCTGAAACACGGGAGCACGCTGTACTTGATTTCAGAAGAGTTGGGGAAGAATCCTGGAACGATGGCAGCCTTTATCGCGTCAAACCAGCTCACCGTGTGGTATTCCACTCCGTCGATTCTGAGCCTGCTGGCCGAGTTCGGAAATCTGAAGCAGTACGATTACAGTCATTTGCGGTTGGTCCTTTTTGCCGGTGAAGTCTTCCCGGTGAAACACTTGAGAAACATTACAGCGCACTGGCCATCCCCGGTGTACTTCAACCTCTACGGGCCTACCGAGACCAACGTTTGTACGTTCGCTCGTATTCCCACGCCCATTCCCCCTGACCGCACGCAGCCTTACCCGATCGGTTGGCCCTGCTCGCATTGCGCAGCGCTCGTGGTCGATGACGCTAAGGTACCGGTACCCACAGGAGAAGAAGGACTGCTGTACATTTCAGGTCCCTCGGTGTTCAAAGGCTATTGGGGACAAACAGGAGACAACCCCGCCTTCTTCGAACGGGACGGACAACGCTGGTATAACACCGGTGACGTTGTAAAAGAAGACCCCGCCGACGGATTCATCTACGTTGGCCGTCGCGACCGCATGGTAAAGCGTCGGGGGTACCGCATTGAACTCGGGGACATTGAGAGCGCCCTCTACCGGCACCAACAGATTTCGGAAGCGGCTGTGGTAGCGATCCCGGATGCCGACGCAGGAGTGAAAATTCACGCGTATGTTGCGACGGTCCGTGATTCCCCGCCTTCCATCGTGGATTTGAAGGTCTTCTGCAGCAAGGCACTGCCGGCGTATATGAGCCCCGACGCTTTCTTGTTCCGGGACTCTTTGCCCAGGACTTCCACCGACAAGGTGGATTACCAGAAGCTGCAAAAAGATTCTGCCGCGAGCCAGAGTCAAACCAAATAGCTCTAACCGCCCTGATATACTTTTTCCACGTGTTCTTCTTCGCCGTCAGTCAGCACTCGAGGTTGAGGCGACAATTTGGGAGCAGCAATGAGGGTCTGCGTACGCTATTTGACCGTTCTGGCGGTGGTTGTGCTTCCCGTCCGGACGCCCATGCATGCGTCCACGCAAAATAAACAAACTGAGAGCCAGTCTACTCCGCGGTCGAAGCAGGGTCCCTCTGATGGTGTCGCTGAACTCCCAAGAATGTACGTGGAGAGTTCTCTGCGAGCCACTCCTGCTCCAGGCAAAACCCTGACCGTACGCGAAGGTGACGATCCGTCCCAGGCACTCTCCAAGGCCGCCTGTGGGGACACCGTTCAATTGCAGGCGGGTGCCACGTTTCGCAATCTTCTCTTGCCTGAAAAGAAATGTGATGACTCCCATTGGATCATCATCCGAACCAGCGCCCCCGATTCGAAGCTACCCAAAGAGGGTACTCGGTTGACGCCCTGCTATGCTGGCGTCTCCGCCCTGCCGGGGCGACCCGCGCTGCAATGTGGCTCCACGGAAAACGTGCTGGCAAGAATCGAATCGAATGGAAGGGGCGGTTCTGGAGCCATCCTTCTTGCTCCAGGAGCAAACCACTATCGATTGATCGGTCTGGAAGTCACTCGAGCGGATTCGCGGTCACTGGTCTACAACCTGATCGGCCCAGACAAGCAACCGGCTGACCATATTGTTTTCGATCGCATGTGGATTCATGGAAGCGTGCAGGATGAAACCGTGCGCGGTATCATGCTCAGTCATATCCGCTATGCGGCGGTTGTCGATTCCTACCTCTCTGATTTCCACTGTGTCGCGAGGAGTGGAGCGTGCGTGGATTCTCAGGCCGTTGCCGGAGGGACTGGCGATGACGAGATGGGCCCATTCAAGATTGTGAACAACTTTCTGGAGGCCTCAGGTGAATGCATCTTGCTGGGCGGGGATCGGGCTACCACGACCCCATCTGACATCGAAATCCGTCACAACCATTTGTTTCGCCCTATGACATGGTTGCGGGGACAACCGGGATACGTTGGAGGCGTCGATGGTAATCCCTTCATCGTCAAAAACCTTTTTGAGTTAAAGAATGCCCAGCGCGTGCTGTTTGAAGGCAACATTCTGGAAAACAGCTGGGGTGGATTCTCACAGGCAGGCTTTGCGGTTCTATTGACGCCCAAGAACCAGGCTATACGTCTCGGGAACGTCTGCCCAGCTTGCCAAGTAACCGATGTCACGATTCGAAAGTGCAAAATCAGTCACGTTGGGGGTGGTTTTGTCTTCGGAAACGGAGTTTCTTCGAACGGTGGCGCGTCGAAAGACGGCGGGCGCTATAGCATCCAGGATGTCATTGTGGACGACATTCAAACCGACCTGTACAAGGGTTTTGGCGCATTCGCTCAGATCTCAATGACACCAGGAGTCTCCGAGTCGCCGAGACTGCACGACGTCAGAATCGATCATGTCACAGCCTTCCCGCCCCGCATCTTGTTCATCATTGGCGGTCCGCGCCTTGACCCGCGAATGACTGGACTCTCCATCACGAACAGCATCTTCACGATTGGGGCGCAGCGGATTACTACGACCGGCGGAGGCGTGGACAGGAACTGCTCGGCGCAACCGCAAGGTAGGGGTCCGGAAAGCGTATTCCACGACTGCTTCGCCTCCTATACGTTTCACCACAATGTCATCATCGATGGTGGAGGCGGCTGGCCGAAGGACAATCAGACACCGGGGAACGTTGCGGATTTAGGTTTTGCGAACTTCAAGGATGGAAACGGGGGCGACTACAGATTGTCCTCGAGTAGCAAGTTCAAGCACGCCGCTTCCGACCGGAAAGACGTGGGTGCGGACCTTGATGCGATCGACCAGGCAACCATGGGAGTGCGGTGAGCGAGTTGCAGCAGATAGACCGGTAGACGCATTCGAACGAAATCAATGAAGCAACTCCTTCGGAAGGGGCTTAAGGATATCGTTGTCGACGAGGTCCCGGACCCTGTCGTTACGCCGCATCACGTAATCGTCCGCCCGCATGTTTCGCTCATCAGCAGCGGGACGGAGACCGCCAGCCTCCATCGCGGTGGCGCTCTGGGGGCTGTCGCCGAAAATCCATCCTACATTGGAAAAATCCTCGACGTGATGAAGAACGAAGGGCCGATCCGCACAACGCGGGAGGTCCTGGCGAAACTCAGCGAATACGCGGTTCTAGGATATTCCGGCGCGGGCGTAGTGATCGAGAAACACGCGGGTGTTCCCGAGGTTGAAATTGGCGATCGTGTCGCTTATGGCGGCGAGGGCACGGGACACGCGGAGGCCATTCTCGTCGGCCGCAACCTTATCGCAAAAATTCCCGAAAGCGTCGCGTACGACCATGCATGCTTCACCACGTTGGGTAGCATTGCGCTCAATGCAGTTCGCATTGCGAATATTTCGCTGGGGGAAAAGATCGCGGTTATTGGCTTGGGATTGGTTGGACAACTGATCGCTCAACTGGCGCGCCTGCAGGGTGGAGTGGTGATCGCGACGGACCTCAAGGCTGATCGCGTCGCACTCGCCAAGCAACTCGGAGCGGATGCTTCGCTCGTGGGCGGCCCGGTGTTTGCACAACAGCTCAGTTCTCTCACCGGAGGAGTCGGCGTTGATTGCGCGATCATCGCGGCGGCGGCTAAATCTGCCGCACCCTGCCGGCTAGCGGTGGAAATTTGCCGCGACCGCGGTCGCATCGTGGACGTGGGAGCAGTCGAACTCAACTTTCCCTGGTACGAAAGCTATCTGAAAGAAATCCAGGTCTTCATGGCGCGTGCGTACGGTCCGGGCAGCTACGATGCCAGCTATGAACGCCAGGGCCAGGACTATCCTCTTCCTTACGTTCGCTGGACAGAAAAGCGCAACATGGAAGAGTTCCTTCGCTTGGCCGCACAGAAAAGCTTACACCTCGAGGGACTGATCACGCATCGCGTTCCGCTCGAAGAGGCCGCCAAGGCATACGAAATCATCATGGACCCTAGCCAGAACAGCCTCGCGGTTTTGCTCAACTATCCCGTGGCTGTGGACACCTTCTCCGCCCCTCAAGCGGCGAATAGGGTTGAAGTCAATTCCGCAGAGGCAGCTGGTTCCGAGATTGGCGTCGCGCTGGTTGGGGCGGGAAATCTGGCCCGCTGGGTCCACTTGCCGAACCTTAAGAAGACCCCAGGTGTGCGCTTGCGCGCCGTTCAGTCGGGCAGCGGCTCTCGCGCAAAGAGTTACGCATTGCGCTTCGGCGCAGAGTATTGCACGTCGGATTACGATGAAATCCTCGGCAACCCCGCCATTCAAGTGGTGGTGATTGTGAGCCGAAACCCACAGCATGCTGCGCAGGCTCTGGCGGCTCTGCGAGCGGGTAAACATGTTTTTGTCGAAAAGCCGCTGGCGCTTACGGAACTTGAGTGCTCCGACCTCTATCAAGCGGTCCAAGAGACCGGAAAACAACTCACTGTGGGATTCAATCGACGTTACGCTCCAAGCTATATACGGATGAAGCAACAGATTTCGAAACGCACGGCTCCGGCAGTGCTGAACTGCCGTATCAATTCGCCTGGCATCTCAGGCTCCTACTGGATGGCCGATCCTGCCATCGGCGGCGCTATCCTCGGTGAGGCCTGTCATTTCATCGATCTCATGTATTGGTTGCTGGATTCCGAACCAACGGAGGTTTTCGCTTCGTCGCTTCCCACGGGAAAGAAAGATCCGATCGGCGAAAACAACATGGCTGCCACCTTCTCATTTGCGGATGGTTCCATCGCCAATCTCACCTACTGCACGGTCGGCAGTCGGACCTCGGGTGGCGAGCGCGTCGAAGCGTTTGTTCCTGGAGTCGGAGTCTCTGCCGAAAACTTCAGAGAGTCCGTAGTTCGCGCTGGTCTCATACACAAGAGTTCGAGTTGGTTCGCTGAGAAAGGGTACGAAGCCCAGATGAAATCTTTCTTCTCCGCGCTTCGCCTCGGCAAATCTCCGGCCATCACCGTTCGCGACGGGGTGCGTTCAACTCTCGGGTGCCTACGTATGCTGCAATCCGCGCGTGAGCACTCGCCGTGTTCCCTAGATCTCGACCAGTTTCTTGCGTTATCTGATTCACAATGAGGGTTCTCCTGCTTGGGCCATATCCGCCGCCCCATGGCGGAGTTCAGACCAACCTGGTCGCGATTCGCGGGTTCCTGCTGAAGCGTGGTCTGTCTTGTTCCGTCATCAACATCACGCGCCACCGCAAGCCCGACGCGGAGGAGGTGTACTACCCGGAAAGTTCGGTTCAACTTCTAGGCCTTCTCGCCCGCCTGCCTTACGACGTCCTCCACCTCCACATCGGCGGAATGCTCACTACCCGCCTTTTGTCTCTCAGCCTGGCTTGCACGTTGCGTCCCGGAACCAAGTCCGTGATGACGTTTCACTCGGGCGGCTTTCCTTCAACGCCGGAAGGGCTTGCTCTGGGGCCGGCATCTTTCGCAGGATTCGTGCTGCGTCGCTTTGATGGCGTGATCGGAGTAAATGAAGAAATCGTGAGCTTCCTTCACAAAGTAGGAGTCCGCCCCCAGCGAGTTCGCTGCATCTCTCCCTACGCTTTCCTGCCGAAAGATCGGTCGGCAGACTTGCTTCCGCCACATCTGGCGGCGTTCCTGGAAACGCACGACCCCATTCTCCTTTCTGTGGGCCTGCTTGAGCCCGAGTATGATTTGCCCCTTCAGATCGAAACTCTGCCGCTCGTACGGCAACAGTTTCCTGATGCCGGGCTCCTCCTCATTGGATCCGGAAGTCTCGAAGCCAACCTGCGCGCCAAAATTGATGCGAGCCCGTCTGCGCAACACATCTTGCTGGCCGGTGATGTTCCTCATGCCGCCGCCATGGAAGCCGTCTCCCGATCTCGCCTGATGTTGCGCACTACCCTGTATGACGGCGACGCCCTCTCGGTCCGGGAAGCGCTGCAGTTGGGGACACCCGTGATCGCCACCGACAACGGCATGCGCCCTGCTGGAGTCCGCTTGATCCCCAAGTCAGACTCCCAAGCTCTTCTCCGTGCCATCGACGAAGCCCTTCAGCATCCAGCCGAGCACAACGCGCCGGCTGGCCACGACGAGAGTAACCTGCAAGCTGTCTTTGATTTTTATCAGGCTCTACTGGACGCCAAGGTTGGGTAATTGCCGCTTAAATCCAGGATAAGTCACGCGTGACCAGCAACTGGCCGAGCGGAGTCTTTGCCTTCAGGTAGAGTTTCGCGTCGAAGTATTGTCGGTACATAGCGCGCATCCGCCTGAGGTCGGGCCGATTCAGTGTATCCTGGTCTTTGGTTGCCAGATCGTAGCTGTTCTCTTCCAGCGTGCGGCCGACCAGGCCCTCAAACATTGCAAGTTCTTCGGGCGAATAGGCGTTGCGCCAGCGTCCCATCGGACTAAAATTCTCCTTCGAATCCGCGAAAGAGGTATTGGGAGCGCTCACTGAGCCAATCCCCGCTTTCAGAATTTGGTCATAGTCCAGGTTCTGCCGTATAAACTGGCCAAGTCTCGCCAGCGTTTCTCGCGGCTGACCAACGAGTTCCTCGAAATGGACCTCAGTGTAATCGTCGCCCAAGTCGCGGCCATCCCGTCGCCCTTTATTCACCATCCACTCCCAATAAAGCCCGGCCACCATTTTCGACGGCTTACGGTCCCATGGCAGCCGGCGGATGTAGCCCTGTTTGTCGGTGGAGAGCGCTACATCCCGCCCGTCACGAATGATGTGGATGACCAGCGCCTCGGGGATCGTCTCTTTGATGCGATGGAGATGGAGTAAGTGCTCCGGAGTCGTGTCCGCCCAGCGTTCCACTCCCTGCTTCCTGGCCATCTCCGACATGATGATGCGCAGAAAGTCGCCTCCGTTTCTGCATTCGCTCATCACCTTCGCGGCAATCTCTTCCTTGTCCAGCCCGGAAAGCGTGAAAAGCCGGCTGTCATACCATGCCTGAAGCAGACGTCGCTTGTTGCGGGCGACCGATAGATCCCCGAATCGCGGCTCCAGCAGGTTGATCGCATTGGACTCGACCCGGTACACTGCAAAATTGCCCGCCGACAACAGCATGTGATACAGCAACGTTGTCCCCGAGCGTCCGCAACCCAGCACAAATACTGGCGCCAGGCTGCGAGCATTGGCTCGCGAATCAATGCTCGATGCTGGTCCAGTCGGGGCCCGTTGTGTCACTGAGTTCATTCCGTATTGCTCGTCTTTCAGTTGGCACCAGCTCCAGGCTGCGCCATCGTCTCCGTTGGCGGGGGCGACCCGGTTTCGTGGGACAGGACATTCGGGGCCTTGCGTTCCGCACTCCAGTTGGACCGCGATTCCATAAAGTTCCTATGCCAGAGTTCCAGAACCAGCATGCGCCAGAGCAGGCCCGATCGATTGCGGCGTCCGCGGAGGTGTTCGTCGATAAGCGAGTGAACCACGGCCGGCTTGAAGTAGCCACGCTGCAGGGTGCGCGGTTCAAGCAGCACTCCCCAGAATTGCGTTTTGCGTTCGCTCCGCATCCAGTCCACCAGCGGCATCTGGAAACCTTGTTTCTTGCGATGCAGCAGGGCCGGAGGAATACCGAGGCGCTCCGCAAGCTTCTTGAGAATATGCTTGCGCATCCCCGCTTGGAATTTCCATTCCACGGGAAGCGATGTTACCCATTCCACAAACTCATGGTCGAGCATGGGCACGCGCACTTCGAGTGACGTCGCCATGCTCATGCGGTCGACCTTGGTGAGAATATCGGAGTTGAGATAAGTCTTGGTGTCGAGATAAAGGAGCCGGCTCAGCCGGTCGGAGGCTGGCGCGTTGTCGTAGAACTTCTGCCATTCCAGAAGTGGATCAGGGAGACACGCCGCACTCTTCAGGAATTCCGGAGTGAACAAGTGTCGCTCGCGATGCAGGGCGGGAAAAAAGGAAAGCGCATCCAGATAACGGTCGCGCTCATTCAGCGTCGCATTCCACGCCAGATTCTTCCCGTACATTCCGGCCGGAATCATGCCATGAATGCGATCGCGGTAAATTGGTCCCAACCAGCGTGACAGGGGATCAAATTTCGGCCGTTCCATGGCGACAAGGTAGCGGTCATATCCTGCAAAGAGTTCATCTCCTCCATCGCCAGAAAGCGCTACGGTGACTTTCTGTCGCGCCATCCTTGACACGTAATAGGTCGGGAGCATGGACGAATCCCCGAACGGCTCCTCCATCATTCCCGAAAGGTAGATCAACGTTTCTTCCAGATCCGGCTCGAGAATCAGTTCGTGATGCTCAGTGCCGAATCGTTCCGCGACGAGGCGCGCGTATTCCGATTCGTTGAACTGCTCAGCGGGGAAGCCGATAGAAAACGTCTTAACCGGCTTGGCACTTGTACGCGCCATTAACGCTACGATGATCGAAGAATCCACCCCTCCGCTCAGCAATGCTCCCAGCGGAACATCGCTGATCAGGCGGATACGGACAGCTTCTTCCAGACGCCTCTCCAACTCATCCAGACATTCGTCTTCGCTGATCGGCGGATGCGTGCCGTACTCGGGCAGATCCCAGTATTGTCGAATCTTCACCTCGCCCTGGCGAAACTCCATCAGGTGCCCAGCAGGAAGCTTACGAATGCGCTGGAACACGGTGTGCGGATCAGGGATATAGCCGAAGTAGAAGTACTGCAGCAATCCTTCAGAATCGATCTCCGCCAATTCCGGATGCACCGCCAGGATCGTCTTGATCTCAGAACCAAAGAGCAGCCGGTCCTGATGTAGAGCGTAGTGCAACGGCTTCTTGCCCAATCGGTCGCGAGCCAGGAGCAGAACGTCTCGTTTGGTGTCATGCAACGCGATCGCGAACATGCCGCGAAGCTTCTTCACGCAGTCCGCACCCATCTCTTCGTAGAGATGGACGATCACCTCAGTATCGCTGTGGGTATAGAACTGATGACCTCGCCCCTCTAATTCACGGCGCAATTCCGGAAAATTGTAGATCTCCCCATTGAAGACAACCCAGATGGTTCGATCTTCGTTGTGGATAGGCTGCTTCCCGCCGGCCAGATCAATGATGCTGAGCCGGCGCATCCCGAGCCCTACGGGGCCTTGCGCGTAGACTCCTTCATCGTCGGGTCCGCGGTGGACGATCGTCCGACACATCCGCCGCACGGCGGCGGCTTCGATGACTGCGCCCCGCTTGCCGACGATGCCAGCTATTCCACACACTGGCCGATCTCCTTTTCATCCTGTACCCTGCCTAGTTCTGGGTAAAGAGGCCTTCTCCCCTGCACCGCAATGGGCTGTTCGATCACTCGCAGATCCTCGAGCCCGCAACTCTCAAACCAGCGAAATACTTCCTCGTAAGTGTGCTTCGACTGGTACCACGGAGAGTACCAATCAAACGTGTCAAGAATGCGCCAGGCGCGATCCGGGTGATGGGCCATCGGGATCATGTACGCCAGCGCGCCGCTCGCTGGACGGCCTACCAGCGGAATTTTCTTCAGCACCTGATGAATACCATGGAGCGGCACCACACCCCAGCAAAGCTTGTGCAACAACTTCGGCGGCATCCGCCTGGTCACCTTGCGATATAGATCGCTCATTTTGTACCAGTTGTTGTATCCGCTGTAGAGCCAGATGGCGATTCGGCCACCCGGCTTCAGCAGTCCCGGCAGCATCTTAAACGCGCGCTCGCAATCGGGTGTGTGGTGCAGAACACCGATGCTGTAAATAAAATCAAAACTTTCCGGAGCAAACGGCAGCTGGAAAACATCTGCCTGAAATATCGTCGCATTCCGATCTGCAAGATTGCGGGCTGCAACCTCCGCAGCCAAGCTTAGGTCTACACCTACCACGTGTGCTCCCCAGCGCGTGGCGACGTCTGCAAAACGACCCATACCGCATCCGACATCGAGCACGAGTTTCCCCGCGAGGTCCTCCGGGCGAAAGCCGGTGCGTCGCCGGAAGGCTCGCTCAGAACGATCGCTCTCCTTCGTGTCCAATTGGGTTCGGGCGTGCACGTGCCATTGAAAACCAAAGCTGCCAGCGTACTGTTGCGCCTCCACAAAGCGAATGACGCCGTTGACGCAGGGATACTTGCGGCTGCATTCGTCACACACCAACTCGCCGTCCCGTTGGTCCAATCGCCTCCGACAGGAGAGACAAACGAGTACTGCCAACACTTCGTCAGCGACCTGAAATGAGTTGTGGTTGAGGGATTCGGTCATAAATTGCTCGATTGAGGCGTCGTTGTTCACCACCCTGCACCGGGTCCGTAAGCGGCTGGTTGCTGATCCGCACCATCGCGCAGGTGTAGGCCATCATGAAATACGGATACAAGGTGTATTCCGTGGAAGCGAAACATGCTCCCGCGAGATATGCCAGGATGCCCGCCCACAGGGCTTGCGTGAAGAGTCTAAACTCCGAATCTTCCTTATAGTGTGTCGACTTTCGCGCTTGCGCAATGTTCTTCAACGATGCTCCGACTGCCCACAGGAAAAGGAAAAGGGCGGGGAACCCGGCTTCGGCGGCGAGTTCTGTATAACTATTGTGGGCCACGACCCATCCTTGGTCCACCAGCAGGAAGCAGCCCGGACCCACGCCAAACAAAGGATGTTTCACCGCAATCAGAATGCTCTTTTTCAACAGAGCTTTCCTCGCGTCCAGAGAGCCCTTGTCGCCTGACCCTTCAATATTCCCGAGGAAAATACTCTCGACGCGCGCCCGGTAGTGCGCGGTCGACAACGCCGCGCCTAGGCCGATAACCAACGCCACGACTGTAACCACTACAATGGAACGCCGCTTTCCCTTGATTCCATATTCCCATACGCAAATTGCAAGACTGAGAATGAGCGCCAGTAACCCGCTTCGCGAATAGGTCAGAACTACGCCGAGTGCCATAAACACCAACGCAATTCCCCAGAGCACTTTCCTGAAACCCCGCGCATGCAACATGAACGCCAACCCAATCGGAAAGCTGATGGCGATGTTGATTGCCAGGTCGTTAGGGTTCTGAAGAATGCTTTTCTGGATTCCCTGTAGCCGCCCATCTCTGAAATGATCAAGCAGGATGGAAGCCACGGTTACCAGCGCCACCGCACTCACTTGAATCCAGAGCAGTTTTCGGAGTTCCCACGTCGTGACGACAGCCATGCTAATCAGCATGGCCACGATGACGCCTTTGGCATAATTGTCAAACACCCTCGAAAATGCCCCGCCTCGCCACAGCGCGAACGGCACGCACAGCATCATTTGCGCTAGCAGAAACCACAGGATCTTCACCACCTGTGGTACCTTTGCCCTCCCGCCACCCATCATTCCGATGGCGAGCGCCCCGGCTCCGATTGCCCCTGCGATCCGCGCCATCGGAATGTAACTCAGTCCGGGAATGAAATCCTCGGGCCGGTAGTAGTAGAGAACCGAAAATGTAACAAGCGCGCCATAGACAAACGGGCGGCGGCCCAGTTTTGCGACAGCCTGAGCTCGCGCCGACATCCAGCCCGTGGATCCCTCTTTACCTTTCGCCCATTGACTCTGAGTGTTCATGAATTTGCGCTCTTGCAAATCACCTGCTTGCCGGTCTCCAACTTGCTGCTCACCGGGTCCAGGCCGCTCGTCTCCCGCCCACAAAGTTCGCCAGGGCCACAACTGCAGCACCATTCAAGAGCACGAAAGTGCCGGCCGCATCGGCCACACGCGCCAAGATTCCTCCTTTTATCCACCGTCCAATTGCCAGCACGCTTAGTGAATAGAAAACGAGTTGGAGAATGAGAGCTACGCGGTAAAACGGAGCACGGATCGCGAACGACGCCGCGAGCAAAACTACCAACGCGAACGGAACAGCGAGTCGCAATAGCTTGTGACTCACAAACTCAAATCGGATCGGGTTGCTGCCACTCAACAACCAGGGCGCCAGCTGCAGTAACTGATAGTTGCCGCTCAGAGTGCGGACTTTGCGCGAGAACTCCCGTTCGGTTCCCAGGTTTGGATGGTCCCATGCCCTCGCTCGTTCGTCTAAAACCACCCGCTTGCCCTGGCGCACAACCTGCATCGGAAGATAGACATCGTCCAAAATAGTTCCCGGCGGAACTCGTGTCAGCAGTTCTCGCCGAACTGCGTAGAGAGCCCCGGTTGCTCCGACGACCGAGCCTGACGCAGCCTCGAGTTTCCTAACCAGCTTCTCGATACGCCAGTAAAGACTCAATCCCTGCGTGCTCTCTGTTTGACCAGCATCGCCCAGCATCAGTTCCCCGCTCACACACCCCACTGCAGGATCGGCAAAATTTTCCGCCAAAAGACGCACAGCCTGCGGTTCAATGATCTGGCGCGCGTCCGTGAACACCACAATTTCTCCCTGGGCCACATCGATCGCATCGTTCAACCCACCCGCTTTGCCTTGCGCTAACTGGTTCAACACGATATGGATTCGCGCATCGCTCCCGTAGGCCCGGAGGATGCTCTCCGTTTGATCGGTTGACCCGTCCGAGACCACGACGATCTGGCATCGATCCGCAGGGTAGTCGATTTCCATCAAATTCCGCAGCTTGGTCTCCAGAACCTGCTCCTCATTGCGCACAACCATGGCAATCGACACCAAGGGTGTGGTCAATCCGCGTTGAACCGGCCTTGAGCCCCAAAGCATCCGTACGCGCAGCCAGCAGGCATATCCCAAGTACGTATAGGCAATGAGAGCAGCTGCCAGCCAGAACAAGTACCTCATGTAACTTCTGCCGTTCTTCGCGCTACGAAAGGCACGCTGCTGATCTGGTAATCCGGTTCCGCTCCGATTCGACTCTCGCACGCGTCCAAGATCCGGAGTATCATTTCGCGCCCCGCCCCAGCAGAACGATTTTGATCGTTTGAAAGACAATCCAGAAGTCCAAGCCTACGGAGGCATTCTTGATGTAGAAAAGGTCGTACTGCAGCTTTTCGCGGGCATCCTCCACGGTGTTGCCATATTTGTATTGAACCTGAGCCCAGCCGGTAATCCCGGGTCGCACCGTGTGTCGCACGCCGTAGTACGGGATGTCCCTGCTGAGCGACTCCACAAATTCCGGCCGCTCGGGACGAGGCCCCACGAAGTGCATATCTCCCTTCAGCACGCACCACAACTGTGGAATCTCATCCAGGCGCGACGATCGCAGGAATTTGCCCACCTTTGTAATCCGCGGATCGTTATCAGTGGCCCACGTAGCACCGGTATCAGCCTCGGCATCCTCGCGCATCGTGCGGAATTTATAGCAATAGAAGACGACTCCTCCGCGCCCGACGCGTTTCTGGTGGTAGAGAATTGGGCCTGGAGAGCTCAACTTCACGGCGAGAGCGACCAACGGGAGAACTGGTAATGCAAAGGCGAGGCCAACCAGCGCAGCGGTGAAGTTGAGGGCTCGGCGAATCAGGCGGTTGAAGGTGCTAAAGCGAAATCCCTCGGCGAAGATCAGCCAGCTCGGATATAGCTGGTCAACCTCGATTTTCCCGGTAATCTTCTCCAGCCACGATGTGGCTTCTTCCACCTTCACACCCTTCAAGCGAAGATCAAGCAATTCTTCCACTGGAAGTGTGCCGCGACGGTCGGGCATGGCCACAATTACGCGATGCACACCTCCTTCCTGGGCAAGCAAAGTCAAGTGCGTCGCTACCGACTCTCGCGTCAGTTCTCCTTCAACATTCCCCGTCCAGCCTACGACTTCGATCCCCTGTCCGCTTTGTTGCCGCAAACCGTTCAGCAGTCGCTGCGCGCGTGCTCCCGTTCCCAGTACGTACACTCTCTGGCGGAAATAGGGCTGATGTACGATCCACGAGTACGCGAAACGCCATAAGAAAAGGGTGAACATCAGGATGATGATTCCGGTCCGCAGCGATCCATTGCCGGGAAGGAACTGGGGAAACAGCACTCCGACGGCGGAGAGGCCAAGAGCGACAAAGCCCAGCACCAGTAAAATGCGGAAGATCTGGTCCCATTTGGCCCCTAGCATCGACGTGTCGTACAAGTCGAGCCAGTGGGAAATCAACAGCACGATTGCGGTCACGCCCAGAATCTTCAGGTACCCGCCCTCCACGTTCAGTAGAAGCCACCAGTTCTCCTGGTTCTGAAGGGTGGTCGCCACGACAAACGACAACCAGACAATCAGGGCCTCTACCGCCAGCAGCACAAGAGCGCGAAGCGGGTAATACACTCGGAAGAGCCGGATCACTCAGTTTCTCCCTAGGACTGGGTCGTGGGTACTTTTTTCTCGTATGACTCGTAGTAGTAGCGGGCGTATTCAGCTTCGTCACGGTCGGTCCCGTTCAGAACAACGCCTACCAGCATCTGGTCGGGGAATTCCATGCGGGCTTTTCGCGCCACGTCGGAAGGTGTCGAGTTGGAACGTACGACCATCAGCACACCGTCACAGGCTTTGGCCAGGACGCTGGCATCGGAAACCGGGATTGCCGGAGGCGAATCAATGATGATCCAGTCAAACACCGGTTCGATACGCTGCAAGAGCACTTTCAGCCGGCTGCTCGCAACCATCTCCGCGGGATCCTCAATGGACTCACCGCTCGCCATGAAGAACAGCCCCTCCATGGGCCCGCGTTGAATCACCGAAGCTTCATCGGCCTTTCCCAATAAGTACTCTGCAAGGCCGGGACCCTTAGGCGCGCCCAGCATCTGGTGCAAGCGTGGCCCGCGCAAATCGGCATCAATCAGCAATGCCCGGCGGCCATGTTGCCGGACCATCACTTGCGCGAGATTTGCCGAAGTGAACGATTTGCCTTCCTTGGGAAGAGCGCTGGTCACCAGCAGTTTCTTGAGCGGCATCTTCTCCCGTATGTGATACAACCGCGACCTCAGGGTGCGGTATTCCTCGGTTCCCTTCGCACTGTCGTTGCCGTTCATGAAAAGCATAGTTTGGAGATCCGGATTCCAAGCGGGCTGCGGGCAGCGGGCCAGCAGCGTTTCCACGCTAGCGGGGCCTCCAAGCTCCGGCATCCCTAAACTGGGAGGAACCCGATTTACCTCGATGTCCTCATAACCAGGGACGTCGGCCACCGGAGTTGTCGCGTAGCTGGACGGAACTCTCTCCCCTTGGGTACTGGCCCGCTCTTGTTCTGCTTTCTTCAGCGCTTCATGAATTCGGCTCATAGTTTCCTTTCACTGGGGAGGTCTCTTTTTCTTCCTGGCGTAACCGGTCGGCCAGAGTAGCCAGAGAACGCAACGCATCCACTAAGTCGAACTTGTTTCCATTGCTACTGGGCGGTGGCATCGTCATTGCACCCGACGAAGTGTTGTCGCCCAGGTCGAAATCGCGCGCCACCGCATCTACCACCCCGGGCTCGATCAACTTCTGCTGATCCACGAACGCACTGACCAGGCAATGCTCGCAAAGCAGGTTGATGACGCGAGGAATGCCGGTCGCGTAGCGGTGGATCGATAGCAAAGACTCCGGAGTAAAAATCTGTTGCCCGTTTGAGCCCGCGATCCGCAATCTCTGCTGCACATAAGCTTTGGTCTCGTCGAGAGTCAAAGGATGGGTCTTTGCGCGGAGCGTTAGACGCTGTCGAAGCTGCCGGAGTTGCGGCTGCTTCAATTTTTGCTCCAGCTCAGGCTGGCCCACGAGCACAATCTGGAGCAGTTTCTCGGTAAATGTCTCCAGGTTCGTGAGCATGCGAATCTCTTCCAGCACTTCATCGGAGAGGTTTTGCGCCTCATCCACGATGAGTACCGCCGTCTCTCCTGCCCGATAACGGTCGAGCAGCCAGTTATAGAGCCGCAGCAGGACCTGGCTTTTGGCCCGGGAATCGCACGGAATCCCGAAATCGGCCATCATGTAATCGAGGAACTGAGGCACGTTCAGCCGTGAATTGAAGATGAACGCCGTTGCCACCTGTTGAAGCCGTAACCACTCAAGAAGCTTATTGATCAGAGTGGTCTTCCCTGTTCCCACTTCGCCAGTCAACAGCACGAAGCCTTTGCGGCTTTGTATGCCGTACGTCAGGCAGGCCAACGCTTCCTCCGTGTGCCGCGTTAGGAACAGATAACGCGGGTCGGGATTAACGTTGAACGGGTTCGCTCGTAGTCCGTAAAACTCTTTGTACATGATATTTCCCGGAGGCGATGATGCTTACGCTCTCACCACCGCACTCCCATCTACCGTTTTCTTGCGCTGCCAGAACTTGAACTTACCGTTTGTATCCGCAGCGGCAACACCCACCCAGGGCACGGCGATCAGAGTGGGCAGTTCCAGAACGGCTTCGGCATCGCGCTCGTTACGAATCGAGTTGTCCTTCAATTCGAGCAGGAGAGAGATTCCCATCCCGACCGCAAGCCCGGCCCCCAGTCCGCCCAGCGCGAAGAACAGCCGGTTAGGAAAGCTTGGGCTATCGGGAAGGTCCGCGGGGTTGAGTGGAAACATCCGCTCACCTACGGCCTGGTTGTTCATTTTCACCGTCAGATCGGCAGAGCTCTTTTTCCCAAGCAGGTCTTCGTAGGTCTTCTGGGCGTTGTCATAGTCGCGAGTCAGCTGCTTGTATTGTTCTTCCACAGCGGGACTCAAGGAAATCCGACCTTGATAGAGCGAGATTTCCTGCTGCAAGCGCTTCTGGTCACGGGTCGCGGCGCTGATGAGTTCTCCGTACTGGTGAAGCTGCAACCGCAACTGACGGATGTCGGCTGGTTCGGTCGCCGATCCTTTCTCGTTGCTGTCCTGCGTACTGTCCGCTGACTCTTTATTGATGTCGGCCAACTTCTTTTTCACACCGTCGATGTCGGCCTTGGTTTTCATTACATCGGGATGATCGTCGGTGTACTTCGACTTGAGTTGCAGTAGCTGTGATTGGAGATCGGAGAGCTGCTTCTGCAGGGTCTCAGGGTTGGTGGAATTTTGCGAACTCTTCCACGCTGCCAACTGCTGAGCGAGCATCGAATCGGTATATGCCTTGTCCTGCTGCGCTCGGTTTAAGGTTTGGGTATTTGACTCGAGTTGCGAGTTTAACCCGGTCAGGATCTTCAGGTTGCTCTCTTCATCCCCGGGGAGTTGCCCCACGTACTGCTTCTTGAACTCCGCCAGCTTCGCGTCCATGCTGTCGAGGTTGTTCTTGGCGTCTTCGATACCGCGATTCAGCACTTCGGATGTGCCGGCGGCCGCATCGGCGATCTGTTTTGAGTTTTCATCCACCAACAACGTGGTGAGTTCATTACAGATGAGTTGGGCCTCACGTGCGTTGGGAGCGGTGTATTTCACATAAAAACCCGGGAAGGGACTGGCGTTCGGCTTCCTTCCTTTACTCGAGGTGCCGATGGCCAGCAAGTCGGATGGCACCTGTTCGACGGACATGTTCCCCCGTATCGTGTCGATCATCGCCCCGACTTCGGCGGGATTCTTCCCTGGGAAAACCCGCTGCACCAAGGGCCGCAATTTGCTTTCGGCCAGAACCTGTTGCTGCAGCGTCGACACCCGAGCGGTTAAATCCGAGGAGACAACCGGCTGCACCATCGATTCAGGAACCTTCTGTCCCTCGATCAGGACCACGGACTGCGAGGTGTACTTGGCCGGGAAGGCGTATGAAATCAGAAACCCCGCCAAGGGCGCCAGCAGCGCAGGAATCAGGATGACCATCGCCCGGCGGCGTAACATCGCCGTGTAGTCCTGCATGGTTAATTCACGATTTGTAATCATTTCCTTAAGTCCAATCTGGCCGCCCTCGCGCCACACCTGGCCCGCTGGTACGGCCTGGAATCAGTCGATACGGATTGGCCGGGGTGTCCAATCCAATCCCAGCGTCACTACCTGTCGGTTCGAGATTCGATTGCAGGGGACGCCGCTCACACAGAAAGAATGGTCAAACGCCAACTCATTGAACTGGTAACTCACGAAGCCGTGCCATTGGCGACTGAAATAGCGGTGCAGTGCGGCACCCGCGAAACCGGAGTTGTATGTCGTCGCGTCATTAGCGGGGCACGCGTTCTGCGGGTTCTGAAAACTGGTACACCCCTGTATCTGCTGCTGTGTTAGTGGTTGCAGGCGAATATTGTGTGAATATCCCAAATTTGTCATAAGGGTCCAGACACGCGATAGGTGATGCTCGACATCAAAGCGAACCAGGTCGGTCTGTGCCCCCGCAAACACCCCGCCGCCGCTTGTCGCGAACCTCTCGTATCGCAAGTCCAAGTTATTCTTCGAAAGGCGATAGCGCAGGCGTGCCTGGGCGGCGACACCAACCCGTCTGTTCCGACTCGTTATCGGCATCAGTGTGCCACCGAATGCCACACAATACTGAGGCGGAATGGTGGGATCGCTGCAAACTTGGCTTTGCGTGTCGGTCAGCACCAACTGAGGACCGGCCCCCAGCAGCAAGTCCAACCTGCCGGAGATACGGTGTCCATACATCCCCTGCACGACGTGCGTGTGAAACGCCGCACCAGTTACGCTGAAATCGAACCCCTGATATCCGTAGGCAACAGCGATCTGAGTATGTGGAGTCAGGATCCGGTTGTACCCGCCCTGGGCGGAGACTTGCGAACTTCCAATGAAAGATGTGCCATTCACGTCGTTTCCATAGAAGTGCGTGAACGCGTATCCTGCAGTGGCCGTTACTGCCGACTTCGGATTTAGGTTCTCAGACACTTCCGCCAGACTCACGTTCAGAATTCGCGGTGTCAGGCCGAAAGCTCCTAATCCACCCCCGCCCTGAAAAGAACTGAAACCCGAACTGCTCAAGCCGCCAATACCTACCGAACCAAGCGACCCGTAGGCAGCTCCGAAATTACCTTCGGGAAGATAGCTGAAACTGTCGCGAAGAGAGAGTTGTCCACGCTTCCAGTGAATCTTCTGTTCCAGACCCAGATCCTGCAACTGCCTCAGACCAACCCCACCCTTATTGTAGTAACCGACGCCGCCCATGTAATCGAGCGCCAGATCATAGTGGCTCCACAACCTTCTCAGTGCCAGCGTTCCGAGGCCACGACTGATCGAACCAAACGTACTTCCGCCCAATGTGTTCCCGATATTGGTACTTGCAGACTCACTGAAAGTTGCTCCCGGCTGTAGATAACTCAACGGAGCTGCATGCTCCTGCAAAGACGGCAAATCCATCCCCGAAAGAGGCGGATTCTCATTGATGGGTGCCGGAGCATTCTCCTGCCCGTAAGCCGGGACCGGTTGCTGCGGCGCCTGCGAGTCAGACGGCGGAGTCTGATTGTCCTGCGCCCAAGCCATCCCAAGCGCGAACACCATCATGCCTACGATTCCTACAATTTGGCGTCTGTTCATTCGCAGTTCCTTAAGGCACCACAATCGTGTCACCCGGCCTCAACTCGATGTTCTGCTCCGGATGATTTCCCTTCACGACTTCCTTGTAGTTAAAGGGCAATTTCTTCTGCTTACCGCTCTCGTTGCGAAGCAGATAAATCGCCTTAGGATTGGCGAACTGCGTAAAGCCAGCCTGCGCCAACGCCTGCAGCATGGTCATGTGCGGCAATAACGTCATGGGGCCGGTGTGTGTAACCTCTCCTGTGACAAAGATCCTCCGGCTATTCATTCCGGTCACCACCACGGTGACGCGAGGATCGGCGATGTACTTCTTCAGCCGGTCGGTGATCGTGTCCCGCAATTGCAACGGCGTTAAGCCTGCGGCCGTAATGTCGTTGAGCAGCGGCATGGATATCTTGCCGTCAGGACGAACCGGCAGCGTCTCCGTGAGATCGGGCTCTTTCCATACAGAGATATGCAGGGTGTCGTCGGCCCCGATCACATAATCCGGCGCTACGTTGGACGCCTGCAATTCGTCGCTGGATTTCGCGCTGCTAGAGTTTTCAGACTTCGATGCGGTGGTCGCAGCCTGCTGCGTTTGCGACAGCATCGCGTTCGCGGACAAACCCATCCACAGCAACACTGCCAGATGGATTACTTTCTTCATTAGACTCTCCATGCACTTACGACGCTCCATAACCCTCAAATCCAATTTGTTTCAGCTTGTAGAGCAGCGCCTTGTAACTGATCTGGAGTTCCTCTGCCGCTCGCCGCCGATTCCATCTCGTGCGCGTCAAGACTCTGAGAATGAGTTCCTTCTCCGCCTCATGAGAGGCCGCCTTAGCGGCGGCTTTCAACGACATCCTTCGACCATTGCGCGCCGACGGGGCCTTCTGCAGCAGAGCTCGCAGTCCGCCCATGGCCAACTGTTCATCACCCAGCGCTACCAAGATTCGGGCCGCCGCTTCCAATTCGTGCAGGTTCCCGGGCCATGAATAATCCTGAAAAAGGCGCCGGGTTTCTTTACTCAAGGCTGGAATCGGACGGCGGAATTCCTGGGCATATTTCGCGAGAAACTCCTCAGTCAGAATCGGAATGTCTTCCTTGCGCTGACGCAAAGGCGGCAGACGCAGGCACACTCCGCTAATGCGGTAATACAGGTCCTCACGTAAGCGACGCGCTTTGACTTCGAGTTCCAGATCCCGAGCGCTGCCGCAGATGAATCTCGCCTTGACGCTCTCACTGTGATTGCCAACCCGCTGCGAGAGAACCGTCTGCACGTATGCCTGGCAATCCGCGTTCAGATCCCCCAATTCCTCCAAGAAAATCGTGCCCGCAGACTCATGATTTTGGCCTGAAAGCTTCTCGAGATCCTCAGGCTTGAGGGTGGAACACAGAAGTCTCCGGAAAGGTTGCGCACTTCGTCGAGAGAGGTCGTGAATGCGCTGCGCAGTAGCGTGTTTGCCCGCACCGCGTTCGGCCAGCAGCAATACCGGCACGTCGCTTTGCGCGAGTTCCCGGATAACCGCTTCCACCGGGCGCATGCTCGCGCTGGCACCTTCCACGAATTTTGTCACAACATCGATGGCCATTTCGCAGTCGACGGGAACCGGCCGATCGCCCCAACCCAGGGATGATTTGCCCATTTTTCCCCTTCCTGTGGTTTCACCAAGGTCGAACCCCAGTCGGCCCGTGGAAAGAACAAGAGCAAGACACTCGCCGAACCTCGAGTCAGCCATGCACCAGAGGACAAGAATTTGCAGCCATGCTTGTTTTTCAATAACTTACACTACAAAATGCATCTTTCAAAGGGGGACACTTCAGATCTTAGACTACCCTCACGGCTATACGCAGGGTAGCAACTGTGGGAAAAACTTTTCTCACTTGCTCCAGCCTCGGCTCCAATGGAGAGGATATTCAATCCCCAGACGTCCTCGTGGCACTTGCAGAATAAAGCTCTTCGGGGTTTCCGTGTCGTTACCGCTGTAACCAAGGGATCTGTTACCAAAGCGCGGGAGGGCCATCGCAATCTTGCCCAGATTCGCCCAGACGGAAACTGGGGTTTTTTAGGCTGGACTTAGTATCTCACGTCTCCGGCCTTGTCATCGGAACCAGGGCCAATTTTGCTATAAATCAACCTGCCGATGTTCTTTGCCACAACCCCAGCATTGGCCGTCCGCGACACCCACTTTTCACTCAATCCTATTGGCTACACCTTCGTTGGGTTCGATTCTTGAAGGCGTGACATTGCAGGGTCTCGTTGCGCAAACCTACCCTACTGGCTTATCCTGAGCTATCCCCCGACACTTGACATTTCCTGGATCGTGAGCACCATCCTGCAATCCGACACTTCGAGTGTGCGCCGGGAGGCTGGCGCTCTGCCCGTGGTGCCCCTCTGGCAGCTCCTAATCCTGTCTGGAATCATTCTTTGGCTCTACCGAACAATCCTGCTTCACCTGGTTGGGCAGTGGTGGCATGACCCCAATTTCTCACATGGGTTTTTCGTGCCAATCTTTTCTGCCCTTATCATCTGGCAAGAGCGACAAAACCTCGCCCAGCTTCCTCTCCGTCCGTCCTGGTCCGGGTTGCCGATCGCGGCGCTGGCGATGTGCACTCTCGTCGTGGGCCAGCTGGGAGCGGAGTTATTCCTTTCTCGCTCCTCGCTGCTGATTCTCCTGGCTGGCGTTATCGTTCTGTTTTGCGGATGGACGTACTTTCGGGCCCTACTGTTTCCCTGGGCGTTCTTGATCCTGATGATCCCGATTCCGACGATCATCTTCAATCAGATCACTTTTCCCTTACAGTTGTTGGCTTCACGAGTCTCCGGCCTGATATTGCCAGTGCTCGGAGTGCCGGTTTTGCGGGAAGGAAACGTCATCAATCTCCCAGCCATGGCGTTGGAAGTGGCTGAAGCCTGCAGCGGCATCCGGTCGCTGATGTCGCTAGTTGCCCTCGCCATCATCTACGGATATCTAATGGAGAAACGGCTTTGGGTGCGGTGGGTGCTGGCTTTAGCCTCCGTCCCCATCGCTGTGGTGGCCAACAGCGTGCGCATCATCGGAACTGGATTGCTCGTCCAATATTGGGACCCGGAGAAGGCCGAGGGTTATTTCCACGCCTCCTGGGGATGGATTATCTTCGTGATTTCCCTGGTGATGCTTTACGCCCTGCATAACGTGATGAGTATGATTTTGGAGAAGGCCGGAGCAAAGGAATGAGCCGATCCATCGCGCGTTTTCTCCCCGTCGCTCTTCTGCTGATCATCACCGCGATCTTTCTGCAAGCTCGAACGCGCGGCGAGGTATTCCCTCCGCGCCAGAAGCTGCAGTCCTTTCCGCAGCAACTGGGAAGCTGGGAGGGAACCGATGTGGCCATTGATGACGATGCCCTTCAGGTGTTGGGCCCGGGCGATTTTCTCTTGCGAGTTTACCGCGACGAACAAACCCCGCGGCCGCCAGTAGATCTCTTTATCGCCTACTTTCCGAGTCAGCGCGCTGGGGACACTATACATTCTCCCAAGAACTGTTTACCGGGAGCCGGCTGGGCGCCAGTGCAGTCCGCCCATATGATGCTGTCTGTTCTCAACCACGCGCCTTTTCCGGTGAATCGTTATGTAATCGCGAAGGGCGATTCCCGACAGCTTGTTTTGTATTGGTACTGGGCACACGACCGCGGCGTGGCCAGCGAATATTGGGCCAAGTATTACCTGGTCGCAGACTCAATCCGGATGAATCGCAGTGACGGCTCTCTGGTAAGGCTGAAGACCACCATTTCGCCGGGCGAGAGTGCGGACGCTGCCATGCAGCGACTGCTCCCGTTCGCCGATCGCATTCTCCCGCAATTGGACAACTACATTCCGCGTTGAGAAGGCCTGATGTCGCGATTTGGTCAACCGCCAGTGACTCCGGTAATTCCTCCGTCCGGTTCCTCTACAGTAAGATCGATGTATCACCGAAACCAGATGTTTCGTCATTGCCCTGTATCCCTCATCGGAGAAACAACATGAGTCGCTCCACCATTGTGCGCCTACTGATCCTGAGTTCTTTTTTGCTTGCTCTGTTAACCGGGTGCTCACGCGACCCGAATGTTCGCAAGCAGAAGTTCTTTGATAGTGGGGAAAAATACTTCGCTGAGGGCAAATACCGCGAGGCCGCGATCCAATATGCCAACGCGACGCAGATCGATTCACGATTCGCTGAGGCGCACTACAAACTCAGCCAGTCGTACCTGAAACTCGGTGACAGCAATCGCGCCTACCAGGAACTCAGTCGAACCGTAGAACTCACTCCCGAAAACTATCGCGCTCACACAGACATGGCCAACATGCTCGTGACTGTGCACAATCCTGATGGCTCCATTTCCTCGGATGCGTTCAAGCAGGCCAAAACCCACCTCGATTTGCTGCTCGAGAAACAGCCGAACAGTCCCGAAACCCACGAGGCTTGGGCCAATTACTACGCTGCTCAGAACAACTTAACGGTAGCCATGCAGGAAGTACAACGAACCATCGCACTTGATCCCAGCCGTTCGGAGTCTTATCTTCTGCTCGCTTTGTTGCAGCTTCGATCGAATATGACCGATCAGGCTGAAGCGAACTTCAAGAAAGCTGTCCAGGCCGATCCCAAGGCGATGAACGCTCAACTGGCTCTCGGCGGTTTTTACCAGTCTCACGATCGAATGCCCGAGGCCGAACAGCAGTTCAAGCACGCCATCGACATCAATCCCAAGGATTCGTCGCCTCGTGCCGCCTTCGTTCGTCTGTTGATGCAGGAAGGCAAGAGAGACGAAGCGGAATCCTTTCTTCGCCAGACCAAGAAGGATCTTCCGGATAGCCCTGAAGCCTATCGGATGCTCGGCGATTATTACTTCGCAATCGGTGATCTGGACAAAGCAGTGGTCGAGTATGGATCTTTGTACAACGACCATCCGAAGGACACTCTCGCCAAAAAGAACTACATTCAGATTCTCATTCTCAAAAACCGGATCGATGAAGCCGCAAAGCTGAACAATGAAATTCTGAAATCGACACCACATGATGTGGACACGCTGGTCTACAAGGGTGAGATTCAACTTCGGCAGAACGATGCAGCGGGAGCGGTCGAATCTCTTCAGTCCGCATTGAAGAATGACTCCAATAGCGCCGTTGCTCACTATCAATTGGGCTTAGCCTATGCACAGCAGCGGGACTTGCATCGAGCCGAATCGGAATGGCGCGAAGCCGTGCGTATCAAGCCGGACATGACCGAGGCCCATCGCCTGATCGCCGGCCTTGAGATCAGCCGTGGCGAGGTTGATGCCGTTACGCAGACGGCGGAACAGATTATTCAGGCACAACCATACTCCCCGGACGGTTTCCTGATTCGAAGCTTGGCTGAACTCGCGCGTCAAAAATATGCCGCTGCCGAAAAAGACGCAGAGGAGGCGAAGAACCGGGCGCCCGAAAGCTTTGCTCCCTACTTCCAACTCGGAAACATACAACTCTCCCAGAAGCACTTCCCCGAAGCTGAAAAGTTCTATCAACAAGCCTTGGACAAGGATCCGTCGTCTCCCGATTCCCTGAGTGGATTGATGAATACGTATGTCGCGCAGAAGCAGTACGACAAGGCCATCGCAGCGGCCAACACGCAGATCGCCAAATCCCCCAACACCAGCAACTTCTACGATCTGCTCGGAACCGCGCTCTTCGACGGCAAGAGGGACTATGCAGGAGCTGAAGCTGCGCTGCGGAAGGCAATCGCTCTCAATAAAAACAACGTCGATGCTCTCGAGAAACTCGGCAAAGTGCAGATCCAGGAGGGATCCGTTGACCAGGGACTCGCGACGTACCTGCAAGCAGCCAAGGACAATCCAAACGCTGTAAGCTTTTACATTCTGGCCGGCGAACTCTACGAAACCAAACAAAACTGGGACCTTGCGAAGGCTATGTACCAACAGGCTCTCAGCGTCTCACCGGATCATCCTCTGGCTTCCAACAATCTCGCCTACGTGCTTCTGGAGCAGGGTGGCAATGTAGACGTGGCCATGGGTATGGCGCAGACCGCGCGCCGCGGCATGCCGAATTCGCCCAATGCTGCTGACACGCTGGGTTGGGCCTATTACCAGAAGGGAATTTATCGGTCGGCGATCAGCCAGTTCCAGGAAGCTCTACGCCTGAACGAGCGAGCGGGCGCTCCCGACGACTCGGTATTACACTACCATCTGGGGCTCGCCTACCAGAAAGCCAATCAGCCATCGCTGGCGCGGCAGCAGTTGGAGAAAGCCGTGAAGCTTAAACCCGATAATGTCGATGCCCGCAAAGCATTGTCGGAGCTCCGCAGTTAATCGAAGAAAGCCGGCAATATCGCCATTAAACAAATAACCCCGCCGTAAGGCGGGGTTATTTGCGTGAAGCGTATTCCTACGCTTTCAGCTTGCGCCGAATCATTCCCCCCATAGCAATCAGCCCAGTTCCGAGCAGGCTCAGAGAACCTGGCTCCGGAACGACCACGTTGCTGTCGCCGCTGGAGATCTTTGTGCAGCCGTTAAAGAAGCCCTTACCGGTATTGATGGTCAATTGAACGGTCACACCGACTGCGGAGTAACCTGATGCTGTTGTTCCCGATAGAGTTCCAGTTAACGTGTAATTATGAGTCCCGTTGGCGAGAGTCATCATAGTCCAGGTCACAGGACCAGAAAACGTTCCCGTGAACAGGGTTCCATTGGGCACTCCGTTGCTGCCGTTGCCGGTAATGGTGAACCAGCCGCCCGAAGCGAACGTGCCGCCGTTTTGCAGCGACCCACTCGACAAGGCTCCAGTTTCGAAGCTCACGCTACCCAGGTCATTCCCTGTGATGAGCCCACCATTTCCGTTGACAGCGATCAAGACCGAGCCGCCCAGCGAGAGTCCGCTGTTGGAGCCCGATAGAGTGCCGCCACTATTGGTGTAGTCGATGCTGCTGCCGGCGAAAACTGCCGTAGGCAGGGCCAGTGCCAGGACAGCAAGCAGAACTAGTTTCTTCATTTTTTCTCCTAGGAGTTACATCTGGGTCGAAATGACCCGTGGATTGCACCCTTTTGAGGGAGTATGAAAGGCGCAAGGCGGGAAGTGCACCCCGGAGTCCAAACAGAAGATTCGCTAAACTAAAGCAGCGATGGGACTTACGTACCCTATCCGAGCGTTATCCTGGAGAGAAGTGAAAATCTCTGCGCACTGGAAATCGACGGCTGCGATTTTTCCCATGTGCAACTTTTTTGTCCGGTCTGTTGCTTGTGCCGACGTCACCGTGCTCCATGCGAGACTGGTTTTACGTTCGAGGATTTTTCAACAATTGCGCAGGAGCGGCTCTCTCACCAGTTGGCGTAAGACAGTCCCAATCGGCCTAGTCGGCGGCGATCTCTTTTTCCGGCGGTGCCTGCGATGGTTTCGGCGAACGGTTCGACGGCAAGCCCGCGTCCCGAATCTTATACAACAAGGCGCGATAACTGATGCTTAGAGCCCGCGCCGCTTGCTTGCGGTTCCAGTGATGATTCTGTAGCACTTTCAGAATGACCTTGCGCTCCAATTCGCGCACTGCCTGGCGGGTCAGTTTCTTGAGAGAGATCTGGCCATCCACCGGGATTTCGGTATTGAAGAAATCGTTGTTGCGCGGCGCCAGATCAGCGGAGATCACTTCCTCGTTGCCCAAGATCACGTACCGCTTGATCAGATTCTCCAGTTCCCGGATGTTGCCCGGCCAGTGATACTTCCGCAGCGTTGTCATCATCTCGGCAGAGAGAGGCTTGGCGCGGCAGTTGTATTTGCGGTTGTGATACTCAAGAAAATAGTCCGCTAATTGCGGAATGTCCGAGGCTCGCTCGCGAAGCGGAGGCAGATGAAGATTCACCACATTGATGCGGTAGAACAGATCGGAACGGAATGTGCCGTTCTCGATTTCCTGTTCAAGCTTACGATTGGTCGCGCAAACCACACGTACTTCGACTTTCTTATCTTCCTGCGCACCGATCCGGCAGAACTGCCCATCCTGCAAAAGCTGCAGCAGCTTCGACTGCAGCGACATATCCAGCTCAGAGATCTCGTCCAGAAACAGAGTGCCACGGTGCGCCATCTCGACGCGCCCCGGCTTCACCCCGTATGCCCCGGTGAATGCTCCTTTTTCGTACCCGAATAACTCGCTTTCAAGCAGGGTTCCGGGAATCGCCGGACAATTTACCTTCACCCACGGCCCGGTTCGCCACGGCGACGCCGCGTGGATCATGCGCGCAATAATGTCTTTGCCTGTCCCACTTTCGCCTTGAATCAGCACGGGCACATTCGCGCCCGCGAGTTTGTTGAGGCGGTCGCGTACCGCATTCATGCCCTCAGTTCGCCCAAAGACGATCGTTTCCGGCGGCATCTCCCCCAAAGGCTGGACGAGTGTATTGACGCTGTTGGTGGTCATGGTGGGTAATTACCAATCGGGGGGAGAGGTGTCATTCCTGCATCCACAGAGCCAAAGCTGGCAGGCCCCGCTGAAACTAAGAAATGGAGACTATCTACTTGAAAAGTATAAATTTACTGGTGAAACACGACAGGGCACCCCAGTAACCAAGAACTGATCGCCAGAGTAACATTTTTTAGTCACCTATGCGCAAATATTTTCACAGTTTTGACAGGAGTTTCCTTCGGCGAGCGGGTGGCTTTTCAGACAGTGGCAGGGGACGTACAAACTTCAGTCCGAGAAGATAGTATCCATCCGCAGGGGTGGTACGAAGTGTTTTAGCGTTCAAGGTTCGAGCGGCTCGTGGCAACAACGCCATGGCGGCGACCGGGGCGCTCGGAATCTCTAACCGAATCTGCGCTACAGCAGGCAGAGTGCGGCGAATCGCAACTAGCATCCCGCCAGCGCTCACGTTTAATGAGGTCGCGAACTCGAGAAATTCTTTGCCCTTTCCGTCTCGACTGCGAACGAAAACGGGAATCGCCAGCGGCAAGCGGGTCCACTTCCGTCGCTCACTTCGGGATCTCGCCCCGTTCATGCAGACCTCTCCATAAGCGCCCACTCCCCAAGCTCCAAACTGCACCTCGGGTGCCAAATCCTACCAGAAGATCCAAAACCTTCCACTCAAAACCAGTATCCCAGCCCAACAACCACGGCCAAATCCCTAAGAGAGCGGGCAATTTCGGGCGCTATATTCGTCGTTTGTTCGCTCCAGCCCAGTACGGTCACCCAGGAAGTAATCGCGCGGAAGTGCAAGCTTTTGCTACACTTGGGTAATTCCGTCGCATTTTTCGTTGACAAGGATTAACGTGTACCGTAGGCTTCTTTTACCGACACTCCGTGTTGACAAGTTTGAGTGCGGTTTTTTTCCTCTCCCCGTGTCAACCTAGTGGTAACTCTCATGACCTCTGCCCAGAAGAACACGTGTGTTTCGGACGCAGCAATTGCTGCTGAAGCGATGCCGCCAACCGGTCGAACCGACGCAGATGTCCCGACCCCTGAGAACCTGCTGCAGGAATACAAAGAGTTGCACGAACGACATCAACGCACCGCCAATGCTCTTGCGTCAGCAGCGCATGATCTCAAGACGCCTTTGTCTATCCTGAACGGTTATGTCGAACTCCTGCACAGCGAGAAGCTCGGCCCTCTCAGTGATCGACAACGCGAAGTCCTGCAGGATATGCGCGACAGCGGCAAGCGCCTGCAGCAATTTATTCAGGATTTCCTGACTTACAGCGCACTCGAAACTGGCGGCTTGCGCATGCAGTTTGACATGGGCAACATCAACGACTGCCTGTCGGGAGTCTGCCGCCTCTGGTCGAACCGGTTTCAGCAAAAAGGAATCGCGCTCTACTTCCTCGCCAACGATAAAGTGCCGCACTTTCCTTTCGACGCTCCCAAGCTGGAGCGCATCATATCGAACCTGCTTGAGAATTCTTTCAAGTTCACGTCGCAAGCAGGAACGGTATGGCTGCACGCCGAGCCTTATATGTGGGAACGCCGCGCGGCATCGGTGCCGTCGGCCTCGGAGCGGCGCCGTCAGAATGTCAGCCATCCGAACTCGGTCAAAGTGAGCGTGTCCGATACAGGACCTGGCATTCCGGCAGAGTTTCACCTGGAAGTTTTCGACGACTTTTTTCGCCTTCCCGGCAACGAAAACCAGGAAGGCATGGGATTAGGCCTGGCGATCGCCCGCCGACTGGTGCAAGGTATGGGCGGTAAAATATGGGTCGAGAGCGATCCCGGAGCTGGTTGCAAGTTTTCGTTTCTGATTCCGTATAAACCGGCTGCGGCCGCCGCCAGCAAAGGAAAACATCGATGAAGCACACCGCCAAGATCTTGCTGGTGGACGACGAACCCGGCATGCTGCGGTACATCAAAACGCTGCTGGAAGTCGACAACTACAAAGTCGAAACCGCGACCACCGGCGAAGAGGCTCTGCAGAAAATCGAGAAGGGACTCGAGCCCGATCTCGTGTTGCTCGATGTCCTCATGCCCGGCATCGACGGCTTGCAGACTCTTGAGCAACTCCGGCAGAAAAAGCCGGCTACCAAGGTTGTCATGCTGTCTTGCGTGAACGATACGCGCAAGGTCGTGCAGGCAATGAAACTCGGCGCACAGGATTACCTCACCAAGCCATTTCAGAAAGCAGAGTTGGATGCCGTCATCGATCTTAGCCTCGGACAAGGCAAGCAGTCTTTCGGCGGCGAAGTCGAGGAACTTGCGGATGACGTATTCTTCATCGCCGCTAGCCCCGCGATGCGTAAGATTCGATCGCAGGCAGCGCTGGTGGCCAATGTTGACATCCCGGTACTATTGCTTGGCGAAAGCGGGACCGGCAAAGAAGTTCTCGCGCGCCTGATTCACAAGCTCTCGCCCCGCGCGCATCGCACATTCCTGAAAGTAAATTGCGCCGCTGTTCCGGCTGACCTGCTGGAAAGTGAATTATTCGGATACGAACCCGGCGCTTTCACCGGAGCCACGCACGCCAAGCCCGGCAAGTTCGAACTCTGCAACAAGGGGACGATCCTGCTCGACGAAATCGGCGAGATGCCGCCGCTGCTGCAGGCCAAGTTGCTCCACGTTCTGCAGGACCAGCAGTTCTCGCGGCTTGGCAGCCGCTCCGTCATAAAAGTCGACGTGCGCATTCTGGCGGCGACAAACATCAATATCCCAGAAGCGCTCGCTACCAAGCGGCTGCGCGAAGATCTCTACTATCGGCTGAACGCATTTACTCTTAGCCTGCCGCCATTGCGCGATCGCCGGGAAGAAATTCCGATCCTTCTCAAACACTCGATGACTCGCATGGCTGAGCGCTACGCTCGGCCTCCATTACCGCTTTCACCGAATTTGCTGCAGGCCTGCCATAATCATTCCTGGCCGGGCAACTTGCGTGAACTGAACAATTTCCTGAAGCGCTACCTGATCTTGGGAGATGAAAACCTCGCCGTCTCCGAGCTTCTGCCGCGTAACGATGGCACCGGAGGAACCCCCGGCGAATCTTCCCGGACGAATGATTCCGGAGGGTTGAAGTCGCTTGCCCGCTCGGCGAAGGATGAGGCGGAAGCCCTCGCCATCACTCGCGCCCTGGAACAAACCAATTGGAATCGCAAGCAGGCAGCCGCCATTCTGCAGATCAGCTACAAAGCCCTGCTCTACAAGATCCGCCAATATGGCATCGCCGAGGCCCGGGGGCACCACAAGCTCTCAGCTGGAGCCTAGCTTCTGCTGCCCTTTCGCATAAAAGCCCACGCACCGAGCCTGGGCTTTTTCATTCGTCACTGATTCGCAGTTTACGATTCGCAGTTTACGGGACAGTCAGCCCGATCGTCTGCGTCTTGGAATCAGTTCCCCCCGCAGCCGTCACCGTGATCGTGTAATTGCCAGCCGGAGTACCGCTCACCGGGGTCTGCGTCTTGCTGCTGCTGCACGCGGGGACGAGCAACAGCAGGGCAAACAAAGTGCACAGCATCAGGATCCCAAAGATCCTCCTCCGCTGACGATTACCGCCTGCACCCACGAGTGCGATCCCGGGAATGATGAGCCAGATCGCGTAGAAACGTCGCGTGAAGATGCTCGCAGCCGGTGTGGTGGCCGGGCGGGGAGTTGTATGGACGACCAGTGTCACCGAGGCGCCACTCGTGCTCGTCAAACTCACCGGGCTGGTGCTGGGGCTACAGTTTGACGCGGCTGGAAGTCCGGAGCACGAAATCGTAATGCTGGATGTGTAAACCGGTACCGGAGTCAATGCGACAGTGTAATTCGCCGGCGCTCCAGCAACCGCGATGCTCTGATTGGGCGGGCTGACTGTCATTTTGAAGTCTGTCATCTGCGCCGAGACCGATGTCTGCGCCAGCACAATGTTGCCGGGGGCCATGGCCTGGATCGTTCCTCCGTTAAAGAACAGGGATGTCCCACTGCTATTCGCCGTCGGCGTCGCGGTAATGGTCAGCGTCGTAGTCGAGCCAGATTGCAGGGAAATCGGTCCGCAACTGATACTCGGGTTCGTGGAACCGCTCCCGCTACAAGTGCCCGCTCCGCTCAGGCTGCCCGTAACATTCGTGAGTTGCACTCCGGTTGCGGAAAGGCTCATGTCCGCAGTGATCACGATGTTGGTGGCCAGATCGGGCCCATTATTCGTCACCGTATAGGTGAAGGTCGCTGGGGTTCCTGCGCTGATGGATTGCTGGTTTGTCCCCAGGCTGAGCTGTCCCTGAATGGACAGGCTTACTGCCGTTCCGAACTGCGTCACGAAAGAGTCGAATCCGCCGCCGTTGTTCAGTTGCAGAGGTTTGGAAACCTGCAAGTCTGTTGAATTGGTTTCCCCCGCCAGATAGGTATTCTGGTTCACGTCGAGCGCGATGCCCGTCCCCGCGTCAGTGCCGGTGCCGCCGAAATAGCTGGCCCAGGAGGCTGTAGTCGTCTGACCCACGATCGCTCCCGTATTCAACCGGGCAATGAATGCATCTTGGCAGGTCTGGGTTGAGCAATTGGTGCCGGCGAGATTGCTCTGAATCGAGCTCGGAAACGGGAACACCGGGAAATTCCCATCCGTTCCGAGTGGCGCAACGAATGGCGACTGGGTCCATCCCGTGATCATGGCGCCGCTGTTCGTGTCCACGGTGATCGCGAGACCTTGCTCATCGTTCTTGCCGCCTAGGTATGAGAAGTAGGTCAGCGCAACATTAGTCACGCCCGTACTCGGATTGCTCAGGCGCGCCACGAAAGCGTCGGTGGAGCCGGCAGCCGTAGTGCCGCATGACGCCGCCATATTATTCAGACACTTCTGGAACGATGCGAAGCTGATCACGGCGCTGGGATTGATGAAATCGGGAGAGCTTGTTGTCCCAACGAGGTACACGTTCGCCGCACCCGGATCAATGGCAACGCCCGTACCAAAATCGCTCTGGCCCCCACCGACATAGGTCGACCAGATCAACTGCTGTCCCTGAGCAACGTTGGGATTCAGCTTCGCAACGAAAGCATCCGGCTGAGTCTGGTTTGCAGTATTTGCGCAGGATTGAGGAGTGACAATGTTCGCGGCCGGAGGGCTGTCCAGACACGGCTGGTAAGCATTCAGGATCGGGAAGTCAGTCACACTACAACCGGTACATCCCGAGTATATGAATGTCGTCGTACCCGTGAAATAGATGTTGAGGTTGGCATCGACTGCAATTCCGCCACCGGCCGCAGGGACCGCCGTGCCATTGGGCCCGGTGAAGGTTCCGTTGAATATTCCCCCTCCGAAGTAAGTCGAGTACGAGATGCTGCCGAAGCTCGACGCGTTCGTATTCACTTTGGTGACGAAGAACTGTGGCGTTCCCGCCGTCGCTCGCGACGTGGTCTGGAAGGGCAAAGTCTCCGGTAAATTGCTGGCCGGGAATTGTTCGCCGCTTGAAGTCTCGACGGAGGTAGTCGTTCCGGTCACGTACAGATTTCCTGCGGGATCGATCGTCATCCCACTCGCGATGTCAGTCCCATTTCCCGAAAGGTATGAAGAATAATCGAGCGCGGTGAAGTCGTTACTGAGCTTTGTTACGAACACGTGCGTGCCCGCGCTGGCGGGAGAGGCCTGATACGCGGTTGTGGTCGTAGTCGGAAAATTGCCCGACGTGGTTGTACCTGCAACGTAAGGATTTTCCCCGCCATCGACCCCGATTCCCACCGGATAGTCGGTGCCGCTGCCGCCAAGGTAGGTCAAATCCAGGAGTTTCGCGACTTGCGAACCCAACGGCGGCTGAATCTTGGCCACGTAAATGTTCTGTGTACCATGCAAAGTAGTCTGAACTGCACCGGTGGGGACTGGAAGATTCGGAGAAGTGGTGGACCCGGCGAGATAGATATTCAAACTGCCGTCGACAGCCACAGAAGTGTTGTGCTCGTCGCCAGTGCCGCCAAAATACGTCGAGAAGTTCAGGATCGGATCGATGATCAGTTCTCTCGCATGGTCGTAAGCCCCGACTGCGAAACCAACTCGATTGGCAGCCCGCAGTACGAATGCTCCCTCGACCGTTTGTTTACGTCCATCGATCTCCTGATATACGCTCGGCGCATCGAGGCGAACGTTTCCGTCTTTTCCCCGGATCACTAGAGATCCGTCTTTCAATTCGAGGTTCTCCGCTCCGCTGAATTCAAGCTCGGCTCGGGATGGGTCACCACTCGGCGCCACCTGGAAGTCATACTCCAGATGTCCTTGGTTCCCATAAAAGACCAGATTGATGCCGGGATAGACACTCTCGTAACGCACCCGCGCGAACTGTGGAACACAAGTCCGCCACTTCGCAGGGTTGTTTCCGATGAAGTAATTGCTCTTCCCGGGCAGTTGGTCAACGGCAGTGAGGCTCGCATTGGGGTTCGCCCCTGCCAGTTTCATCCGCAGGGTCTGGACCCGGCTTTCCGAATGCGATGAAGATGAGCTTGACCGGGTTTTGGAAACCAAACTGAGGATTGCCCCATCACTACCAAGGACCATGCTGTACCCAGAACCATGGGTTACGAACCTGGCGCGGGGGTCGGCGGGATCCAGATCAGCCTGTCCCAGATTCTGCTCGAAGATAAGTGGCAGCCCTGCCAGGATGGAGTGCGCTTGAGCCTTCATCTGCCCACTGGGCTCTACTCCAAAAACGGAGGCGCCAGCAGTTTTAGCGTGATTGTGAACAGCATTGCCAAAGCGGGTGCCCCACCCGAGAACAGCGCATCCGGTCCCAACCAATACCAACCCGGCCACCAGGATGCGAACCTTTACCACGGATGTGACCCACCAACGGCGATCTACGTTCACGCGTTCCTCCGATGCAATCAGATCAGTTCTTGCGCTCAAGTCGCTTTCGTCCAGATCGTTTTGACAAACCAGTGGTGAGATGAGGGATGCAATATCTATGCAGAGCCTCGCGCCGGCACACATCCCCGAGCGAGCTTCGCCCTTAGCTGCTGGTCACTGGAACTGGCGGAAAAAAGTAAGTAACTACTTAAACATCTGACGGATAGGCAAGTCAAGCCGACTCCCAGGAGCAGCGATTGGACTCCAATCTGCCCATTCCGGAGAAATTCTGGATCGGTTTCCCTGGTTTTCAGTCCCAGACCGGAGTGGACCGCACTTTAGCCTGCTCCTAAGGTTGGTCAGATGCGCTGGCCTCGCGGCGAAGATGCCGCGCGTGCGAGCAAAAAATGATTGGCGAACTACTGAGCAGTCGAAGTCGTTGATGAAGAGTGGCCGGTCATCGCTCCGATGCCCAAGCCGGCAACAGCTCCGGCAAGTATTCCAATGAGAGCTAGCATGATGATATTCTCGAAAATCGAAGTCTTAGATCTCATCCGGACCTCCCGTTCTAGCGATCACGTGGGTGGCTTTGCATTGCCAGACCCCCGAATTGTGGATTGAACACTGCTGTGCTTCGCAAGTTCCGCCCAGTATCAATTAATCCTTTGCGGAGCGTGCCACCCCAAACACAATCGAATTTGCTATCTGCCCCGTAGTTGTAACCTTTCTTTACAAGAACAATGACATCCAGCGCGCATTTTGCTGTTGCAAATGGCTGACAATTCTATAAATTGATGGCTGCAATAATGCTTTCAGGTTTTTCTCGGAAGTTGCTGTCTGCCATGTGCTGCATCACGAACGACTCGCAGTTAGGCGGGCAATGCAAGCAAATTCACAGGAACGGCGGGCCATGCGGCGCTTTGACATGCGCCTGCCGGCGATCGTCCGCGTAGAGGGCACCACTGAGTTTTACACTGAAACCTTGAATGTCAGCGCCCGCGGCGTCTTCTTTTATCTCGACCGCCCGGTAGTCGCTGGAACCAAGGCCGAGGTCACACTTACCTTTCCTCCCCACGTCACCCTGACCGATGCGGTACGCGTACGCTTCTCTGCCCGCGTCATTCGCGTCGAAAGCCCGCTTCCCTCCGCCCGCATCGGCGTCGCTGCCATGATCGAAGACTACGAATTTCTCCGCACCACCGGCAGCACTGATTTCCTCTCAGCCCTGCAGACCGGGATGAAGAGCACGAACTGAGCCGACTCCTGCGTCTGCTGGGTTCGGACCGTCTGTTAGAATCACTACCCATCGCGCGCACACGTAAACCTACGAAGGAACCTTGCCCCAGCGAAATCCTTCGTGTTCCTTCGTGTCCTTTGTGGTTCAAGACTTACACTGGCTTCTCGATATGAAGCTCTCGGTCGTGATGCCCGTTTTTAACGAACAGGCCACCCTGCGCCGCGTGGTCGAGCGCGTCATGGAGGTCGGCCTCGAACTCGAATTACTCTGCGTCGACGACGGTTCGAGCGATGGCTCACGCGAAATCCTCGCCGAACTCGAGAAGCAATGGCCCCAGATGCGAGTCTTTTTGCAGCCCCACAACATGGGAAAAGGAGCGGCCCTGCGCCGTGGCATCCAGGAAGCCACTGGCGATTACGTCATCATTCAAGATGCCGACCTCGAATACGACCCCAGTGACTACCGCCGCCTGCTTGAACCGCTCGAGAGCGGACAGGCCGACGTGGTCTACGGCTCGCGCTTCCTCGGTGCCGGCCCCCATCGCGTCTTGTACTTTTGGCACTCGGTCGGGAACTCATTTCTCACCCTGCTTTCCAACATGATCACCAATCTCAACATGACTGACATGGAAACTTGTTACAAAGTCTTCCGCCGCGAGGTCATTCAGTCGATCCCCATTGAAGAAAACCGTTTCGGATTCGAGCCGGAAGTGACTGTCAAGATTGCGAAGCGCAATCTGCGAGTCTATGAGGTCGGCATCAGCTATTGGGGACGCACCTACGCGGAAGGCAAGAAAATCGGCTGGAAGGATGGAGTGCGCGCGCTCTGGTGCCTGATGAAGTACGCCGTGAAGGAGCCGCAAAAGAAAGCCCTGTCATCCTGAGCCGCGGGTTCTGCGGCGAAGGACCTGCGCATTTTGCTGCCAGATCTATTTCCCTTTGCCCAATTCACGAAGCTGCTGCCGCAGCCGGCTGAATCTTCGTACGAGAGTACCGATATAGAAGAGGTGAATCGCCCAGGTCGCAATATATGCGGCGAACAGAAACTTGACAGCGTTCATCGGGAACTCCTGCTCAACGGAAGGCTTGCCTTCTCCGAATCTTCAGCACCAGCCAGGGACTCCATGGCGTGTGCCTGCTCAACCTCTCGCTTCAACAACTCCAGCCTGAAGCGCGACCAGCACACGAGAAATCCAAACAACAAAAACGCCAGCCAGCTAAACAGAAGCACATGCAGCATTCGGGGATCCATCGACCCACCTCCGCCAATCACTGGCTGCGGGTGCTGCGTCCGGAAGAACCATATCGAGAGGTAAACCAGAGGTACATCCAGCGCACCAAACACAGCTAGCGCCGCCGCCAGCATCTGCGTCTGCGCGCTATTCGAGAATCGCCGCAGCACCAGATAGCTCACATAAATCAGCCACAGCACCAACGTCGAAGTGAGGCGAATGTCTCCCGGCGCCCACCAGATGCCCCACACTGGCCTTGCCCATAGCGGGCCCGTGATCAAAACGATCGTGCAGAAAACTACTCCTACCTCGGCGCTTGTCACCGCCAGCACATCTAGACGGTCCCCGGGAAACAACTTGCCCACCAAAAAATACAATGCCGGAATCAACACAATCGTAGTCGCTACTGCGCTCGGCTCCATCCCCGGCGGAATCAATCGCCGCACCGGAGGAAGAAATGGCGCGATGAGACCGACTACGCCGATTCCAATCGCGACCCACTTCGCCGCCATCTCAGTCGATGCTTTGGACCGCGTGAGATATCGAATCGACGCCACGAAATTGATGAAGAACAGAAGAAATGCGGTCCATGCCGATGGCACGTGATAGTAGATGATGCGGTAGACTTCGCCCTGCAAAGCATCCGTGGGCGCAACGACCAATGCCAGGTAGAGCGCGTAGCCCAGAAGAGCCACCGTCACAATCGAGAGGATTGGGAAGATCTTTTTCATTCTGCGTGCAGGATCGTTCCGAACAAGGCCAGACTAGCCGTAGTAAACACCACATCGTAGGTCAGAAGCAACACGATATAAAAGTGCGCGGAATTCTCCCCGGTAAGAACTGCGGTGGTCCCGGCGACCATGCCCAGGACGGCGGGAATCGAAATAGGAAACAGAAGTAAGGGCAACATGATCTCGCGGTTTCGTGTGCGCAGAGACATGGCCGCGAAGAAAGTCCCATTCACCACCAGCGCCCAGGTTCCCAGCAACGCAATCGGGATGAGTTGCCACGCTGGTCCCAGCACGTGCAGGTTGTAAAACACAATGAACAGCGGCGTCATCAACGTTTCAAGCACGCTAACGAACAGAAAATTTCCAACCGACTTCGCCAGGAACAGCGCATTCGCCGGAGCCGGTGACACTCGGTACGCATCCAGAACCTGATTCCGCAACTCACGCGCCCAGGTCTGATTCAGCGCTACCACCGCCGCGAACAGAAACGCCACCCACACCAAACCGCCGACGATATGCCGCGACTCCTCGGCCAGCGGATCGAATGAGAACACAAAGATCACCACCACCAGCAGTGAAAAGAACAGCATCGAGTTCAACGCGTCTTTCGAGCGCCATTCCAGCCGAATGTCCTTCACCAGTGTCGCCGACAGCACCGCCCAGAACGAAGTCATTGCGCCCGTCCGCGCTCGGCCGTTGCCGTCCGATCGACAATCTGCCCCGCCTGCATCCACACGAACTCATCGGCAGCGCCCTCCAGCAACAGTGCCTGGTGAGTCACCACAAAAATCGTCTTGCCCGCATCACGCATGCCCCTCAACAGCCCAACCATCTCGCGTGCGGAATGTAGATCCACGTTGGAAAATGGTTCGTCGAGCAGCAGCAACTTCGGATCGTGCAAGATCGCCCGCGCCAGCGACATCCGCTGCCGCATCCCTTGCGAGTACTGGCCCACTCCACGACTAAGTTCGGGATCGAGACCCACGGAACGGATTACTTCTTCGCACCGGGCATCACTGACCACGCCATACAGCCCCGCGAAGTAGCGCAGATTTTCCATCCCGCTCATCTCGTCGTACAGCAGCGACGGATGCGCCATGTACCCAATCTCGCGGCAGGCATCGCGCGGGCTCTTCCCGAAAATCGAAATCGTTCCCTGCGTCGGCTGGGCAAGCCCGGCAAGGCCCCGCAGCAGAGTGGTTTTCCCTGCCCCGTTGTCGCCGAGGATGGCGTGAAAACGTCCCGGATCAAATTCGGCCGAGACGCCGCGCAAGGCGGCAAATCGCCCGAACTGCTTGATCACATTCCTGACGGTGATGATCGATGCGTCTGCTGAGACGCTCGCCGAAGCACTCACAGCCACGAATCTATGGATTTCATGGAATTTTTGCAAAGGAGAGAATCGTCAGAGATAACACGATCCCGCGCTAAAAAGTCTTGCAGGCTGCGGAAAAAAACGATTCCGGCTATCGATTTTGGCTGGCAATTTCGGGGTGGCCATTTTGGGTGGCGCAGCGCTTCAGCGCTGCGATAACCGACCTTGTTTTGAATGGCAGCTTTAGCCGCTGAGGTCGAGGTGTATGTCGCAGAGATTTCTTCCGCAGCCCGTTATGAGTCTTTTGGCCTCAATTCGCTTGCACCGGCGAACTGGTCTGAACCTCAGTCATATTCTTGGCCGGCGCCGACGCCGGAGTTGCCCCCGGCTGTTGCGGAGCATACTTCGATGCGCACTTGGCCTGCAGTTGCTTGGCATGGAACACGCCGTCACGGCCGAAGCTGCCATCCGCCAGCGCCTGCGACTCGTCCTTAAAAGTATCGGGCGGCGCCTCGGTTCCGGTGTAATCGACCGCGATTTTCTGATCTTCCTCCACCAGTACAAATTGCACGTGCGTTCCCGTGCGCTTGATCGATCCCGTCTGCACATTGCCCGCGACTCGCAAACGTTTCGTATAAGCGCTATCGCCCATCTTGTGCAATTCCTTGATGGTCACGTAATAGCTCTTGCTGTCCTGTACTCCCGTGTAAGCCAGATACGCCAGCAAAAAGAGAATTGCGACAGTTGCGCCACCGAACTTCAGGTAGGTTTTCAGTTGACTGGACATAGCTCACCCCACAGGAATCTCTACTGTTTAACTGTACCCGTCTTCTAGCTTCCAGATCAAGATTCTGAAGGGCCCCCCGCCGGCCCTGACCTTTTGCCTGCAAAGGTTTACACTCTTTTCGCCCTCAATCAGCCAGGTTACGGAAGGGTTACCAAGGCGCCGAGTCGCTCCGGCAGGAGAGAGAATTCAATGTCTGATTCGCTGCGGAAATACCGGTTGTCACTCATTTCATCACTGATAGCTTTCCTGGTGTTCCAGCTTTCGAGCCCCAACCTCGCGGCGCAAGCTCGCCCTGACGCCAAGAATCTGCTGAAGCAGATGACGATCGAAGAGAAAGTCGCCCAACTCTCGCAACTCCCGGGCTTTCCGATTCCCGAATTCATTCAGCAGGTCGGAAATCCCGAAGCAGTCATCCGCAAGTACGGCGCCGGCTCGGTGTTGTGGGTTTCCGACCCGAAGCAGATCAACCGCATACAGCACATCGCCGTGGATGAATCCCGCCTGCACATTCCCATCCTATTCGGACTCGACGTTATTCACGGCTACCACACAATCTTCCCGGCGCCGATCGCCATGGCATCCTCCTGGGATCCCAAGTTAGTCGAGTCCGCGCAAACCGTGGCTGCCCGTGAGGCACGCGCCGCCGGAATCGCCTGGACCTTCGCCCCCATGCTCGACATCGCCCGCGACGCTCGCTGGGGACGCATGGTCGAAGGCGCGGGAGAAGATCCCTATCTAAGCGCAGCCATTGCCCGCGCGCAAGTGCTGGGCTTCCAGGGTACGCAGCCCGGCGCTCTCGACCGCGTTTTAGCCTGCGCGAAACATTTCGCCGGATATGGCGCTGCCGACGGAGGACGTGACTACGACTCTTCCTACATTCCCGAAGAGCAGATGTGGAACACCTATCTCGTCCCCTTTAAAGCGGCCGCCGATGCCGGTGTTGGCAGTTTCATGAGCGCCTACATGGACCTCAATGACGTCCCCGCCAGCGGCAACCGCTGGCTGCTGCACGACGTCCTGCGAGACACCTGGAAATACAACGGCTTCGTAGTAAGCGACGCCAACGCCGTCCACAGCCTGATCACCCATGGCTATGCTCGCGACGGGCAGGACGCGGCGATGAAAGCCTTCACCGCCGGACTGAATATGGACATGGCCAGCGGCACCTATCTGAAATACCTCATCGCAGAAGCGAAACAGGGGCACATCGCGATGAAGCAAATCGATGACATGGTTCTCCCCATCCTTGAAACCAAGATCAAACTGGGCCTGTTCGAGCATCCGTACATCGATGAAGCTCGCATCCCTCAAGTTCTCAATGCCCCCGAGCATCAGGAACTGGCCCGCACGGCCGTTCAGCGCTCGGTCGTGTTGCTCCGCAACGAGCAGAACACCCTGCCACTCAGCAAACCTCAAGTCAAATCCATCGCTGTAATCGGCCCGTTAGCCGACGCCGAAGCGGACGTCCTCGATATGTGGGGGGCGATGACAAAGCCCGGGCCCACCGTCAGCATCCTGCAGGGCATCAAGAACAAAGTCGGCGATTCCGTGCAAGTGGAATTCGCGCACGGCCCCAACATCCGGCGCGACATTCCTTCATTCTTTGAAAATGTTCCGATCATTACGGTTCACGAGCAGCCGAAGCAGACTCCAGATGAAGCTCGCAAAGCAATGGACGACGCGGTCGATTTGGCGAAGCGAAGTGATGTCGCCATCGTTGTGCTTGGCGAGATCGCGCTCATGAGCGGAGAAGCCGCTTCGCGATCTTCTCTCAAACTCTCCGGTGGGCAGGAAGAACTGCTCGAAGCAGTCTCAGCCACAGGCAAGCCTGTCGTACTCGTGCTGGTCAATGGACGCCCACTCGACATTTCCTGGGCGGCCGAGCACATTCCCGCGATTCTGGAAACCTGGTATTCCGGAAGCCAGGCCGGCAATGGAATCGCCGACATCCTCTTCGGCGACGCCAACCCTGCCGGACATCTCCCCGTCAGCTGGCCCCATAACTCCGCCGAACTCCCGCTTTATTACAACCACACTCTCACCCAGGCTCCTGAAGATGCGCCGGGATTCACTTCGCGCTACTGGGACGCGCTGAGCACACCGCTTTATCCGTTTGGTTATGGACTCAGCTATACGACCTTCTCCTACGAAAACCTGAAGGTCAGCCAGTCAGAAGCCAAAGTAGGCTCTACCCTCGACGTCTCTGTAGATGTAGCGAACTCTGGCAATCGCGCCGGAGATGCGGTCGTTCAGCTCTACATCCATCAGAGAGCCGGAAGCGCCTCCCGCCCCGTAAGACAGCTGAAAGGATTTCAACGGATAACGCTTCAGCCCGGCTCGAAACAGACTATCCACTTCAAACTCGGCCCCGACGAACTCCAGTTTTGGAGCCCAGCCCTGAGAAAGTGGGTCGTAGAGCCGGAAGCCTTCGACATCTGGGCCGGCGACAACTCCCAAGCCAAGCTCCACACCGAATTCCACCTGACCCAGTAACTCGAGGGTGCCCTACCCTTCTTTCGCGCTCTTTTGCGGAAGAGGGTGAGGATTTTGACGTCCTCTGTCTTCCTCCGTCCCCTCTGTGGTGAAAGGTCTTCGTTTCTGCGCTCACCACAGAGGGCACTGAGGCGCACAGAGGACTGCGGCCCGAAACTTCACTCCGCTACAATGAACCTTCTCGGAACAGACTAGTTCCCCTATGATCCATCCCTGGCACGACGTAACTCCCGGCGACAAACTCCCACAGGAATTCGACTCGGTAATCGAGATCCCCTACGGCGCAAGCGTGAAGTATGAGCTCGACAAAACCAGCGGCCTGATCCGCCTCGATCGCGTTCTCTACTCCGCGGTCTACTATCCCGCGAACTACGGATTCATCCCGCAGACGCTCGCCGAGGATGACGATCCGCTCGACGTGCTCGTCCTTTGCCAGGAAACAGTCGTCCCGCTCACGATCATTCACGCCCGCACGATCGGCCTGATGACCATGGTCGACGCCGGCAAGCAGGACCACAAGATCATCGCCGTCGCGACCGAGGATCCCGAGTTCAACTCGTACCAAAGCGCGTCAGAGATGCCCCCGCATCGCCTCGTTATGCTTCGCAGATTTTTTCAGGATTACAAACAACTGGAGGGCAAGGCAGTCGAGGTTGACGAGATCCGCCCCCCTGCAGAAGCGTACCCCATCATCCTCGACGCCTTACATCGTTACAGCGAACAGCGCCGTAAAGGCTTCAAACCGAAATCGTAGCGCCGGCACGTATCCTAAGCGGAGTCGAAGGATCCTGCCGGCTGTGGCGGGGGCATCTCGCCCCCGCAACTGTTCACCCTCCGATCAGCTAGACGCCGTGTCTACATCCCCTTGAACACGAAGCTGATTTCCTTCGTCTCGTTCGCCCCAATCGTCACCGTCTGCGTCGAGGTCCCTAGCTTCTCGTGCCACGCCTTGATCGTGTATGTTCCCGGCGGCAGATTGCTCAGATCGAAGCTGCCATCCTTCCCCGTCACCGCGAAGAATGGATGCTTGAACACAGCGATGTATCCGCGCATCCACGGATGCACATTGCACTTCACCGGAATTGCAATTTCCTCGCGCGCAAACGAATCTTCCATCTTCGTCCCGGGCGGCTCCGCCTTGTTCCACTCGCGATTGTTGGTCGGCACCGGATGAATGTTGTGCGAAGTTGGGTCGTCGTTCACCAATTCCAGTTTTTGATTCGCCCGCACTGCCATCACATGCGGCTGGTACATGCAGCCCTTCTGCTCCACCACTACCGGTTCGCTTGGCGGATCGAACTTCTGATCTCCCAGCCCCTCCGACACGAAGACAACCACGTTCTGCAGATTGCCTTTGGAGTCAGCCAGGATGTCCTGCGCCATCAACGGGGCGGAATGCTGCTTGGCGCACACTGGATCGGCGGCCATGCTGATCGGCTTCCCCGCGGGAACCTTTCCTTCAAAATGGACGATGCCCCGGACGCTCGATGTGGTCGTCGGTGCAGCGCCACCCGCTTTGACTCGATGTGGAACGGAGATACAAATCGCCACTGCAATCGCGGCGAACGACAAGACCTTCTTAACTCTCATTGAACTTCACCTCAAATTGGAGAATCTGCCGCAGGGGGGAACTAGACTTGAGAACGTTGACTTTGCTTGCGTCCGGATTCACCTGGGTTCCGGAACTGTTTTCGTTGCATTACCGCCGTGAGAGCTCCTCGCCGAATCCCTCTCGGTAGCCGGCCGTGAATGAAGCTCGGTCTTTTTCCGTGGACCACCTTCCAATCGGCGGATGCACCTGCCGCTTTGCCTCATGCGCCAGTTTGCCCAGATACAGTCCATCTCGATAGGCGGCATCGTTGGTAAGCCGCACATCCGTGTTCTGTTTCTGCCGTACCATCACATCTCGCTGCACCAGCATCGCGCTAGTTCCAACGCACCCCATCGCCAGCACGTATGTCAGAAGTCTTTGCATTGTGTTCCTCCTGCGACGCGAATCCTGCAGACGGATTTCTGTTCGGCCCCAAGCGGACCAATCCCGCAGCGTACGCACGCGTGATTTTGTGCGTACACCTTTCCCCTTGGCCCGGAAACGTATACTGATCCGGACGCCTCAAATTTTTCTGTCTGTACCTGGGTCCCTGGATGCCGTTGCGGGCATCCCGTTCATCGCGTGGGGGTACTGCACAAATTCGCGATCGTCGGGTCACAACTTAGCACTCACTGAGATTCAGACCTTGTCCTGCGACAAAAAAGTCGGACCGAGTCGAATCTTTTTACATTCTCTTTACAGGTCCCTTGCTACGTCGGGTCGATTCTGGGAATTCACTACTTACCCGCTTCGCATCCGGCGATTGCAATGGTCCGAGAGTACTCGATCTCGCCACTGACATCGTCACCACCGGGTCAAATCAAAGTCATTTCGCCGCTAACACCGTCATGAGTTCAACGCGGCCCAGTCGAAAGAGAGCAGAACTTACGCGTCCCAATCCTTTGATTTGGCTGCGAAAAAAGAACTTGACATATTGTACTAGTTCTATAGTACATTAGTGCGCGTGGGAAGAAATCTTCAAAACGGCCGCTTCGCCTTCGCTCTTGATCTTCATACCGGCGTCCCGGTGTACCGCCAGCTGATCGACCAGGTGCGTACGGGTATCGCCTCTGGCTCCCTGACCGCGGGCGACCAGCTTCCGACAGTCCGTCAACTTGCCGTCGATCTCGCCATCAATCCCAACACAGTAATGCGCGCCTACCGAGAGTTAGAACTCGGAGGTCTGCTTGAAACCCAACAGGGCACGGGAACATTCATCAGCAACAAGAAACCGGAGAAGAAAACCGTCGAGCGCGAACGTCAGCTCGGCCAAATGGCAGGAGAATTCGCGGCCCGAGCGGGAGCCGCCGGATTCACCCTGGAAGAATTAATCGATCGTTTGCGCGAGCTTTTGCCGCGTCCCGCACAAAGGAGATAGTCATGCCGAAAATCAGAATTCACGAGCTCAACGGAGTCGCGCTCTTGCTGTTCACCGTTTGCGTCCTGTCCGGAGTCGCCATTACGCAGGCCACGAAGCAGGACGCCTACGCCATCGCAGGAATCCTGGCCGGACTCTATTTCCTGTTCGCGATCAAAATTGTGCGGCAGTGGGAGAAAGTCGCCGTGTTGCGTCTCGGCCGCTACGTCGGCCTCCGCGGCCCCGGCTTTTGCCACATCGTCCCAATCGTGGAAACGCTCAGCCCCTACGTCGATCAGCGCGTCCGCGTCGCGAGCGTATCTGCCGAATCCGCGCTCACCCGCGACACGGTTCCCGTAAACGTGGACGCCATCGTCTTTTGGATGGTTTGGAACGCGGAAAAATCCATCCTCGAAGTTGAGGATTTCGTCCAAGCCATCACCCTCAGCGCGCAAACCGCGCTGCGGGAGTCGATCGGCCGCCACGAACTCGCGCAAATGATCACCGAACGCGAAATCCTCGGCCGCGAACTACAGCGCATCCTCGACGAAAAGACCAATCCCTGGGGCATCACCGTGCAATCGGTCGAAATCCGCGACGTAAAGATTCCGCAGGCGCTCGAAGATGCCATGTCGCGCCAGGCGCAGGCCGAACGTGAACGCCAGGCTCGCAACATCCTCGGCCAAGCCGAAACCGAAATTGCCGACAAGTTCGCCCAGGCCGCTGCAATCTACCGGAACGATCCGACGGCCCTGCACCTCCGCGCCATGAACATGCTGTACGAAGCCATCAAAGAACGCGGCTCGATGGTCATCGTCCCGTCCTCAGTAGTAGAAACCATGGGCCTGGGCGGCATGCTAGGCACTGCTTCCCTAGGTGGCGCTAAACCGTAGCACACGAAGAGTAGCGCGGCATCCTGCCGGCAGTGGCGGGGGCGTCTCGCCCCCGCAGGCCGCCGACACCACTCAAGGACAGCGAAAGGCCCGGGCTTTAGCCAGGCCAATCACAACACACGAACACGCGGCATCAGCCGCTGAGGGTCCATGCCCTCGAAGGAGATCCTATGTCTTTAATCACAACGAATACGCCCAACTCCGCGAGATACCTGAGCTTTGCTTTAGCCCTCATGACTCTCTTGTCTCCAGGCTTCAGCCACGCCCAGCAGCTCCGCCAAGGAGTAACCGTGCAGATGGCGCACACGGCGAGTGCGGTCGCTTATCCCGCCGCCGACGACAATGACGCTTGGATTGTAGTGGTCACCGCAGATGGCGACCTCTATTTCGGAGTGAAGCCCGTCACGCCAGACCAGTTATTGGAAGAAATGAAGGCCACTCCCCGCCAACGCGACGCCAAACTCTACATCAAAGCCGACGCCCGCGCGCCCTTTGCCAATGTGGCGAGAGTGCTCCAAGCAGGACGCGATGTCGCATTCGAAGCGCCAGTACTGCTCACGGCGCAATCGCTTTCTCCCGCACCTGGAACCGTGGTGCCTCCGAATGGACTGGAAGTGCTAACCGGTCCAGCGTTGCCCGCTGGTGGGGTCGCAACCCTTGTGCAGTTGCTCAACTCGGGACAGCAGAAACCGTTGCTGCGGGTCAACGGCGATGAGATCTCGTGGTCTGCTCTGGAAGGTACCCTGAGGCAGCATTTCCAGAAAGGTGATGAAAAAGTGATTCTGCTGAAAGCCGACCAGCAACTGCCATTTGGGCAGGTCGTGCAGGTGATCGATATGTGCCGGGCGACGAAAGCCAAAGTCGTTCTAGACACCCCTCTACTCTAGAATCGGACGCCCAAGAGCTGGTGCAAAGTTACCCTTTGCACCAGCGCACGATTTTGAAGGCCTAAGCTTCACCACACGTGGCACGCGTTCTCCGCCACCATCGGCTGCCCCGATTTGCATCCCCATGCCTTCTGGAACTCCGGCATGTTCTGCACCACACCGTTCACGCGATATTTCCCTGGCGAGTGCGGATTGGTCGTGACCTGAAGGCGCAGGTTTTCCGGACGCTGCTTCTCACACCAAACGCGCCCGAATCCCAGGAAAAACCTTTGCTGCGGCGTGTAGCCATCGATGCTCTGACCTTCCTTGCCAGTTTTATCGTCGGCAATCATGTGCTCAAGCGCCGCCAGTGCAATGCGCGCTCCACCATTGTCCGCCGTATTCTCGCCCAGCGTCAGCCGCCCGTTCAGCTTCATATTGTCCACGGCGACAAAGTTCGAATACTCGTCGGCTACGCAACTCACACGCTTCTCAAATTCTTTCCCATCCGTCTCCGTCCACCAGTCGCGCAGATTCCCTTGCGGATCGAATTTGCGTCCCTGGTCATCGAAGCCGTGGGTCAATTCATGCCCAATCACCAGCCCGATGCCTCCGAAGTTCACCGCGTCATCCATGCTCTTGTCAAAGAACGGAGGCTGCAAGATTCCGGCGGGAAAGACGATCTCGTTGTACGCCGGATTGTAGTACGCATTCACAGTCGGAGGAGTCATGCCCCATTCTTTCCGATCCAGCGGTTTGTCGATCTTCGCGATCTGCCGCTTGGACTCGAATTCGGTGGTCCGCTCCACGTTGCCCAGCAGGTCATCGGACTTGATCACCACCGAACTATAATCGCGCCACGCGTCCGGATATCCGATCTTGTTGCGAATCGCCTGCAGTTTCCCTTTCGCCTGCTTCTTGGTGTCGTCGCTCATCCACGACAGTCCATGGATGTCGTCATCAAGCGATTTCTCCAGCGCATCGACCATCTTCAGCATGCGCTGCTTACCCTCTACGCCAAACGTCAGGTCGACATAGCGCTGGCCCAATGCTTCGCCGAGCGAGCCATCAACAAGATTCACGCAACGTTTCCACCGATCCTGTATCTGTTTCTGCCCGGTCAACGCCTGCCGCATCTTGAAGTTTGCCTGCACGAAAGGTTCCGACAGCCACGGCGCAGCCCCGCGCAGCGCGTGCCAGGTGACATAGGTCTTGAGCGCATCCAGTGGCATCGCTGCCATGACCCCATTCACCTGCCGGAAGAAATCCGGTGTGCTCACATTCACTGAAGTGAAATTCGGTGCAGCCACAGCCGCGAAGTAGCGATTCAGGTTGAAATCCGGTGCCAGGGCAACCACTTCCTCCCGGGTCATCTTGTGATCGCGATTCTTCGGATCGCGCAACTTGGTGCGCTCCATCGAGTCAGCCGCCAGCAAAGTCTCGATCATCAGCACTGTCTGCGCCGATTTAGCAGCCTCCTGCGAACTCTGGCCTGCCAGCGTGAAAACCTCAGTCGCGTACTCGACCAGATGCTTCCGCATCTCCACCTTGTCCGAATCATCTTTCACGTAGTAATCGCGGTCTGGAAGCGACAGTCCTCCCTGGCTCAGATACGCGATCACCTGATCGGCGTTGTGCAGATCGGAATTCGAAAAGAAATTGAAAAGCGCATTCGGCCCGACCAGATGCAGGTGTGCAATCTCCTCCATGAGCGCGCCCTTGTCCTTCACTGCTGCAATGCGGTCAAGCTCCGGCTTCAGCGGCGCCAAGCCCTTCGCATTGACTGCCTTCTCATCCATGCACGAGCCGTACATATCGCCGATTTTTTGGTCGATGGCGTCCCGTTTCGCGCCACCCGTCGCAGCCTTCTCCAGGATTCCCTTCTCGATCTGCAGATTGCTCTCGTCCAGTTGCGAGAAACTTTGCCACGAAGATCGGTCTGCTGGAATCTCGGAATTCTTGATCCAATTGCCGCAAGCGTATTGAAAGAAATCAACGCAAGGATCGACGCTCTTATCGATGTTCGCGATGTTAAATCCAAGACCTGCCGAACTCCCAGAAGAACCAGACTGGCAAATCGCCAGGGAACTCAGAACCAAAAAGAATATGAGCAGCAGACGGCACGCACGCATGAGGAAGCTCTCCTTGTGAAATACCGCGAACGATTCTAAGCCCGGACCCCGGTATCAGCAACCAGCGAGACAGCCACGCCCCTATGAACCTCTGTGCCCTCTGTGGTGAAGCCTTTCAGCATGGGGCCCTGCGCCGGCATCCCAACGCGTTTATAATCGGAATTCAGAGAATCCGGAAAAAAGGTTGGCTTAGTCATGACTTCCAGCAATGGTTCCAACGGCGGAGGATACTCCGTCCCCAAGCCCCGCGCAGAATGGATCTCCAGCCGTAAGAGCGAGAACACCGACGGCAACTTCTCCCAGATGCACTACGCGCGCCGGGGCGCAATCACTGAAGAGATGTCCTTCATCGCGCACAAAGAGAAGCTGACGCCTGAGTTGGTCCGCGACGAAGTAGCTCGCGGACGCATGATCATCCCCGCCAACATCAACCACCCCGAACTGGAACCGATGGCGATTGGTGTGGCCAGTCTATGCAAGATCAACGCCAACATCGGCAACTCCGCTGTCACTTCCGAGATCAATGAAGAATTAAAGAAACTCCACACCGCCGTTCACTATGGCGCCGACACGGTGATGGATCTCTCCACTGGCGGCAACATCCACGAGATCCGCGAAGCCATCCTCCGGCACTCTCCGGTCCCGATCGGAACTGTGCCGATCTACGAAGCGATTGCACGTGTGAAACGTGTCGAAGATCTAAACGCTGAAGTCATGTTGGAAGTGATCGAAGAGCAAGCGGCCCAAGGCGTCGACTATATGACCATCCACGCCGGCGTGCTCATCCAGTATCTTCCTCTGATTTCCAAGCGCATCACCGGCATCGTGAGCCGAGGCGGTGCCATCCTCGCCCAATGGATGGCCTACAACCACAAGCAGAATTTCCTCTACGAGCGCTTCGACGACATCGTCAAGATCTTCAAGAAGTACGACGTCAGCTTCTCGCTAGGTGACGGACTCCGCCCCGGTTGTGTCGCCGACGCCAGCGACGAAGCCCAGTTCGCCGAACTCAAGACTTTAGGCGAACTCACGCAGAAAGCCTGGCAGGAAGACGTGCAGGTCATGATCGAAGGCCCCGGCCACGTCTCCATGGACAAGATCAAGGAGCAGGTCGACAAGGAAATCGAGCTCTGCTCCGAAGCCCCGTTCTATACGCTCGGGCCTCTGGTCACCGATATCGCTCCCGGCTACGACCACATCACCAGCGCCATCGGCGCAGCCATGATCGGATGGTACGGCGCCGCCATGCTCTGCTACGTCACGCCCAAAGAGCACCTCGGCCTGCCGAACGAGAAAGACGTAAAGGACGGAATTATTGCGTACAAGATTTCCGCTCACGCCGCCGACATCGCCCGCCAGCGCCCCGGTGCCCGCGACCGCGACGACGCCCTAAGCTATGCGCGATACAAATTCGACTGGGAAAAGCAGTTCGCCCTCTCCCTCGATCCCGAAACCGCCCGCGCTATGCACGACGAAACCCTGCCCGACGACTACTACAAGGAAGCTGCCTTCTGCTCGATGTGCGGCCCCAAGTTCTGCTCGATGAACTATTCCTCCAAGGTGGACGAATACAACAAACAAGTGCATGGCATCGAAAAGAAGGATTACTCAGACCTGGTCGAGAAGTTGGTTACGCTGAAATAGCAATGATCAATGTGGGGACAGCCGCCATCGCCTGTCTGGTTTTCCTGCATGCTGGTTTTCCTGCATGCTTGACACCCGGGCTCCAGGCGGCCATACTTTCTCGGCTTAGTCCGCGACATCCGGTTCGGCATCGCTAGTCGTACTTCCCCCAAAGCCCGTTCTCAGTGGATCCGCGGCCCCATGATTTGAACCCATCAGTGGACGTCCAAACGAACCACGAGGAGCGAATACCATGGTAGATGAACGCGACGACCGCAAAACGCAAGCCTACATCGACGACGCTTTAGGACGCTTCCTGCGTATTCAAGACAAGGTCGAGCGCAGCCAGTATGCCTGGGCCTATCTCCGCGGAATGCGCCGCATGGGAGACGACGACTTATGCCGACAACTCAAGATCCATGTACAACCGGTTGCTACCGCTCCCACCGATCTCAATCTGGCTGACGCCGAACACTACATGTACGCCCGCTTTCTCGCCGGTTCCACGGGCGATCCTGCCACCAAGTCCCTTGTCTATGGCTACGAACTGGTAAAGGTGGTCCGGTATGTGAGTGGACGCGAGAAAGATCTTCGCACTGATCCCCGCTTTCCTGTGCTTCCTCCGTCGGCCGATGCGGTCGCCTGGGGCGCATCGGGAGCAGATGACGGTCTCCAGGACTACCGCGCCACGCACGGCGGCAAAACGGGCAAAGTAGGCAGCGCTCTTGAGTCCAACCGGAGCTTCGCCAACGGCCAATACAAGAATTCCTACTTGCCGTACTGATGATCGGAAGGGCACCATCTATTACTAGCCGCTCCCGCCTCCTCAGGCCTCTACCCGCTCTTCGTGACCCCCATCACGCCCTCCTGTGATTCTGCTCATCGTTCCCTAGACAGATACACGGTATCCAAGATCACTGCGCCTTCTAGCGCCTCGGAGCGCCCGGCGCAGGGAAAGCAACCGTGTTCAAGGACATCGAACATCTCGTCCGGCTGGCTGTCGTCATCGCAATTCTCCTGGCAGTCTTCGTCTTGCTGCGCGCTGCCGTCGTTCCCAAGAGCTTTGGCGAGTATGGCCACTACCGTGGCGCCGCCATCGCCGAGATCGCCGCGCGCTCGCCGGCTTTTGCCGGGCATGACGTCTGTGAAAGCTGCCACACCGACGTCGTAGACCAGAAGAAACTTGGCCGTCACGCCAACGTTCCCTGTGAGGCCTGCCATGAAGCGCAAGGCAAGCACGCTGACGATCCGTCCTCGGTAAAGCCACCATTGCCCGACACCGCCATCATTTGTGCCCGCTGTCACGAGGCCAACAGCGCCAAGCCCAAGGGATTTCCCCAAGTCATCTCTGCCGATCACTCCGGAGGTCTCGCCTGCAACACCTGTCACAAGCCGCACCGGCCCAAGATCGAAGATGAGAAAGAAACCAAAGCCGCGAGCACCAAGCCCGCAGGAGGCAAGAAGTAATGGACATCACTCGCCGCCGCCTCCTCATCTTGCTGCCTGCAGCTGCCGTCGCCTGGAAGTACGTTCAGGCCGGAACGCCTGAGGCTTCCCCGAATTACAAAATGACCGAGCACTGGTGGGGCATGCTGATCGACATTCCCAAGTGCATCGGCTGCGGCAGTTGTGTGCGGGCGTGCTCGGAAGAGAACGACGTTCCCGACGGCTACTTCCGCACTTGGATCGAGCGTTACCACGTCTCCGACTGGAAGATCGAGCGGCCCGAAGTCGAATCGCCTGATGGCGGCAAGCAGGGATTCCCGCCGAATGAGATCAGTGACGGCAAGAACTTCTTCGTACCCAAACTGTGCAACCACTGCGCGGACTCGCCCTGCACACAAGTTTGCCCCGTTGGCGCAACTTTTGTCTCTCCCGACGGTGTCGTTCTTGTCGACAAGAGCTACTGCCTCGGGTGCCGGTACTGTGTGCAGGCTTGCCCGTACGGTTGCCGCTTCATCAATCCCAAGACCAACACGGCGGAGAAATGCTCGCTCTGTTATCACCGCATCACTAAAGGATTGACGACCGCCTGCTGCGAGGTCTGTCCGACCGGTGCGCGCCAGCTAGCAGATCTCAAGAATCCCAAAGATCCGATTCATGAGTTCTTGCGCACGCACACGGTGCAGGTCCTGAAGCCACACATGGCGACAGGCGCAAAAGTTTTCTACAACGGCATGGACGGTTCAGTGCGGTGAGCGGCCGCGTGAGGATCTAGGAATTCCAGGGCTTTAGCCCCTGTGGCGTTTCGGGAAGCGACAAGGAGGCTCGTTGCAAATTCCAGTCGAAGGCTTCATGTACCCGAATGAGGTGGAGCTCCAATGGAGCGTCCTCATCGTTCTCTATCCCTTCATCACGGGACTGGTCGCCGGCGCCTTCATCCTCGCATCGTTGGAGCGCGTCTTTCGCGTCGAGGCTGTGAAGCCGACCTACCGCCTCGCGTTGCTGACAGCATTGGCGTTCCTGCTGGTCGCGCCACTACCGCTGCAACTGCATCTCGGGCATCCCGAGCGCTCTCTCGAAATGTATCTCACCCCGCATCGCTCCTCGGCCATGGCGATGTTCGGTTTCGTCTATCTCTGGTACCTGATGGCGGTCCTGCTCCTCGAAATCTGGCTCGACTATCGCCGCGACATCGTCCTGAAGTCCAAGACCTCCACCGGCGCAGCACGTTTAATCTACCGCTTCCTCACCTTTGGCTCCGACAACATCAGCGAAAGGGCGCTCCGAATCGACGATCGGCTCGGATATTTCATCACCCTCATTGGCATCCCTTCTGCGTTTCTCCTCCATGGTTATGTCGGCTTCATCTTCGGATCCATCAAAGCCAACCCCTGGTGGTCGAGCCCGCTGATGCCCATCGTCTTCATCTTCTCGGCGATGGTCTCGGGCATCGCCGCCGTGATGTTGCTGTACATGCTCTCCAATCGCCTTCGCGGAAAACCTCTCGACATCCGCTGCCTCGATAAGATCGCGCAGTATTTGATGTACACGTTCATCATTGACTTCAGCCTGGAGATGCTCGACCTGATCCAGCGCATCTACGAGGCTGACGAATCGTTCCGCAGCCTCGATTTCATGGTGCACACGCGGCTCTGGAAGTCGCAGGTCATTGAGCAGATCCTGTTAGGCACGGTGACGCCGATCGCACTGCTCGGCCTCACCCAGATCCTGAAGCTCACCGAAATCGCTCGCAAGCGGATCTATGCGCTTGCCGGCTGCCTCACAGTAGTCGGCATCTTCGCGATGCGCTGGAATGTCGTAATCGGCGGCCAGCTGTTCTCGAAGAGTTTCCTCGGATACACCACCTACAAGATGAGCTTCGCGACGCGTGAAGGCCTGCTGACAGCAATCGTGCTGATGCTCCTTCCCTTCGCCATTCTCTGGGTCTTGGTAAAACTCCTGCCGCCCTGGCCGGACGCGCGAACCATCTCCGCCTCCGGTACAGCTCCGGCTCACGGAACCAGCTAGCCCCTTCGGGCAGATGCGGAGTCGCACATGCCGCAAGCTGTCGACTACATCGCGTTGGCATTGGAACAACTCAGTGAAGAACTTCGCTCCATCGAACGCCGCGTTGCCGTCCTGGAAACACAATTTGTCATCCTGAGCGGAGCGAGTCGAAGGATGCCTGCCCCGGCGGGAACTCGCCCGCATTGGAAGCTCTTTCATCAGAAATCCTTCTGCAGCGTCCGCGCCCACCCGCGACTTGGCGGGGATTCCCTCCCATCGAAACGCCGTCCGGCGCGGTGCCGATCGTCGGCAAAGCAGTTCTCGGAATCGCAGGCGCGTACCTGTTGCGAGCGATCGCCGAATCGAACTCGGCTCCGAAATTGCCGGTGCTCTTCGTCGCGATCCTGTATGCCTGCTTCTGGATGGTTTGGGCGGTCCGCGTCCACGCTGCGAACCGTTTTGCGAGCATCACGTACGCTATTACATCCGCGCTGATTCTCTCGCCTCTGATGTGGGAATCGACGGTTCGATTCCAGGTTCTTTCACCGGCAGTGGCGGCTGCCGTGACAGTCGCATTCGTTGTGCTCACCATTGCGGTGGCATGGCAAAGAGACCTGCAGTTAATTCCATGGGTGGCGACGCTAACATCCGTGATTACTGCGCTGGCACTGATTATCGAAACCCATGAACTCGTTCCGCTCACGGCTGCCTTGCTGGCCGTGGCGCTAGTGACCGAAGCGGCTGCCTGCCTGGGACACCGCCTCACCCTGAGGGCCATTCCCGCGCTGGCTGCGGATTTCGCCGTCTGGCTGCTGGTATTTGTCCTGGCATCGGACACGATCCCCGAGGGCTACCATCCGATTTCCGGAGGCACGATCGCGACGTTATGCTTTCTACTTTTGGCGATCTACGGCGCCAGCGTCGGAGTTCGCAGCTTCGCATTGCGCCATCCGATCACAATCCTCGAGATCGGCCAGGCGGTGATTGCGTTTGGGCTCGCGTCGTACGGGGTTCTGCGCGCGACTCACGGCTCCATCGCGCGTCCCCTTGGCGCTGTCTTCATGCTGCTCGCAGCCGTTTGCTACTGGGGATCACTTTTTCGGTTTACCGAAGACGCCCACGCCCGCAATCGTCGCGTTTCCGCCACCTGGGCGGCAGCGCTCCTTCTAGCGGGAAACTTCCTGCTCTTTTCAGCGAACCTGCAGATCCTGTTTCTGTGTGCAGGCGCGACCGCAGCAACACTGGTGTACACGCGAACCCGCAAGCTCAGTCTCGGGATGCACGCGAGTTTCTATCTGGCCGCCGCGACCATCGCCTCGACTCTTCCGGCCTATGCCGCTGATGCCGTAGCCGAGAATGTCCCAGGAATTCCTGATTGGCGAGTCTGGATTGTCGCCGTTACCGCCGCGTTGTGCTACGGGATTGGAGCTTCCACTGACCAGGATCAGGGCCGCCGTCGTCTGCTGTGGGTAACACCCGCTGCCCTGGTTGCCTTCACCTGCGCGTCCCTTGCGATCGTTGCGATTGTGGGCCTCGTCTCCCGGCATCTCGAGTTAGCCGCATCGAGCCTCTCCGTGATTCGCACGGTGGTGATCTGTGCCGTCGCTCTCACCCTTGGCTTCCTCGGTTCACTCCAGAGGCGGATCGAGCTCGCGTGGCTCGCATACGCGGCCGTCGCACTCGGAACGCTCAAGCTGCTCATGGAAGACCTGCGCTTTGGCAACGCCGCATCGCTGGTGGTCTCGCTTCTTTTCTACGGATTGATCCTGATCCTGCTGCCTCGCGTCACGAAACGCGAGCCCGCGTAACCGGTTCGTGCCCTCAAAAACCGGCGAACGATCATCCGAAAATCTGACATCCAATTGCCGTGCAAGTTCACATCGGCACCGCGGGATGGCACTACAAGCATTGGATCGGACCCTTTTATCCGCGAGACATGCGGCTACCCCAAATGCTTCGCTGGTACGCCGAGAGGTTCGACACGGTTGAGATCAACAACAGCTTCTACCGCCTTCCCGCCGCAACCGCATTAGAAAGCTGGTGCCGCGAAACGCCTCCGGAGTTCTGTTTTGCGGTGAAGGCGAGCCGGTACATCACCCACAATCGAAAACTGATTGATCCCGAAAGTGCCCAGGAGAAATTCATTTCACTGGTGGAAAAGCTGGGGGGACGACTTGGACCGATTCTGTTTCAACTTCCTCCAAGTTGGAAGGTGAATGAAGACAGGCTGGACCAATTTCTCGCTGCGCTTCCTCGAACGCATCGCTACGCCTTCGAATTTCGCAATCCGACGTGGAATATCGCGGCCGTGTACGAAGCACTGCGCCGCCATAACGCCGCGTACTGTATCTACGAACTTGCCGGCTTCCAGTCGCCCATCGAAATCACGGCGGACTACACCTATGTGCGATTACATGGGCCGGGCAATAAATACCAGGGCGACTACAGCCGTCAGATTTTGCGGAACTGGGCGAAGAGAATCGAGGCCTGGCGCAGCAAACTTAGGCACATCTTCGTGTATTTCGACAACGACCAGGCAGGCTTCGCCCCGAAGAACGCCCTAGAGGTGAGGAAGATGATCGGAGCGTAACCTTGGCAGCCGCCGCTTTGTCACGCGGCTTTGCGTTTCTGCTTGGCTACCTTCGCTCCCTGTTTCCCTAAAGCCGTCCGCACGGACTTGGGAAGATAGGCGATTGTTCGTTTCTTCCGGCAGCAGCCGCCGCTTTCTTGATATTCCTGCGCGCCGCGTTTCTTTGTTTTGTGCTGGCCATAGAGTATCCACCTGATCAGTAGATGCCCCATGGCTGAATGAAGGTTGACGCTTTTATCCGCCGACAGTAGCCAGGTCATCCGATGGCTCAGCGATCGGGGCGGGCCGGAGTTTTGAAAGTTGCAGGATATCGTCGATCGCATTCCTGATTCCGTCGGCTGCGTTGCATCCAATGTACTCGCCCAATGCGCGATAACTCTCGAACTGCCACTCATCAAACCATTGATCTGCGGTACTCTCATGGGGAAAAGTTGGATGCTGGTCGCAGTATCGCCAGACGTCATCTGGCAGCCTTCGATCACAAAGTCCCGACGGCGCAGCTCCTCTCACCGGCATTCCCGCCTTAATCAGGATCAAGGTTCCAGTATCTGTCGGATCGTGTGGGTCGTAATAAATCGTCCCTGATACACAGTTATGCTGGCTTTCTCGGCCGCCGTCGGAAGGGCGGGTCGATCCATAATCAATTTCGATGCGCGCTCCGAAATCCGTGCGCGCCTTCTCGATCAAGCTCACCAGATTGTCGAACTGATAGCTCCCATCCGCATCGGCGTCGCAAGCCACAATCACCCGGCACCGCCGCCGGATCAGTTCATACACGGCCAGGTTCTCGAAATGCCCGCCATCCGAGAGATAGACATATCCCTTTTGCTGATCGCTGTTCGCAACTACTTCAGAGAACAGATAGCCGAGTCCCATCGCCGGTCCCGGGCTCTTCCATTTCTTCGGGTCGCGCGAATTTCCCATCCACCAGCCCAATCGCACATCGAACAGAGCCATGAAGAACGCTGTTGCGGGAGTTGTGTGATAGCCCATGTTCGGACTAGCCGCCGCCCCTGAGATTGCCATGGCTGTTCCCAGAGAAATGCCGCCTTCTGCGCCGAACTTGCCAAGTCCAGCTGCCGACCGTCCGCACTCTGTCTTCGCGTAGCTGGGCAGAAAGCCATCCGTGCAACTGAAGCGCTGCAAGCCCTCACCGGAAGCACCAAGTTCGTATCCGCAGTAGAGAGGCGTAAACGCGAACGACTTCGCCCGCCGGGTTGCGTATCCCAGTTCTTCGCCGCCGGTGATGTTCAGGGCAGCGTTGAGAATTGGATAAGGCCCCGGATAATTATCCGCGAGCTCGCACAGCGCCAGGTCGTCGCCAGGATCGAATCCCGTGAATGGCTCTGCCTTCCGCTCAGAATTCGAAGCGCCGAGATAACATCGCACCAGCCGGTTCCGGTAAAAGTGATGGAGGGAAAAGTCATTCACATCCACGCGCCATGACAACCCGATCGCAGCGAGGATGAAGATTCCGCCGATGCATGGCAGCCACAATCGCGGAGCGCCTTCCAGGATTGCCCAGTATTGCTCCGATAGCGCAGGCAATTTCAGACCGCTGTTGAGACTCCAGAGCTTCGCCGTGTCCTCGAACTGGAACGCGAGGCCGGTAGCGACGTGCACCGCGGTGCTCAGCAGCAGCACCAGTCCCACGATGAACACATAAGGCGCCGCCTTCGCCACGGCATTCAAAACCCGCGGTGACTCGAGCGCCTTCGAAATCCACGAACCGCTTTCGGCCTTCGAATCGGACGGTGCAGCACTGTCCTTCTTGGCGTTCGAATCGTAAGTATTCTTCCCGCTGGTCTTCACGCTACTGGCGGCCTTCACTCCTGCAAAGTTGTGCAGAACCCAGAGCCCGATGGCGGTAAAGGACGACAACTTAAACGTGAATAGCCAGCGCACTCCCAAGGGCGCAAATGCACTGACTCCGGCCAATAGAAGCCAGCCTAGGGTGATCAGCATCAGATATCCGCCCAGCCGCGCCCACCATTCCCGCACGACGTCCATGGAGCCGCGCCCCACAAGTCCCAGGTGCAATATCCCCGCCAGCAACGTAATCACCATCAGCACGCCGCTGCCAAAGACCACAACCACCCAGTCTGTGCTGGTGTCAATCCAGGGTGGCAGATGCTTCAGCAGCAAGACGTAGGCAAACAACAGGCAGCCCCCGGCGGCTCCTGCCACCGGTGAGAAGACCAGCAACGCCGTGACGGAAATCATCAGCTTGATCGGTTTCCCGTGAAGCTTGCGCAGTTTGCGCCGGCCCAAAGCCATCAGCGCAACAATTCCCCACACCACAAAATAAAACACTGCTCCAACTGCCGCCCATAAGCCGATGGACTCGTCGGCGAAATCCAAGTTTTGCCACAAAGCGCAATTCAGCAGAACGCACGCCACCACAAATGGCAGCATCACAGTCAAGGTGACCTGAATCCTTCGCAACCATGCCTTGATTCTTTGAAACCAGGTCTTGGGGATCTCATTGGGCGGAGCTTCGACTACCACATTGACGGCCATCGACACGCACGCCAGAAAAAGCACGATGCCGCCGGCGATCAGGAAATTCATGCCATCGTCCTTGTTCTCTATCTTCACCAGAGGCAACAGCGCACTCTGGCACAACACGAAGACGCTTATAAAAATCATCCCCAGGATCGTCTGGTTCAGGATCACGTTGCGCAGCCAGGTCCCAATCATGGCCCACGTGTCCCCGGAAACAACTCCCGTGTGCGGTGTAAGGTAGTTGCTATACAGTCGCAACCAATGCACGACCGGCGCTTCGCTGCGACGGTCGGGTTCGTACTTGCATGGGCTCAGCACTTTCTCGACTTCACTGAACGAGGGAACCGCCATCGGAGCGGTGACACGCCGGGTCAGCGCTGCCAGCCACGATCCGATATATCCGCCTCCGGAAACTGTCGATAGGTAGTCGAATTTACGCAGCAGTCCTTTCTGGGCCAAGGCCTGCAAAACCCCAAGATTGAACGTCGCGCTCCGGATGCCTCCACCGGAGAATGCCAGTCCAATCAGATTGTCCGGACGCGCTTCAACAGGCACATCACGCTTCGTGCGGGAGTCGTTGACTCGCTCCAGTTCGCGATCAAGCACTTGATCGAACGTCGTCGGAGCATCGTTTGTCTTTTGAGCTTGAGTTTGCGCAGAGGTACTACCAACGACTTTAGAAGACGCCATGTGACCTCGAGACGGGGGAAGCCTACTTGGCGGGGCCCACTTTAGCAGAGTCCGGATTATTGTCAACAGTCAGGAAGGCCTAGTTCGGAAAATGTAACAAAGATTGGCACCAACGAGTCTTCTTCGCGCTCGGACGGTCGCTACTGCCCTTCCAGTTTGATATCTCCCACGCCAACGTGCGCGCGCAGTTCATATTTCCCGTCGGCGTGATACTTGAGTGTCTTGCCCAGCCAACCGTGAGTCTCGCCGTAACCGTCGCTGTTGACGTCGCCAATGCCCGTGCTCGCATTGACCAGGCGATAGCCAGACCGCCCAGTGGAAACCCGGATATCGCCGACTCCCAGGCTCAGGTCTTTGTCGCCCTCGATACTATCGACGGTTAAGTCTCCGACCTTCTGATGAACGTCCAGCCCAGTACTTACGGGAACTTCCAGCTCAACATCAAACTGCGTGTTTCCGCCTGTGGGAGCGTGGAATTCGACGGTGGCGTCATTTCCCCGAATGTTGAAATCGACGCGCGCCTGTTTCACATTGCTCTCCCGGCGCGATTTCACGGTGTATTCCAGCCTGATCTTTGGGGAATCGCCGCGCTTGATGTGCACGTCGCCAACACTGACGCGAACATGCAGGCAGCCACCGGATATGAAGTCGCGGGAGTCGGTGTGCGTCTCTTCATAACTCCAGTCGCTCGCCGCGCAAAGCGGCACGACGAAGAAACAAAACAGAAGCGCTTTGTGGAGTTGTAAAGCCCGAACTACGGATCTTTGAGACATGGAGCACCTCTTCGGGCGCACCAGCGCCACCTCTTGATACGCAACCGGGAGAACGATAGTTCCCGGCTCGATTTAGGAGCCGGTTGATCCGGGTGAAGGTGGGGCTTGCATTCAGCTCCTGAAATCGGCTATTCCGTCCGAAACTAACTGAACGGCGATCGCCAGGATCAGAAAGCCGAAAACTTTGTTGATGGCACCCACCGCGCTCGGTCCCAAACGGCGCACCAGTGGACCGCCCAGCCAGAAGAACAGCACCACGCTCAACGCGATGGCGGAAATGCCGATCACCATCCCCACGTATGCTTCCCAGTTGTCGACATTCGCTGCGAGAGCCATGACGACGCCAATTGCGCCGGGTCCCGACATCAACGGCATCGCCAGTGGGGTTAGAGAAATGTCTTCCTTGCCCTCGGCCTCCTGGCTTTCTTCGGGACTAATGCGCGCGTGAGAGGTCACCATGCCCCAGGCGGTGTTGGCGACAATCAGTCCGCCGGCGATTTTGAGGACAGGAAGGGAGATGCCGAAGAAGTGCAACACGAATCTGCCAAAGAACAGAAATGTGACCAGGATGACGAGGACCCACACGCCTGTCTTGAGAGCGGTTCGGTAGCGGTCTCGTGGGGTCCATGACGAAGTCATAGTGAAGAAGACCGGTATCCCGCCAAAGGGATCGACGATGGGAAACAGGGCCAGGAACGTGGCGACCGCGGAGCCCGACAGGGTTCGCAGGAATTGTCCCAGCGCGTGAGCAGAGGTCATGCTAGTGGTATCCATCCAGCGTTTTCGCCGCGCGTTCCAAAGCTGAGGTCAGGATGCTCAATTGTTGTCGCACCCGCTCGCTGTCGCCCTTATCGATCGCCTCGTTCACTCCCGGGATCACGACTGCTGCGTAGCCCGTGTATTCTCCCGGCGCATAAATGGCATGCCGGAACCAAGGCCGATGCGGCAAGCCCTGGGGCACAAGTAGCGCCCGCTCGGTGCCCAGCAGCGCCTGGTTCAGCCTCGAAGAGTCCTCCGGTGGGTTCTTCTGCTTCGCCAGGATCTTCGCTCCGGCAGACAGGAAATGGCGAGCCGCGGTGTTCACCGCATCGAAGTCGAGCTTGTGGTTTCCAAATTTGTCGTCGGCCCGCCTTTTTGCTGCGTCAAGATATGCCACAACTTCCTTCCCATACTCTTCGTAGTCATACGGCAGGACATCTGCATCCGCCATGCGCACCGCTTCGAGACCAAACACCCGGGCCATCTGCTGTTCGTATACGAAATCCGGATCTCCGAACTTCTTGAACCAGGCAAAGTTGTCGAACGCGGAGTGGTAAACGCCGTAGGGTCCGCTCGAACTGACATCGCTCGAAGGAACGCCGAGATGCTGAAAAAATGCGGTGTAATCGGACCCGCTGCCCAAGTCACCGACGGGCACATCAGACTTCACCTGTGCCGCTGGCAAGCGGTGATTTTCTCCGACCGCTTCCGCCGGCGATTGTGTTGAGGGAGTCGCTTCCGGCTGCGACGCTTTCTGCCAAGCCTCGTACACAGTGCCGCCCTTGGGACTAGGCACAACCTTGGTGACGTCACGCAGAAACTGCTTGAGACTGGGAACGGCAGAGCCGCCGAACTTTGCTCCGGAGACCGCGACATCCATATTGAAGTAGGCGGGGCAATTTCGCAGTTCAACCTCACGCTGCTCCACCCATTCTGTGGAACCCATCAGCCCCTCTTCTTCGCCGTCCCAACTCGCAAACACAATCGTGCGCTTCGGTTTCCAACCTGCCCGCAGCAACTCGCCAACTCCGTGCACGGCTTCGAGCATGGCCGCGGTTCCGCTGTTTGGATCGACCGCACCGTACACCCAGGCGTCTCGATGATTTCCTGCGATGACCCACTGGTCCGCCAACTCGCTGCCTTGCGCGCGGCCGATCACGTCCCACAGTGTGCGGTACTGATAATCCTGTTTCAGGCGCATCCGCAGTTTTGCCGGGCCGGGTCCGACGTGATAGGTGAAGGGCAGTGCCCCCTGCCACTCCCGCGGGGAATCCTGTCCGCCGAGATGTTCCAGCACCGGCCAGACGTCGTGATAGGAAAGCGGAGTCACAGGAATCTTCGGCATCTGCGCCGAACTGTCGGGCGAGATTCTTTGCGAATCGGGCAGTGACGGCGTCGACGCTACACCCGGCGTCGTCGGATCGCCGGGGAACTCGAACATGTAGCCGATGGACCCGCGCTGCACTCCGGTGTCGGGGCGCCAGGGCCCGTCGGGATATTTGTCGCCGCGGCGCCAGCCGTCGTCTGCAGGATCGGAATAGATGATCATTCCCGCTGCGCCGTGCTCCTGTGCGACGAAAACCTTCACCCCGCGGAAGTTCTGACCATAGCGGACGAGCACGATCTTGCCGCGCACGTTGACTTTCAACTTCTCCAGTTTCTCGAAGTCTTCCGGCGTACCGTAATTGGCATATACGACTTCGGCTTCGACGTCCCCCGAAGGAGACATGCCGCTGAAAGGCGTGACAATGCGGGGATCATCCTGGTAGGCATCTTTGTTGACGTGCTCGCGTGTCGGGCCGTGCATTGCCACGCCAGAAGGTTCGGTCATGTCCACGCTGATCTCCGCCGGATAGTTGATCCAGACCTTGTACTCGACGATTTCAGTATCCAGACCGGCATCACGAAACTTCTGGGCGACATAGTCGGCCGTCGCTTTGTCTTCGATCGTCCCCGCCATGTGGGGCGCTTTGGTCAGGATGCGTAAATGCTCTTCGGCAAGTCTGGAATCGGGCACGGAAAGGAATTGTGTTTCGGCTTCTGTTTCCGCCGCTGCGTGACGAAAACCAAAAATCGTTGCGGCGCCCGGGGAGCCTGACGCCTTCCCACCAGACAATGTCGACAAGCCAAAGAAGAGGATGGCGGAGGAGATAAGCGTTGCGAAAAGGACTTTCATTGATTCCGATGTGAAAGTTAGTAAGGTAGCACAGGTGCTTACCGCTGTTACGAATGGCATCTTGGCCAACCTGTTTATTCGCTTTATATTCGCCTTTGCACCAACTTCACCAATTTCACCATTTGGTGCTGCGGCGTGATACACTACGGGCATGAAGCGAGCCACTGTGACTTTTCCCGATGATCTAGCCAAGGCCATGGACGACTACTTGCAATCGCAAGACGCTCCTCCTTCGCTAACGACGGTCATGCAGGCGGCCTTGCGGGAGTACCTGCGCGAACGCGGATTTCTGCGCGAATTTCGGCCGTTGAAGATCACGCCGAAAGGAAACAGCGGGCGTAGCGATGTGAGTCAGAACCATGATCTTTATCTGACGGGCGTGAAGAAATGATCCGTGGTGTGCTTGCGGACACTGGCCCCCTCTATGCGGCCAATGATGAAGGGGACGCCCACCATTCACTTGCGCTCCGCCAACTCAAAGAATTGACCCGTGATAGGCGAGAGGTCCTGGTCGCCTACCCGGTCTTACTTGAGGCTTACTCCTTGCTGCTTTATAAGCTCGGGAGGCGCGCCGCTTCGGGTTGGCTTTCGGAAGTATCCGACGCATCGTTCCTGAATCCTGCGCCGGAGGACTATGCCCGCGCGCTCATAATGGTGCAAGCCCTCCCTGATCAGAACATCACTTTGGTTGATGCTACGCTCGCGGCTTTGGCGACCCGCCTCGGCCTGGACGTCTGGACATACGACCACCATTTTGACCTGATGAGAGTTGGTGTTTGGCGATAACGGTATCCTGAACCGATGACGTCTTACCTTATCTGCCCCGTCCCGACGATCTGGTACTTCGATGACGTGAGTTCGGCGAGCGCGAATGGCCCGCGGCAGTGAAGTTTCTGCGTGCTGATGCCCATCTCGGCTCCGAAACCAAACTCGGCGCCGTCCGTAAAGCGCGTCGATGCGTTCCAGTAAACCGCCGCGGAATCAACTTCACGCAGGAACTTGCGAGCATTCGCCTCGTCACAGGTGACGATCGAATCGGAGTGCCGTGTCGAGTATTTGTTGATATGCGCGATGGCCTCGTTCACGTCGGAAACCACCGCGATCGCCATACACAGTCGCAAGTATTCTTCGTGCCACTCCTGTTCGGTAGCGGGCGAGATTGGCACTCCGGCCGCAAGAGTCCGTGACTTGCCATCACCGTGGAGTTCCACTCCTGCCTCGATCAGCTTCTTCGCGATTCGCGGAATGTATTCCGCCGCAACGCGCTCGTGGACCAGCAACTTCTCGGCTGCATTGCAGACCGACGGACGCTGCGTTTTCGCGTTGATCACGATGCAGTCTGCCATATCGAAGTCTGCGGAAGCGTCGACGAAGATGTGGCAGTTCCCTGCCCCGGTTTCGATCACCGGCACGGCGGAATTCTCGGTGACAAAGTTGATCAGACTAGCTCCGCCGCGCGGGATGATCACGTCGACCAGGCCGCGCGCTTTGATGAGTTCGTGTACCGTCTGCCGCGTTCCGGAGTCGAGCAGTTCGATCGCGCCTTCGGGAACTCCCCGAACGGCGCTCATGATTTCGACCAAGCGCTGATTACTCCGAGCCGCTTCCTTACCGCCGCGGAGAACGATGGCATTACCGGTCTTTAACGCGAGGACAGCTGTGTCAACCGTGACGTTCGGGCGGGATTCGTAGATGATGCCGACCACTCCGAGAGGAACGCGCACCTTGCGGATGCGTAGCCCATTCTCTTTCGTCCATTCGGCGAGCGTCTCGCCGATCGGATCAGGCAGAGCGGCAATATCGCGGACGCCGCGAGCCATTTCCTTGATTCTGGCCGGCGTAAGGAGCAGGCGCTCCCTCATCGCGCCCTCAAGACCTGAGTGTTCGATATCAGCCCGGTTAGCCGCGAGAATGTCCTTCTCGTGACCTTCGACGGCGTCTGCAATCGCCAGCAGTAAAGCGTTCTTTTGCTCGGTCGACAATTGCGCCAGCTTCGCGGAGGCGGCACGAGCACGTAGCAGTTTTTCTTGCGTCGACGCTGCGCTGGCAACAGTGGTAGCCATCAGGTTGTCTTCCGTGGAGGAAAATAAGTTCCGATCTTACGCGCCATGCCCAGTGTAATGGCCTGAGGATGGCGTCCGTTCACGATGGCGACGTGGACTCCGCCTTCGCTCGCCAGCTTCGCGGCCCGCAGCTTCGAAATCATGCCGCCACGGCCGAACGCACTCGTGCCATTGCATTGCGCTTCCAACGCAGGCGTCAGCTTGCGGATGACCCGCTGAATCTTCGGCTTCTTTCGTCCGTTGGGAACCAGGAATCCGTCCACATTCGTAAGCAGGAGCAGCCAGTCAGCTTTCACTGCTGTGGCCAGCAGAGAGCTGAGTTCATCGTTATCACCGAACGCGCCTTCGAGTTCGCGCACAGAAACGCTGTCGTTCTCGTTTACGATCGGAACGACTCCCAGGCCCAGCAATTCCGCGAACGCGTTTTGAAGATTCCGGTAGCGAACCGGCGAAGTGAAGTCGTCGCTGGAAAGCAGCAGCTGCGCCACGACCTTCTTGCCGAAGAACAAGCGCTCATAGGTGTGCATGAGTTTGCTCTGGCCGACGGCGGCGCACGCCTGCATGCGCGGGACGTCGCTGGGACGCTTCTCCAGCTCAAGGCCCGACATGCCCGCGGCTATGGCTCCGGACGTGACGATAAGGTATTCGTTCTTCGAAAGATCGAACTGGTCCACCAAGCCGCGCAGCAGATGGATATCGATCTGCCCGCCAGGAGCAATAAGACTGGTGCCGACTTTGATGACCACGCGCATCTTGTTTCTTGGCGGCTGCGGGGTGCGAATTTCGCTCGCCATTCGCCGCCGTGTTGCTCCGACGTGGAGAACACAGCCTCCCGCGGGGTGGGACAACTCCTCTATCGTGCCGTTAGAATGGCTTTCTTGGCAAGGTGAAAAAAACTGCCGAGGTTACATCGATGCCAGCCTCCAATGCTACCAGCCGCTTCTCCGACCGCGTCGACAACTACATTCGTTATCGTCCGGGATATCCGCCCCAGGTGCTTGACACTCTGAAGAAAGAGTGCGGATTGATGCCCGCGCACCTGATCGCTGACATCGCGTCAGGAACAGGGATCTGGACAAAGATGCTGCTGGAGAATGGCAACGCCGTCTACGGGGTAGAGCCGAACTCGGACATGCGGCAGGCAGCGGAGCGTTTGCTAGCGGAATTTCCCCAATTCACCAGCCTCGATGGGAAAGCCGAGGCGACCACACTACTGGATGCGAGCATTGATTTCGTCACCGCGGCACAGGCGGCTCACTGGTTCGATCGTGATTATGCGCGGCGCGAATTCTCGCGAATCCTCAAGCCCAGCGGCCGGCTAGTGCTGCTGTGGAATGAACGCGAGGTCGACACGACCCCGTTTTTGCGAGACTACGAACAGCTCCTATTGACTTATGGCACCGACTACGAAGAGGTGCGGCACGAACGCACCACCGACGCGGTGAATGAATTTTTCGATCCTTCTCCCTACATCGAGCGCGTGTATCCCATGCGGCAGGAGTTCGACTACGCCGGTCTCGAAGGGCGGTTGCTTTCGTCATCGTACGCACCTGGGCCGGGGCAACCAAAGCACGAAGCCATGCTGCTCGAATTGCGGCGGATTTTTGAGGAGCACGCGGCGGGTGGGCGCGTAGCCTTCGATTACAAGACCCGCGTCTACTTCGGACGGCTTGGTGGTGGTCGGGGCGAGAGAAAGCAATAACCACAAAGGCCACGAAGGTTCACGAACGAGCCCGTTCTAGACTCTGATAGCATTTGCTGTTCTCCGAGGTCCCCGTGCCCCAGGAAAAGTCCTTTCACATGACCCCCGACGAGTTCCGCCGCCACGGCCATGCCGTGGTCGACTGGATCGCCGACTACCAATCGCGGATTGAATCCTTCCCCGTGTTGTCGCAGGTGAAGCCCGGCCAGATTCGCGCGTCCCTGCCTGCGAACCCGCCAGCCAACGGAGAGTCGTTTGACACGCTACTCAAGGATGTCGACCAGTTGATCCTGCCGGGCGTCACACACTGGCAGTCACCGAATTGGTTTGCGTATTTTCCGTGCAACGCCTCAGGCCCGGGAATCTTGGGAGACTTGCTTGCTTCCGGACTAGGTGTGCAGGGAATGCTGTGGTCAACAAGCCCGGCCTGCACTGAGTTGGAAACGCACGTCATGGACTGGTTGGTGGAGATGCTAGGCCTTCCGGAGAAATTCTTGTCGTCGAGTACCGGTGGTGGAGTGATTCAGGACACCGCGTCAAGCGCAGTGCTGTGCGCGCTTCTCGCAGCACGCGAGCGGGCCAGCGGCTACACCACGAACAAGAAAGGTGGCAACGGCCGCCTTGTTGCCTACGCATCCACGCAAACGCACTCATCGTTGGAGAAGGCGGCCATGATCGCCGGAATCGGAACCGACAATCTCCGGCTGATCGAAGTAGATGATAAGTTCGCCATGAAGCCCGATGCACTTGCACGCCAAGTGGAAGCCGATCGCAAAGCCGGGCTCGTTCCATGCTTTGTGTGCGCGACCGTGGGCACCACGTCGTCAAACGCGATGGATCCCGTTCGAGCGATTGGAGAGGTTTGCCAGAGGAACAATCTGTGGCTCCACGTCGACGCCGCCATGTCAGGAACAGCGATGGTCTGTCCAGAATTTCGTCATCTTCAAGACGGCATCGAACTGGCTGACAGCTACAATTTCAACCCGCACAAATGGATGGGTGCAAACTTCGATTGCAGCTGCTTCTGGGTAGCGGACCGCAAAGCTCTGATTCAAACCCTGAGCATTTTGCCGGAGTATCTGCGGAATCAAGCCACGGAGTCGGCAGCGGTGATTGACTACCGCGACTGGCACATCCAACTGGGACGTCGTTTCCGCTCACTGAAGCTCTGGTTTGTAATCCGCCACTACGGGATTGAAGGCCTGCAGCACAACGTCCGCGAGCATGTGCGACTGGCGCAAGAGTTCGCCGGCTGGGTAAAGAACGACGAACGCTTCGAACTGGCCGCGCCGGTACCACTAAACCTAGTCTGCTTCCGCCACAAAGGTGGAGACGCGACGAATCAATCGATCATGGACCGCCTCAACCAGAGCGGGGATCTCTGCCTGACCCACACGAAGCTGAATGGCAAGCTCACCCTGCGGCTATCGGTGGGGCAGATGAATACGGAAGCGAGACATGTCGAGAACGCGTGGAAGCAGATCACGAGAGAGACGCCACGATAGGTTTCTCACTTCGCCACTGCTGTGATCCTTTCCAGCTTCCGGTCGTCATTGACCGTCAGAAAAGTGAATCTTTCCGGCTTTTCGGTAAAACAGGAAAGAGAGCCGAAAATTCCTTGCCGGGAGAACCCGGACACTTTCTTGCCCGTGTTTGCGTCGAAGACATCCAGTTCCGTGGTTTCACATTGATTTGAGCAGTGCCAGAACTCCATAGCAATTCGATCTCCTGAAAGCTGCATCGCCATTGGCGTCTGCCCGATGTCTGGTGGATCCAATTCAAGGTTGCGCAACAATTCTCCGGAAGATGAGATCACATAGACTTTCGCCGGAGAAGTGCTCCGCATGAGGTAGGCATTTCCGTCGTCTCCGAGGCGCAGTCGGCCCGCAGATATGGCTCGGTTCCCAGATATGGGAGCCGCCGGAGTATACCTGGCATCTCCCAGCTTGACAGCTTCATCGATTGCCTGATCCTCGGGAAGCGAAAGGCGTTTGAGCAAGCGGCCATCCGCGGCGTAAATCGCGGTGAAGATCTTTGGTAAGCCCCGTTGCAATCCGGCGACAAGGATCTCGCCGGTTGGAAAAACCACAAAATAGTGCGGAGTGAATGCAGGCGGTGCGAGTGGCATCCGCGACGCGAGTTTGCCGTCAGCCGACAACTTGACCAGGAAAATGGCGTCTTTCGACCAGGCAAGTCTGGCAACTTCGCCGCCCCGTAGCAGGAACGAAGGCTCAAATGCATCCCAGTTCGGTGCAAGCTGAAGCGGCTTTCGGCTCGTAGCGATTCTCACCTTCACTTTGCCCGCGCTGTCGAACATAAGCAAAGGGCGATCGTCGGGCTGATCTTCTGCCGGATCAAAGATAGTGGCGAAGGTGTTTCCCTGGCTATCGCATTGCGAGTCATTGAAGAGGCCTTCGTTGGAGCCCAAGTGAACCCCGAGGTTGAGCGTTTGCTGTGGCTGAAGAACCTTGGTCTGAGCCAGGGCGACCACTGACAAGAACACAAGTGAACAGACTGACCGGAGCCGCATGGGAGCCTCCCCGGAAACCGATCAAGCATTATCGCACTAGTAGCGCTTTTACCAGAATCAGTCTGCCGGCATGGGCGCCCTCCGCGTTTCGGAGCGCCGCTCGACCGCGGGAAGCGTGGCGTCGGCACCAGTTGGTCCTGGCAGCTGATCCGCGCAGAAGCGAAGAGATTGGGCGGCTGAAGGATAAGGGCACCGTTCCACTTCAAGAAGCGGTTAGACTCTCCAAAAAAACCATCGGCGTCACACTTCCCACGGGTTCAAGACCGGCGCTTGCGTATGGACGAAGTCGCTCACATTGCGCGTCACAATCGTAAGGTTGTGGTGAAGAGCGGTCGCCGCGAGCAAACCGTCGACTGCCGATAGAGACCACCCTTGGCGCTTGGCTCCCGCCGCCAGCAAACCCCACCGGTCGGCGATGGACGGATCAATGGATAGAATCCTCCCGGAAAAACGGGCTTGCAGGTCCAGTTCCAGCCAAGTCTCCAGCTGTGTTCGGCGTTTGCCTTGCGACAGACCTGCCACACCCTTCCGAATCTCCCCCAGTGTGAGGACACTCAAGTAGAGCAAGCTTTCATCCGCCGCCTCGATCCACTCAAGCACGCGCAGTTCGGGCTTGTTGCGAACCAACTCAGAAATGCAGTTTGTGTCCAGCAGAAATCCGCTCATAGCTCGATATCGCGTCCCGCGTCACGGTCCCGCTCCAAGTCAAGGTCGACGCCAACTAGCGGAGATTGGCGGAAAAACTCCACAAGACTCTCCGGTTGATGAGACTTGCCCACCAGCCGGTCGTATTGCTCCTCCGCAACCATCACCACACTTTCCTTGCCTTGTCGCGTGATCCGTTGCGGCCCCTCGGTACGTGCCCGCCGGAAGACTTCGCTGAAGCGCGCTTTCGCGCTCTGAATTTGCCAAGACTCTCGAGCTTGTTTTTTGGCCAGCCCTTCCCCGAGTCTCAGTTTGTCGATTGATGTTTGCGGAATCTGGCGAGAGGGCCGCTTGCCAACCTTCGACATATGCGATCCTTTATCTGACTAGTCTGACTAGGCACTAATTTCCCACGCCGCGACGATCCTGTCAACCTGAGTTACCAGTCGGCAGCGCTGCGCCAGCGGCTTGGTGCCGAGAACGGTGCGACTTGGCCTTTTGACTGGGTATCGGAACAAACGAGGGTGACTTCTAGTCCGCCGGCATTGGCGCCGTCCGCGGTTCGGAGCGGGGATCAACTGTGGGAAGCGTAGCGTCGGCAGCCGTCTCGATCCACTTGCGGACTTCTGGCAGCGCCTTCCGCATCGCAACTTCGCCAACCTTAATCAGGTCTGCAGAGCGTTTAAAGTCGTCGTAAGCGAATCCGGCAACATCGGGTTCGACGACCAGATCGGCTGCACCGCGCCAGAGAGAACCCATCGCATCCTGCGCGATGGCAAAGGACTGCCCGATGACGTCAAATAGATGCCGCGGAGGGCCGCCGTTCGACCAGGTCCCCTTCAGATGTATCGCTAACACGCGCTCGGCGCCCATATCACGGAGCGGGCGTGTGGGCACAGGGTGCGACAGCATGCCATCCACCAGATGCCGTCCGCGAATCTGCACTGGCAGGAACATCCCGGGATAGGCGCAACTGGCACGGACCGGATCAATAATCGTCCCGGAGTGAAACACCACTCCTTCTCCGGTGTTGAAGTCAGTCGCCGTCACTCCGAGCGGAATGCGCAGATCCTCAAAAGTCCTGCACTTCAGGGTTCGGGTTAGAAACGCAACCATCCGATCATTAGACGCAAAGCCGTAGCGCGACAGAGTCCAGCGCGCGAAACTGGTGAAGCGGCTATTGCGAGCCACGTCTTCCATCTCGGCAAGCGACAGTCCGCTGCAGTAGCAGGCACCGATCAAGGCCCCGACGCTGGTGCCCGTCACCACGCGGATCGGGATGCCTTCCTGTTCGAGGACCTTCAGAACCCCAATGTGAGCGATGCCGCGGGCAAAACCCCCACCTAAAGCCACACCAATGGCCGGGACGCGGGTCGCGACCGGTGGAAGAGCAGGCTTTCGGGAAAGTTCGCGCCCGAACGCCTGAACCGAGCGAATGATCTTCCCCAGACTTTTCACGACGAACCCCACTGTCGGGCTTAAACCCGCCAGAATCCCATCTAGCAAATAAGATGCCACATTATGCTGCAAGGCTGTAAGGGCACGAGGGTGCCACCCGACGTTACTCCAAGGACAGTAACCAGTTACCATAGAAGCATCATGGAGTTGGCGAAGTCCCTGTATTCCTGCTAAGTTGCCGACAGTATGGTGCGAGAGATTTCCGCCGGTGGGGTCGTTGTCCGACAAATGGACGGAGAGTGGTGGATGGCCGCAATCGAGCCGGCCGGAGACCCTTCGTCCGCTCCTACTGTCAAAAAACGAGCATCAGCCGCCAAGGACAAGGCCCTGCTCTGCTTGCCAAAGGGCCTGGTGGATCCTGGAGAGAAGGCTCTGGAGGCCGCCCTGCGCGAGGTGCGCGAGGAAACCGGTGTCACGGCATCGCCAGTGACGAAACTTGCCGACATCAAATACATGTACGTGCGCACCTGGGGAGACGGCGCGCAGGTCTTCAAGATCGTCAGCTTTTACCTGCTGCGCTACGAGTCGGGAGAAATCGACCAGATTTCTGAAGCGATGAGAATTGAGGTAGCGCGAGCGTCCTGGATCCGGCTGCAGGATGCTGCCAAACTTCTGGCCTACAAAGGCGAAAAACAGATGGCGCGGCAGGCTCTCGAGTATGTGATTACACACACCGACTTGTGACCCGCTGCTCTGGAAAAATGTCCCCCGGTGCAATTACCATGGCCTCGACACACTCCCAGTCGAAGGCGATCGGAGAGTCATCTCTCTTGCCAGTCCACCGTTCTCCGAAAATCCGAGTAATGGAAGCCGACTCACCGTCGAGGCCTGATCATGAAACGCATTCATAAAGTTGCCATCCTGGGCGCCGGAACCATGGGCGCTCGTATCGCCGCGCATTTTGCCAACGCCGGGGTTCCAAGCTATTTGCTGGATATCGTCCCGCCCGATGCCGATGCGCCGGCGCGGAACAAGATCGCCGCCGCTGGTCTCGATGCGGCAAAGAAGTCGAAACCTGCCGCGTTCATGGATGCGTCGCTCGCGCGACTGGTGACGGTAGGAAACTTTGAAGATGATCTAAAAAAATTGGCGGACGTCGATTGGATCATCGAAGCCGTAGTCGAGAACCTCGACATCAAGCGGAGCCTGCTGAAAAAGGTAGAGGCAATTCGCAAGCCAGGCACGATCATCACCACCAATACGAGCGGCCTGCCGGTCGGCAAGATTGCAGAGGGATTCTCCAACGACTTCCGGCGAGCCTGGTTCGGAACTCACTTTTTCAATCCTCCGCGCTACATGCGCCTGCTGGAGATTATCCCCACGCCCGAAGCTGATCGGGACGCGATCGATGCCGTCTCTCACTTCAGCGACGTGCGTCTAGGCAAAGGGGTCGTCATTGCCAAAGACACGCCGAACTTCATCGGCAACCGCATCGGCACGTTCTCGGTGCTGAATGTCATGCGGTTGATGCAGGAGATGGGACTGACCGTCGAAGAGATAGACGCGCTCACAGGGCAGGCCGTTGGATGGCCGAAGTCAGCGACGTTCCGCACCATCGATCTGGTCGGACTCGACATCCTTGGACACGTCGTCAGCAATATGACGGCGAATGTTCGCGACGAGCGAAGCGATCTGCAGTTGCCCGAGTTTTTCAAGAAGATGCTGCAGAATAAATGGCTGGGCGACAAGACCAAGGGAGGCTTCTACAAGAAAAATGTGGGGCGGGCGCTCTCGTCCGCCGAAGCTGGCCAGGAAGGCGAGCGGCTCGCCATCGACTGGAAAACCCTCGAATATCATCCGCGGCAAAAACCGAAGTTCCCTGCGCTCGATATGGCGAAAAACGTCGAGGACACGGCCGCGCGCCTGCGCATGCTGCTAGGCCTCGAGGGCTCCGGTCCGCAGAAGGGTGATAAGGCAGGACCATTCCTGTGGGCAGCGCTCTCCGATCTATGGACGTACGCCGCGAATCGTGTTACCGAAATCTCCGATTCGATCGTGGAGATCGATCAGGCGATGAAGCTCGGCTTTAACTGGGAACTGGGCCCGTTCGAGTTGTGGGATGCCGCAGGCGTCGAGGCCACCGTCACTTGCATGAAGAAAGAAGGCAAACCGGTAGCGCCCAACGTCGAGAAGTTGCTCGCTGCGGGACAAAAATCCTGGTACTCAGAAGATCCAAAGTCACCTTCCGGTCGCAAATACTGGGAACTGAGAACTGAGAACTGGGAACTGCTCCAGGTTCCCTCTGGCGTCTGGTCCGTCAGCGTCGCGAAGAAATCCAACGGCGTGGTCAAGAAAAACTCCGGCGCTTCGCTCGTAGACCTCGGCGATGGCGTTGCCTGCATCGAGTTCCATAGCAAGATGAACTCGCTCGGCGCCGATATCATCGGCCTGATCACGCAAACCCTCAAGCCTGGCGGTCCGGGCGACAACTTCGACGGCTTTGTTATTACCAACGATGCGGCGAATTTCTCAGTTGGGGCGAATCTCATGCTCCTGCTCATGAGCGTGCAAGAAGAAGAATGGGACGACGTTGATCTCGCGATCCGCCAATTCCAGGGCATGACGCAGGCCATCAAGTTTTCCTCCAAGCCCGTGGTGTCAGCACCCTTCGGGCTGTGCCTCGGTGGCGGGACGGAGATCTCTTTGCACGCTGCGGCACGGCAGCCACACGCCGAACTGTATACCGGCTTAGTCGAAGTCGGCGTCGGACTGCTGCCCGGTGGCGGAGGTTGCAAGGAAATGTTGCTGCGAACCGTCGATACCGCTGTGGCATCACGAGGCAAGTCTTCTGGCGAGGCACTGGCGGGCTCGGTCGAAATGATGGAGGCCATGAAGAAGTCTTTCGAGACAATTGCCACCGCCAAGGTAGCCACTTCGGCGCATGAGGCACGCGGACTTGGATTCTTGTCTGATTCAGACACGATCACAATGAACCGGGAGCGCGTGCTGTTCGACGCCAAGGCTAGGGCGCTGGAACTGGTCCGTGCCGGATACGAACCGCCAGCACCGCGTACCGACATCCCAGCACCCGGCGAGAGTCTTCTGGCCGCTCTCAAGATGGGCGTGTATCTCATGAGACAAGGGGACTTCATCACCGACTACGAAGTGAAGCTGGGAGGAAAGATCGCGGAAGTTCTCTGTGGCGGCAATGTCACCCCGGGCACGCCGGTCAGCGAGCAGTACATTCTCGACCTGGAGCGCGAGGGCTTCAAATCACTCTGCGGCGAGAAGAAAACGCAAGAGAGAATTCAGTTCACCCTGAAGACGGGCAAGACGCTAAGGAACTGACGTGGCCGAAATCCTGTCGGGGTTTTGAGCTATCGCCTGTGGCGGTTGAAAAACTCCTTCGCCCAAAAATCCGCAAAATAAAATCGCCCTTCAAAAGCCACTCCTGATCCGCGTAAATCGGCCTGACGGCCGTCGTCTCCGTTACGAAAGCCGGACAAACGCGCCAAGACTGTGATTCTGCTCATAGTGCCGAACATCAAGGGGAACTAAAGTCTTCTTATGGTTGAGCCGCAGAAGGCAGGGCAATGATGGAGAAGTCAAACCCGAGGTCGATCGTCCCGATATGCCCCTTGACGCACAGCTTACTGGGCAAACTGCAGGTGATTCTCGGATATTGTGACCTCTTGGTTGAACGACACTCGCAAGATTCGGAGTCCTCAAATCACCTCCAGCTTATTCGGCAAGCGGTGCAGTCCATGGGGGTGGAACTCCACGACTACCAATGTGAGCTTATCGTCCAACAACGAATTACAGCAGAACGTAAAAGGCAGATCCTTACCTAGATTCGTCTCAACAGAACGGGTTGGGCCGATTACGTGCGCGATTGGCGTTGCGGTTTTGGCGTCCTCGCTTTGTAATACCGATTCAGGTGACTGCCACAGCGCAAACTTACGTTCTGACCTGGTATCATCCATTACCTTGTTGACGCACGAAATTGCCCACCAAGTCTGCTGCGTTCGGCACAACTCCAAGTTGCTGAAAGAAGCCCAGCGATTCCACCAGTACCCAGTCCTCGACGATCTTGCCCTGCACAACGCGGTGGACGGTGAACATCCGTATCTGCATCTTCTTGCCGCTCGCTGGAAT
>Ga0210403_10000114_pt1 | contig 91010 bp, 76 predicted proteins | sample IncBWC19MmetaG_FD_150863 | JGI IMG/M metagenome (GOLD analysis project Ga0210403, IMG submission 150863) | Forest soil microbial communities from Barre Woods Harvard Forest LTER site, Petersham, Massachusetts, United States - Inc-BW-C-19-M | ecosystem: Environmental > Terrestrial > Soil >...
GTGTCCTGCTCACGCAGAAATAATTTCCCGTTGTGAATCACTGGATGCGACCAGCTTGGCTTGCGCACGTTCGGAATCTGAAACGACCCGGTCTCCTTGAAACCTTCCGGCGACGCTTCGAATAGCTTCATCATCCCGTTTTCGTACCGGAAATACAGCCGCTGATCTGCGTAGGCGACGGCTGCCGATCCAGTGGCTCTCTCCGGCCGGATGTTTCCACCCCAACGCACTTTGCCGGTGAGAAATTCGATGCAGATAGGGAACCCGTTCCCATGCCCCTGTCCGCTATACAGGAAGTCGCCCACCAGCACCATTCCGCCATGATGATTCTGAAACGTGCGCGCGTCCAGGAAATATACTTCCTTGGACTCGACGCCCTCGGCTGTCTTTTCGAGCTTCAACAAGACTGAGCCGGCGCCGTAAGCCGTGGACGCGAATACATAGTCGCCGCGGATCACGGGTGTCGAGATGTTCGCGATATCGTTCGCCACCCGGTTATACTTCCACAGAACTTTGCCGTCCTCTGCGCGAATCCCAATCAAGCCGCGGCCGATCAATTGAACGTACTGATGAACGCCCGCGCCATCGGAAACCACAATCGACGAATAACCCGCTCCGTTGCTGCCCGCGCCGCTGATCCGGCCAACGTCCGCGCGCCACACATCCTTGCCTGTGCGCTTCTCGGCCGCGACCACCATCGCGTCGAAATTCCCAGGCGTGAACAAGACCTTGTCGCCATCGACCAGCGGCGATTCCGCGTACTTCCACACCGACATCATCTGACCGTTGTAGTCGCGGGTCATCGATTTCTGCCAGCGGATCGCGCCGGTCGCACGATCCAGACACACCATCTCACCTTCGGTCCCCATTGCGTAAACGGAATCGCCGTCCACTGTAGGCGTTCCACGGGGCCCGCCGGTTTCGCCGTCATCCCACACAGGTCCGATGTTCGCCGCCCAAACCTGTTTTCCATCGGCGAGATTTAACGCCAGCACATACTGCCCATCCGCGCGATCGCCCATGGTGAAGATCCGGTCGCCTGCAATGGAGATGCTCGAAAATCCGGAGCCCAGTCCTTGTGCCTTCCACGCCAACGGCGGCCCGCCTTGCGGCCACTGTTTGAGCAGTCCGGTTTCAGGGAAGATCGCGTCGCGATGCGGACCACGCCAGCCCGGCCAATCCGCCGCCAGGCAAAACACTGCCAATACCGGGATGAGAAAACGGGACATGCAAGACCAGACGGCTTTCTTAGGTTTATGTTAGTCTCTCCGGTGCTGGCGCATCAGACTCAATAGGAGCTTCCGTGGCTGCACTGGTGGAGAACGAAAAGCAAATCCTTCAGGACAAAGCGACCCAGCTCCGAATCGATTCGATCCGCGCCACCACCGCGGCAGGCAGCGGACATCCCACTAGTTGCGCGTCCGCGGCTGAAATCGTTTCCGCGCTGTTTTTCTCAGTCATGCGCTACGATCCGATGAATCCGCGCGACCCGCGAAACGACATTTTCATCCTTTCTAAAGGCCACGCTGCGCCCTTGCTGTATGCCGCCTGGGCCGAAGCCGGGTTGTTCCCACGCGAAGAATTGCTCAAGCTTCGAACGCTCGGTTCGAATCTCGAAGGCCATCCAACGCCCAGACTGCCCTTCGTGCCGGTCGCCACCGGATCGCTGGGGCAAGGACTTTCGGTGGGCGTTGGCATGGCGCTCGCCGCGAGACTCGACGGATTGGAGCGGCGGATTTATGTCCTGATGGGCGATGGCGAATCGGCCGAGGGATCGGTGTGGGAAGCCGCGCACATCGCGTCGCATTACAAGCTCGACAATCTGTGCGCCACCATCGACATGAATCGCCTCGGTCAGAGCGAGGAAACCATGGAGGGTCACGATCCGGAAACCTACCGGCGCCGGTTCGACGCATTCGGATGGAACGCGATTACTGTGGACGGGCACGATCTGGACGCACTGCTCGACGCGTATCGCTGCGCTGCGGAAACGCCCCATCGTCCCACGGTGGTGATCGCGCGAACGCTGAAGGGCGCTGGCATTCCCGGCGAAGAGGACCAGCTCGGATTTCACGGGAAGGCGATGGACACAGCTGAGTCAGAAATAGTCGTCGCGGCTCTCGAGCAGAAACTCAGTCGCAGTGGGAACGAATGGACCTCACATCTCCCCAAACAGGTGGAAGTTTCGCGTCCGCGCGCGGCCAAGGCAGTCGATCCACCATGGACGCCGGAATCGAATCCCGAGTCGACCCGCAAAGCGTTCGGTATGGCACTGGCAGCGATCGGAAAGGCGATTCCCGCGATCGTCGCGCTGGATGGAGACGTGAAGAATTCCACGTACACCGAGGATTTCGAGCAAGCCGCTCCGGATCGTTTCTTCCAGATGTACATTGCCGAACAGAACATGGTGGGCGCGGCCATGGGACTGGCGGCGGCGGGAAAAATTCCGTTCGCGTCGACGTTCGCGTGTTTCTTCACGCGCGCCTACGATTTCATCCGCATGGCCGCCATCAGCGGTTCCAACATCAAGCTGGTGGGGACTCACGCGGGCATTTCGATCGGTGAAGACGGCCCATCGCAGATGGGACTCGAGGACCTCGCCATGACCACGGCGCAGCCGGATTTTGCCGTGTTCTATCCATCCGACGCGATAAGTGCGTGGCGCGCGGTCGAGCTCGCCGTTGCGGTCCAGGGGCCGGTTTATATTCGGACCAGCCGTCCGAAGACTCCCATGATTTACAGTCTCGATGAATCATTTCAACTGGGCAAAGCGAAGATCGTGCGCCGGGGTGATCGAGCGCTGGTGGTCGCGGCGGGGGTGACGTTGTTCGAGGCGCTGAAGGCGTGGGATGAATTGAAAAACTTCACCTTGGTGGATCTGTTTTGCGTGCGGCCGGTGGATTCCGAAACTCTGCGCGATTGCGCCCGCGTGTGCGGTGGGCGCGTGATCACGGTGGAGGATCACTACCTGCACGGCGGAATCGGCGATGCAGTCAGCACTGCACTCGATACACAGGTCCGCAGACTAGCTGTCCGCGATATTCCGCATAGCGGGAAGCCCGAAGAGTTGCTGGATCACTACGGCATTTCAGCCAAGTCGATCATCGCCGCTGTGCGGCAGTTCGGGTAACAGCTTGGTCACCGCGCTTTCGACCTGCCGCGCGATGGTCGCCGGATCGTCTCCGGTCAATTGCATCGGCTGTCCGATCCGCACCTCGACCGGTCCGCGCCGCGGCCATTTCCAGCGACGATGCAGAACCTGGTCCAATCCCACGATTCGGATCGGGACAACTGGAACATTCAAGTGCGAGGCCATCATCCCCACACCCGGCTGAAACGGATGAATCTCGCCGGTCTCCGTACGATCGCCCTCTGGAAAAATCAGGATCGACCAGCCTTCTTCGATCAACTCGCCCATGTAGCGGATCGTCTGCCCTGTGCCTGCCTCCCTTTGCGGAATCGGAAAAGCGTTGAACACGAACGTCGACAGCCGATAGTTAAGCGAGTTGGTGAAACTTGCCCGCCAGTTGTGGCGCTCCGGAAAGAAGTGCGCATCGAAGAATTCCTTGGCCATCGCGGTCGTGACTCGGTAGCGCCGGCGTGCCGGAAGACTTGCCAGGATCACGGGCACATCGAAATGGCTCTGATGATTCGACGCGAAGATCACGGGGCCTTTGATCGACGCGAGATGGTCGCTGCCAGCGATTTTGATCCGCGCGAAAATCCGTACCAGCGGGAGCAGGAAGTACGGGAGCGCGATGCGGCGGACCGCTTTCGCGACGCCAGATCGATTGTACCGGGGAAATCGGATCGGTTCGGCCACGGCGTTTGTGGGCTTCGCCAGATCGGCGATTTTCCGGACCGACCCGAACGCGCGCTCGTCGATTTCCGTATCGAGCTTCCGTTCCAGCTCCAACATCAACTGCACACGATCCAGCGAACTGAGTCCCAACTCGTCCAGCGTCGTTTCCGGCGTGATGGTCCGGCCGGGCGCATATTTCTGAATGAGCGCCGCAAGCGCGTTCTCCGATCTTGGAGCAGATCCACCTGAAGCGACCACTGCGGCGATTTCGGCGCGCCGTAACTTTCGAGTCGATTGCGTTCGCGGCAATTCGGAGCCCTGCCACATCGAAACCAGCCGGATTTTCTGATGATCCTCCAGTCGCAGATTGGCTTCGCGAACCACATCGTCGGCGTTCGCGCCGGAGTCAAGGACCAGCACCGCCTGGACGCGATCCTTGCCAATCACGGCCGATTCCCGCACGCCGGCAATCCGGTCCAGAACTTTTTCCACGTCTTCCGGAAAAATCTTCAGCCCCTCCGGCGTCACGATCAATTCCTTCTTGCGCCCGCGGATGAGCAGGTGTCCCTCCGGGTCCAGTTCGCCCACGTCGCCGGTGTGAAACCATCCGTCCTCGAATGCTGGCGTGGTCTCTCCCGGAGCCACGAAATATCCGCGGGTGACGTTGTCGCCCCGAACCAGAATTTCTCCGTCTTCGGCGATCTTCACGTCTACTCCGGAGAGCGGCTTGCCGACAGTTCCACCGCGAACGTGAAATGGATGGCTCAGTGTCACGATGGGCGCGGTTTCCGTCAACCCATAGCCCTGTACGACAACGTATCCCAAGTGTTGCCAGAATTGTTCCAGCTCCGGCGCAAGCGGCGCGCCTCCCGAAATGAATGCCCAGAATTTCCAGCCGAACATCCGATGCACGCGGCGGAAGCGCCACCAGCGGACCGGCCATTTCCCGCGATCGAGTTTAGGATTTTCGACTTCAGAGAATCGATGCGCGACCAGATCCCGCAGCATATCGAGCATTTTCGGCACAGCCACCACCGCGGATATTCGCCGTGACCGAATCTGCCGGGAAATCTCCTGCGCGCTGGTGCTCGAAATGAACACTACCGACGCGGGAATCAGCGGCGGCAGAAACAACACCAGCGATTGTCCGAACAGGTGGCTCAATGGGAGCAGGTTGAGAATCCGCAGTGGCAGAAACGGCCGCGCATACTTGCGATACTTCGCCACTTCGCCCGCCACCGGTTCCAGATTCGCGAGCAGATTGCGATGCGTGATGACGACGCCCTTGGGCTCGGCCGTGGTCCCCGACGTGAACACGATTTCCGCGACGTCGTCGAGTTCCAGCGGCACCGGCTCCAACGTCTGCGAATCCGACGCTTGTTCGATCTCCTCCAATCGCCAGATGGGGGGCGGACCCCCTGGTCCGCGCGCGATCCCCGGATCGCGCTGGTCGGACAATGGAGGAAGCCGATCAGGGGATCGGCTTGCGGACCAGGGGGTCCGCCCCCCAACTAAGACGATCTTCGGCTGCGCCTTCGCGGCGATCCGCTCTACTAAACCGGCTGACGATTGCGGATCGACCGGCACCACAATCACGCCTTCCAGCAGACATCCCCACAGCGCCGCCACCCATCCCGGCCGGCCTTCGGACCAGATGATGGCGGCATCACCCTTCCCGATTCCGTTCGACCGCAGGCGGACCCGCAGCGCGACGGCCATCTGCGCAATCTGGCGATAGCTGTAGCTACGGCCGCGATAGCCATCGTCCCACACGATGAATTCCGCATCCAGACTTGCGGCACGTTGCAAATAGTCGACTAGCTTGCTGTTCGTAACGGTCCTCTCTTTTCAGTATGTGAAATACGCGCGCAACCTTTTCGCGGCTCGGGCGTAGTATCAATAATGAACAATCTTCGATACGCCGTGCGGCTTCTGGCCAAGAGTCCTGGATTCACCACAATCGCCGTCCTGACGCTGGCCCTTGGCATCGGAGTCAACAGCGGGATTTTCACTATCGTCGATGCGGTGATCCTGCGCGCGCTTCCTTATCCCGATCCGGACCGCATTGTCTCGGTGTGGGAGGTTTCAACCGGGCGGGGTCCGCAAGCGGCCACGAACTCGGGCGGGAACATTGGGGCGTCGACCCCGTCCCGCACAACGGTCTCGCCCGCGAATCTGGCCGACTACGGTCGCGATGCGACCGCCTTCGCCGCGATTTCCGGCGTCGAACTCACCGGCATGAATCTTACTGGCGATGGTCCACCGGAGCGCGTGTTCGGCGAAAGAGCCAATGCCGATTATTTCGCAGTGCTCGGCGTTCAGCCCGCGACTGGCCGCGCATTTCTTCCCGAAGAAGACCGCCCTGGCGACCGGCACGTAGTCGTGATCGCACATGAGCTTTGGCAGCGGCGCCTCGGATCGGATCCGACGATCGTGGGCCGTTCAGTTACTCTGGACGGCGAATCCTATCGAGTCGTCGGGATCATGCCCTCGGGATTCCAGCCGCCGAGTCAGTTCGCAAACGTCACCCGTATCGAATTCGTGATCCCGGCCGCTTATTCGACAGTTGAGTTGACGCAGCATGGCAGTCACACGGTCGACGTGATCGCGCGCCTCAAGCCGGGAGTTACGATTGGCCAGGCACGCGCCCAACTCAATGCCACATCGAGCCGGCTGGCGAAAGCTTATCCCAGCACGAATCAGAACGTGAAAGCCGAACTCGGGCCACTCGCAGACGATATCGCCCGAAACGTGCGCACCTCAGTGTTGATCCTGTTCGGCGCAGTCGGCTTGATCCTGTTGATCGCGTGCGCGAATCTAGCAAACCTTTTGCTGGCTCGCGCGGTGGGACGGCGGCGCGAGATCACCATTCGCGTCGCTCTGGGAGCCAGCCGCGCGCGCATCATCGGCGAATTGCTGACACAGGCGTTATTGCTTGCCGGACTTGGATGCGCGGCCGGATTGATGGTCGGAGTCTGGACCAAGGCGCTGCTGTTGAAGTTCGCGCCGGCCGGAATTCCACGCATCGAAAACGCCGCGCTCGACGTACGGGTGGTGCTGTTCACACTTGCGCTGTCACTCGCGACGGGAATTCTGGTCGGGCTTTTCCCGGCGCTGCATGTTTCGCGAGCTCGTCCCGCGGAATCCCTGCGATCCACGGAACGAGGCCTCGCGCCCAGCGGCGTCCTTCGCTGGCGCAGCGTCCTGATGGCTGGAGAAATCGCCATCTCCATGGTCCTGCTCGTAGGTGCCGGGCTGCTGCTCCGCAGTTTCATTCTGGTCAGCGGAATCGACCTGGGCTTCGAGACCGAGCACGTAATCGCGATGAACGTGAATCTTCCGGAGACGCGCTACGTCACCGCGGACCAACGTTTCGCGTTTTTTGACGACCTTGCCAATCGCGTCACTGCGCTCCCCGGCGTCCAATCCGTGGCATTCTGCAATCGCATGCCGATGCGCGGCGGATGGAGCGGCAGCCTGCGAATCGATACCGATCCAACCGATCGCAACGCAGATCTGCAAGCCGTGAATCCGGGTTATTTTCGGACGCTCGGTATGCCTCTCGTTCGCGGACGCGAGCTGACCCAGGCGGACCGGGCCGGCGCTCCCCGCGTCGCCGTGGTGAACTTGGCCTTCGTGCACCAGTTCTTTCCGGGTCAGGACGCCGTCGGTCATCAGATCCGGCGCAATCAGAACTCCCCGTTGGTCACCATCGTCGGCGTGGTGGGCGACATCCATCGCGGAGGCAAGGCCGCTCCGATGAATCCGCAGGTTTATTTCCCCGCCGCACAAACCGATCTCTATCCGGTGCGGCTCGCCGATTTTGCATTTCGCGCGTCAGGCGATCCCAAACTTCTGGTCGCAGGGGTCGAGCAGCAAGTCTGGGCGATTGACCGCGACCAACCCGTCACGAACGTTCGAACGCTTCAGGAAGTCGTTTCGCAAGGTGTGGCTCAACGGCGCTTTCAGATGCTGCTTCTAGTTTCGTTCGCCGCACTCGCGCTGGTGCTCGCGCTGGTTGGAGTCTACGGTGTGATCTCGTACGGAGTTTCGCAGCGGACCGGCGAGCTCGGCTTGCGGATCGCCCTGGGCGCGTCGCGCCGCGATATTTTGGGCATGGTGATCGTGCAAGGCATGACGCTGGTGATTGCCGGCATTGCGGTCGGCGCCGGCGCTGCCTATGGCCTCTCACGATATCTGACGACGCTGCTGTTTCAGATTAAACCGGCCGATCCGCTGACCTATGGAGCACTCGCGCTCTTGCTCTCGGCTATCGCCTTGGCTGCCTGCTACCTTCCGGCGCGCAGGGCAACGAGGGTGGATCCCATGGTCGCGCTCCGGTACGAGTGACTATTTGAGTTTGTCCAGAAACTCTTTGTCATCCAGGATGGACTTATATGCGGGACGTTGCGCGATCTGATCGAAACGCCGCTTGAAATTTTCGCCGTCGGCGGCTTTCGCTTTGAGTAATGCTTCGAGCGCCGCCGGCTTATCGCCCGCTACGTAGTCGAGCAAGCCAAGCGTCATCTGCGCCTGCGGATTCTGCGGCATGTAGTGTGCGACCTTCTGCGCCGCATCGCGCGCGCCTCGCGTATCGTTCGCGCTCAGGAGCTTGCCGGTTTTTTCCTGATACAGCAAACCGAGATTGATATCCAGCAGCCGACGCAGCTCCGGAAACGGATTGGGCGCGTCGTCGACGTTAATGTAGATATAGCGGTCGTTGTTGGTGTTCCGCCCGCCGCCTTTGCGAACCACCAGCATCGACGCGGATTGTTTCCCACGCGAATCTCCGCCCGCCTCGTCACCGGCTTTGAGCGCCGCCCACAATTTTTCCGCCAGCTCGCCCTGCGTCGATTCGAACGCTCGCCCCATCGACTCCGGCACCTGGGGACCCACCAGAATATTTCCCTGCGCCGACCAGTTCTTCCCCTGGCGATCGCCCGCCCAGTTCGGCGCATTTGGACCGGTAAACGCGGCGAGGTTGCCCTTGGCATCGACGATTGCCACCTGACGGCCGTCCTTGCCCTCGAACGTATCTTCGTCGAGCAGCCGCTTGAGCACTTCTTTCGCGCTCAATCCCTGCTCCAGGAGTTTGATTGCCTTCGGCCCATACCCGACGTTGACATTCGCCTGCGTGGCCACCGCGCCAACTCCGGCTTCAGCCCACGGCACCACGGATCCCACCGAAAAATATCGTGATGCGACGGCGACTCCCCAGTCTCCGGCCGCAGCGTCGTAGGCGACGATCGAGAACGTCGAGACATTTTCCGCGCCGAATGCGGCGCCAACAATCATCATCGGGATCAGCCATCTCATGGCTAGAAGAATACAATGAAGCCAGCCTATGCGGCTCTTGCTACTGCTCGCTCTCGCATTGAGTGCTCAGGACACCCGGTTCTCGACCGATGTAAAGCTCGTCAACGTGCTTGCCAGCGTCCGGGACCGAGAAGACAGGATCGTCAAAGATCTGACGAAGGACGAGTTCGTTCTTCAGGAGGACGGCCACCCGCAGGACATCCGCTATTTCACCCACGAATCCGATCTGCCGTTGACGATTGGCCTGCTGGTTGATACCAGCAAGAGCCAAAGACGCGCACTCGATTCGGAGCGGGCCGCGAGCTATACGTTTCTCGACCAGGTTTTGCGCGAAGGTCGCGACCGTGCATTCGTCGTGCATTTCGACTTCAGCGTGGGGTTGCTTCAGGACGTGACGCCATCCCGGGATAAGCTCAGAGCGGCGCTTGACCGATTGCGGATTCCGCTTCTGGGAGGCACGAAGCTATTTGATGCGGTCAAATGGTCCGCCGAGAACGTTATGATGCGGCAGCAGGGCCGTAAAGCGTTTATCCTTCTTTCAGACGGTGGAGAGTTTCGAAGCAGAGCGCCGATTGTGACGGCCATCGAATATGCGCAGCGAGCCGACACCATAATCTATTCTGTTTTGTTCAGGGACAACGGCGCAGCACCCAACGCCACGATGCAGCGCCGCTTGGACACCTTTCGGGCCATGGGCGTCGGCTACATGCAACGGCTCGCGCGGGAGACGGGCGGCGGTTACTTCGAGGTTTCCGAGGACAATCCGATTGAAAAGATCTACAAGCAGATCGAAGACGAACTGCGGCATCAGTACAGCATTGCCTACACGTCGGATCAGCCGGAGAAGAACAGCAAGTATCGGAAGATTCTGTTGACAACGAGCCGGAAGGATCTAGTCGTGCGGACGCGCGACGGGTACTACGCGAGGTAGGTCACTTCTTCAAGCCCGGCAATCCCCCGAGCGCAGGAGCCATCCGCACGGCCCGCAGAATCGACTCCGCCACCGCCTCCGCGGCTGCAACTCCCAGAGCATCGATCGGCGCTCTCATTTCGCCCGCCGACAGCGCGACCACCAGATCCCCGTCATTCATGGTGTTGACCGGGTTGATGGTGCGAGCCATTCCCAGCGACGCGAGCTGCGCCAGTTTGTTCGCCTGCACCTTCGTCAGCGACGCGTTGGTCGCCACCACCACCAGTGAAGTATTCTCGCGAGCCGGAGCAGATTGCGGGCGATTCTTGATCACCTCGGCGCTATCGGCAAACTCCATGCTGTCCGCGGCACGCCGCGCGCCGGCGACGATCTTCCCGGTCGACGGATCGCGCACGTCGCCCACCGCGTTCACCGCAGCCAGCGCTGAAACCTTGACGCCACCCGGAAGGTCGACCGTGAACGATCCGATCCCGGATTTCATGGCTTGCTTCATCCCGAGTAATTTTCCGACCGTGGCGCCGGTTCCCGCGCCTACCGCGCCTTCGACAACTGCCTGATCCGTTGCCGCGGCCGCCGCCGATTCGCCCATCTCCCGCGTGGGACGAATCGCCGGCTTGCCCATCGCGAGATCGAACAGGATCGCGCTCACGACCAATGGCACGCGTGCCGGGCCGAACTGGAATCCGACGCCTTTATGCTCCAGAAATCGGCGGACGCCGCTGGCCGCTTCGAGTCCCCATACGCTTCTGCCCGCGAAACACACGCCGTGAATGCGATCGGTTACGTTCAGCGGACTCAGCAGATCCCATTCCTGGGTCCCGCTGGCCGAACCCCGGATGTCGCCGCCCGCCACCGCGCCCCGTTCGCACAGGACAACGGTGCACCCCGTCAATCCGTCATAATCTGAAGCATGGCCCACCAGGATTCCGGGGATGTCGGTGAGGCCCTTCATAATAGCCACATGTTAGCATCGCTTATGCCGGGGGACATGACTTGCTCGATCTCTTAAAGCGGCCCATCGAGTCGTTTCAAGACTTCATCGTGCTGACCTTCCGCGCCGTGCGAAATATTTTTCGCAGCCCGCACTACGTCGACGATATTCTGATCCAGATGGACGCGATCGGATTCGGATCGCTGTTCATCGTCGTGCTCATTGGAATGTTCAGTGGATTGATCATGGGATCGCAGATGGCGCGCGCGCTGGCCAATTACGGAGCCCAGGGCCAGATCGGTCCGATTGTTTCGCTCACACTAATTCGCGAGCTGGGTCCGGTGCTGGTGGCGCTGCTGGTGGCGGGCCGCAACGCCAGCGGGATCGCCAGTGAGATCGGCTCCATGAAGGTTACCGAGCAGATCGACGCCATGCGCGCGCTGGGCACGGATCCGATCCAGAAACTGGTTACGCCCCGTCTGATCGCCACCGCCGTGACCCTGCCGCTGCTGACCGTAATCGCGGACTATCTCGGCCTGGTGGGCGGATTCATCATCGCGCGATTGAAATTCGACATCCGCGCCGGACAGTATTGGACTCCCGCGTGGCAGGTGCTTCAATACAACGATGTGGTGCAGGGGCTGGTGAAACCCTTTACGTTCGCGATCATCATTTCCCTGGTCGGCTGTTTCTATGGAATGCGAACCAGCGGCGGAACCGAGGGCGTCGGCCGCGCCACCACCAAAGCCGTGGTCGTTTCCTCCATCTGGATCTTCGTGACCACTTTTTTCATCGGCCAGATTTTCATTAATCTCTAAGATGCCTGACCAGCCCACAGTCCTCGAATTCCAAGACGTCAGCCTGCGCTTCGGCGAAACGCCGGCGCTGGATCACGTCTCGTTCCAGCTCCTGGCCGGAGAAACCCGGGTCGTCTATGGGGTCGCGGGCAGCGGGAAAACCACCCTGCTGAAGGTCGCGCTGGGACTGGTCAAGCCGGATAGCGGCCGGGTTCACGTGTTCGGTCAGGATGTTACCGACTTTCGGGAAAGCGACTGGTTCGATCTGCGGGCCAGAATGGGAATTCTGTTCCAGGAAGGCGGCCTGTTCGATTCCATGACCGTGGCCGATAACGTCGGCTACCCTTTGATGAACCAGCGCCTCCTGCGTCATCCGGATGCCAGTCACGCGGTGGAACGCGTGCGCGAGACGCTGCGTTTCGTGGAACTGGAGCAGACGCTCGACAAATTTCCGAGTGAGCTTTCCGGAGGCATGCGCCGCCGCGTGGGAATTGCGCGAGCCGTGGTCACCGAGCCTCCCATGGTGCTGTACGATTCGCCCACTGCCGGACTCGACCCGATCACGGCCAACACCATCATCAACCTGATTCTCAAGGAGCGCGATTTGCGAAACGCCGCTTCCATCATGGTCACGCATCGCTTTCAGGACGGGCACCTGATGGCGAATTTCCGCTACAATCCGAAGAATGAGCAGATCGAACACATGGCCTGGGACGGAATGGCGGACACCCCAGGCAAACCCGTGAGCACGGAGTTCTTCGTGATGAACGAAGGGCGTCTGGTCTTTATGGGAACGCAGGAAGAACTGCGGCTTTCTCAAGATCCGTACATCAAAAAGTTCGCCAAATAAAATGGGGCTCAACCGCGTGAAGATTATCCATGCCACAACATAGCCGGGCCAAATGGGCGGAGTTGCGCGTTGGAATCATGGCGGCGGTCGCCTTGGCCCTGCTGGCCTACCTGATCATTCTGCTCTCCGGCAGCACCGGCCTGTTCGAGAGCGATTCCAACGTCTTCACCTATCTTGGCGATTCCGGAGATCTCGCCGACGGAGCCCCCCTGCGGCTGAACGGAATTGTAGTTGGGAAAGTCCGAAAAGTGGAGCTCTCCGGGTCTAACGATCCGCAGCGCGTCATTAAAATCGATCTGGAGATTCAGAACAAGTATCTGAGCTCGATCCCGGTCGATTCGGTCGCGCAAATCTCCGCCGGCAACCTGCTCGGGACCAAGTACATCAATATCACCAAGGGCAAGAGCCCGGAAACGATCAAAGCCAACGCCGAGCTGAAGAGCGCCGACGTGGCTGAATTCCAGGACGTGGTGCGGCAGAGCTATTCCGCGGTCGCCGCGTTGCAAGGGATTCTTACCAAACTCGATGGGCTACTCACGCAGGTGCAGAGCGGGGAAGGCACCATCGGCAAATTTCTGGTCGATCCGACGCTGTACGACAAGGCCGTGGGCGTGGTGAATGAGGGCAACAAACTCCTGCTCACGCTGAACTCGAACAAGGGCAGCATCGGCAAGCTGCTCAACGACGACGATATGGCCAATCAGCTCCATGAAACCATGGGGCGCTTCAATAGTCTTCTGGAAGGCTTGCAGCAGGGGCAGGGCACTGCGGGAAAATTGCTCAAGGATCCTGCCATGTATAACGACGCACAGGCGACCATTGCCGATTTGCGGAAGACCATCGCGCAGGGGACCCAGTTGCTCGCCGATATCAACGCAGGAAAGGGCTCCGCGGGCAAGCTGCTCAAGACCGACGATCTGGCGAATCAGCTCCACGACACCATCGCCCGGCTGGATTCCTTGCTGGACAAAGTCAACAATGGCCAGGGCACGATCGGCCAGCTTCTGGTGAATCCATCGCTGTATGAGTCGCTCGACGGAACCTCGCGTGAGATCACCGGATTGTTGAAGGACTTCCGCTCGAATCCGAAGAAGTTCCTGCACATCAAAATCGGCCTGTTCTAGATTGACGTTCCTTTGCGTTCATTCACGGCCATGAGATCTCTCATCGTCAATGCGGACGATTTCGGCTTCACCCGCGACGTGAACCAGGGAATCGTTGAAGCTCACCGCCACGGCATCCTGACCGCAACTACCCTGATGGCGACCGGAGCCGCGTTCGACGACGCCGTACGGCTCGCTCGGGAGAATCCCACACTCGACGTCGGCTGCCATCTGGTGTTGGTCGGCTCACCCGGATTTCCAGATACGGTCCCGCAGCTTATGCTGGCGATCCGCCGCATGAACGTGTTTGAATTGCTCTCGACGCAGGTTCGCAAGATTGTCGATGCGGGAATCCGTCCCACGCATCTCGACACGCATAAGCACACGCATCTATTGCCACCCGTGCTCGACGCGGTCGCGCGCATCTCGGAAGAATTCAGGATTCCCTGGGTCCGCCGACCATTCGATTTTCCGATGCAGGCCGGCGGGATCGGATGGAAAAAGCGCGCGACAAGCTACGCGTTCGGCATCGTCCGAGGACGTTTCGAGCGGATTCTGTCACGGCACGGCTGCCTTTCGACCGATCACTTCGCAGGATTCCAAATGACCGGAAATTACGACGCAGCATACCTCGAAAGATTGATCGGGGAACTGCCCGAAGGCTCCACCGAATTTATGTGCCACCCGGGCCGCTGCACCGAAGAACTCCGGTCGCAACGGACGCGCCTCAAGGAAAGCCGCGAGGCAGAATTGCAGGCGCTGGTTGCACCCGGTGTTCGTCGGGCCCTGGAACAGGAAAGCGTGCAGTTGGCCGGCTATCGCGACCTTACGCCGGGACAGCCGAGCGCGCACCCAGTCCGCGCATGACGTTCGCCAGCAGCGTGTCGATCAGGTGGCCCCGTTCCGCCCATTGATAGTGCGGCTTGGCGATCAACAGCGACGTGAGCCCGTGCACCATAGCCCACACGGATTGAGCGCTGGCTTCCAGATCCGTGATCTCGATCAGGTGCTTTTCGGCGCACTCCGCGAGCATCCCACGAAGGTTTCCAAACGCCTTCTGCCCCATCTCGCGCGATCGTGGACAAAGCTCGGGATCGACAATCGCCTGCGGCATCATGAACGTGACTTTGTAATGATTGGGATGTTTCAGGCCGAATTCAATATAGGCCCGAAGCCCACGCTCTAGCCGTTCCACTGCATCCGGCACGGTCTGATCGAGCGCGTTCTGCTTGCGCACCAGTCGTGCAAAGGTCTCCTCGCAGATACAGTCGAGCAGGTCGCCTTTGTCGTGGAAATACAGATAGATAGTCGTCGGCGAGTACTCGATCTTCTCGGCAATCTTGCGCATCGAGACGTTCTCGAATCCTTCGCGTACAAACAGGTCCCGAGCCGCGTCTAGGATCTCCTGACGCAACTCTTTCTTTTCGCGGGCACGTCGTTCTTGGACACCCATGTTAACACTGTTAAGTTTATGAGAGTTACGAGTTGATGTCAAGTTTCCAGGTCAGTCTTAAACCCAATTCTGAATCAAAAATACCGCGAACAGAGTTGAGTTGTATCCCACATGAACCAACGCCGCCGCGGTTGTCGATCCTGTCATCACCCGCGCGAATCCAAATGCGACGCCGGCTAACGCGATGACGAACATGGACTGCCACGACCACCGCACCGTGGGCCCATGCAGTAGCGCAAACGGAATCGCAGTCATGAAGACGGCCGCCCATGCGCCTGCCGACGCCTCGAACAGCGGGAGCACAAAACCGCGAAACACGAGCTCTTCGAAAACCGGCCCAAGCAAGCTGACGAACAGCATCACCGCCACGCGCGAAAGCCGGTCGGTGACCAGGTTCTGAATCGCCGTCTCTGCTGGAGCGTGCAGCGCCGCTGCCAACGTCGCGAGGCCGATCGCGAGCACGGGCCCTACGATCACGCACAGGGCAGCCCCGCGAAATGACAGCGTCCACCCCAGCGATCGCCAGAACGGACGCTTGTATCGGACCAGCAAACCGAACAATGTGAGGACCAACATCAAATACCAGAGCGATTGAAACGCGACTTGCCGTACGCCATCGTTGGGAAAGTGAATCGGACGGACCGCGAAGGAGGCGATCACGAAGGCGGGGAGCGTCGCGCCGAGGAACAACATCAGGTCCTCGTACGACCAGAACGGTTTTGCGCCCTTCATCGATCGCTTTCGATGAGCGCCGCGGCGAGCAGCGGAATCATCAGCTCATGATGCCCGGTGATCGCAAATCCGCGGCCGCCGGATCGAGCGTGAGGACGCTCCACCACGTTCAGCTTGGGCCGGTAGTGTTGAAGAAAATCGAAATTGACCGTGGTGAATTCGGCCAGTGGATGTCCCAGATTTCGCACCACGGAAACCGCCTTCAAGAACACTTCGGGCAGTACCACGGCGGACCCCACATTAATGTATACGCCGCCATGATCGAGCCCGCGAACTAGAGAACACAGCAGCCGGAAATCGCGATGCGTCGCCGAACCGATAGCGGACCCATCGGCGGCCGGATGCGTGTGCGGCGTATCGGTCCCAACTGCGACGTGCACCGTGACCGGCGTCGTCGATTGATAAGCCCCGCACAATACGCTGTGTGGAGCGAACTCGGGCCGCGCGAGCGTTTCCAGCCGTTTCCCCAGCGCTTCGCCCATGCCGAGCCCCTCGCGATCGCCTTCCACAATCGCGAGATTCATTTCCCGTCCGGTTTCTTCCGCCGCGCCGAAGCGTCCATCGGGAAGCACAGCTTCAACGTCTTCACTGGTCTGTCCTGCAATGGCGATCTCGAAATCGTGAATCGACGCAGCGCCGTTCATGACGAATCCCGTAATCCATCCGCGCGTCCGCAGGTCGAGCAGCACATCCGCCAGTCCGCACTTGACCACGTGTCCGCCCATCCCCCACAACAACGCGCGCTTTTGATCGCGTGCGCGCCGGATCGCGTCGATCACACCGCGAAATGCATCGGCGGCAAGAATCTTCGGAAGCGAGTCGATCAGCGCCTGGACGCCGCCCTGGTTGTAAGGCCGCGCGAAATGCCCGACCTGGACCTTTCCTCCGCGCGCATCGATCGGCACGGTCTTGAGGCCTTCAAACGAGAGCGGCTTTTCGGAATATCGGCTCATTCAAAACAGTCTCACGCAAAGACGCAAAGTCGCCAAGAACTCCTCTGGTGAACCTTTGCGCCTTAGCGTCTTTGCGTGATAATTCTTCACGCTGCCCGTCCGTGGCGCAGAAAATCGCGCAATGCCTGCGCCGTGTAGCTTTTCTGATTCCGCAAAATCTCCTCCGGCGTCCCGGCCGCGACCACGGTGCCTCCGCGCTCCCCACCCTCCGGCCCCAGGTCGATGATCCAGTCCGCGGTCTTCACCACGTCCAGTTGATGCTCGATCACCACCACTGTATTACCCAGATCGACCAGGCTGTGCAGCACGTCCAGAAGTTTGCGTACGTCCTCGAAATGCAGCCCCGTGGTCGGCTCATCCAGAATGTACAGCGTTTTCCCGGTCTGGCGTCGGCTCAGTTCCTTGGCGAGTTTGATCCGTTGCGCCTCGCCCCCGGAAAGCGTGGTCGACGATTGCCCCAGGTGCAGATACCCGAGCCCGACTTCCACCAGCGTCTCCAGCTTGGCTTTGATCTGCGGAATATTTTCCAGCAGCTTTAGCGCGTCTTCCACCGGAGCCGCCAGCAGGTCCGCAATCGATTGTCCCTTATATTTCACTTGCAGCGTCTCGTGATTATAACGGCGGGCGCGGCACACGTCGCAAGTGACATATACGTCGGGCAGGAAATTCATCTCGATACGCTTCAGTCCGTCGCCCTGGCACGCCTCGCACCGGCCACCCTTCACGTTGAAACTGAAGCGCCCCGGCTTGTAGCCGCGCTCGCGCGATTCCGGCAGCCGGGCATACAGATCGCGGATCAGCGTGAATACCTGTGTATACGTCGCCGGATTCGACCGCGGCGTCCGCCCGATGGGCGATTGATCGATCTCGATCACTTTGTCGATCTCGCCCAGCCCCGTGATCGATTCGTGCGCACCCGGTTCGGTACGCGATCCGTACACTTCTTTCGCCACCGAGCGATACAGGATGTCATTCACCAGCGTCGATTTGCCGCTTCCGGAAACGCCGGTCACGGCGATGAACATTCCCAATGGAAACTCGACATCGATCTTTTTTAAGTTATGCTCGGTGGCGCCGCGGATGACGATTTTTCGATCGGTCGCCGTCCGCCGCACCGCGGGCGTCGCGATTTTCCGCACTCCCGCCAGATACTGGCCCGTTAGCGATTCCCGATTATTTTCGATCTGCTTCGGCGTCCCCTGCGCGACCAAACCACCGCCGAGCCGTCCCGCGCCCGGCCCCAAGTCGATCACGTAATCCGCGCGCTCAATGGTTTCGGCGTCATGTTCCACCACCAGTACCGTATTTCCCAAATCGCGCAGCCGCGCCAGCGAATCCAGCAGCCGGCCATTGTCGCGCGAATGCAGACCGATGGACGGTTCGTCGAGCACGTACAACACGCCGCGCAGTTTCGATCCGATCTGCGTCGCCAGTCGGATCCGTTGCGCCTCACCGCCGCTGAGCGTCGCCGCCGAACGTTCCAGGCTGAGATAGTCCAGTCCAACCGCGACCAGAAATTCCAGCCGGTTGCGAATCTCTTCCACCGCGCGGCCGCCAATCAGCTTCTCGCGCTCGTTCAGCTTCCATTTCCGAACGGTTTCCAGCGCCCGCGTAAGCGAGATCCCGGTGAGCTCCGCGATGGTCAACCCGTTGACGCGAACCGCCAGGCTCGACGGCTTCAGTCTGCGTCCATGGCAATCCGGGCATGTCGACGGCGACATGTATTGCATGTACCATTCGCGATAGGTCTCGCTCGCATTCGCGTCCAGAACGTACGATTCCAGGGTTTCCAGAACGCCTTTCTGGCCGCCCGCGCCTTCGAGCAGAATCGTCTGCGATTTCCGCGGAAGATCCGCGAACGGTTTATTCAGCGGGATCTTGTATTTCGCGGCCAGGGTGGTGATCGCATGCGACATGTAGCTGGAACTGCCGCCCGGTCCGAGCCCTCCATCCAGCAGCGGCCGCGATGGATCGATGATGATCTTGGCGGGATCGAAACTCCACTTCGACCCCAGCCCGCTGCACGTTTCGCACGCGCCAAATGGACTGTTGAAGGAAAACGATCGCGGCTCAAGCTGCGGCACGTTCGCTCCGCAATCCGGACACGCCAGCTTTTGCGAATACAATTTTTCCGCGCCGTTGACGATGACCAACTGCACCAGCCCGTCGGCCAGTTTCGCGGCTGTATTGATGGACGCCTGCAACCGCTTTTCGATTTCCGGTTTGACCAGCAGCCGGTCGCCCCCAACATCGATGTTCTGATTTTTCCTCCGGTCGAGCGTGATCTCCTCATCCAGCGAACGCAGCGTCCCGTCGATGCGAGCCCGCAGGAATCCTTGCTTTGCGAGCTTCTCCAGTTCCTTCTTGTATTCGCCCTTGCGCCCGCGAACGATGGGGGCAAGAATCATTACGCGCTCGTCTTTGCCCAGCGCCATCACCTGTTCCAGAATCTGATCCGGACTTTGCCGCGAGATTTCGTGTCCGCAGTTGGGGCAGAATGGCACGCCGATCGCGGAATACAACACGCGCAAGTAGTCGTAGATTTCCGTGATGGTGCCGACGGTCGAACGCGGGCTGCGGTTGGTGGTCTTCTGCTCGATCGAAATGGCCGGACTCAGCCCGTCGATCGAATCGACCTCCGGCCGTTCCATCTGATCCAGAAACTGGCGCGCGTACGGCGACAACGTTTCGACGTACCTCCGCTGTCCCTCGGCATAAATCGTGTCAAAGGCCAGCGACGATTTTCCCGATCCGCTCAACCCGGTAATAACGGTAAACGTGTTGCGCGGAATCTCGACGTCGATATTCTTCAGATTGTGTTGCCGTGCGCCATGCACGGTGATGCGGTCTAGCAAGACTCCTATTTTCCCACATCGATGGTTGCAGACACCCTATCGCTCGCGGCCCGGTGCTTCAGCAGAGCCGCGAGCGTAGCGACCGGGTCCAGACTCGCGTGAAAGAATCGCCGTCAGAATCAGCACGCAGAGCGCGAGCAAGCTCACTAGATCGGCGATCCAAAGCGACCCGGTGCGCGCCCATTCTACGGCAACTTTGTGCTCGCCGCTCGGAACATCGAAACGGATCAGGCCGGTTTTCTCCGCCGCTCGCGCCGCGACCGGCTTCCCATCGACGAAAACGGTCCACGCTGGGAAATAGGCGAGCCTCAGTTCGACCGTCGCAAACGTGTTCGCTTTGACGACTCCGGTCCAGGCCGCGGGCGATTTCGACGTCTGCTGGATCTCCGCGTCACCCGCCACGATTTCACCCGGGCGTGGATCGTACGGCGGCGCCTCGTCCATCTCGCGCGGACGATATTCCGCGAAACTGGTCACCTCAATGCCGCGCTCGGCAATTTCCTGCGGCGACCAGAACTTCATATCGATATCGCGGAACTGCCGTGGCTGGAAATGTGCGAGATTCGGAACAATCAGCAGGATCATCGCGGACGTGAACGCGGCCGATCGCCAGCGGCCCAACTTGGCAGCCGGTGCGCCGAACGCCGCGATCAGCGCGGCGAGCACCATCGCGGTGGGGCCGAGCAGCCGCCAAGGAAACGCGACGAACTGTAGCAGAGGGATCTGGTCCCACACCGGCTGCGCGTCCGGAAGCATCAGCATGCACAGGACTGCAGCCGCACCGGCGAAAAACCAAACCCATGCTTTATTCGACTTTACAATCATCAACATGACAGCGATGGCGATCGGCACATGGGTCCAGCCGAGCGAAAAAGACATGCCATCCTCATCGCCGGGTAGCGAAAAACCGTAGCCCCACGGCGAATCTATCAACTGGTGCAGGTACACGAAATGATTCGAATAGCGCGTCGCCCCTTGCATCAAAGCGTCGACGTGCACCAACTGATTCATGGTCAGACCGGGAATCCACACAAAGGCCGCGAGCGCCAACCCCAGCGCCAGTCCCAGGGCCTGGTTTCGCAGAATCGTCCACGATCGAGCCATCCACGCGGACAGCGCCATGAATCCTGCGAGCACCGGCGTGAACAACAGCGCCGCCGCATTATGACTGGCCAGGATCCCCGCGTAAGCCACCGCGCCGACCAATAAATATTTCCGCGCGCCGGATTTCGCGTACGCGCCGAATCCGTATAGTGCGAACGCGAAGAAAGGGAACGCCGCGAATTCAGCCCACGCGGTTCGAACATACAGATCCACGGCGAAATACGGAGCGTACAAATACGCAGTCGCGGCCAGCCATCCGCCTGCGTCTCCGAAATACAACCGGCCCAATAGAAACGCTCCGGCCGCCGACGCGAGCACGATGACGATGCAAGCCAGATTCATCGCCTTCACGAAATCGAATCCCGCCAGATGCCAAACCTCGGCCAGGTAATAGAACATCGGAGGATTGTAGAGAAACAGCGGCTGGCCGGCCCCATGACTAAGGTCGGGCGCCCACCTCGGTAGAAGGATTCCGTGGCGAATATTTTCGTGAAACTCGACCATGCGCGGCAGATATTCGGTCGCGTCGTGCCCATCCGGAAGCCGCGAGCTCAGCAGTGAAATGCAGACCGGCAGCGCCAGCAGAATTAGCAGAGCGGAGACGCGCGCTGGCTGAGGAATAGTAAAACTCGGCACTCGAATCTCTGGCTTAAATCCGCGGCGCTCGACGAAGATCAACACGATTCCGAGCAGCGGTCCCAAAATCGCGAGCACCGCCTTCCACCTTTCCGGTTGGTAGCGCAACTGAAGCTCGTGACGGCCGGTGGTGACTGGGACGCCCACGAATCCGGGCGAAAGCATCACGGTGCGAACCGCTTGTCCGTCAACCGTCGCGCGCCAGTTGGGATGCCACGTCGTTTTATAGAGAACATAGCCGTTCCGCGCAGCCTCGAGGGTCGCGCTGTGAAGATCGCCATCGTGACGCTCGGAAAGAATCTCGCCGGGCGATGGAAGGGAAGCCGCGCCGGGCAGAGGATCGTCGGCGGAAAGCCGCGCCAGTTGCGACGGCGCGTCGCCATACAGATCCAGCAGCAGGTGTTGCCGGTTGCCGACCCACGCGCTCTGCTGCCAGGGATCGTTGACGTCGTAGAAATTGTTCTTGGAGACCTTGACGGAATAGAAAACATCGACGACGTCGAAAGCGGTACAGTCGGGTGCCGCCAGAATCTTCAGCGGACCCATGCTGACCAGCGGCGTCAAAAACTCTGGCAAGGGAACATGTCCGTCCGCGGGAGCGATGACGGTTCGAATATCGAACAGGCGGTAGTGTGCCAGGCTTCCGTCGTTAAATCGCGTCATGGTCTCCGAGCTGAGCGACATGGAGTGATACATGAACGACAACGCTGGAACCTGCGCCTCGCTCAGGTACGCGTAAACGGCCGGATCGCCGATCTTGAACGTTCCACCCCAGGTAGCCGCGAGCCCCGCATAGGCGCGTCCGCCGCGTGTTTTCGCGATTTCCGTAGCCGTATCGATCGCGCGACGATTCGCGTTGTACGCGTCCAGATTCCGGCGTCCCCAAGTCGAATTGTTCGAAAGATAAATGCCGCGCTCGCGGAGCGTCGGATAAAACAGAATCGCCGTGACCATCACGGCCGCCGCGACGTGCACACGCTGAGTGAGTGTTCGCCAGATAAACGCGAGCCCCACCGCGGCAATCAGAACCAGAAAAATATGCGCGCCGCCGATCACGCGATGCAGTTGCATATCCGGCGACACGCCCAGCAGCAGCAGAGCCGGTCCCCAGACCGGACGCCCGAAAAACATCAGGATCCATAACACTGTTCCGGCGGCGAGGAACGTTCGGGCAGGGAATCGTCCCACGTTTCCGCGCAGTTCGATCAGGTACACGACCACGCCGGCAAGAGCGAGCAGAGATAGTACCGGAAGACGGTCATAGTCGAGCAGATCGCCCGTGAACAAAAGATTCAGCACCTGCGCTACGCCGAACGAGTCCCATTTCCAGACTGCTTCCCACCGGCTGTGATTGATGATCGAGCCGTCTATCACGAGTGGCAACAGTTCGAACGCGGCCACCAGGAACGCGACCGCGCCAATCCAGACAGTACGCAGGATTCGAGTGCCTCGCGGCGAATCCCGATCAGGAATTACCGCGAGCAGGCACAGCGTCAACGCCGCGATGTATCCATAGATAAAATGCCCCAGGAACGTCAGGCCCACCAGCACGCCGGTCCAGGCGATCGATCGTCCCCGGCGAATCGCGTTGTACCCGAAACCGATCGCGAGCAACGCGAAGTGACACGCGACGGCTTGCGTGAATAATCCGCTGCCTGCCCATACGTAGCTTCCATATTCGAGTCCGTAGAGTGCGTGCGTCGAAATGAGCGGCGAAAGCATCGCGCCTGCGGCGGCAGTCAGCGGCGATAACGTGAGTAATCGCGCCGTCACGAAAAACGTCAGCGGCATCAGCAGCACTGAAAGATAACGCACCCAGACGAACACGGTCATCAAGGAAACGCTCTTGAACAGCGCGTAGTAGATGACCACCACGATCGCGTGGGCCAGCGGCTGATAGGTCCGCAGCACCGGGTAGCCCAGCGACCATTCCGGAGCCCACCAGTCGAATGGATTGTCGCCGCGCTCGATCGCCTGCACCATGCCTTGGATCAGCGGCCAGTGCATGACGTTGTCGTTCAGATCGACGCTGCTGATGGTCAGCTCCGGCGCCAGGACCACTGCCTGGACTATCAGCACGGCCGCCAGGATCGACAGCGCGACAATGTTCTCCTTTGAAATCCTCATGTAACTCTGATAGACAAAGATGGCACATCGCCCAGCCTGAATTGTGATCCTCTAAGAAAAGGACGTATGCGAAACTTTGACAGTCTCACCGAACCTGAAATTATCGCGTTGGCGATTTCGCTCGAAGAGGAAGACGAGCGCATCTACGCAGATTTCGCCGAGGGCCTGCGTCAGGATTTTCCGGCATCAGCCGCGGTCTTCGATGGCATGCGCGAAGAGGAATCAGGCCATCGCCGGCGGCTCCTCGATCTCTATCGGGCACAGTTTGGCGAACATATCCCGTTGATCCGCCGTCACGATGTCCGTGGATTCGTCAACCGGCGGCCGGTGTGGCTGATCCGTCCGCTCGGACTGGACACGGTTCGCAAGACGGCTGCCGCGATGGAGGCTGAAGCGCGGCGCTTCTACGAGCGAGCCTCGGCACGCGCCCAAAATGTGGCTCTGCGCCAGTTGTTGGACGATCTGGCGCAGGAGGAGCGCAATCACGAGAATCGCGCCGAGGAATTGGAAAAAGAAAAGCTCGGCGGCAGTGCGATGCATGACGAAGATGAAGCGAATCGCCGGTTGTTCGTATTGCAGATCGTGCAGCCGGGGTTGGCCGGATTGATGGACGGGTCGGTTTCCACGCTCGCTCCGGTGTTCGCGGCGGCGTTTGCCACGCACAATACGTGGGACGCATTTCGCGTCGGATTGGCGGCATCGCTGGGCGCGGGGATCTCCATGGGATTTGCCGAAGCCCTTTCCGATGACGGGAGCCTCACCGGCCGCGGCCATCCCTGGGTGCGCGGCTTGGTCTGCGGATTGATGACCGCGCTGGGCGGAGTCGGCCACACACTCCCGTTTCTGATTTCGGATTTCCGAGTCGCGATGTCGGCCGCGATGGTCATCGTGATCGTGGAGCTCGGCGTGATCGCCTGGATTCGCAACCGCTATATGGAAACGTCGCCACTATCCGCGGTGTTGCAGGTGGGCTTGGGCGGAATTCTGGTGTTCCTAACCGGCGTGCTGATCGGGAGTTCGTAGCGCACGTTCCTGTTTCGTCGCCGCCATACACCCCAGAATCGCGAAAAAAAACGCCGCCAGCGCCGGCCTTTGTTGCATCGGGTAATCGATCATCGAATGCACGAACACCGCGAGCATCCCGATTCCCCACAGCGATTTTAGCGCCGGACCAATGCTCCATATCGCGATCGCCAGCATCATCAGAAAGAACGGAATGCCGCCTTCCACCGCCCATTGAATCCAATCGTTGTGAGCTTGATTGACGAAATGCCCGTCGTCGAAATGCGCGTACGCAGGATAAGCATCCGACCACGTTCCCAGGCCGAATCCCATCAGCGGCCGGTGCCTCACCATCTCGACCGACGAACGCAGCAGTTCGGCGCGCACCGAATAGGGGTTGGGTTCCTGCAATCGATTCCAGATGACTTCCCATCCAACCACCGCCGTCAGGATCGCCACTGCCGCGGCACTGGCGCCGAGTACCCGCGCGAGCGTTCGTCCGGGGATTAGCCCGCGCGTGTAGGCGATCACTGGAACGATCAGAATTTCCGCGAGGCATAAAATCGATCCCGCGCGTGAACCTCCGGCGACCACGGAAGCAAACAGCGTCGCCGCGATCGCAATGTAGACTAGCGATCGTTTGCGGTCGAGAATCGCGCGGACGATCGCCAACGGCAGCACTGCTTCGACGAACGCCGCGAACTGGTTGCGATACACGAACGGTCCGAGCGTCGGATGCGGGTCCATGGCGGCGTCGAAGATCCACAGCACCTTGTCGGCCGGCGACGTGAGCACGGTGAGCGTCCCAACGATGCTGAGCACGAACGCAAAAATGAGCGTCGCTTGCAGAAATCCCGCGCTCCCGCGGCGCAGCGCGACCCAGAACGCTACACCGTTCGTGATCCAGAACAGAACGGCGTCCCAGGTTCGCCATTCGTAGATGGTTTGATGTGTGACGATCTGCAGAATCCCCCACGCGGCCGCTGCACCGAGCAACCACGCAACGGGACTCCACGTAACTTCGCGCCGGCGGAAAACTTCATACGCAGCCAAGGCAAACAGCGCGATCTGGAACGCCGTCAGCGCCCATCGCCCGGGCACCCACAGCGTCAAAATGCCGAAAAAGAAGATCGCAGCCAGACGGTCATTCTATCCTGTGGGGCAGGCTTGCAGCCTGCTCGCCGGTTTGTAACCGGCGTACGTCGGGAGGATCACAATTCCGCCGCGGGCTCCAAGCCTGCCCCACTCGAAGTGCTACGCTGACCCATGTGATTGCGATCGATGCATTTGAACAAGCCCGCCGCCGCGTCGCCGCGCACGCCTACCATACGCCGATGTTGACGTCGCGACTCCTCAGCGAGCGCACCGGCTTCGACATTCGCCTGAAGGCGGAAATCTTTCAACGCACCGGATCGTACAAGATCCGCGGCCCCCTGAACAAGCTTCCGCAGTTGACCGACGAAGAAAAACGACGCGGCGTGATTTGCTCCTCCGCGGGCAACCACGCGCAAGGCGTCGCGCTCGCCGCGGCCATCTATGGAATCCGAGCGATTGTCGTCATGGCGGCCAATGCCACGCCGTCGAAAGTCGCCGCGACGCGAGCCTATGGAGCCGAAGTCGTTCTCCACGGCGCGATCTGGGACGAGGCCAACGCCAAAATGCTGGAAATGGCGCGTGAGCATGGCTACACCATCGTGCATCCCTTTGACGACCTTCAATTGATTGCCGGCCAGGGCACCATGGGTCTGGAGATTTATGACGATTTTCCGCAGGCCGATATCGCGATCGTGCCCATCGGCGGCGGCGGGCTGATCTCCGGCGTCAGCATGGCCCTGAAGGCTCGCAATCCGATGATCCGCGTGATCGGCGTCGAATCGTCGGACGGCCCGGCAATGAAACGCAGCATCGAGGCTGGTCACGTGGTCACGCTCGATTCAGTCGACACCATCATCGACGGTCTGCGCGTAAAGCGCGTGGGCGAGAATAACTTCCGCATCGTCCGCGATTTTGTCGACGAAATCGTCACGCTGCCCGACGCGCAGATGTTCGAAGCGATGTTGTGGATTATGTCGCACTGCAAACTGGTCGTCGAAGGCGCAGCGGCGGCACCGGTCGCGGCACTGCTGAACGGATTGATCAAGTCGCGACCGGGATCGAAGGTCGTGTGCGTTCTCAGCGGTGGCAACGTGAATCTCGATCAGTTACGCGGCTTGAAGTGGAACTAATGGCTTGTATTTGTGGCGCACGCACTCGTGCGTGCCGTGTCGAGACTTCCGGGGTGCGGACCCGTGCCGGGCTTCTCGACACCTTGGCCGCGGTTGACATGTCCTTCCGGAGCAAGCGTCGCCATGAGTTGCGACGCGGCACGCACGCCCGGAACGGGTCCGCACCCCAGAAGTGCGCGCGCCACCACGCGTTGTGTTGTCAATGAAGTTTTCGCGACAGGCTCAACGCGAGCGGAACTGATCACTTCTTTAGCAGGGAGGTCCAGTTCAGAATCGCCGTCAGCAGTTCGGGGTTCTGGCCGAACGCATCGGTTAGCACGACGAATTGTTGGCCATCCCGAGTCACGGCGTAGTTGATGGAGGATATCCCCTCGTCAAAGTTGTTCCTCGGCGACTGGAATAAAGCTTTGGGAGTACCGGCGTCCACTGCGGCACCCGTGCGGATGTCGATCGCCGCCATACTTTGGTCGGAAGTGCGGTAGAACAACTCCTTGCCGTCGCCTCTCCACCTGGGCTGGACGCCCCCGTCTTTCGAAATTTGCCATTTTGCGCCTTCGGGGAAGGCCTGCACATAGATCTGGTCGCGTCCGCTTTCGTCTGAGGTAAGCGCGACCCATTTCCCGTCCGGGGAAAATTGGCCGCATGCCTCATTAGCTTTGGTCTGGAGGAACGGGCGGGCCGTGGCGCCGGGCTCGGTGGGATACAACCACAGATCGTAACCGGTAGTGTCGCTCGTACGCTGAACCAGAATCCATTTCCCATCGCGCGACCAGTCGCATGCGGTTTGCGTGCCGCTGCCCCCCAAGGCTGCTAGAGGCTCCGCTGGACGGCTCCCGTCCGACGTCTTTTTGTCGAGCCAAATCTCATGGTTCCGCACTTCGATGAACGCGAGGTACCGCCCGTCCGGCGACCAGACCGCGTTGGCGCTCGTGGGTATGCCTCCGAACGTAAATCGAGTGGGAATCCCTCTCGCGATATCAATGAGCCAGATATCCCAGAAATTCGTTCTTGGATCGAGCGCGCTCACGCTGAGCCGCTTGCCATCCGGCGAGAGCTCAGGGCGGAAATACGATGAATCCGTGGCTTTGATCCCGAAAACACGCTTTCCAACGCGATCGAACCAGACCATTTCTCCAGGGCTGGGCTGGCCGCCGTGGATCAACAGCCGCGAGGACGCCGCGAATTGAGCCGCAATCGCCGGATTGCTCTCGGAGATCCCTTCCGCCAAAACAATCGGGTCGCCCGTGAACTGGAGCCGGTCCGAATCGAAGGGCTGCGCCACCAGCGTCCGGTTATGCACATGGAGCAGGTGACCGGATTCATTCGTTCCCTCCCCCGACACGAACATTACGTTCGACCGCGTCTTGAGAATCAGTTTGCGCTCGGAGCGCTTGGCGGGATCGAGCCAACCCAGATAGATTCCCGACTCGTCGGGATTGGCAGCGCGCACCCAATACAGGAAGCGTTTGCCGTCCGGAAGGAATTGGGGCCAGCGATGCGAATTCTCCCCGCGAGATGCGTCCGGCGTCGTCACGGGCGCGGGAGTTCCGCCCGACGCCGCAACCCGATTCAATCCGGTGAGCACACTCGGTGCAAAAACAATGACGCCGTCCTGGTTCCAGGAACCGCCGCGTAGATTTGGGGCATCGCAAATGGTTTGAACTGCTCCGCCCTCCGCCGACGCCCGCTTGAGTTTGCCAGCGGCGTTAAAACCGACGTTCTTCCCATCCGGCGACCAGAAGAGTTCATGCCCGGCCCCCTCGGTGCCCGCTAGCAGCCGCGACTGCATAGCGTCAAGCGATCGAATCCAGATACGCGATACGCCGGCGGAGATCGCCACAAACGCGATGCGCCTTCCATCCGGCGAAACGGCAGGCGTGCTACGACCGGCGAAATGTCCGTCCTGCGGCGGAGGAATCGTGAATGTCACCGCACCCGGCTCCGCCCGCGGAATCCAATAGTAGGTCACCGCCACCGCGATCAATGCAAATACCACGGCCGCGAAGAGTCCCCACGCCAGCCGCTTGCGACGAGACGGATCGAATTCGGCTTGCACCGGGGTCGCCGGTTGGTCCATCACCAACTCCAGCGCAGCACCGACATCCCGCGCGTTCTGCCAGCGCTGATCAGGGTCCTTCGCAAGACATCGCCGCACAACTCGTTCCAGCGCCACCGGAGTCACCGGCTGTGTGTCTCGCATCGGCGGCGGATCCGCAGACATGATTTGCGTGATCAGGCTCGCTCCCGATGAGCCCTGGAACGCGCGCTTTCCCGTCGCCATTTCGTACAGCACCGCGCCGAACGCAAAAATATCGCTGCGCGCGTCGCCCGGCTTGCCTTCCAGTTGTTCCGGCGACATGTACGGCAAAGTTCCCAGAATGACGCCTTCGCGGGTCAGAGCAATGGTCGCGGTCTCGCCTCCTGGCGGAACCGCCTGCGTGCCCAGCGCGCGAGCCAGCCCGAAATCCAGCAGCTTCACGCCGCTCTTCGTCAGCATGATATTGGCCGGTTTCAGATCGCGATGACAAATTGCCGCGCGATGCGCGTGGTCCAAAGCTTCCGCGATATGGACAGCGGTGAGTACCAGCTCCGCGAGCGGTAACGGTCCCTTTTCGAGCCTCTGCGCGAGCGTCTGGCCTTCCAGGAACTCCATCACTAGATACTCGACTCCGTCCTGATTGCCGACGTCGAAAAGCGTGCAGATGTGCGGATGCTGGAGCTGCGAAATGGCGCGCGCTTCGCGCTCGAACCGCTGCCGCTTTTCGGGATCGTCGCTCTGCGGAAGGATTTTCAGCGCGACGGTACGGTCGAGCCGGGTGTCCCGCGCCTTATAGATCTCTCCCATTCCGCCGGCGCCGACGAATGCCACGACGCGATAGGGCCCAAAAGTGGCTCCGGCGTTGAGCGGCATGCGTGCTAGTCTATCGCAACCCTGCGCAAACGAAGTTCGCGGCATCGTCTATGCTGCCCGAGCCCTTGTATTTCGCGACTTGCGGATAAGGGCACAACGGCCGCGTCCGATCCACCTTGCGATCGGTCAAATGCGACGCCACGATTTGATCGGGAGCCTCCCCGTGCTCCACCCATTTTTCCAGTGCGCCCAGCGAATCGAGCGAGTTCGGACCCGGTCCGCCTCCGCAGTGGTTCATTCCCGGCGCAAGAAATAATCGCGCAAAGGATCGCGGATTGCCCATCGCGCCTTCGACTTTTTCGTAGTACTCGATAATGCGGATCGGCGGCACCACCGGATCGGCCCATCCGTTGTAGATGATCATTTTTCCGCCATGCTTTTTGAAGCGCGATAAGTCCGGATCGAGCGCGTTATGCAGCTTTCCAAGCACCGCGACTCTCGACAAATCCCTGTCGACGTTTAATGACCGCCAGTCGTAGTTTGCATCGCCCGGCTGGAACGCGAGATAGCGGAAGAATTCCCGCTGGAACGCGAACTCGTACGGCGCTGCGTTCGCATCCTTGATATAGTCGCCCGGAAACGTGAGCAGGTTATCGCGCGTTGCGGGCTGGACGTTGCCGAAGATGTAGGCCGCGTAGTTCGGCGAATCTTCATGACCGATCGGCATGCCGGGAAAAATCTTCTGGCCTGGTCCCGCATACAATTTCTTCAGCGAGTCGACTTGAGCCGCGGTCAGGCAATCGGCGCCATCGCCAGCGCGGCATTGAAGCGTTGCCGGATCGAAATCGCATTTCCGCGGCTCGCTAATCAGTCCATCCGCCAGCCCATCCTGGGTGTCACAACGCGCCAGCACCGCTTTCGCGATCAGCGGCAGCTTCGAGGCTGGAATGTACGACGCCGGCGAACTGAGCAGCACGCGTTCATTCCAGTTGAACTCGATCATGAGTCCCGTGTAATCCACCGCGGGCGCGCCGGCGATGATGCCGTCGAAATCGTCAGGATATCGCTGCGCCTCGATGAAGGCTTGCTTACCGCCCGTCGAGCATCCCACGAAATACGATTTCTCCAGCCGCTTTTCATAAAACGCCTGCGTCACCGCTTTCGCTGCGACGGTCCCAACGTGGATGCCGCGATCGAAGAAGTCGACTTTTTTCGTCATGCTGCCCAGCGCCCAAGTCGCGTCGACTGCTGAGGCCGCCTCGTGCCCGGTATCGGTGTACGCCGTCGCGTAGCCCTTCGACATTGGCGCTTTGTTCGACCGGCCTCCGATGAATCCGCTGCCTCCGGCGAAATACAGTTTGCCATTCCATCCCGCGGTCGGCAGATCGACCTCGAAGTTGACCTTGTTGTCCGGTTCGCCCGTCAGGCCTCGCGTGACCACGTAGCCTTGCACCTGGCAGAATTCAGGCAGCGGAGCCGCGGCGGGAATGGTGGACGATGAAACGATGTGCGTATCCGGGAGCTTTAGTGTGATTGAGCAGGCAAAGGCACTGGTAGAACACAACCAGATCCAGGCGAGACGTCGCATGAGAGTCATTATGATCGGTTGCGGACCTTCAATACAGGATCGACGGAAGCCAGGCGCCGGCCGGTTCGTTGTAAAGGCCCATCGTCATCAAGGTCATCGGCTGTACCACGCGAAGGCCGTGTGCCAGACACCAGCGAAATAATTCCGCGTTCCGGGCGGGTACCAGGATGCCGGGTCCGGCCAATCCCTTCGATGCCGCGATCATGGCCTCCAGATCGAGGTTGGTCTCCGCGACCGCGTGTCCAAAAAATCCCAGGATCGTTGCGTATCCCGTAATCCTCCCATCGCGTTCGACGACGACGGCGCTTCTTCCGATCGCATCCGACAATTCCCCTCCGCGATCGTGTCCATGCACTCGACGGCACAGCCGGTCGCATTCGTCGACATCACGAGCTTCCGCCGGCCGCACCGTGCAATTCTCCATCGGTTGCTGAATCGGGGGGCCTTGCAAACACACCAGCAGCTCGCGTGGATCGAATCCAAGCGTGGTATACAGCGACAGCGATCGATTATGAAAGGTCGCCTGCACCAGCCGCACTCCGGCAGAATTGCGCTCTCTCGCGCGTTCCATCGCAGCGTCCATCAGCGCGCGGCCGACGCCCCGGTTTTGTCCCGCGGGATCGACCGTGATCGGGCCAACGCCCGCGACGGAGCAGCGCTCGTCCAGACAGTTGCTTCCTACTACGCGGCCATCGGCTTCGGCGACCACACCGTAGAAGCCAGGATGGGAAAACATCATGGTGAGCACCCCGCGCGCCACGTCGACGGATGGAAAGTCGGGCGGGAACGAATGCTCGGTGCTGATTTTCGTGAACGCGTCGAAACAGATTTTTCCGCACACCGCGGCGTCCTCCGGCGTCGCACGACGAATAACCAATGCCATCCAGAATCTCCTTTTGCGGCTATTCTACATGGAAGCGCACATGAATTTACCCCTGGCAGGAATTCGCGTCATCGATTTTGGAAGGTTCATCGCCGGCCCGTACTGCGCGATGCTGCTCGCCGACATGGGCGCCGACGTGATTCGCGTCGACCGGCGGCAAGGCAGCGAGGATCGCTACACCGGTCCAGTCACCGAGCAAGGTGAAGGCGGGGCCTTCCTCTCGCTGAATCGCAATAAACGCAACCTCACGCTGGATACGTCGAAGCCCGAATCCGCGGAAATCATTCGAAGACTGGTAAAGACCGGCGACGTAGTGGTGGCCAATCTTCCGGTCGCGGTGATGAAGAAGATGGGGCTCGACTACGAATCGCTGCGTGCCATCAAACTGGACATCATTCTCGCCCGCATTTCGGCCTTCGGACCGGACGGGCCGTATGCCAACCGCCTCGGATTCGACGCCGTGGCGCAGGCGATGTCGGGAGCCATGAGCCTCACTGGGTCGCCCGAGCAGCCGACGCGCTCGGTCGTGTCGTTCGAAGACTATGGAACGGCTCTGCACACCGCATTCGGAGTCATGGTCGCGCTCTATCATCGCGCCCGGACCGGCGAAGGCCAGATCGTCGACGGATCGCTGCTGGCCACCAGCGTGACCTTCATGCAGGCATTTCTGGCCGAGAAAAGCGTCACAGGAATCGATCGCGAACGACGGGGAAACGCCGGATTCTACACCGCTCCAGCTGACGCATATCGAACCAAAGACGGGTGGATTATGGTCCAGGTGATCGGCAACGATATGTTCGCCCGCTGGGTTCGTTTGGTCGCACGAGAAGACCTTTTGGACGATCCACGCTTCGCGACCGACCTTTCCCGGGCCGATCATCGGAATATCCTTACCGAGGCAATGAACGCGTGGCTGGCCTCCCGAACCAGCGCGGAAGCGATCGCCCAACTGGAAGCCGCACGGGTCCCGGCCGGACCGGTTCTTTCCCCTTCGGAAGTGCTCGAAGATCCTCAGGTGGAAACGCGCAAATTGTTGCAATATCTCGCTTATCCAGGCGCTCCCCAGCCGGTGCCACTGGCCGATACAGCCGTCCGCCTCTCCGCGACGCCAGGTAGCATTCGGCATCGCGCGCCCATGCTCGGTGAGCACACGGATGAGGTTCTCGGCGAAGTTGGCTACACCGAAGTAGAGATCGCGACTCTTCGAAGCAATGAAGTCGTCTAGTTTCAAATGTCACAAGCGCGCTTCTTTTTAGTGATACCCTCTCCGGCTTGATTCCAACCTCCAATTGCTTTACCCTGGTGACACCAGTCTTTCTCGCAACTGTAACGTAACGTAATTCATTTTTCGCTTTGGACTCAAGGGAGTAACTTCATGAAACAAATCACTCTATTCACGGCGCTTTGCATTTCGATTGCGTCGCAAATGTTTGCCGCATCCGTCGGAAGCGTCTCCGGAACTGTTAAAGATTCCACCGGTGCCGTGGTCCCATCCGTTAAACTAACTCTCACCAGCACCGGCACCAACGCGCAGGTGACCACCACAACCAACCCCAGCGGCGAATTTCAGTTTCTGCAACTGGCGCCGACCACCTACACCTTAACGGCGGAGACGCAGGGGTTCAAGAAAATTAACGTCTCCTCAGTGCTGGTTCAGGTCGATCAGATCACGCACCTGGAGCTGACGCTCGAAGTGGGTACGGTCACCGATTCGGTTCAAGTGGAAAGCGCAGCTCCCCTGCTGGAAAACGACAAGAGCACGCTGAGCAGCGTGGTCGATAGCCGCAACATTGGAAATATGCCGCTGAACGGCCGCCAGGCTCTCGATCTGGCGCTGATCACTCCGGGCGTGTTGCCGACGGCATCCGGCACCCAAGTGCTGAGCTTCAACGTCGCGGGCGCGCGGTCGCAATCGAACACCTATCTGTGGGATGGCGCCAGCAACATGGACACGCAGGTGAACGGGAACCTGAACAATTTCCGCATCGGCGATGCCATTCAGGAATTTTCGGTGCAGACCAGCGTAGCGTCGGCCGAGTTCGGCCGCGGCACCGGCGGAACCGTCAGCATGGTCACCAAGAGCGGAACCAACTCAGTGCACGGTTCCGTGTTCGAGTATCTCCGCAACAACGATTTCGACGCGACCGATTTCTTCATCAACAAGCAGGGTGGCACCAAGACGCCGCTGCATCGCAACCAGTTTGGCGGGACTGTGGGCGGTCCCATCAAGAAGAACAAGACCTTCATCTTCGGCTCCTTCGAGGAATTCCGGCAGGTGAACCCGACTCCGACTCTGACCCGCGTTCCCACCGCCGCCGAGCGCGCCCAGGTTACCGATCCGATCTCCAAGGCGCTGCTGAAATACTGGCCCGATCCGAACACCACAGGCACCAACAATTTCATCGCCAACGCGACCGCCAGCACCTTCGACTACACCGGCTTGGTTAAGGTGGACCACAAAATCAACGACAACGATCAGCTATCGGCACGCTTTGCAAACTACCAGGGCGCGACCTTTACGGCCGGCGCACTTCCGCTCGAGGGCGGAAATGGAAATACGCCTGTGAGCCGCAATGGCGTTTTGATCGAGACGCACACGTTCAGCCCCACCTTGTTCAACGAATTCCGCGCTGGATACTCGCGCAACCAAACCTTCATCACTGTGCAGGATAACGGATTGAACGCGGCCAGTATCTTCACGGATTCGACTGGAAAACCGCTGTCTGGAGTTGTCGACGGGACCAAGAACATTCAAGATTCCGGTTTGCCGACAGTTTCGGTTGCGGGCGGATTTGCCCCGTTGGGCAGCACCACCAATCTGCCGCAGGGCCGCATCACCAATACGTTCGAGATTTTCGACAACATGTCGTGGGTCTCGCCGTTCGGCGCGACCAAGCATTCGTTCCGCTTCGGATACCACCAGCGGCGCGAGCAGGCTCGCCGCTATCTCGACAGCACTGAGCGGGGATCGTTCAACTTCTTGAACTGGGCCGACTTCGCCGCCGGCCAAATCAACACCTCGAGCTTTAAGACTGGCAGCACGCTGGCCTACTGGGATCGTATCCCGTGGGACATCTACTTTCAGGATCAGTGGAAGGTGAAAGACAACCTGACGGTGAACTACGGAATCCGCTACGAGTATCCTTCGGCGATCTATCAGACTCGCAACGACGCGACCAACTTCATTCCAGGCGTCGGACCGGTTCTGCTGGGAACCAACCAGCTTCTTTCCATCGACCCGACTAAGAAAGGCTACGCGGCTCTAGCTCTCAGCCCGTCACCGGTCAGCGTAGGCAACAGTGGTGTGAACTCGGACAAGAACAACTTTGGTCCGGTAGTCGGCATCGCCTATACACCGCGTTTCGCCAAGCGCCTGTTTGGCAATGACGACACCGTCATCCGCGCGGGATTCCGCGTTGGCTATGACGATATCTTCAACAATATCCCGGCCAACATGGGGTTGAACGCTCCCTACAATCTGACCACCTCTCAGACCGCAGGCGTCACTCAGCCCGGTAAATTCTCATACGCCACGGGCTTCGATCAGAACGTACCGCTCGTCAAATTCGATGCGAACGGGAAGCCGCTCATCGGATTGGTCGGCTTCAATGCCGAGGATCCGAACATCCGCAGCTCCTATCTGTATCAGTACAATCTCGGCATTCAGCGCAGGGTCGGTCAGAACTTCTCCGTGGAAGTCGACTACCAGGGCAGTGCCGGCCACAAACTGGGTCTGTTCGTCGATCAGAACCAGCCGACGGTCATCGTAAACGATTTGACCAAGCGCGGAAATCAGTCTCCCAACGTGCAGGTCTATCCCTACCCGACGTTCGGTTCCATCGGAACCGGCGTGGACATCGGCAATTCGCATTACAACGGCATGGTGTCCACCGCAAAGTATCAATCGCGGCGCGGATACTTCCTGCAAGCGTCTTATACGCTGAGTCACTCGATCGACTACACCTCGGCCTTCTTCGGTTCAAGCGGTGAGCTGAGTTCGGCAGCGAATCCCAAGCAGCTCAACCTGGAGCGCGGTCCGTCGTCGTTCGACACACGTCAACGCGCGGTGGTGGTCTACAATGCGGATCTGCCCATCGGGCCGGGTCACCGGCTGATGGGATCGAACAACCTGCTAAATCGCCAACTACTCGGCGGATGGTCGATCTCCGGCATCACCAGCGCGCAGACTGGGCAGCCTTTTACGGTCTACAACACGTCGAACGATTTCAGCGGCTTTAACCAGTTCGCCGACCGCCCTGACTATATCGGTTCGGGTCCGTTGCAGACCAACTACAGCAACCCGGATCTCGCCTTCAGCCCGTCGAACTTCTCGGCCACGCCGCCTACCGGCCGCGTCGGGACCTCGGGCCGCAATGAGTTTGTTGGTCCGGGGCTGGTGAACTACGATTTCACCGCGTTGAAGAGCTTCCCGATTTGGGGTGAGAGGACTCACTTGACCATGCGGGCGGATTTCTTCAACCTGTTCAACCATACGAACTTCGCCAATCCGGGGCACAGCGAAAGCAGCACGGCTACATTTGGCAAGATTACGCAGACTCTGGGTAGCGCGGTGGCCACAGCGGTCGGCACGACAGCCGGCGCAAACGGCGGGCCGCGGACCATCCAGTTCGCGTTGCGTCTTTCGTTCTAACGCAGTTTCAAGCACTACAGCACAGGGGGCAGGCGTTCGCGTCTGCCCCTTTTGTTATATCCTCGCCCTTATGAAAACTCTGCTCGTCTTGCTGCCCGCGATGGCCTTCTCGCAGCCGCAACCGCCAGTCTGGCAATGGGAGCTTCCGCAGATCAAAGCCATGGTCGATAAAGTCCGAGCGGGACGCGACTTGACGCCGAAGACCTGGCCCAACGGAGCGCGCGTGGCCGTCGGATTCTCGTTCGATATGGACGCGGAGACGGGATTCCTGCGGTCGGCGCAATATTCTCCGCAGCCGCTGTCGCGAGGCGAATACGGGCCGCGTGTCGGTGTGCCGCGCATTCTGAAGATCCTGGAGACCAACAATATTCCCGCGACGTTCTTCGTCCCGGCGGTCAGCGGCGAGCTTCACAAAGACACCATCGACGCGATTCTAGCCGCGAAGCAGCATCACGAAATCGGCGTCCACGGTTGGGTGCATGAGCGCATCGCCGAACTCAAGCCAGACGAGGAGCGGAAGCTGACGCGCCGCGCTTACGATTTCTGGACGCAGCGCCTGGGCCACAAACCAGCAGGCATCCGCACGCCGAGCTGGGACTTCACTTCGGAGACCCTGGCTATCATTCGCGAGCTGGGGCTCAGCTACGATTCGAGCCTGATGGGCGACGATCGGCCGTATGAGCTCATCGCGCAGGGCAAGGCCACCGGGCTGGTGGAATTGCCGGTCGAATGGATTCTGGACGATGTTGCGTACTATAGCTACGACCGCACTGTTTCGGCATATTTTCGGATGGGCGATGACGACGTTTACAAGGTCTATAAAGCCGAGTTCGACAAAGCCTACGAAGAGCGGACGCTGTTCCTCGTGACGATGCATCCGTTCGTAAGCGGACACCGGTCGCGGGTCGCACAGTTCGAAAAGCTGGTGGCGTACATCAAGTCGAAGCCAGGGGTCTGGTTCGGGACGTGCGAACAGATTGCAAAAGCTTCGGCGAATCAGTTGGCAGGGAAGTAGCGAATCAGTTGACCGCGGCCACGATGCGCTGGATCATTCCATCCATGGCGCGATTCTCGTGCCAGTGCCACACGAATACGATGTCGTGGTCGGGATCGATCCAGATCGTATTGGAGCCGTTTCCAAGCGCGGCAAAGCTCGACGCCGGCGCGTGCGGCCATTGCTTCTGTTTGGTGTTCAGCCACCACAGGTAGCCGTAGTCGGGACCATGCTCGCTGGGGGTGACGGCGTCCTTCAGCCATTGCTCGGAAACGACCTGCCGCTGGCCCCACTTGCCGTGATTTAGAATCAGCAAGCCGAAGCGCGCCAGATCTTCCGAATTGATCCACAGACCGCCGCCCCATCGTGTTCCGCCGCTGACCGATCCGATCTTCCGGCCTTTGATCTCGACTGTGGAATTGTCGTACGGGACCCAGCGCCAGTCCTGCGACGCGCCGATGGGGTCCATGATCTCGGTCTTGAGAATTTCGGGAACGCCCTTTCCGAAAAGGCGCAGCAGCGACAGCGAGAATCGATTGATGCGCGCATCGTTGTACTCATAGAACGATCCGGGTTCCTGGATGGCGCGTGGCTTGCGCTCTCCGGCGCCGAACTGTTCGTGGCCCACGAAATCGGCGTTCTTGCCCCACATGCTGCCTTCCCATTCGCTGGTTTGTTGCAGATGATTCTTCCAGGTGATTTTAGCGTTGTGCGGCGAATCGTAGCCTCCGTCGTGGATGTAGTTCGCGACCGGATCGTTCACATCCTTGATCAATCCCTTCGCGACGGCGATGCTGCAGACGGTGGACAGAAAACTCTTGGCGACGCTATACACCGGATCGTTGGCCTTGGCATCGCCGAATTCAGCGACGATGTATCCGTGGCGAAGAATGATTCCGTTGGTGGCGGCGCGCGTTTTCGGAAGCGGTCCCAGCGGCGTGCCGAAAGTGCGAACCTGATCCTTTTCGAAATCCCACTTGCTGCCGCTGGACTGTGCGAACTCGACGGCTGCCGCGAGTTTAGGCGCGTCTATGCCGGCCTCAGCTGCGGATTTTCTCTCCCATTTTCCGGTGGGCGGGAAATAGGTCTGCGCCAACAGCGCGGGGACAAAGAAGAGAGTGAACGTCAATTGGAAGCGCTTCATTGCCGTCCAGTTTGACATAAAAATCTCACGCAAAGACGCCAAGGCGCAAAGTAATCTTGAGTTTTCTAGCCGCGATCGCCGAGCGGAGCAGCAGCGCTGCGCACCACGGCCGCGCGCTTCTTGAGGCGTTCCATGCGTAGCAGTTCCCGGCGGCGGCGCACCTTGACCTGATGGTCGACTTTACGCCAGAACTTTCGGAAATAGTCGGCGGCGGAAACGATCCCGAAAATCATCACGGTCCACATTCCGATCAGCGCGGGCGTTTCCAACGCCGGCCACTTGATTCCGCCGATGACCAGCGAGATCGCGGCCACTTGCGCGGCCATTTTTGTCTTGCCCAGTTCGCTGGCCGTGATCATGTATCCCGACGCGGCCGCGATGGAGCGTAGGCCCGAAACGGCAAATTCGCGACCGATGATCAGGATGACGATCCATGCCGGTGCGCGATGAATATCCACCAGCGAAATCAGCGCCGCCGAAACCAGCAGCTTGTCGGCGATGGGATCGAGCAACGTGCCGACAGTGGTGACTTGCCGCCAGCGCCGCGCCAGATAGCCGTCCAGCAGGTCCGTCAGCGCCGCGGCCAGGAACACGGCGAGCGCGAAAATTTCCCGCGAGATGGGAACAAGGCTCTGCCAGCGCTCGATCCACGTGCCGTCGGCCAGCAACGCCGCGACCAATAGCGGAACGAAGAAGATCCGCAAAAGCGTAAGCAGATTCGGAAGGTTCACCCTGTAAAAATGATAGCCCAACAAGGAGGAGTCAGGAGACAGGAGTCAGAATGGACACCCTGGCGACCGCAAGACTTTATTTTGACTTCTTTCTTCTGACTCCTGACTTCTTAGTGACCACGTACTGCGCCAACCGCCTGCGCAGCGACTCGGGAACTACCGCTTCTACCTCGCACGTTTTGCCCGTATAGCGGGTGCTGGTCACGACGGCGTATTCGTGAAGCAAGTGCAGCGGTCCACCTTCGGCGATGGGGAAGCGGAACACGCATGCTGAAACGCGATCGACCGGCATCACCTCGTCGATTTTCCGGAGCAGCGTGTCGAAGCCCGCGCCTGAAGCAGCCGAAATCGCCACCGCGCCTGCCGGCTGATGTTCGGGATCGCCCAGAATCCTGCGCGCGAGCGCCCCGGCGTCCGGATCGCCTGGGATGAGATCGGCTTTGTTCAGCACCAGGATCTGGGGAGTTTCCGCCGCGCCGATTTCCATGAGCGTGGCCAGGACGTGCGCAGTATGGTGGGCGGCTTCAGGAGAACTCGCGTCGACCACGTGGAGCAACAGCTCCGCTTCCACCACTTCTTCGAGTGTGGCGCGAAACGCCCGCACCAGCGTTGTCGGCAAATTGCGGATGAAGCCGACGGTGTCGCTCACCAGCGCGCGTCGATGCGAGGGAAGCGTGATGTGCCGCACCGTCGGATCGAGCGTCGCGAACATTTTCGAGTCGGCCAGCACTCCCGCGCCGGTCAGTCGATTGAACAGAGTCGATTTGCCGGCGTTGGTGTAGCCCACCAACGCGATGGTCGCGAGCGGTACAGCTTGCCTTTGGCGGCGCTGCGTGGATCGTCCGCCGCGGACGCGTTCGAGCGACGCTTCAATGGCGTGAATGCGCTGATGAATCCTGCGGCGGTCGGTTTCGAGCTTGGTTTCGCCGGGTCCGCGCGTTCCAATTCCACCGCCCAGCCGCGACATCGCGGCGCCGTGTCCCGTCAGGCGCGGCAGAAGATAATTCAACTGCGCCAGCTCGACTTGAAGCTGGCCTTCCCGCGTCCGCGCGCGCCGCGCGAAAATGTCGAGGATCAGCTGTGTCCGGTCGAGCACCTTCACGTCCAGCGCTTTTTCCAGGTTGCGCTGCTGGGTGGGGGAAAGCTCACGGTCGAAGATCACCGTGGTGGCTTCGAAGAAATGAACCTTGTTCTTGAGCTCCTCGACTTTGCCGGACCCGACCAGCGTAGCTGCGTCCGGGCGGGCGCGCGATTGAATGCTCGCATCGGCCACGCGTGCGCCGGCGCTGTGCGCCAGGGCGGATAATTCTTCGAGAGACTCCTCCGCCGAAATGACCTCGGAATCGACTCCGCCGGGCGCCCGCTGCGCGGCGCGGCTGGTCAGATGGAGTCCAGCGAGGAGCGCGATTTCTTCGCTCAACCTAGTTCTCTGCGTCTCCTACGGGGACGCCGGGCACTCCATGTGTGCCGGCGGAAGCCGCATTGGAATGGATCGGAGTATGGAAAGGTTTGGAAACAACCAAAGTCGAAATCGCGTGTTTGAAGATGAGTTGTTCCTGATTGTTGGATTCCAGAATGACGGAGTACTTATCGAAACTCTTGATGCGTCCCGAAAGTTTGACACCACTCATTAAGTAGATGGTGAGAAAAGTTTTATCTTTGCGCGCGTTGTTTAGAAATGCTTCTTGTATGTTTTGCGCTTGTTTTTCCATGGAGCTTCCTTCCCCACGGGGCGCCCGCCCGCCCCGGCCGGGCGATTTGAATCATCTCCATCATAACGTAATGCGCACGTGGAATACTGGACCGGATCTAAACGTTGACCGCTTCGCGACGTTGGTGGTCCACCACGAGTTTCGCGATCCGTTCGCGATGAAAACTCGCGTCGCCGAAGGCGATTTCGCTGGCCTTGGCACGGCGGTAGTAGAGATGCGTATCGTTTTCCCAGGTGAAGCCCATGCCGCCCTGGACCTGCACGCCTCGATTGCCGACCTCGCGGCACGCGTCGCTGGCATACACTTTCGCGACGCTGACCGCCGCGCGGGCGTCCGGGACTCCGTTCTCCAAAGCCCAAGCGGCGTACAATGCGGCCGAGCGCGAGCTTTCAGTCCATAGCAGCATGTCGGCGCACTGATGCTGCACGGCTTGATATTGCCCGATGGGTTTGCCGAACTGCTTGCGGGTCTTGGCGTATTCGACGGCGATTTCCATGGTCCGCTGCATTCCGCCGGTGATTTCGGCGCACAGCGCCACGGTCCCGATGTCGAGCGCGCGATCCAGCGCCTTGCGAGCCGCATCGCCGCGGGCCAGCAATTCACCACCGCCGCTGAAATCGATTTTGTATAAACGGCGCGTTAGATCCATCGACGGCATGGGTGTTTTCGTGGCCGATTTTCCGTCGACTGCGTATAACGCTAATTCACCACGATCGCGAGCCGCGACCACGATCACATCGGCGATCCCGGCATCGGGAACGAACATCTTCTCGCCTTTTAGGCCGGACATTTCGACTGCGTCGGCATCCCATTTCGCGCTCGACTCGAGCAGCGCGAGCGTGGCCTTGGTCTTGCCGGACGCGATCTCGGCGAGATGCTTCTTCGACCCCGCCGCATGAATCGCAGAGGCCGCCAGCAGGTTCGAAATGAATGCGCCCGGAACCAGTGCGCGGCCCATCTCCTCGGCAAGCGCGGCCAATTCCACCATGCCGAGCCCCATGCCGCCGGCATCTTCCGGAATCACGACGCCCAGGAATCCCTGCTCCGCCATGTGGTGCCAGAGCTTCTCATCGTGCGCGGTGTCCGTTTCCATGATGCGCCGCACGTCGGCCATGGGACACTCGGCCGCAAAAAACTTGCGGGCATTGCTCTGCAGAATCTTCTGCGATTCACTCAATCCAAATTGCATGATGTTTTTCCGTTAGTAGCTCTTTGGCAACCCAAGCACGAAGTGCCCGATGATGTTCCGCTGGATTTCAGACGTCCCGGCTTCGATGGTATTGCCGCGCGAGCGCAGATAGCCGTAGGCCCACTGGCCTTCATCGAACGCGTCCGCGGATCCGTGGGCGAGCTGACCATAAGGACCCAGGATCTCCATCGCGGCCTGCTGGAAGCGCTGATTCAGCTCGCTCCAAAAGATTTTCTGGATGGATCCTTCCGGCCCGGGAACCCCGGTTTCGTTGATCCGGCTGAAGGCGCGCATCTGATTGCAGCGCATTACTTCGATTTCCGTGTAGCACTGCGCAAGCTTTTGGCGGACCAGCGGATCGCCGGTGCGCTTACGTTCGCGCGCGATCTCCACCAGGCGATTGAAGTTGCGACGGTAGTGCACTTGCAACGCCGCGCCGAAGGTTCCGCGCTCATGCATCAGCGTCCCCATCGCAACGCGCCAGCCGTCGTTTACCTTGCCGACCACGTTCTCCACCGGGACGCGCACATCGCGGAAGAAAATCTCGCAGAATTCGCTCTCCCCGCTCATCTGCTTCAGCCCGCGGACTTCCACGCCCGGCGATTTCATGTCGACCAGCAGCACCGTCAGGCCCTTATGCTTTTCCGCCGACGCATCGGTGCGGACCACCAGTTCGCACCAGTCCGCCGCCCATCCGTAACTGTTCCAGCACTTGTGCCCGTTGACGACAAAATGCCCGCCGTCGAGCTTCGCTTCGGTCGAAAGCGCCGCCAGGTCGCTGCCCGCGTTGGGCTCCGAAAATCCCTGGCACCAGATCTCTTCCGCGCTCAGGATCTTTTGCAGATAGCGCTTTTTCTGCGCCTCATTCCCGTAGCCGATGATGGTGGGACCTATCAATCCGAGCCCAAGCACGTTCGCCATGGGAGGCGCTTCGGCGCGCGCCATTTCTTCGATGAAGATCACCTGCTGCATCAGCGACACGCCGCGGCCGCCGTATTCCTTGGGCCACGAAACGCCGGCCCATCCCGCGTCGAACATCTTGCGCTGCCACGCGCGCAGGTACGCGAACGAGCCTCCATGGACTCTTCCGCGTTGCGCCGCTTGATCCAGTCCTTGGGAACGTTGGCGGCGAACCAGGCGCGCACTTCATCCCGAAACTGAAGTTCATCAGGGGTTAGATTCAGATCCACGTGGTGAGTTTATCACGCGGGTCGCGTTGCTTCGTTCGATCACGAACCGGTCGCTAGCGCTCGCGGCTCTGTTGGCTGCACGGCGTCAGTGCGCCGATCAAACGGCCAGTTCGCCGTGATACAGCATGTCTTTCAAATTGAACTTGGCCTTGACGTTCATGCGGCCAAACAGGGTGGCGAAGGTGACTTCCTTGTCGTCCACTTTCAGCGCCAGCATTTCCTTCGAAAAACCAAACAGCACGTTGCCGTAGCTCGACATCTGCTGCTGCACCACACCTGGTTGGAGGTCGCGCTTGCCCTTCACCTCCAGGTAGGTGACGCCTTTGAGACGCTCGACGTCAGCGTTCGGATCGTCGTCCTCGGATTGCGACCTACGCCGTCCGCCGTTCAATGGAAATCCGCTTACGCTGATCACGTAGTGATTCGAGAACGCCTCGGGAACTTTAGATTTCATGGCATCCAGGATGGGCTGGGCGCTCTCCCAACGAACCGTTCCGCTGTGGGATTGAACCGGCGGGGCTCCACCACCGCCGTTACGCCGTCCTCCACCCCCGCCGATCCCGCCAATACCGGGAATGCTGCCGCCGACGCGTGGCGAGCTGGATCTGGAACCACCGTTTCCGTACTCGCCTGGAGCGCTCGCGCTGACTTCTTTGGCCCAGGGCGATTTCGACGTAAGCTGATCGATCTCCTGGCTGGACCACTCGGAGGGATCTTTCTTATTCCAAAAATCCGGACCAAAGCCGTACAGCCGCGCGGTAGCGGCACCACATGCGATCGTCAACACACTGCGCCGCGTTAATCCTTCACTGTGCATGCTTCCCCAGACGTGTGCGGAGGCGTTCCGGGTTGCATCAATATATGGCTCAGGCTTTTTTCTTTCGAAACCGGCGCACTCCACTGACGGATATTTTTCTTAACAAAGGGCGCGGAATCATCTTCATCCCGGCGACGACCAGCTTGTACCGCCAGCCCGGAACCACGATGATTTTTCCGCTCGCCAAGCCTTTCAGCGACTCTTCCACCACGAAATCCGCCGGCATCCAGAGAGAGCCCGGAATGGCGCTTCGATCCATGCCCAGGACGTCGTGGAACTCGGAAAACGTAAATCCGGGACACAGCGCCTGAGCCTTCACGGCCAACCCTTTGGACGCCAGTTCGATGGACAATCCTTCGCTAAAGCTGATCATCCAGGCTTTGGTGGAGCAATAACTCACGTTCTGCGGCGACTGCCCGAATCCCGCCACGGAGGCGACGTTAATCACTCCGCCCGCGCCGCGTGGCACCATGTTGGACAACGCCGCGTGCGCCAGCCGCATGGTCGCGAGCACGTGCAGCCGGTGCATTTGATCCTGGCTGGCAACGTCGATTTCGAAAAAATATCCATGCGATCCGAAGCCTGCGTTGTTCACCAGGAGCGCGAGATTCGGCGTCGATGCAATGCGCTCCGCAACGCTGGCCAGATCCGCATCCAGCGCAAGGTCCGCCGCCATGACTTCCGCTTTGATGTGATGCGCCTCGGCCAATTCGGTGGCGAGCGATCGCAGACGATCCTCCCGCCGCGCGATCAGCAACAGATCGTATCCAAGTGCCGCAAGCTTGCGGGCGAACGACGCACCGATTCCGCTCGACGCGCCAGTAATCGCAGCCAGTCCTTTTTCAGGAACGCTGGGCTCAGGCATGCTCCTCCTTAATTTTGACGTGATGACCGCGCGCGGCCCATTCCGCTCCCGCCAGCACCAGCATCGACGCTAGAAATCCCAAGAAAATCAGCGCAACGGAATACTGAAAGACGTTGTACTCGTTTTCGAGTTTCTTCTGGAACCACGGCCAAACCAGTTTGTTGAAATACTTCAAAACTTCCAGCAGGATTCCGACGACGATGGCCGCCGCGATCACTCGATTCATCGGCGGCCTTCCGTTCGGCAGGAAATAATAAATCAGGAACAGCACTAGCACAGCCATCGGCATTGCCGCGAGCTTAAAGAACAGTATCGGAAAGAAGGCCGCGGGTCCGCCGAAATTTTGCAGTGCCGCATGATTCATTCCGGTCAGAATCATCGAGAGCATCGCGAGACTGCCGCACGCGAAAATCAGCCCGAGGCTGACCAGTTGATTACGAAAAAAACTGCGATTTCGGTGGATTCCCCACACCCGGTTCAGCCCGACTTCCAGCGGCTCGAAAATTCCATTGGCCGTAAACAGAAGCAAGATGATCGATACAACTTCGGTGGACCGGCGGATCGGCAGGTTTTCGTGCTGTCCCTTGGTGTAAAGGAAATTCGTGAAAGAATCCGGGAAATAATCGCGCAGAGCGAGCTGAATCGCTCCGACGGTGGTCTGTTCGTTGAACAGCAGCCGCGACACCGACATCATTACGATCAGGAATGGATAAAACGACAGCAACACGTTGGCCGCCACGGAAAACGCGTAGACGTGCACCTCGGTTTGCATCCAGTACCGGAGTGTTGGGCCGAGCGCGGCGGCGACTCGTCGCATCTTTACAGGGTAACTGCTCAGGACAAACGCGCTCCATTACTGTCGCGCCTCAACTGACGGCCGTCAGGCGCGACCGTTGGTCGCCTATCCTGAAGACAGGTGAAGATCGTACTCATCTCGACTTATGAGCTGGGCCATCAACCCTTCGGCCTGGCATCGCCGAAGGCGTGGCTGGTGCGCGACGGCCACCAGGTCCGCGCGGTCGATCTCGCGGTCGAGCGGCTTCCGGAGCATATTGTTCGCGACGCGGACATGATCGCGTTCTATTTGCCGATGCACACCGCGACGCGCCTGGCCGTGCCGGTGATCGATCGAGTAAAGCGTCTGAACCCCGGCGCTCGGCTCGCCGCGTACGGTCTCTACGCGCCGTTGAACGAAGATCTTCTGCGCAGTTTAGGGATCGACGCGATCGCGGGCGGAGAGTTCGAGCCGTCGCTGGTCGCGTTCGCTCGCGGTGAAAACACGCCTCGAGTGGCACTCGATCGTCTTCGATTTCTAAAGCCCGACCGCTCGGAGTTTTCGGCGGACTACGCCAGGCTCCAGCACAACGGCGTGGCGAAGCAGGTGGCCTACACCGAAGCCAGCCGTGGCTGCAAGCATCTATGCAGGCACTGCCCCATCGTTCCGGTGTATAACGGCCAATTCCGGATTGTGCAACACGAAGTGGTGCTCGCCGACATCCGCCAGCAGATCGCCGCGGGCGCGCAGCACGTGACGTTCGGCGATCCGGATTTCTTCAACGGCCCCACGCACGCGATCCGGATTGCCGAGGCGCTGCACGCGGAATTTCCCAAAGTCACCTACGACGCGACGATAAAAATCGAGCATTTGCTGAAACATCGCGATCTGCTGCCCGCGCTGCGCGACACCGGATGCCTGTTCATCACCAGCGCCGTCGAATCGGTGGATGACGCGATTCTGGCCCGGTTCGAAAAGAACCACACGCGTCGCGATTTCTTCGACGTTGTAGCGCTCACGCGCGAGTGCGGCCTGACACTTCAACCGACATTCATCGCGTTCACCCCCTGGACCACCATCGACGGCTACCGGGATCTTCTGCGCGTGCTCGCGGATCTCGATCTGGTCGAGAATGTCCCTCCGGTGCAGCTCGCGCTGCGCTTGCTGATCACCTCGAAATCGCGGCTGCTGGAGCTGGATGATATCGAAGTGGGCCCTTTCGATCCCAAATCCCTGGTGTTTCCCTGGAAGCATCGCGATCCCGAAGTGGATCGCCTCGCGGCGCGCGCGTTCGCGATCATCGGCGCCAAGCGGACGCGCTCTGAAATCTTTCGTGATGTTGCCCAGTTGGTCGATCTGCCGCTGGAGAATTACGATTTGATTCCACGGGCCGCGATTCCGTATCTCGACGAGCCCTGGTATTGTTGAGCGGAGCCCACGGAAGCGCAGGTTGCGCTTGTTTGAATTTGTGCAGCGGGTTTCACGTAGGTTAACGAGAGCGCGGCAAGCCGAAGAAACCCGATCGCTGTCGCTCGCGGCTCGGTGCGGACACTCTGATCGCTAATCGCGGCACAGAACCGCGAGCGACAGCGACCGGATACTGACGACGGCAGAAGGTGTCGCTGGAAGCTGGGAGACTGCGGAAAACTCAGTATCCACCGCTCCCTATGGTCGCGGCTCTGTGTCCGGCTGAAATCGGAAAGCGCCGACCCTGAGCCGCGACCAAAGGAAGCGGTCGATGTAGACGTGTCACCACGACGGCTGAAGCTTGCTCCACTTGGAATTAATCGTAGCGAAGCGTGGATGCAGGATCGATACGCGCGGCGCGCTGCGACGGGACCAACGAAGCGGCCAGTGCTGCGGCCAGCACCGCCGCGATTCCGGCGGCGTAGGCGAGCGGCTCATACGTGTTGATTTCTTCCAGCAGGGACGCGAAGATTCGCGATACTCCCAAGGCCAGCAACACGCCGATTCCGATTCCCCACAGCGCGAAGCGCGTGCTTTGGGCGAGTATCAATCGGACCACCGATCCGCTGGACGCGCCTAGCGCCATGCGAATCCCGATCTCGCGCGTTCGTTGCGCGACCAGGTAGGAAAGGACTCCGTAGACTCCGGCAATCGCCAGCACCAGCGCGAGCACTCCTAGAAATGCGGCGATCGCAAAGCTCAGCCGGAAAGGGAACAATTCTATGGTGAACATCTCATCCAGCGAAATCGCGAGGCGCGTACTGCCTGGCGCTACGCGTTCCACCAGATCGTTCAGAGATCGACGAGTGGCCTCGGTATCTTCTTTGATCCGCACCAATACAGCGAGGGCGTTCGCGCTATGCGGGTTGGTGGGGAAATAAAACATGGTGGGATCGGGACCATCCGAAATGTCACCGGTGGTCACATCGCGCACCACGCCGACGATCTGCGCGCGATGAAACGCCGGAAGTTCTCCGCGGTCCACCAGCGGCTGCGGCTCGATGCGAATCACCTCTCCAATGGGGTCGCCGCCGGGCCAGAATTGACGCGCAGTCTTCTCGCTGACGATGGCTACTGGGGCCTCAGCGGTGGCTTCGTCCAACGCGAAGGTCCGGCCGCGAACCACGCCGATCCGCAGCAGCGCAAAGTATTCCGGCGTCACGAAATTGTAGCCGGCGCGGATGGTTGCGGCATTTGCGGGGCCGATGCCGACGGTGCGGTAGCCGCTCAGAGGTATGCGGGAGGAGGCTGCGGATTCCACCGCCCACGGCTCAAGCCTCAGCTTTTCCATGATGCGGGCCGCGGAAGCAGTCTGCAAATTGAGGAACACAACATTGCGGGTTGCGACGCCGCGATCGTGCTTTTGGAGCGCCGCGCTTCCGCGTAACAAAACTCCCGCGACGATCAGCAGTAGCGCGCACACGGCGACCTGGCTCACTAACAGCGCGTGCCTCAGACGGGAAGGCCGGAAGCCGCCCGATTCTCCGCGCGCGGCAGCAGCGATGTCTCCGCGCGCTGCTTGGATCGCGGGCGCGAGTCCGAATGCCAGGGTGGCGGCCAGCGATGCGGCGAGAAGAAAACCGAACACCCGTACATCGGGGTCGAGTGGCAGAATGCGGATCAGCTTTCCGAGCACGCCCGGGGCGGTCGCGAAATACAATTGCAGACTGGTGCGAATGCTTACGCGCGCCACTGCGAATCCCGCAAGCGCCGCCGGGACGGCCAGCACAGCGCTTTCCACCAGGAGCTGGCGGATGATCCGCGCGCGTCCCGCTCCCAGCGCCAACCGCACACCCATCTCTTTCTGCCGCCCCGCCGCACGCGCCAGCAACATGTTGGCGACATTCGCACACGCGATCACCAGCACCAGTCCGAAGGCGACGAAGACGGGCGCGAAAAGGATATAGTTCGCGCCCTTGTTGAGCGACAGTGGAGTTGCATTGGAGACCAGCACCACGCCCGTCGCACGCTGGTCAGCGGGCCGATCCGCTGTGATTCGTGCGGCCACAACCGTCAGCTCCGCTTGCACTTCACGAAGCGCCGCGCGAGGTTTCAGTCTGACCAAGACTCCCTGAAGCTGCGGCGGATGATCCGTCGCGAGCGGTATCCAAAAGTCGATCGCAGCCGGACTTACGCCCTCGAAACCCCGGCGTGCGACGCCCACTACCGTGTACGATTTCCCCATCACTGGAAAGCTTCGTCCCAGAATATGCGGATCGGAGGCGAACTTCGCGGTCCACGCACCGTAGCTCAGCACCATCCCCTGGGCGTCGTCTTCCATAAGCGGGCGGCCCATGGCGGCGCCGACGCCGAGCATTGTGAAATAATCGCCACTGGCCCGCTGTCCGACCAGCGGTTGCCCGTCGACGGTCGCGATCAGGTTCTCGGTCAGGATCACGCCATCCAATCCGGACGCTTGTGTGCGAAGCTCCTGGTATTCCGTGAAGCTGAGAGACCGCTGCCGGCCCTTGGTAGCCCACGCGAGGGTGTATAAGCTATATGGATCGCGAACGTCGAACGGCCGCAGCACATAGGCGTTGAAGATAGTGAACATAGTTGTGTTCAGGCCCAGCGCGAGGCCGATGGTGACGATCACAGTGAGGGCAACTCCCGGTGCGCGGCGGAATCCTCTGATCGCGTACAGGATGTCATGCAGCATCGAAGCAGAGACGGTGGAAGAAGTGAAAAATTACAGGTTGATGTGGCAGGATCTCCTCTCTAAATGAATTTGCGGCCGCAATTCGCCGTTAATTGGCCGCAACGGAACGGCATCGCCACAATCACGTGCGACTGCTCGCCACAAACTAACGCAGAAGGCGCTCGCCCATCGTCACACTAAAAGCTAGCTGCATGTCACGTTGCGACGGGAGTAACTCGAGTACTTCACCGCCCCGCGGTAAGTCTGGAAGCCGATGAGAGCGCCAAACCGTTCTGAGCCGAGGATAGCGGGGAGTCCGTAAAGTGCGGCCGGACGGAAGTGGGAAGTTGTTGATGGCGCGCGAAATCGAGTTGCGCGTTGGAGCGTGAAGGGAAGTTTTCAGCTTGAGAGATTGCGGAAAACCCGGCATCCACCGCTCCCTATGGTCGCGGCTCATTGAGGAAGTTTCCGGCCATCAATTTCTCGATGTGCTTTGCGATGACGTCGACTTCCAGGTTCAACCGCGCTCCTAAGCGTGCGGAACCCAGGGTCGTATTTGCGTAGGTGTGGGGAATGATGGTCACGCTGACAACGGGACCGGGATCGAGAGCGGCGATGGTCAGACTGATGCCGTCGATCGATAGGGAGCCTTTATGAACCAGGTACCGGTCGAGTTCGGCGGGAACGCGCACCTTCAGCCAATAATTCTGGTCGCCCAGAGCATCGAGCGAAATCAGCTCGCCAGTGGCGTCGACGTGACCTTGCACGATGTGTCCGGATAGCCGCGTGGCCGGCGTCACTGGACGCTCAAGATTGACGCGCGAACCGGCAACGAGATCGCCGAGATTGCTGCGGCGCAGTGTTTCTGGGGCAAGATCGGCAGCGAAAGAATCGCGGGTGCGGTCGAGCGCCGTCAAGCACACGCCGTTAACGGCGATGCTGGCGCCCTCCGACAAATCTTCGAGGACGGTCGTGCACCGGACGCGCAGACGGCTTCCGGCGGCAACTACTGTTCCCAACTCTTCAATGATTCCCGTGAACATCCTTCTCCAACCAGTCTTTTTCCAGCCACGCCTCCACGGCAAATTCGGTCGCCGTAATGGGAAGCACGCGCACATCGCGAAAGCGAATGGCATCCGCGCGGCGTCGCCGTCCCAGGCCGCCCGCGACCGGAAGCGATTGCGTCCCGCCCAGAATCTTCGGAGCGTAATAAAAGAAAATCTTGTCCGCGACTTCGGATTCGAGGGCGGTCCAATTCACGCGGCTGCCGGCTTCGATCATCAGCGAAATGTATTTTTCACGCGCCAGAAGATCGACTACGGCGCGCAAGTTGACGCGACCGTCCACATCTTCCAGCGCTTCCACGCGAACGCCCTTCGCTTCGAGCCGGCCCCGGCGCTCGGCTGATCCGGCCGAAGTCGTGACCACCAGAACATCGTTTTCGCAGGAAGCGGCCATGTGCGAATCCGGCGGTAAACGGAGCTGTGAATCGAGCACGATGCGCAGAAGCGGCCGGGCTCGTTCCTCGCCGCTGCGATCGGTCAAGCGGCAGTCGTCGGCGAGGACCGTGCCGATCCCGGTAAGGATCGCATCGGAGGCATGCCGCAGTTTCTGCACGTGAGCGCGTGCCAGTTCACTGGTGATCCAGCCTGCATTGTCCTCGGGAGCAGCGATTTTTCCGTCCAGCGTAAGCGCCGCTTTCAACGTCACGAGCGGGCGTCCCGTTCGAGAAAAATGAATGAACGCCGGATTGAGCTCCTCCGCGCGCGGCGCATAATCGCCGGCGATTTCGACCTCGACTCCGGCCTCGATCAATTGATCGAATCCGCGCCCGCGCACCTGGGGATTGGGGTCCTTCATCGGCGAAACCACTTTTTTGATTCCAGCCGCGACGATCGCGCCGGTGCAGGGCGGAGTGCGTCCATGGAACGAATGCGGCTCGAGAGTGACATACATGGTCGCGCCGCGCGACTTCTCGCCGGCCTCTTCGATCGCCAGAACTTCGGCGTGCTTCACACCGCGGGCAGTGTAGAAACCGCGCCCCACCACGGCGTCGTCGCGGACGATCACCGCTCCCACGGCCGGATTCGGCGACACGCGTCCGACACCGCGAGCCGCCAGCTCCAGCGCTTCTTCCAGGTAGCGGTTCATTTAGTCGAATAGTGATGCTACGAACGTTTCCGGATCGAACGGAAGCAGATCGTCCACCTGTTCGCCGACGCCTACGTAGCGGATCGGCAGATTCAGCTCGCGCGAAATCGCGACCACCACGCCGCCCTTCGCGGTGCCGTCGAGCTTGGTCAGGATAATGCCGGTGACGGCGCTGCTCTGGGTGAATTTGCGCGCCTGCTCCAGACCGTTTTGGCCGGTGGTCGCTTCGAGCACCAACAGCACTTCGTGGGGAGCGCCGGGAATTACGCGCGCCGCGGTCCGGCTCATTTTTTCGAGCTCGGCCATCAGATTGGTCTTGGTATGCAGACGGCCCGCGGTGTCGACAATCACGCAATCCACTTTGCGCGCCTTGGCGGCTTGCAGCGCGTCGAAAACGACGGCGCTCGGATCGGCGCCGGTCTGCTGCCGGATCATTTCGGCGCCGGTGCGTTGCGCCCAAATCTCCAATTGCTCGACTGCGGCGGCGCGAAACGTATCGGCCGCGCACAACAGCACACTGCGGCCTTCGGATTGAATGCGCCGGGTGAGCTTCCCGATCGAAGTGGTTTTGCCGGCGCCGTTGACGCCCACTACCATGACGACCGCGGGCGGCTCCGTGACTTGCGGCAAGGGTCGTTCGGTCGCTTGAAGAATTTCGAGCAGATGCTCGCGGATCAGGTTTTTCAGTTCGGCAGCGTCGCCCACCATGTGACGATCCACGCGCTGGCGGATGCGCTCCAGAATTTCGCCGGTGGTGGTGGCGCCGATGTCGGCCGTGACCAGCGCGTATTCCAACTCCTCCAGGACGTCTGCGTCGATCTCCTTGCGCCCGCTGACCGCGTCCTCGATCTTCTCCAGCAACCCCGCCCGGGTTTTCTGAATGCCGGCCTTGAGGCGTTCGAGAAGATTGGGCTCAGACGGTTTAGTGGAGCCAAAGAGAGACGTGATCATACGGGAATCCGCCGGTAAGCGGCAAATTCCAGTGTATCAGTGGTTTAAGTAGCCGATTACGGCAGCCGCATGTCGACGCGCCGGTCGCGATTGATCTGTTCCGTGAAGCGGCGATCGACGGACGACAGAGGCACTTGCCGGTCCTCACGCTCGCGCGTCGTGAAGTATAGCTGATCGCCTTCCACGCGATATGTGGTCGCGGCTTGGATCGTATGATCAATGAACGCAATCAGGTAATAATCCGGCTTGCGATAGTACGATTCAGTGGAACTGCCGGGAGGCGGAGGAGTCGGCGTGAAATTCTGATTGATCACCACCGGCTGCTGCGGCTGCGATCCGTAGTCTTCGGGATAGCCACCATAGCCGGCAGAGCCACCATAGCCGCCGCCATAACCGTATCCGTCGCCGTATCCAGAACCGTAGTAACCGCCAGGATAGCTGTAGGAATCGTAGTAGCCGGCCGTGGGCCAGCCCCAGCCCGAGCCCCAATAGGGCCAACCCCAACCCCAGCCGAATCCGTAGTACGGCCATCCGTAGCCGAGCCCGAATCCGAAGAAGCCGCGGTTGAATCCACGATTAAAACCACCATTGAAGCCGCGATTGAAACCGCCGTTGAATCCGCGATTGAACCCGCCGTTGAAGCCATTGTTAAAGCCACGGTTGAAACCGCCGTTGTTGAAGCCTCCACCGCGGAACGCGCCGCCGCCAACGGAGGGCCCGCGCATGGCGCCACCCATGGAAGGCGAGCGGTAGCCACCTCCGCTGAATCCACCGGACGATCCACCTCGGGAGAAGCCGCCACCACCGCCGCCACCGCGGAAGCCGCCGCCTCCTCCACCTGCGTGGCCGCCACCGCCGCGCTGTGCAAAAGAAAATGCCGGAATTACGGCAAGAATAAAGACGAACCTCAGGACTCTCATCGCGAGCCCTCCTGCTTGAAGCTTACTGCGAAAGCGGCTTACTTGCAAGGGCGCGGCAGCCCATGATTTCAGAATGGTCTTTCGTCCGCGGACGGACCATACAGAGCCGGCACGGGAATGTCATTGAGGCGCAGGTACACGCCGAGTTGCGCGCGATGGTGGATTAGATGATTCATCACGAACCCGCGCAGCACGGCGGCCTTGGGCAGCGTAAACGCAACGTTGCCACGGACTTTGAGGGTCCACGGTTTCATCATGTCGTCGTTGCTGGCTTGCTCCAGTGCGGCGCGGGCTTCTGCCGTTTTCTTATCGAACATCGCCAGCAGTTCCTGGGCGGAGCCGCTCACAAATGGCTGTGGGGGCTGACCGGGCGGCATGACTTCGAGTTCGTCGCGCTTGAGCGTTTCGACCGCCCAACCCGGCAACTCCGCGACGTGACCCGCCAGCCGGCCGAGCGTCATCGATTTTTCATGCGGCTTCCAGTCGGTTTTTCCGGCGGGAACGCGCTCCAGCGTCTTGCGCGTGTTGGCCATTTCCTGATCGAATTCGGGCAGCAGCATCTGGCTGAGGTTCATGAGTGCGATTGTATCGCCGCTTGGAAAACAAAAGGGCACGGCCGAAACCGTGCCCCAGAGGAGGACCTAGCGAGACGGGAACTTATTGGACCGCAACCGTGGACGTGTTGCTGGTGAGAGATCCATCGGCAGTCCTGATTACCAGGGAGACTTTGTCGCCAGTGGCCACGCCAGTCGGCATGACGATGTTGATCTGATACACGCCGGGATACCCGGACACTCCGGCGTATTCAACGGTCGCCGTGATGCCGCCGATCAGCACGGTTGGCGGCGAATTGACTTGATGCGTCACGCCGTCCAGACCGCCCTCTCCCTCCTTAACGGGCGGCGTCATCGCGCCGAGTCCGGTGGCGTAAAAGAATGCGCGACCTCCCGCTTTAATCGGAGCCGCGGGGTAGTTGAGCACGGCTGCGGGGCTCGGCGCGGCAATCTTTCCGACGTTGGGGCCATCCGTCATCACCAGCACCGCATTGCCCTGGCCAGTGGCCGGAATAGTGAAAATTCCGGGCGCAGCAGCGACAAACGGCATCGGCTTGGGATCCGACGGAACGCTGTTGACCGTGACTATGACGTTCGCGTTCCCGGAGTTCAGGCTGCCAAGCGCGCCAAAAGGTACTTGCGCCGTGATAAAGGGAAAGCCTCCAGAAGTCGCCTGGTCTAGGATTACGTTCTGGAGAGGAGCATTAATTCCACCAATAGTGACGCTCACGCCGCCAAGCGACGCCGAGTAAGGAATCGTATCGGCGAAGGCCACGGTGCTTGCCGGGAACGTGCCGAAGATGGACACCAGCGTCCCGGGCGCCGTCGGCAATCCGAAGCCTGTCTTTGGATCTTTTGCGAAACTCGCGGCGTCAAGCATGCCTCCATCCGCGATCACCGGCTTCTGCGCGAACAATGCCGGCGACGCAGCGATCAAAAGTGCGATCCCAAGGTACCGTTTCATACCCCAAGGATACCGGCAAGGCCACACGATTGAATAGGAGCAGATTAGAGGGGTCCTGGCATGGGATTAGCGCTTCTCGAGAAGGTCAAGGGTTGCTATGACTTCGGGATGTTTTACGCCACAGCGGTCGACTGCGGCGCGCGCTTCCTTCAGCGCTTCCGGGATGCGGCCCTGCTGGTGGAGGACCTGGGCGAGAAGCCAGTGCGGCTTGAACCAGTTAGGCGCGGCCGCGATGGCCCGGCGCAGGGTCTGCTCGACCGCGGGAGCATCGTTCAGATTGGCTTGAAACGCGGCCAGGTTAAGCAGGGCATTTTGAGGATCGTCGGCGGATTCGGGAGCATGCGTCGCCGCAGTGAACCCGTATCGCCAGACGCGCAGGTGCTCGACGGGATCGGAAGCGGGTGCGGCGGCGAAGCGGCGGGAGAAATAAAAATCGGCACTGGCGTTCCAGGACCTGGCGCGAGCGACCAGGTCCGCGGCTCGATCGGGTTCATGCTCGTCGAGGGCGCGGCGAGCGGAGGCGAGCAGAAAATCGCCGGTCGCGAGATACATCGCGAAGAATGCGAAGGGCAGGGCGAGGGCGGCTTGCAGCGGCCAGACGCGAACGGGCGCCGGCGATTGCGCCTTCGAGTCGTTCACCAGCATCACGATGGAAAGATAAAAGTAAAGTTCCGTAGGCAAGGTGAACGTGGTGAACTGCTGGCTGACCAGCATGGCGACGAAGGCTCCGCCGATGGGGCCGCGCGCGATGGCGAGACCGAACGCGACCAGCGCAGTGAGCGCGAGCAATCCGGGAACGCCTTTCGAAACGAGGGCGTCAAGAAAGATGTTGTGTGGAGATTCGTGATAGAAATCCGGATACGCGCGCGCCAGGTTGATGGACTGGTGACGCGGAAATTCCATCGAAAATGTTTCGGGACCGTAGCCGGTCCAGGGACGATCGGCAGACATCCGGAGCGTGTCGCGCCATAAATCGAGACGCGCGCCGCCCAGGGAGTCTTCGCTCGACCAGAACACTCGAGCGCGGAGCCGTTCGCCGAGAGGCGAGAGGTAGAAGATGGCGACGATCGCGATCAACGCCGCCGCGACTAGGTAGAGTTTGAAGGGGGGCGGACCCCCTGGTTCGGCCGGTTTGCGTGTCGCCGACGAAGCGCGATCGGGGGATCGCGCGCGGACCAGGGGGTCCGCCCCCCAACGGAAGACCATGAAGACCGCGCCCGCTACTGCGCCGAGTAGTGCGGCGCGCGTCCCACTGAGCACTATCGCGAAGAACGCCAGCCCCGATGCCGCGGCGGCTACCACGATCCAACGGCGCGCTGTTTCCATGCGCGCGAGCGCAATGCCGCCAAAGCCGGCATAAATGAGATAGGTCGCCAGATACGCCGCGTGGCCCAACGTACCGGGCGGCCGGACGATCATAAATTTTCCCTCGCCGAACTGGTAGCCGAATGCGTTCATGATCGGATCGATTCCGAAATATTGCAGCGTCGCATACAAGGCGACCGGGATGGATGCGATCACCGTGATGCGCAGCCAGGCTCGTAGGTCGATGGGTCTGGCGGCCGCCGTGACGGCCAGGATCAACACCGCGAGTTCGGCGAACAGTCCGCTGCGCCTCCACGTGCTTCCATACAGCGAGAACCAGCGATGTGTGGAAAACAGGGTCGCCAGAAGAATCGTCATGGCCTGAATCGCGGCAATTCGCAAAAACCACTTGAGCCGCGGAGGCTGGGGGCTCGGCCATCGCCGCAGGAAAACCAGTGCCAGTGCGGCTCCGGCGACGATCACTACGATCTTCGGCCACACGTCGAAATAAAACGACCAGCCGGGAAGGATGAGAATCGCGGCGAGCGCTGCCACTACCGGCAGCAGGAGGTCCATAGGGATACGTTAGCGCGACCGGAGAACTTTGCGGATCGCTTCGCTGCCATCGGCGTCAGGTGGAAGCACTGCGCCCGCGTCCAGCAGCGCCTGAACAGTGGCGCCAAAGTCGCCGGTATCGCGATTCCAGCCATGTTGTGAGCCGTGGACCGCCCACCCGAACGGCGTGGCATGATGTTCCGCGTCGAGGAAATCGAGCGGAGGATGGAAGCGCAGAATCTCGCGCGCCATTTCGACATTGCCGTGCCAGCAGGCCCAATGCAGCGGCGTCTGCCCGCCGTCGCCGGTGTTCGGCCACCCGCATTCGAGCATCAAGCGGACCGCGGCTGTGTTGTTGTCTTCAGCGGCGTTCGAAACGTAATGCGCGTTGGCGTGCGCAAAGTCGTGGGCCTGACCTGCATCCCGCGCCAATATGGCTTTCGCGGTGACCGCGTCGCCGGTGGCGCAGGCTTGTACGAATTTCAGATCCTCCGGCGTGCGTTCCAGCAACAGTTGCAGGACATTTTCATGACCGAAACTGCTCGCCACCTGGTGCGGAGACCGGTGCTTGCCCAACGTCCAGAAATAGATAGTGCCGCCGGCGCGCTTATCCTGCATGGGGAAATACATTTCATCGACGCGGGCGCGAATCGATTCCGGATCGTCGTCCAGATGACGACGCACGACTTCACCGTCGCCGGCCGCGGCTCCCATAAGAATGTCGGTCTTGCAGCCGCGCTCGATCAGGTAGCGCAGGACTTCGGGTTGAGAGCGCACCAGATACTGGGCCGGGGTCGATTCGTGGTCGACGTCGCGAGCGTCGATATCGGCGCCGCGATCGAGCAGAAATCGCGCGATCTCAACGCTGGAGGCAACGTGCAGCGGCGTCTGCCCGTCTCCGCCTCGCATGTGAACAACTTCCGGGTTGGCGTCCACCAGCTTCCGCAATGTATCGATCATGCCGTGGCGGGCGGCCGCGTAAGCATCGACCATGGCGCCGCGCTCTATCAGGTAGGGAATGATTTCGTGACGATCGTGGTCGAGCACACCGAAGCCGCCGGCCCACCAGTTCGATCGCGCATCGATGTTCGCGCCGGCTGCGAGCAGCGCGTCGACGATCTCACGATTTCCGCGGCTGGCGGCTATGACGATGGCTGGAGAATCGAACTGAAAGATTGGTTGGTCGACCCTCGCTTTCATTTCAGGATGGTCGATAAACAGTCGTCTCAGAGCGGGTGCGTCGTCGTTATGAGCAGCTTGCTTGAAGCTCGCGGCGAGATCCACGATTCCATTATCTATTCGAAGCGCAGCATTGTCACCGGATCGATTCGCACGGCACGAATCACCGCGGGAACCGCGGCCAGCAGTGCTGCCGCGACGATCGTGAACGCTGGAACCGCGAGCATCGTCAGATCCGTGGCCTGCACCGCGTAAAGCAGCCCCTCGATGTAGCGGACCGATGCCATTCCAAGGCCGACACCGGCGAGCGCGCCCACCGCGACCATCACAAAAACTTCAGCCGTGACGCGCCGCGCGATGTCGCCGGCACGAGCGCCGATGGCCATGCTAATCCCGATTTCGCGACGTCGCTGCAGCACGGAATAATCGAGAACTCCGTACAATCCGATCCCCGCAAGCAGGAGCGCCACCCCTGCAAAGAACAGCGCGAGCATCGCCAGCAGCCGCTCCCGAACGGTGTGCGACTGGTTGATTTCCACCTGAGAGCGGAGGTTGGTGACGCGGAATTCCGGACGGGCTCGTGGCACTTCCCGGCGTAGCAGCGACGCGAGCGCAAGTGGATTCGACGTCGACGTCCGGACGACGAACGTAGCCGAGCTTCTGGGCTGCAACGACCCATCGGCGCCGGTCGAAAGGATGGGAACGTAGGCCACCGGTGGAAACGGCTCGCGCATATCGCGATAGCGCGCGTTGCGAACCAGGCCCACCACTTGATAACGGAGGCGCCCTTTGGCGAACCATTTTCCCACTGGATTCTCGCCGTTGAAAAATTGCCGCGCGAACGCCTCGTTGACAATCGCGACGCCGGAACCTGGCTCGGTTCGCGGCGAAGTGTCGGCTGGGCGGAAGTCGCGCCCGTCGATAAACGGAATCCTCAGCGTGCCGCTCCAGCCCGGCGAAACATTTAAGAAGAAGGCCAAGACTGGGCCGGGCGGCGCGCCACCCACCGAAATGAGGCCATTCCAGGAACCCCCGTGCAACAGCGGCCATCCGGCCAGCGCAACCGCTTCGACTCCGGGCATCGCGCGCAAACGCTCCACCGCCTGATCCCAGAAGGCCATGGGCTGAGGCGTCGGCGACAACGTCTCCAGGTTTAGGATCCGTTCGGCGGAAAAACCGGTGGGTTGATTCGATAGCCGGTCGAAGGTAGACACGAACAGGCCCGCCACGAACAGAACCAGAAAGCAGAAAGCGACTTGAACGGCGATCAGGGCATGCATCAGGCGGCCGCGCGAGTGCGGATCTTCTCCTCCCTTAAGCGCGCTGGCCGGCTTGACCGCAGACGCTCGAAGCGCGGGCGCAAGGCCGAACAGCAGCATCACCGCGATGGTGAGCGCGAAGCCGAATCCTAGGACGTGCCAATCCGCTGGAAGCGAAAGCCGCGCGGGATGATCCGGCGGATTGATCCTGGCGACTACAAACGGGGCGGACCACCAGGCGAAGAATCCGCCGAGTGCGGCCGCCAGGAAGGCGAGCCACGCGCTTTCCACCAGCACCAGTTGCACCAGCCGCCATCGTCCCGCGCCGATGGAAACGCGGAGAGCCATCTCGCGCCCGCGCGCCGCGGCTTGCGCGATCATCAGGTTCGCCACGTTCGCGCACGCGATCAGCAGCACCAGCGCGACCAATACAGCCAGCGCGATGAGCGAACGGCGATAGTCCCGCTGCAATCCGGAAGCGCCCGCGGCCGCGGGTTCCAGCACCACCTTCTGATCCAGGAACTTGTCGATACTCTCTCTGGTCATGCCCGTAAATCCCTTGGCGCGTTCCTCCTCGAACGCTCGCGAGATGGCATGCAGTTTCGCGCGCACGGGTTCCGCCGCGACGCCCGGTTTCAGTTGCACCAAGGTCCGGTGCCAGGTCCAATCCGAATGGACTACGCCGGCGTGCATCATGGAAGAGACGAATATATCCGTGACGCTCCCTGTTTCGGTGCCGGTGAAATCCTTGGGGCCGACGCCGACGATTTCGTAGATGCCGCTGTCCAACCTGAACGTCCGGCCGACCGCGTTAGCGTCCTGGCCGAAGCGGCGCGTCCAATAGTCGTGAGAGATCACCGCGTAGGGATGGGCGTTCGGCGTGGTGTCGTCATTCTCCGTCAACAAGCGACCCGCCGCGGGCTGCAGGCCGAAGGTGGCGAACATCCAGCCGGAAACGAATTGCAGGTTAGCTTTTTCGGTTTCCTGGTCGGAGCCATAGGTCAGATCGGTGTCCATTCCGAAACTCGAAATCGCGATCAGCTCAGCCTGATCTTTCACTCCGGCCCGCATCCTTTGGAACGCCGGATAGGCCCACACATCGTAGGAAAAGAGTTTGCCATCGGGACCGATGCCTTCACGACTGAGCGCAAAGAGTCGCTCCGGGTGAGCGACCGGCAAGGGCCGCAACAGTAGCGCGTCGATCAGGCGGAACGCCGAGGTGCACGCTCCAATCGCCAAAGCCAGCGAAAGGATCGCCGCAGCGGACGTGACTTTTCTCTTGACCAGTTGCCGCCAGCCGAAAACGACGTCGGCGCGGAGTGAATCCAGCCACACGAGCATTCGCATATCCCCACTTTCTTCTCGATGACGCAGCGATGAACCAAACGCGCGCCGGGCCTCGTGTGGATCGCGGCCCTGTTCGATGGCTTCTTCGATGTGCGATTGCAGCTCTTCGTCGATCTCGCGGCTCAACACATCACGGCGAAACATGTTGGCGATCCGTGACCATAGCGACATATTGTTTACTCCGAACGCAGCATTGTGACCGGATCGATTCGTATGGCGCGGATCACTGCCGGGAGCGCCGCAAGCAACGCCGCCATGACGATGATTAACGCTGGCAGCGCGAGCATCGTCACATTCGTGGCCTTCACCTGGTAGAGCAGCGTTTCGATGTATCGTACCGATCCCATGCCAAGGGCGAGACCTGCCACAGCGCCTAAGACCACCATGCCGAAAACTTCAGCCGTCACACGTCGTGCGATGTCGCCGGCCCGAGCGCCGATCGCCAACCGAATCCCGATTTCGCGGCGACGTTGCAGCACCGAATAGTCGAGCACTCCATATAAACCGATCCCCGCGAGCAGCATCGCGACAACGGCGAAGAACACCGCCAGCATCGCAAGCAGGCGCTCGCGAACCATGGTCGACTGGTTGAGCTCTATTTGAGTTCGGAGATTGCTGACACGGAATCCGGGCTGCGCGCGTGCTACTTCTCGACGAAGCGTCGAAGCGAGCGCCAGCGGGTTGAGACTGGTCGTCCGAACCACGAACGTGCCCCTGCCGAGAGGCTTCAAGGCGCCGCTTGCGTCGATCGATGGAAAGGGAATATAGGCCGTCGGACGGATGGGCCGGCGCATGTCGTCCCGCGATCGAGCATCGGCGACCAGGCCGACGATTTCGATGCGAGCACGCCCGCCCGCCGCCTCCACTCTCTCGAACGATTTGCCGATTGGGTTCTCGCCATCGAAATACTGTTTCGCGAAAGCCTGGTTGACCATGGCGACCCTGGGATTGGTGTCGCTCGTACGAAAGTCACGGCCGCTATAGAGAGGAATTCTCATGATGTCCATCCAGCCCGGAGAGATGCTGATGAAATCGGAAAAGACCTCGCCTGGAGGTCCACCGTTGATGGAAATATTGCCCACAGCGCTCTCCCCGCTCAATAGCGGCCATCCAATCACTGCAACCTTTTCGACACCGGGAACCGTTCGCAGGTGTTCGCCCACCTGATCCCAGAAGACCGGCGCCTGAGGCCGCTGCGTGAGCGTTTCCACATTGAGAATGCGTTCCGCGGAGAAGCCGGTGGGTTGATTCGACAAACGTTCAAACGTGGCAACAAACAGGCCCGCGACCAGATGCACCACAAAGCAGAAGGCGACCTGAGCCGCAATCAGTCCATGCATCAGGCGGCTCCGCGAATGGGGATCGTCGTCGCCGCGGAGCGCGCTGGCGGGCTTGACAGCCGAAGCGCGCAGCGCCGGCGCGAGGCCGAAAAGGAATGTCACGCCGCACGCCAGCGCCAAGCCGAAGCCGAGCACGCGCCAGTCTGCCGGAAGGACCAGGCGCGCGGGATATCCCGGCAGACTGATCTTGTCGACGATGATTGGTGCGGACCACCATGCGAATAGCGCGCCGATGGCGGCGGCTAGGAACGCCAGCCAGGCGCTTTCGGCCAGAACCAGTTGAACCAGCCGCCAACGTCCTGCGCCGATCGAGACGCGCAAGGCCATCTCGCGCGCCCGCATGGCTGCTTGAGCCGTCATGAGATTGGCAACGTTGGCGCAGGCTATCAGCAGCACCAGCGCTACCAGCAGACTGAGGGCCGTCAGGGCTCGGCGGTACTCGCGTTGCATGTTGGAACGGCCGGCGGCAGCGGGTTCGAGCAGCAGCCTTTCCTGAAACATCCGGTCGCGATCCCGTTTGGACTGGGCCGGAAACCCCTTCACCCTGACCTCTTGGATGTCGCGAAACGTCGCCCGCAGTTTCTCCTGAACCGGTTCGGGCGCAAACCCTGGTTTCAGTTGCACCAGAGTTCGGAGCCAGAAGTTATTCAAGCTAGCGAGCGTGCGCGGATTCTTCATCGCCATGGGAACGAAGACGTCGGTTACCCAGCCGGTCTCCGTGCCGGTGAAGCGTTCTTCTGCTACTCCGACGATCTGATAAAGATCGTTGCCCTGCCGGAAGGTGCGTCCGACGATGTTCGGATCTCGTGCGAAACGGCGAGCCCAGTAATCGTAGGAAAGAACGGCAATGGGATGCGCGCCGGGCTGGCTATCGTCGTCCGCGGTCAGGAGCCGCCCGAGCGCCGGATGCAGTCCGAAAGAGGCGAACATCCAGCCGGAAACATATTGCAGATCGGCTTTTTCCATCTCCTCATCCGATCCGTAGGTCAGGTCGGCCAGCCCGTTATACATGGAGACTGCGATCAGCTCGGCTTGATCCTTCACCGCCGTCCGCATTTGCTGGAACATCGGATAGGAGCAACTGTCGTATGTCATGGGCGAGCCATCCGTCGCGAACGTACCTGCAAATGCGACCGTGTACAGCCGCTCCGGTGATGCGACGGGCAAGGGGCGCAGCAGCAGGGCATCGATGAGCCGGAATGCAGACGTGCATGCGCCGATGGCGAGTGCCAGCGAGAGGATTGCGGCGGCTGAGGTTACCTTTCTCTTCTTGAGTTGCCGCCATCCGAAGATAACGTCTGCGCGCAGTGAATCGAGCCAAGGGATCAGCCTTAGGTCACGACTCTCTTCCCTTCGTCGAACGGCAGACCCGAAGGCGCGGCGTGCTTCTTCCGGATCGCGTCCCTGTTTAACGGCCTCCTCGATGTGCGCCTGTAGCTCTTCATCGATTTCGCGGCTCAGCACGTCACCGCGGAACACATTGGCGAGACGCGACCAGAGCGACATATCACACCGTCCTCAGAACGCGATTCACGGCGGAAGTGACGGCCTTCCAGCGCGATTCCTCGGCGCCGAGCTGCTTCTTCCCCGCCGCTGTCAACTCATACTGACGCGCTCGCCGTCCGGTTTCCTTGGTGATCCATTCGGCGCGAATCCACCCGGCTTCTTCCATCCGGTGCAGGGCAGGGTAGAGCGAGCCTTCCTCGACGCGGAGGACTTCGTCGGAAATGTTCTGGATCGCAGCCATGATCGCGTACCCGTGCAATTTGGGCTTTCGCGAGAGGATTTTCAGGACCAGGAGGTCGAGGGAGCCTTGAAGGGAGTCGGCCATAGTTAGATGTCTAAGTATACAGACGTCTGAAGACAAGGTTACGCACGGAATCGCGACCGGGTTCAATAAATTTGTCCAGAATGCGCGTCGCCCATTCACGAGCCAGGAGACCGGCCATTTGTTGACGGTAACGTTATGCGAAAAGGTCCAGAACTCTTCGTTTCCTTTGGCTATCGCGGGTACGGATGCCCCCGCAGCGTCGTCAATGCCCGATAAATCTGCTCCGCCAGCACCACCCGCGCGAGCTCATGAGGCATGGTCATCGGCGAAAGCGTGAGCAGCAGATCCGCGCGCGGTTTCCAATCCGTGGGGAGCCCGTCAGCGCCGCCGATGATGAACACCAAATCGCGAGGCTGCTCCATAAGTCGTGTGAAACCGGCGGAGTCGAGCGTTCGGCCAGATGGGTCCAGTAGAATTTTCGTGGCCGCAGGATGTTTTTCCCACGGATCGAAGCGCTTGGTGATCTCGCGCATTTCGCATTTGGCAAAGCGGGTGGAGCGTTTGATGTACTCTTCGGCCATTGCGTTGGCGTGCGGGTCGCGAGCTTTGCCGAAGTAGTAAAGGAGAATTCTCATCGAGCACGACCGCTCCATTACTGTCGCGCCTCAAAAAACCTGCGCGGCCGTCAGTTGAGGCGCGACAGTGATGGAGCGCGTTAGTGACCGTCTACGACTTCTTGAAAAACGGGATGCCGTCGCGCGAATCGGCGGACTCGACCTTATCGCCGATCTTCACACGATCCCCGGCAATCCGAGCCGTCAGGCGTTTGCCGCCCTCCATTTCGATGATGGCGAGCTGATACGGCGCGTCGGCGACAAACTGCTCCGGAGCCGCGTAAATCAAGGTTTCGGTGTAAACGGTGCCAGTCATACCGCCCCCAGAATGGTGACGACCGCGGTCGCGCCGCTGCCGCCCAGGTTTTGTGCCAGACCCAATGAGTGCCGCTCGATTTGCCGCTCGCCAGCTTCGCCGCGGATCTGGATGGCGATATCGCAAATCTGTCCGACGCCGGTCGCGCCCACCGGATGTCCTTTGGCTTTGAGACCGCCACTGGTGTTGACTGGACGCGGTCCGTTCAACGCCGTGCAGCCCTGCAATGCATAGTTGCCGCCGTCGCCTTTTTTGACGAAGCCGAGATCCTCTGTCGCGATGATTTCGGCGATGGTGAAGCAGTCGTGAAGCTCGGCGAATTGAATATCCTGGGGCGTCACGCCCGCCATCTTGTACGCCTTGTGGCCCGCTTCCCGCACGGCTTTGAACGCGGTGATGTCGTCCTTTTCATCCAGAGCGACCATGTCGGAAGTCTGCGCGATTCCGAGAACCCTCACGGCTTTGTTAGTGAACTCGGCGGCGCGTTCGAGGGGAGCGATGATCACCGCCGCCGCTCCGTCGCTGATCAAGGAGCAATCGTAAACCGTCAACGGATCGGCGATGGGCTTCCCGGCCAGCGCCTGTTCCATCGTAATGACTTTGCGCATGTGCGCCTGTGGATTCTTGGCTCCGTTGGCATGATTCTTCACCGCCACCGCGGCGAGCATTTCGCGCGTGGTTCCGTACTGATACATGTGCCGCCGGGCGATCATGGCGAACAGGGCGGGAAAGGTCGCTCCGGCGCGTCCTTCGCCCAGCATATCGCCGGCTCCGGCCAGGATTTCGGTGACCTTGGGGGTCGATTGCGAGGTCATCTTTTCAACGCCCCCCACCATCACGACATCGTACAATCCGGCGCCAACCGCCGAGACTGCGTGAAAGAACGCAGATCCGCTCGAAGCGCAGGCGGCTTCAAAACGGGTGGCCGGAACGCCCGTGATCCCCATGGCGCCCGCAATATAAGGAGCCAGATGATTCTGGCCCACAAAGCTCGGCCCGGCGAAGTTGCCCAGGTAGAAAGCTTCGACTTGTGAAGGACTTACGTGTGCATCGGCCATGCTCTTCTGGCCGGCTTCGACGGCCAGGGAACGCAGATCGCGGTCGGCAAAAGCTCCAAAAGCGGTCTTGCCGATTCCGATGACGGCGACAGGTCTCATATACTGTTTAGAATAGCGCGAGCAGTCGATGGATTCAGGTGCACGTTTCTGGAAGGGAAGGCGTCATTGATGTATAGATGGCGAGCGTGTCCACGTTCGTGAGCGAGGCGCAGGGGTTTACCCGTTACGACGCCGCTCCGCTCACTTCGGAGCAGCAAACCCGGTTCGTCAATGAGAACATGCGCCGCGTGTTCCTGCTGATCTACCGGATTGTCGGGAACGTTCCGGACGCCCAGGACCTGACTCAGGAAGCTTTCATCAAAGCCCTTCAGCGTCAGGACCAGTTGAAGGATCTGGACAAGGCCGCGCACTGGCTTTCGAGAATCGCCAGCAACACGGCCATCGATTTTCTGCGCCGCTCCGGGCGCGTGAGTTTCACCGACATCGACGAGCTGCCGGAGCCGGTGTCGAGTTCGCCGGATGAGAGTCCCGAACAGTTGGTGCTGCGTGCCGAGCATCGCGAGTATCTGGAAGCAGGACTGAACGTGTTGACCGAGCGGGAGCGGACGGCGCTGCTGCTTCGCGATGTGGAAGGATTGCCGGCGGAAGAAGTGGCCGAGCGATTGAATTGCTCCAAGGCGACGGTGCGGTCGCATATCGCGAATGCCCGGGTGAAGTTTAGGAAGTACTTAGAAAGAAGAAAAGCATGAACGCGCACGTGGCGGAATCGGATCTCGCACTGTACGTTTCGGGCGATCTGGGCCTGGGACGCAGGGTGCTGGTGCGTCTGCACGTTTCCGGATGTGAGCGCTGCCGGCGGCACGTAGAGGCGTACCGGGCAGATCGCCAGGCGCTGCGGGAAATCGTGGCCGAGATGCCGGACGACGTTAATTGGGAACGCCTGTCTGCCGAAATGACGGCGAATATTCGGGTGGGGCTGGCGGCCGGCGAATGTGTCGCGCCGCGACGTCGCAAAGCAGTGACTCTCGGATGGCGTCCGGCGGCGGCAATGGCTGGATTGACGGCGCTGCTCGCGTTCGCCTGGTGGCTGAACATGCCTCCGGATACGACGCGATCGCTGGGCCGGGCGCTGACGGCGGTGTGGCACGGCGGAGCGGTAGCGCCGGAACGCGGGCTGGTCGTCGAAGCCGATGCCTCCGGAATCGAACTTCGCGAGAACGGCAACAGCCTGGGAGTTTCGCAAGGGACCACGCGTCCGGTGGCGGTTTCGGTGAGCGTGCAAGGCTCGGCCAGCGCGCGGTATGTCAATTCCGAAACCGGCCAGATGACTATTACGAGTGTGTATGCGCAGTAGCTGGATCATCCTTGCATTAGCCGGACTTGCCAGCGCCCAGACGCTGCAGCGCAAGGTGGATCTGCCGGCCGATTCGCCGGTGACGCTGGTCTCGGTGGATTGGGGCGATACGAATGCGACGGCTCGCGGCGGAGCGTTCTTCGTCGACGTGCATGCGTCGCTGTCGCTGCGCAATTCAAGCCAGCGGCGGGTGCGGGCCATCACGCTGGTGGTGCTCACCCAGGAAGTCACGCCCGGCGGCAAAGCGTCGGTCTCGATTCCGAGCCTGGACGTCGCACCCGGGGAAACGTTTCCGGTGAACTTCGATTCGCGATTGTTGCGACCCATCAACGGCGCGTCGCCGGTGGAAGTGAAGCTCGACGGAGTGCTGTTCGACGACCTGGGATTTTACGGTCCCGATAAGCTGCACTCCCGGCGGATACTGACGGTGATGGAAATGGAAGCCCGCCGCGATCGCCAGTATTTCAAGAAAGTTCTGGAAACCGCGGGCCGCGAAGCTCTGCAAAAAGAGATGCTGGAGAGCCTGGCGCGGCAGGCGGATCGTCCGCAGCAGGGCGTGCAGATGGTGCGGGGCCGTTCCACCAATACGGATCCCGAGCGCCAGTTGAACTTCGCGTTTCTGCAATTCCCAGAATCCCCGGTGGAAGCCGTGAGTGGGATGGCGCGCGTCGCTGGCAACGAAGCCCATGCGCCTCGTGTGGAGGTCCACAACCGCAGCGATCGCGCCGTGCGGTATCTGGAAATGGGCTGGATCATCAAGGACCAGCAGGGCCGCGAATTTCAAGCTGCCTCGATGCCCGCGGACGTGACTCTTGCGCCGGGCCGGTCGAGCCAGGTGGTGCAGGATGCGTCGTTGCGGCTGCCGGGTGCGTCCATCCAGAGCATGACCGGTTTCGTTTCCTCAGTCGAATTTGCGGACGGATCTTTCTGGATCCCGAGCCGCGCGGCCTTGAGCGATGCACGATTGCGCAAAGCTGTCGCCCCATCGCCCGAAGAGCAGCGGCTCACCCATATTTATCTGAAAAAGGGCCCGGCCGGGCTGGTCGAAGAACTCAAAAAGTTCTAGCTTGTTCGGATCTAAACCGCTCCCTCTGGTCACGGCTCGGTGGAACTGCGGCAATGAGCCGTGACCAAAGGGAGCGGTTTAGCTTAGAAGCTGCCTGCTATTTCCCGTTTAATGCGCCGAATGGCCGCTTCGTCTCGCTTGTAAAACGTCCACTGCTTGATGCGCTTTCCGCGGATCAGGCCGGCCGCAGTCAGGATCTTAAGATGTTCGCTTGCTGTGGGCTGGCTCACCTTGAGCTTCCGCGCGATCAGCAGGCCGCACACGCCGTCCTTCACCAGGTCGCCGTCGACTTGGGGCGGAAAATGTTTGCGGGGATGTTCCAGCCAGGCCAGGATCTCGCGCCGGCGGGCATTGGCGAGCGCTCTCAGCGACACTTCAATCGACATAGACAATTAGCCAACTTACTAAGTATACTGAACCCCATGGCTTTTCCCTACGATACTCGTTTAAATATTCTGTGCCAGCCACTCGAAGTGATCGACACCAATGCTCTCGCCGCGGCGTGTACTCACAAGTGGTACAACCAGACGCTATGCCAGGTCAACGATTCCGTGGTGCGCATCGGCGTGATCGAGGGCGAATACCACTGGCACAAGCACGACGATGACGACGAATTCTTTTACGTCGTCGAAGGCCGGTTGCTGATCGACCTGGAGGACCGCATCATCGAACTGGAGCCAGGCCAAGGGACGGTGATCCCGAAGGGCGTAATCCATCGAACGCGTGCGCCGCATCGAACCGTGATCCTGATGGTGGAGAACAAAGGAATCATACCCACCGGCAACTGATAAGATGGCCGCAATGAGACTACTCAGCCTGACCTTGCTGGCTGCATGCGCCTTCGCGCAGCCCCCCAATCGATTCAATCCAGGAGTCGGACCATTCGTCAGTGTGAGCGATCCGGTAGTCGCGCTGGTGCATGTGCGCGTGATCGATGGGACCGGCGCAGCGCCGGCCGAGGATCAGACCATCCTCATCGATCACGGAAAGATTGCCGCAGTGGGCGCCGGCATCGCGATTCCAGCGAATGCACGCCGCATGGATCTGGCGGGCCACACGGTGATTCCGGGCCTGGTCGGCATGCACGAGCATCTGTTTTATCCCTCCGGGGAAGGCATTCCGATTTACACCACGCAGGCGTACAGTTTCCCGCGCCTGTATCTGGCGAGCGGAGTGACCACCGCACGCACCGGCGGCAGCATGGAGCCGTACACCGATCTGACCGTCAAGCGATTGGTCGACACCGGCAAGATGCCGGGACCGAATTTCTATATCACCGGGCCCTATCTGGAAGGTCCGGGCACGCCCATCGTGCAAGCGCATTTACTCAGCGGGCCTGACGACGCGCGCAAGACCGTTGAGTATTGGGCGTCCGTGGGAGCAACCTCGTTCAAGGCGTACATGCACATCACGCACGCCGAGCTTGCGGCTGCCGTCGATGCTGCGCATAAACTCGGGCTGAAGGTGACGGGACATTTGTGCTCGGTCGGATTTCGCGAGGCTGCCGCGATCGGCATCGACAATCTGGAACATGGGCTGATCGTCGATACCGAGTTCGATCCTGCGAAAGCTCCCGATGTCTGTCCGCAGCAGAACGCGACTCGCGGAGCCTTCGGGAAACTTGACATTAAGTCCGCGCCGGTCCAGCAGACCATTCGTGACCTGGTGCAGCACAACGTCGCGGTCACTTCCACTTTGGCCGTCTTCGATGCGGGTGCTCCGCATCGTCCGCCGTTTGATCAGCGTCTGGTCGACGTGTTGACGCCCCAAGGAGCGATCACCTATATGACCGCACGCGCCCGGGCGACCGACGCAGCCAACTCCACGTCGCTCGAATCCTTGAAAAAGGAAGAGCAGTTCGAATACGAGTTCGTAAAGGCCGGCGGAACCTTGATGGCTGGCGTCGATCCGACCGGCAACGGCGGCGCGATGGCCGGGTTCGGCGATCTCCGCAATCTCGAACTGCTGGTGGAAGCCGAGTTCACGCCGGTGGAGGCGATCAAGATCGCGACCCTGAACGGCGCCAAATTCCTTAAGGCCGACGACCGGATCGGCTCCATCGCACCGGGGAAACAGGCGGACTTGATCCTGGTGCAGGGGAATCCAGTTGCCCGGATTTCCGACGTCCGAAACATCAAGATCGTTTTCAAAGAAGGCGTTGGGTACGATCCGGAGAAGTTGATCAAATCGGTAGAGCACACCGTCGGGCTGCACTAAGGGGCGTCGGCAGTGACACCGTAAGGTGAATCCCCTTGGGTTCGTTTGGCTCTAATAGATAGAGATCGCTAGATCTCCCCAATGTTGAGAGACATTGGGTACAATGGACAAAGGTGAGCCATGGCTCCTACGGTTTCAACTACGGCGACGACCTCTAAAACCTCGCTGCTCAATCAGATCGGCAACACTCCGCTACTCCGGTTGACCAAGCTCGAACGCGAGTTTCCGGGTGTCGAGATGTACGCGAAAGCCGAGCTTTTCAACCCTGGTGGCTCCGTAAAGGACCGGGCGGGACTCAACATGATCCTGGACGGTGAGCGAACCGGTAAGCTCACGCACGAGCACACCATTCTCGACGCGACCAGCGGAAATACCGGAATCGCTTACGCAATGATCGGGGCGTTAAAGGGCTACAAGGTGAAGTTGTGCCTGCCTGCGAACGCGTCGCATGAACGCAAGCAGATCCTGAAGAACTACGGCGCGGAGATGGTTTTTTCCGATCCCGGCGAAGGCTCGGACGGCGCGATTCGGTTATGCAAGCAGGTGTATGAAGCCGGTGCGGAAAAGTATTTTTATCCGGATCAGTACAACAATCCGGCGAACTGGAAGGCGCACTACGAAGGCACCGCCCTCGAACTATTGGATCAGACTGGCGGATCGATCACGCATTTCGTCGCGTGCATGGGGACGAGCGGGACGTTCACCGGCACGTCGCGGCGGCTGAAGCGCGAGCTTCCCGGAATCCAGTGCATTTCCGCGCAACCGTCGTCGGGATTTCATGGACTCGAAGGCTTGAAGCACATGCCCACGGCGATCGTGCCCGGAATTTACGACTCGGCCATCGCCGATGATAACCTGTGGATTGAAACCGAGGACGCGTATCATATGACTCGCTGGCTCGGCCGGAACGAAGGGCTGCTGGTGGGGATGTCTTCGGGAGCGAACGTGCATGCGGCGCGCGAAATCGCCAGGCGGTTGGTGAAGGAAGGACGCAGCGGCGTGGTTGTCACGGTCCTGTGCGACGGCGCGACCAAGTATCTGAGCGAGCCGTTCTGGAACGATGAAGATTAGTCTGCGGCCCTCTGCGTTCTCTGCGTCTCTGCGTGAGTCCGAAAAGATTTCACGCAGAGACGCAGAGAACGCAGAGAAGACGCAGAGAAAAACATGATCAAAGTGGATAAGGGTGCGTGGGACGTGATGGTCGCCCACGCCGAATCGAAATTTCCCAACGAGTGTTGCGGGGCGATGATCGGAAAGATCGCCGACGACACCAAGCACGTCACGCAGGCCGTGCCTCTCGAAAATGCGTACGGCGGAGAGCAGGGCGCACGCTATGAGCTGCGTCCTGAGGATCTGCTCGAAGCCGATCGCCGAGCGCGAGCCGCAGGGCTCGATCTGATCGGGATTTTTCATTCGCATCCCGATTGCGACGCCTATTTTTCGAAAACCGATTTGGAGAACTCCTGCCCCTGGTACTCGTTCGTCGTACTATCGGTGAAGGGCGGAAAGTTCGACCACGCGGCGAGTTTTCTGCCGAACGCCGAGCAGACCGCCGCTGAGAAAGAAGAATTGATATGGCCAAAGTCCTGATTCCAACCCCGCTGCGCCAGTACGCCGATAAGAAGGACGCGGTTGAGCTGACTGGCTCGACCGTCGGCGAAGTGCTGGGCGCGCTGACCTCGCAGTTTCCGGATCTGCGCAAGCAGCTTTTTAACGACGAAGGCAAGCTGCGCAGCTTCGTGAACGTGTATCTGAACGACGAGGACATCCGCTATCTGAAAAAAGACGCCACGCCGGTGGCGGCAGCGGATACCTTGTCGATTGTTCCAAGCATCGCGGGCGGGTCGGCAATCGCTGAGCCGCCTGTTTCGCTTTCGAACGACGAAATCTTACGCTACTCGCGTCACCTGATCATGCCCGAGGTCGGCATGGAGGGGCAGCTCAAGCTGAAAAACGCGAAAGTGCTTCTGGTGGGGACCGGCGGGTTGGGCGCGCCGCTGGGATTGTATCTTGCCGCGGCGGGTGTGGGACGCATCGGGCTGGTAGATTTCGATGTCGTCGATTTCACCAACCTGCAGCGCCAGGTGATCCACGGGACCAAGGACGTGGGCCGCAAGAAGCTCGATTCAGCGGCCGACCGGATGCTCGACATCAACCCGAACGTGCAGATCGATCGCTACGAAGTCGCCCTTTCGAGCGAGAACGCCCTCGACATTCTTTCCCCGTACGAAATTATCATCGACGGAACGGATAATTTTCCGACGCGGTATCTGGTCAACGATGCCTGCGTGATCCTCAAGAAGCCCAACGTCTACGGATCGATTTTCCGCTTCGAAGGGCAGGCGAGCATTTTTGCGTATCCCGGCGGGCCGTGCTACCGCTGCCTGTATCCGGAGCCGCCACCTCCCGGCCTGGTGCCGAGTTGCGCCGAAGGCGGCGTGCTCGGAATTCTTCCCGGCACCATCGGACTGATCCAGGCGACCGAAGCAGTGAAACTAATCCTCGGGATCGGTGAGCCGCTCATCGGACGGCTGGTGCTGTACGATGCCCTGGCGATGAAGTTCCGCGAGCTGAAACTTCGCCGCAATCCGGAATGCCCCGTGTGTGGCGATCATCCGACCATCACCAAGCTGATCGACTACCAGGAGTTTTGCGGCATTCCTCAGCATGAGCCGGCTCCCGCGCCGGGAGCGCGCGAAGGTGAGATTTCTCCGATGGAAGTTAAGGCGAAACTCGATCGGGGTGATCGCTTCCTGTTGCTGGATGTGCGCGAACCGCACGAGTACCAGATCGCCCGCATTCCTCACTCTAAGCTGATTCCTTTAGGGGAGTTGCCCAAGCGAATCAACGAGCTGGACAGCGCCGTTGAAATCGTGGCGCACTGCAAGAGCGGCGTTCGCAGCGGAAAGGCCTGCGACTTTCTCCGACAAGCCGGGTTTAAGAAAGTGAAGAACATGACGGGCGGCATTCTCGCGTGGAGCGATAAGGTCGATCCATCGGTGCCGAAGTACTAATTTCTCTCCCGTCACCAATTTAGTGTCAGCAAGGGAGAAAACCGGCCTGTTTCTGGTAGTTGAATCGGTTCAACCTCCGCGCAATATTTCTCCATCGTTAAATATGTAAATTTTTGTCTACAAAATGGCGTCGAGATCCGTCTATACTTACGACCGTTTTGTGCGATGAGGTGTTCTGGAGGAGTGTTTGCGCAATGCAGATGCGAGCACTGATATTCGCTGTGTTGGGGGCAGCCGCCGGAGCAGCCCAGACACCCGATTTTCAGTTCAGTTTCGACCCCGCTCAGCTGCGTTGGGATCTTTCCAACGGAGTAGTCCATAGCGCATTTCAACTGGATTCGGCCGGCAGATTCGGACTGATTCAGATCGATCATTTGCAAAATGGGGTGGTGTGGAAGGCGCAGCTCAATCAGATGGCTTCGCCGATGAGCGTTAAGCTCAACGCGAACGCTTACAACGCGAGCACGATGTACAAGCTGTTGGGTCAACACGTGGAATCGCCCAATGCGAACGCGCAGCGGCAGGTGATCGTGCTGGAGGATCTGAACGGAACCGCGACAGTCCGGCTGGATCTGGAGATGTATGCCAACCAGCCAGTGCTTCGCTACTGGACCTCGGTCACCAATCTCGGACTGCGCAAAGCTTTTGTGGATATGGCCGATCTGACGCCATTCAGTTTCGCCGCGGATGCGCAAACCCTCCGGCTGTGGCGCGTCGCCCAATGGTCCGTAGCGCCTAAAGTGGAGGATTTTCAGACCACCCAAATCACGCTGGCGCCAGATGGAACTCCCACCACTTTGCTGACCGGATCGGACGGAAACTATTGCACGTGGATGGCGCTTCGCGACGAAAACAATCGGGGTCTCTTCGCAGGATGGGAGTTCGATGGGCAGGCGCAAGCTTCCGCGCGTTACTCGGCATCGGACGGCACGGTGCGGCTCGCGACCGCGATGCAATCGCTGCATCATCCGCTCGCTGCGGGCGCGACGTTCCAAGTTCCAGCGGCATTTATCGGATTGTTCCAGGGCGATTGGGACGAGGCAGGCTTCCGCACGCAGCAGTTCACCGAGGCCGTGCTCGCCACCCCCGCGCCACCGGGGTTCCCATATGTGAGCTGGGATTCGTGGGGATACACCACAGAAATCGACGAAGAGACTCTGCGGGAAAATGCCCTGATGGCCTCGAGCCTCGGAATCGAGCTGTTCGTCGTCGACCTCGGCTGGGCGCGCGAGATCGGCGACTGGCGCGAGGATCCCGATAAATTTCCGAGCGGCCTGCGCGCGCTTTCCGATTTTGTGCACGGGCTGGGGATGAAGTTTGGCCTGCATTTCGCGCTGGCCGAAGTCATGCCCGATGCGCCGGTGCTGCAGGACAATCCCGACTGGACTTCTTCCGAATCCTACGGCTACTTCGGCGCGTCCTCGTTGTGCCTTTCGAACAAACCCACGCAGGATTGGATCGTACAGCAGGCGCTGGCGATGATCGACAATTACAACCTCGACTGGATCCTGCAGGATGGACAGAACATGGTCAAGAAATGCACCAAGACCACGCACACGCACGATCCCAGCGACAGCAACTACTCGAACGCAGTGGACGGGATCGACGCGGTGGTCTCGGCAGTCCGCAAGCAGCGTCCCAATGTGATGTGGGAAAACTGCGAGAACGGCGGCAGCATGATGACGTTCAGCATGGTGCAGCGCTACGTCACCTCGGTCACCAACGATGCTTCGGGCGCGCTGGGTGCGCGGCAGGGAGTTTATGGCGCGACCTATCCGTTTTCCCCGCGCTATGCGGATCGCTATATGCCGGAGGATCCGTCGAACACGTACATCACGCGCAGCTATATGTTCGGAGGGCCATGGCACCTGATGAACCAGTTGCCGGTCATGCCAGCGGCGTCGATGGCGCTGGCCGCGCAGGAGATCGCGACCTACAAGAATATTCGCGGCCGCATTCAGGCCGGCATGGTCTACCACGTGACCTCGGCGCCGGCATCAGGACGGACTGATGCGCTGCAGAGTTTCACGGCGATCGACGGCACGGCCATCGCGATCGTCACGCGCGAAGACACCGGTAATGACTATGCCGACATCAAGATCCTGGGCTTGCAGGCGGGCAAAACGTATCGCGTGCACTTCCAGGACGATCCGCGGACGCTATCGATGACGGGACAGCAGCTTTCTGATAGAGGTGTGCGTGTGAATCTGCCGGCGTCTCAAAGCGCGGAGATCGTTTACGTCGAACCGATGTAAGTGCTTAGGCCAACGCGCTCCATCACTGTCGCGCCTCAACTTACGGCTTTGAGGCGCGACAGTAATGGAGCGCGTTCGACGGCAAGGTTATTTCCCGCTGTTGAAACGCTTTTCCGCTTCTTCCCAATTCACGACGTTCCACCACGCGCCCAGATAATCCGCGCGGCGGTTCTGATATTTCAGGTAATACGCGTGTTCCCAAACATCGACGCCGATCACCGGGAACTTGCCTTCCATCACCGGCGAATCCTGATTTGCGGTCGACGTGATCTCGACACCGCTACCGGTTTTTAGCAGCCACGCCCAACCCGATCCGAAGCGGCTCATCGCGGCGGCGTTGAGTCTCTCCTTCAATGAATCGAAGCTGCCCAACGATCCAGTGATCGCCTGCGCCAGATGACCGATGGGTGCGCCGCCCTTTCCCGGTCCCATGATTTTCCAGAACATCGAATGATTGATGTGGCCGCCGCCGTTGTTGCGGACCGCGGTGCGGATCGCCTCCGGTACGATGGCGCAGTTGTTCGCCAGCAGCTCTTCCACGGTCTTGTTCTGCAGGTCGGGCGCGGATTCCAGCGCCTTGTTGAGATTCGCCACATAGGCGGCATGGTGCTTGCCGTGGTGAATCTCCATCGTCATCTTGTCGATGTGCGGCTCGAGGGCCTCGGGCGCGTAGGGTAGCGGGGGTACTGTGAATGGCATATGTTCTCCTATGGTGTAGATGCTTGTTCATACGCATGCGCAACACGAAACATGGTGGTTTCGTCGAAATGCCGCGTCAAAATCTGGAGACCAACGGGAAGACCGGCGGCGGTTTTGCCACACGGCACGCTCATGCAAGGGATGCCGGCCAAGTCGCCCGTAATGGTGAAGATGTCGGAAAGGTACATGGCGATGGGGTCGTCCACCTTCTCGCCGATTTTGAATGCCGGAAACGGCGAGACCGGCGCTGCGATGGCGTCTACCTCCGTAAACGCGTCCGAGTAATCGCGCGCGATCAGCGTCCGGACTTTCTGGGCTTTCAGATAGTACGCGTCGTAATAACCGGCGCTCAGGACGTACGTTCCCAGCATGATGCGGCGTTTGCATTCTGCGCCGAATCCTTCACCGCGCGTGCGGCGATACATTTCGGACAGCGTCTCCGAAGGCGCGCGTTTCGTGTAGCGCACGCCGTCATAGCGCGCCAGATTCGAGCTCGCCTCCGCCGTGGCGATGATGTAATACGTCGCGATGGCGTATTGCGTGTGCGGCAACCTTATCTCGCAAATCTCGCATCCCAGGCTTTTCAAGACATCGACGGCGCGATGCACCAGGTCGCCGGTTTCACTCTCGAGGTCGGCGAAGTATTCGCGCGGCAGGCCGATCTTCAGACCGCGGACGCTGCCATCGAGCGTCGCCGCGTAATCCGGAACAGGAGCGAACGCCGATGTGGCGTCGCATTCATCACGACCTTCAATCACGCGCAGCAACGTCGCTGCGTCCTTCACCGAGGTCGCAAACGGTCCCACGTGATCGAGTGAGCTGGCGAAGGCCGTCAATCCATAGCGCGAAACGCGGCCGTAGGTCGGGGTTACGCCGACCACTCCGCAGAACGACGCGGGCTGCCGCACCGAGCCGCCCGTATCCGAACCGAGCGCCAGCGGCACGGTCCCCTGCGCGACGGCGGCCGCCGATCCGCCACTCGATCCGCCGGAGACACGGTCCAACGCCACCGGATTCCGCACCGGGCCGAAGGCCGAGTTCTCATTCGACGATCCCATGGCGAACTCGTCGCAATTGGTCTTTCCGATGATGACACCACCGGCCAGTTCGATGCGCGAAACCACGGTGGCATCGTAAGGCGGAACGTAGGTTTCGAGCAGCCGTGAGCCGCAGGTAGTGCGGACGCCGCGCGTGACGATCACGTCCTTGATCGCGATGGGCACGCCGGCGAGAGGTCCGGGATCTTCGCCGGCGGCGATTTTCTTGTCTACTTCACGTGCAGCCGCGACGGCTCGCTCCGGCGAAAAAGTCAGGAACGCGTTGGTCTTCGGATTCTGAGCCTGCCCGTGGGCGAGGGATTGAAGCGCGAGTTCATGCGCCGTGAACTCTTTGCCCAGGAGCCCGGCGCGGATCGAATCGACGCTGGTCATCGCTCGATCACTTTCGGCACTTTGAAATATCCGGCGCCCGCCAGGGGCGCATTGGCGAGTGCGGCCTCAGCGCCGATCGGCGGGCGCTCGCGATCCTCGCGCAACGTAGCCGTTTCGTCCGCGTCGAACAGCACCTGCGCCATGGGTTCCACACCGCTGGTGTCTAATTCATTGAGCTTGTCGATATGCGTAAGAATACCGTCCAGATCGTGCGCCATACGTGCGACTTCTTCATCGCTCAAGGCGAGGTTCGCAAGATCGGCGACGTGCCGGACTTCCTGTTCGGTCAGTTTCATTTGGTCTTGGTTTGGCGGATCTGGGACTCGCGGTACAGAAGATCGAGGATCGGATCCTGAATCTGCCCGGCATTCGGCCGCGCGGTTTCGGCGCGTTGCGGCGCACGGCGGCGCGGCATCGGACGGAAGTCGATCTTTTTCACTAGCCCTGCACCGAGTTCCTTCGCCAGATTCCGGATCAGAAAATGTTCCAGCCGCGCCAAGTTGTGTTGCCAAAGATAATCTTCCACTTCGACAATCAGCGAATCGCGAACCAACGTAGTGGCTCGTGTATGCCGCGCGACTTTCTTTCCCGCTGCGACCGGCCATGCCGCGCGCACGCGGGTCTCCAGATCGCCCACGTCCGGCGGAAGATTCATGGTTGCGATGAGACGGCCGGCGCGTTGCATAGTAATTCGCGGTGGTGCCGGGGGAAGTCTCGATTGTATCATGCACCAGTGTCCCCTCTGATTCTCGCATCCGCATCCCCGCGCCGCCGTGAACTGCTCGCAACGGCCGGGCTGCCATTTTCGGTTCGATCGCGGCCGGTAGAAGAAGTTCGCGCCCTGGGAGAAGCTCCGGAAGAGTACGCCCGGCGTCTGGCGCGCTCGAAAGCCGAAGCCGCGTGGGCGTCGCTTGACGAGATCGTGCTGGGCGCGGATACGATTGTCGTGCTCGACAATCGAGTGCTCGAAAAGCCGGTGGACGCCGCTGACGCGGTTTCAATGCTGCGCGCGCTTTCGGGACGGACGCACACCGTGATCACGGCGATCTGTCTTCGTCATGCGGGCGGGGAAATCGTCGACGCCGCATCGACGCGCGTGCATTTCGCCGAACTGGACCAACGCGAGATCGAGGATTATGTCGCGAGCGGCGAGCCGATGGACAAGGCGGGAGCTTACGGGATTCAGGGGCTCGCATCGAAATTTGTGGATCGAATCGAGGGATGTTACTTCAACGTGATGGGACTGCCGCTGCCGCTGGTATACCGCCATTTGAAAGCGGTGCAGCGCAACGAGCCGTGACCAAAGGGAGCGGTTAATTTACGGTCACATCGTTAAACTGCGCCTCATCGAACCCCAGCGCGATTTTTGATCCGTTCACCAGGATCGGACGGCGGATCAGATTCGGATGCGCGGCCATCAACCGGATCGCTTCGGCGCGTGAAGGAGGCTTCTCTTTCATGTTCCGCTCGCGATACAGCTCGTTGCGCGTGTTTAGAAATTGCTGATAGTCGCGCGACCCGATTAGCTTGTCGATCTCGCTCTCGCTCAATCCGCGATTCAAATCGATCTCTTCCGTCGCCAGTCCCTTTTCGCGAAGCCAACTCTTCGCTTTGCGGCAGGTGCTTCAAGTGGGCTTGAGATAGAACTTCATCAGTACCTCGGAACGCCTGGATCGATGGCCAGGCTCCATGCGTCGATTCCTCCTGCCATGCTTTGACATGCTTCGACGCCCTGCTCGCGCAGCCAATGGACCACGTTGAGGCTGCGGACGCCATGGTGGCAAAACACGATCAGCGTTGCCTCGCCGGCTTCAGCTTGGAGTTGCTGCAATGCTCCGGGAATGGTCCGCATCGGGATCAGTTCACCGCCGGCGATCCGCGCGAGCGCGAATTCCTGAAGTTCACGCACGTCGACCAAATGGATTTTCTCACCCGCATCTAATCTCTGTTTGACGTCCTGCGGAGTGATTTCGAGCGGCGGCACAGATCCATGTTAACCGGATTTCAGCAGCAGCCGAAAATGTTCCCGCAACTGCGCCACGCTACGATCGAACGGTTCGACAGACCGGTACGAGCGCGAGATCATCACGCCGCCCTCCATCACGGCCAGAACGTAAGTCGCGAGCGCATCGGCGTCCGTTCCCGCGGGGAGATCCAACTGATCCAGGCATTCGTGAACACAGCCGATCCAGCCGCGAAAATTTTCAGCGATCAATTTGTGCGCCGGCCGGTTTTCGGGATCGATCTCCAGCGCGAGCCGCCCGAGCGGACAGCCGAACTGGCAATCGGTCATCAGAATCCGTTCGCGGTAGCCCGCCATAATCGCAAAGATGCGTTCCACCGGTTCCGGCGTGGTGGCGAACGCTGGATCGATGACCATGGGCCGCAGAGCGGGGATGTACGACTCCAAAACAGCCCGCAGCAAGGCCTCTTTACTTTCAAAAAAATGATAGAAGCTGCCCGAGTTCACCTCGGCCCGAGCCAGCAGATCGGCCATGCTTGTCCCTGCAAACCCCCGCTCCCAAAAGAGATAGCGTGCGGATTCGATCAACCGGTCGCGAGTATCCGACGGGGGCCTGGGCATCAAAAAAACTCTTGATTTTTCAAGCATACTGCGATTTACTTGAATGATCAACCAAGTATGAGAACGCTCTTACTGTTAACGACGGCTGTAGTCGGCCTTGCCCAAAGCCCGGTAAAGGTGACGAAGCAAGCGACGCCGGAAAAGGCGCTGATTTTCGAGGTCACGATTCCGACCCCGCGCGCCGCGGTCTGGCAGGCATTCACCACCAGCGACGGTTTGAGCACCTGGCTCACGCCCGGCGCCGTGGTCGATCTGCGAAAGGGCGGCGAGTGGACGGCGCACTTCCCCGGCGGCGCAACGGGCGGCGGCACGATTCTCGGTTTCGAGTCGCAGGAAGAAATAGTGATGGCGGCGATGGCTCCAGAGCAATTCCCCACGGTTCGCGCACAACGCCTCACCGCGAAGTTCCAGTTCATTGCGATGGGAGAATCGACCCTCGTCAAGTTGGTGCAGACGGGATGGAAAACGGGCGCAGAGTGGGATCGCGCTTACGACTATCTGGCCGTCGGCAATGCGCAGATGCTGGAGACTCTACGGCGGCGCTTTGTGAACGGACCGATCGATTGGGAAAAGGAGTGGGGCACGTCCAAGAAATGAATTTTCAAAGTTTGAATATCTGGGCGATCCTGACGGCGGCGATTTCGGCGTTTCTGGTCGGCGGACTGTGGTATTCGCCAGCGCTGTTCGGCGCGATTTGGAAAAAGGCGAACCATTTCGGTGTGGACGAGCCATCGCCCGCGCCGGGAAAGATCTTTGGGATCAGCTTCGTGCTGAGCCTGGTGATGGCGCGATGTTTTTGAACGATCCGAAAACCACTCTTGCGTGGGGCGCGACGGCGGGATTTCTCGCGGGTTTCGGCTGGGTCGCCATGGGCATCGGCATCGTGTCGTTGTTCGAACGCAGGCCGTGGAGCTATGTGATCGTCAACGGCGGTTATCTGACCGTCGCGTTGGTGCTGATGGGGGCAATTCTAGGGGCCTGGCGCTAACACGAATCCATTTCTTGCCTCCCATTCGCGTGTATTCGCGTCCATTCGCGGCTGAAATTCTTTAGGGCTGGAACCCGACGCTCTTCCACAATTCAGCCGGATCGTACACCCGGCCGTTGGTAATCACGCGCGCGACTTTTCGAAGACCCGCGAAATTCTCCAGCGGATTGCCGTCCACCAGAATCATGTCGGCGCGCTTGCCAGGTTCGATCGAGCCCACTTCGCGATCCATGCCCATCACCCGCGCGGAGCCGATGGTCGCAAGTCGAATCACTTGCATCGGCGTGAGTCCGGCCTGCAGGTACAGTTCCAGCTCGCGATGCAGACTGTGCGCCGGAACCGCTTTGTCCGTTCCGGCGACGATCGGAACGCCGGCTGCGTGAAGCGCTCGCACCAGATCGAGCGAGGATTGCAGCCGCGCGCCTTGGCCGAAGGCGGTGCCGATCATTGAGCGCAGCGAAAACGGTGCCTTTGCGAATCCCGGTTCGAAAGACGCGATGTCGACGTCCTTGGCGTGACTCAGCAATTCATTCCATGCCAGGGTCGGGTCGATCACGGTTTTGTGGTCTTTGAAAAATTGCACCGTCGTTTCGAGTCCGGCTGCGCGCACGGCCTGCGCCACGGGACCGATGTGATTGATCTGATCCATCCCCGCTTGGACGCCTTGAAACGCCGTCATGCCTTCCGGAACGTGGCCGGTCACGGTCATCCCCTGGCGATGCGCTTCGGTGGCGATCGCGGTCAGCACGTCGGGCTTGATCCGGTTGTAAATTTTCATCTGCGCGAATCCGGCGGCCTTGTATTTCGCGACCATCTCACGGCCTTGTTCGGGCGTATCCGCCCAGTTCACGCCGAACGTCCCAGTGCCGCTGCCGTCGACGAGCCCGGCGAGAATCAGGCGCGGACCCAGGCCGCCGGACTGGTTGATCAGATCGCGAGCCGCAGTGATAAATTCGAACTCTTCTCCACAATCGCGAGCTGTAGTGACTCCGGCGGCGAGGTATGCCGGACCATATTCGACCTGCGCGAAGTGCGCGTGCATTTCCCAGAGCCCCGGCAGTAAAGTGCGCCCGTGTCCATCGATCGTGCGCATGCCTGCGGGAATTGGAACGGCTCCCACAGCGCCGATGGTCCCGTTATGCACGATGACGGTCGCGTCTTTGGCGGCGTCGTGGATCCCGTCGATCAGCACGGTGTGCGTGATGGCGAAATCGCCGCGTTCGACCGGCCGGATGAGTCTCGAAAGGGAGGCCAGTTCGAGTATGCGGTCCGAAACCGCGCTGTGGATGAACCTCGGCAGCGCTTCACGATATTCTTCCCGCACGGCTTCGAGTGGAAGATTTCCGGCGTAGGTTACCGCTGCGGCAATCTCCTGGCGGTCGTTCAGCCACACCGATTCGCGACCCCACACGACGTTGTCGATGGAATACCGCGCGAGACGATCGCCGTTGGGCAGGTAGTCGTCGCCCGTTCGTTCAATGATGAGATCGGTGTTCGCTGGAAGCTGCAAGAGTCTGCGTGGTTTCCCATGCGCGAGCCAGTAGCGCAGCATCATCATCTGGACCGACAGTGGAGAATAGCCGCTGATGGTGAAGAACGGTTTCGGTTGTGAACCTGGAGTGACCGAAGCGTCCACGGTGAACGGGCGGTAACTTCGGCCATGCGCCTCGAACTGCTCCGGCGTAAGATCCTCTTTCGTGCGAAGCGTTGCGGTCAAAGCGACTTTAGATCCGCGCTCGGTGTATGCAAATGACGCGCTGAGAACATTGTCCTTCAGCTCGTAGGTTTCCTCACCCACGGGAAGCTGGAGGAAGTAAACGATCAGCTTTCCAGTCTCGGCTCGCGCCGAAACAGCCAGAAGAAAAGCGATTGCCACTCGCAGCATCACGATTTTCGCGTGGAAGACCACGCCAGCCACACCCAAGCAGCAATGAACGCGACACCGCCGAATGGAGTCACGGCGCCCAGCGTTCGTACGCCGGTCACCGCGAGTAGATAGAGGCTCCCCGAAAACAGAACCACTCCCGCGACCAGCAGCCATCCGACGGCGGCCGGTCGACGCGGTAAGGTTGAAAAAATCAGTAATCCGAGCGCGTGGACGAAGTGGTAGAAGACCGCACGCTCATAGACGCTCATCGAATACTCGTCGATGCGCCCGCGCAGCCCGTGCGCGCCGAACGCGCCGAAGACGACAGCAAAGGCCAGCAGCACGGCCGCGGCAGCGGTCCAATTCATTACTCGTATCGTAGCGCGATCAATGGGTCCACTCGCGTGGCGCGCATGGCCGGAATGCCGACAGCAATCGCGGCGATTGCGAGCATCAGCGCCGCCGCTCCAACCAGCGTCAGCGGATCCATCGGCGATACTCCGTACAGATTCGAAGCGATCAGCCGGCCCGCTGCGATGGCGATTGCGATTCCGGCGGCGCAGCCCATCGCCACCAGGCGCAGCGCTTCTTTCGCCACCAGCCATACCATGGGACCGGCTCCCGACCCGAGCGCCATCCGGATCCCGATCTCGCGCGTGCGCCGTGCTACTGAGTAGGCCAGAACGCCATACAATCCGATCGCGGCGAGCACCAATGCCAGCATTCCGAAGGCAGCCGCGAAATTCGCCACGATCCGCTCACGTGCCAGAAGATCGTCGATCTGCATCGACATGGTCTTCACATTGAACACGGGAAATCCCTGGTCGACTTCGTCGAACACGCGGCGCACGGCGCTGAACATCGCCGCGGTATCTGGATTATTCGTGCGGACGTGCACCACTGGCATGTAGGGCGGATACTTCTGAAAACAGAAAATCGCCATCGGCCGCACGCCGTCGCGCACGTCGGCCCACGTCGTGTCGGCAATGACACCGATCACCTGGTACGCTCCGCCCTCGGGCCCTTTGCTCTCGACTTGAAACGTCCTACCGATCGGATTTTCATTGCCGAACAGCGCTCGCGCCGCGAGTTGATTCACGATCGCGACCGGAGTCGAGCCGGGTTTATCGGCATCTGTGAACTCGCGTCCTGTAATCAGCCGCAGCCCGAAGGTGTGGACAAAGCCCGAATTCACATCGTCCCGATCGATGCGCACCGGAGCATGGCCCGGGACGCCTGCCATAACCATGTCGGGGTGTCCGGTGAACGGCCCAGGATGCCCGAGCGTATCGGACTCGACACCGGGAACTTCGCGAATGCGGCGTAAGAGTTCGGAGACGAGCGTATGCATTCTTGGCGCGTCGTACAGTTCGACTTGCGGCTTGATCATGAACTGCAACACTCGATTCGGATCGACGCCCAGATGTTCCGGGTGAAGATTCGCCGCAGTCCGCACAAAAAGGCCGGCTGCAATCAGCAACACCAGGGAGAAGGCGACTTGAGCCGAGACCAGCGCCTTCCGGAATAGTGCCGTGCGACGGTCGCCGATCGAGGCGGCCGAATCTGCCTTCAGGGTTCCCGCCAGATCTCCGCGCGTCGCATGCAATGCGGGAATCAGTCCGAACAGGACGCCCGTCGCGACCGAGAGAGCGAAGGTGAACCACAGCGCTCGTGCGTCGGGGTGGAGATCCAATACCAGATTTATATTGCTGCGCGGCAGGAAATGCAGCAGGATCGGCCCGCTCCAGTACGCCGCGGCGATTCCAAGTACTCCGCCGCCGATCGCGAGCAGCATGCTTTCTGCAAGCATCTGCCGGATCAACCGCCCGCGTCCTGCGCCGACCGAGCACCGCACCGCCAGTTCGCGCCGTCGCGAGGTGGCGCGCGCCAGCAGCATGCTCGCGACGTTGGCACAGGCAATCAACAGAACGCCACCGACCAGGCCGAACAGCACAAACAGCGGCGTGGAGAATGCTTGCATGTATTGGGACCATCCGCGATCGCCCGGTAACGCCCGAACATGGCGGCTCCGTCGGTCCTCCGGTGCGTTTTCAGCGCGCAGAATATCGTGGAATTGCGTTTCGGCAATCGCACTCGCCTGAGCCAGCGTTGCGCCCGGTCTCAATCGAGCCATGGTCAGACACCAATCATTGTTGGTTCCGCTGATGAGATCCATCTCTTTGAGCTGCTGGCCCGGCGGCATCCGGGGGACGCGCAACTCCAGGTCGAGTCCGCGTTCGAGATCGTAGAACTCGGGTGCGGAGACGCCCACGATCGTAAACGGATAGCTGTTGAGATGAATCACGCGACCGATCACGCTCGGATCACCGCCGAATCGGTTTTTCCAGAATCGATAGCCGAGCACAGCCTCGGCGGCCCAATGCCCTTCGCGAACACCGGTGCTGAAGGGCTCTCCCAGAATGGTCCTCACACCGAGGAACGTAAAATAGTTCGGCGGCACAGCGCCTCCCAGGATTCGTTCCGCGCGGCCGTCGTAGATGAAGCTGAGTCCGTCGTCGCGGAACCCGATGGCATCCGAAAAGAGATCCGGCGACCGTTTCAATCGATCGGCGAAGTCCGGGGGAAATATGTTCGACTCGCGGCCGCTCGGCATAATGCTGACGAAGCGAACCAATTGCTCCGGTTTTTCAACCCGCAGCGGTTTCCACAACATGGCGTCGATGGCCGTAAAGATCGTGGTATTCGCGCCGATTCCCAGAGCCAGCGAAACCACCGCCGTGATGGTGAAAACCGGACTCCGCCTGAACGCACGTAGCGCGAAGCGAATGTCTTTCAATAAATCCTCGATCGGCCGGACGCGGCGTGTATCGCGGCAGTCTTCTTTGCGTTGCTCGATTCCGTCCATCGCGCGCAGGGCCGCGTACCGAGCATCGTCCGGAGGCATCCCACGCGCGATATTTTGATCGATCAAATGATCCAGGTGGTCCTGCAGCTCTTCTCTTAGTTCGGCTTCGACTGCGGATCTCCGGAAAAGCGAACGTAGCCGCAACGGCAGAGTATATTTCCAATGCCTGGCGCGCATCGCTCAACCCTCCATCCCCACCACTTGCGAGATCGCCGCGGAAAGCCGGCTCCAGTTCGCGGCTTCTTTTTCGAGATGGCTCCGGCCCAACCCTGTGAGTGCATAGAATTTCGCGCGGCGATTGTTCGTGCTCTGTTTCCACTCCGAGCTGATCCAGCCCTCTTGTTCCAGTTTGTGCAGGGCGGGGTACAGCGACCCATCGCTCACCTGTAAGACGTCACCGGAGACTTGTTTGAGCCGCAGGCTGATGGCCCAGCCGTTCATGGGTTCGAGCGCGATGATTTTGAGAATCAGAAGGTCCAGCGTGCCCTGGACCAGGTCGGATGGCTTGCTCATATCGGTTACCGAGATCAGCATACTTGAACTCCTCTCGGTAATCAAGAGGAGACTTAGCTTGCCTCCTCGCCTAGCAAGCGATGGATACTTTGGAGCTTGCTCGCCCGCTTTTCCGGGACGCCTGATCGTCACTTCTTCCGGACCGCGGTCCATCTTCCCGGCGTTGGGTCGCCGTTGATATTGCGAGTCATGGTGCCGGTCATTTTATCCGGACCGTCAAGCTTGGCCGTGTAGCTCAGGGTCACCTTTACGCCGTCCGTCGCTCCACTGACTTCGAAATGCGCGGTTTCACCTTGAACCGTTCCGGTCACTTGCTGTTCCCCGAAAGGTCCGTTGTAGGTCCCGGTAAGTTTTCCATTGGCCTGTTTGAAAACGAATATCGGGTCGCCGTGCTGGCCGTTTTCGAGGTCGACAGAGAAGGTCCAGGTTCCGCTGAGATCCGCCGCGAACGCCGGAATGCACAGGGAAATCGCAAACAAGACGAAGCAGGTTAGAAGTCGCATACCTCCGGATACGGAAGGCGTTGCGAAAGGTTCCCCGAATTTACTCCCACCGGAGCGCGCGCATCGGATCGACCAACGTCGCCCGGCGCGCCGGCATATAGCCGGACAACAGCGCGACGAATGCGATGCCCACTACCGCGAGCGTAATGGTGACAGCATCGTTGGGCTGGATGCCGTAAAGTTGTGATTTGACGAAGCGCGTCAAGCCATAGGCAGCCGGCAGACCGATCGCGATTCCAATTCCGGCGAGCAGCAGGACTTCCTTCATCACCAGCCAGATCACGTCGGTGCTGGCCGCGCCCAGGGCCATTCTGACACCGATCTCGCGGGTTCGCTGCGCCACCATGTACGCCATTACGCCATACAATCCGACCGCTGCCAGCAGCGTGGCGAGCAGGCCAAAGCCGGTCGACAACGTCGCCACCAGGCGCTCCGTCAACAGCGATTCGTCCAGTTGTTTTTCGAGCGTCTTCATCTCGGAAATGGGGAGGTTCGCGTCCAGGTTATTCACCACGCTGCGAACGCCTGCGAACACCTGTTCCGGGGCGCGCGCCGTGCGCACATAGGAATACATACCCAGCACGAAATTCATTTGGTGATACGGGCGATACACTTCGAGCGGCACTTCGTCGCGCATGCCTTCGTACTTGGTGTCGCGAACCACTCCTATGATCTCGATGTCGAGCTTGGTCCCCGGATCGCCACCCATGCCGATGTGACGGCCCGTCGCGTTGCCGTCTTTAAAGAATTTGCGGGCGAAACGTTCGTTCACGATGCAAACCAGCGGTGCGCCGCGGCCATCGGTCATGCGGAAATCACGGCCCAGCAGGATGGGGATCTGCATGGTTTTGAAATATTCGGGAGATACGAAATTCATGTGCGGATCGGGCGTATTGCCGGGCTTGTGCGCGAATCCTTCCACGGCCATGCTGCTATCCCATTCGTTGCCGGTGAGCACCGGCATGACGGCGAACGCTGCGGTTTCCACACCCGGGATCGCGTTGAGATTCTCGCGAAGTTGCCGATAAAAATCGAGCGAACGATCGGGCTTGTAGCCGTTCAAAGGCGGATCGATGGAGAAGCTCACCAGGTTGCTGGTTTTGAATCCGGGATCGAGATCCTTCAGGTTTTGCAGGCTGCGGATGAAGAGGCCGGCACCGATCAGCAGCAACAGAGAGAGCGTCACCTGGGCTGCGACCAGCGCCTTGCGCAGCACCACCGCGGTTCCTCCGGCAATGGAGCCGACCTGATCCTTCAACGTCGCCGCGACGTGCGGGCGCGTCGCTTGAAGCGCGGGAATCAAGCCGAACAGGATTCCAGTAAACAGCGAAACAGCGGCGCTGAATGCCAGGATTCTCCAATCCGGCGTGGTCGAGATCGCCAGCGCGGAACGGCCGGTCGGGACAAACGCGATCAACGCTCGATCGATCGCTACCGCCAGCGCCAACCCTAGCGCGCCGCCCGCCAGAGCCAGCGAAATGCTCTCCACTAGAAGCTGCGAGACGATCCGGCCGCGGCTCGCGCCGAGAGCCAGACGCACGGCGATCTCCTTCTGTCGCGCCGACGCCCGCGCGATCAAAAGATTCGCGACATTCGCGCATGCGATCAGCAAAACCGTTGCGACGATGGCCGTCAGTACCAGCAAGGGACTCGAAAGCTGGTCGCGTACATTCGAGTCGCCCTTCGACGCGGGCATGGTGTCGATGTACATCTTCAGAAATGCCTGCTTGGTCTCCGGAGCGGCTTTGGAAAATTCCTTCTCCTGAACCTCCATCTCCAGCATCTGGTGGAAGAACGGCTGCAGCGCCGCCTTGGCCTGCTGCATGGTGACGCCCGGCTTGAGGCGACCTAAAACATTTACCCAACGTCCCCGGCGGCCCTTTAACGTGTAAAAGCCCTGTGGATCCATTTCCGCCTTCATCATGATCGGCACGCGAACGCTAGGGGACGTGGTGGGGTCGAGGCCATCGAAGCCGGCCTGACTCACGCCGATGATAGTCAATGGATAGCCGTTTACCAGAATCTTTTTATTGATCACACTCGGATCGCCGCCAAAGCGCATCTGCCAGTAGCGGTAACTGAGTACCGCGAGCGGATGGCCGCCGGGCGTTCGATCGTCCTCCGGAGTGAATACGCGACCGAGAGCGGCGCCTACGCCGAGCACCGGAAAATACGTCCCGGAGACTGCCTCGCCGTAAACTCGTTCGGTTTTTCCATCGGCGCTGACGCTGAACTCGGTATCCCAGCGGCAGAACATTCCACTGAAGACTTGGTTGTGATCGCGAAAATCCTCGTACATCGGATAGGACAGCTTGTATCGCCCGTTATTGCTGCCATAGTGGTTGCCGCGGCTTCGCAGAAGAACCAGTTGTTCGGGATTCTTCACCGGCAACAGCCGCAGCAGGACCTGATCCACCAGCGTGAAGATCGCCGTGTTGGCGCCGATCCCCAAAGCCAGTGAAAGCACGGCAACTGCAACAAATACAGGTGATTTTCGAAATGTCCGCAGCGCGAAACGAAAGTCTTGAGAAAGATGGCCCACGAACAGAATACCGCCTCAACTCAATAACGTTACTCGGCTCTCAAAGTTTGTCGATTTCTTGAGAAGAGGCGGAATCTCAGTTCGCGGGTATGGTCCAGATGAGCACCGAGAGCCCTCTGATGATGAAGGTGTCCAGCGGGCCGCCAGGCAGATCCTGTAAAGCCAGCGGAACGGATACCGAAGACGATGTGGATGACACCAGGATGCGCACTTGGGCGACGCTGGTGCCCGAGCCTGGAATGGTGTCCATATCGACCACTTTCGAAGACACGACGTAACAGCACGGAACGGCGGGCACGGGAATCAAGGGAGACTGCGACGTCGAGATCACACCGGTCGCGAGCGCAGGGCCGGTGAGCCCCACGCCGTTCAGGAAAATCGTCACCGTGGAGCCCGACGCGGCTGGGCTGTCGCTACTGTTTAACGTTCCATCGGCGTTTAGCGCGAGCGGCTGGCGGCAGGGAGTGCCCTGTCCGCAGTCCGTTCCGAACAGAGGTCCCTTGAAATTCGCGGGTG
>Ga0210403_10000115_pt1 | contig 90006 bp, 80 predicted proteins | sample IncBWC19MmetaG_FD_150863 | JGI IMG/M metagenome (GOLD analysis project Ga0210403, IMG submission 150863) | Forest soil microbial communities from Barre Woods Harvard Forest LTER site, Petersham, Massachusetts, United States - Inc-BW-C-19-M | ecosystem: Environmental > Terrestrial > Soil >...
TTACTGTCTTCATTGCCGTAGATGTTTCCATTGAATGCCTCCTTCGTCATGGCATGGATAGAATCGGATCTCCTCTACAGTGGCACTTCAGATGCCTATAGAGAAAGGGGGCGTCCATCCCATTATCGGTCGATGGCTGCCAAAATCGGTCTGGATGCGGTGCTTCCCCTTGCCGAACAACGCGATACGCTGGCAGCCGCCGCGGCAGCCCATGGCTGCCGTTGGCTGCCAGGGACTCAATTACTCACTGTCGATGAGCCTGGGGATTACTGAGCCATCTCGATGAGTTCGATATCCTTGCGCAGCATGGCGTTGACGAGGGCTGAGAAATCGATGCCCTTGGCATTGGCGAGCCGGGCGAGACGGCTTTGCACTTCGGCGTCCAGATACACCGGTAAGTTCAGGGTGGTGCCGGGCTTGTAGAACTTGCCGCGCGTGCCGCCGGAGAAATCGATCTCGGCCGGCAGGTCATCATCGGGTGGGGTCTGTGGGGTACTCATGGTGTAGACCTATCGGGGTTCGTTCTCATACTGCTCACGTTCACGGCGCGTGGCTGGGCGCGCGGAGATGATGCGCACCGTGGCCGGTGCCGAATCGCTCTGCTCCTCAAAGGTATGAGCGACGGCGAGGAGCTTATCATCGCTCGAGGTGCCCAGGGTAAACCTCCGGGGTGACGCCGAATTTCGCGTGAACACCGTCCGCATCCCGGATGCAGCACGCCGTTGAGCACGCCCGTAACCGCACCCAGCGGCCGATCCTTACCCTTCGTGAAGCGCCGCAGACCGTAGAAGTGCCGAAACGGCTCGTACGTGCCATCGATGAGATGAACGATCATGCGCACCGCCCCTGCCGGCCGCGTTGCTCGAGGACCCGTCAGGCAGGCGGCTGCAGCGGAATCGGCAGAACTTCCATGATCTCGACTGAGTCGCCGGGAAAAATGCTGAAATGCGGGTGCTTCTCGAACAGCTTTGCCGCCGCGTCGTGGGAGTCGGCTTTGACGACCACGTAGCCCGACAGATTGTTCTTGGTGTCCGCTACGCCTTGTGCGGAGGTTCGCTTGGTTTTACCCAACGGCCCTCCGGTCTCGACGATCACCGAGTGATGCTTTTGCATCCAGTCTCCCCACGCTTTGATGCCCGTCGCTTCGAGCTGCTTGCGTTTGCCCGCTGCCATCGCCATGAATTCCGCGAACTTAGGCGAGGACTGCGTACCAAGAAAGATCGCTAGATAATTTTTCACTGTGTGCTCCAATTGTTAAGTTGCCGCTGTCTCTGCTCAATCTTCGTCGACTTGTTCGGCGACTTCGATAAAGCCCGGTTGCTCGTGGATATGACGGACGGGGACGCGCCAATTCGACAGGTTTCGGGAATAATTTGCGCGAGGTTCGGCCCTCTTTTTGATAGAGTAGGACCAGCGGGCGCTCAACATTGTGCGCCTTTGGATCCAGCCACCGAGAATAAGAGTGGACGCGCCCCAATACCGCGCCTTTATCAGTTACAGCCACCAGGATTCAGCCTGGGCCTCCTGGCTGCATAGCTCGCTCGAAAAGTACCGGCCGCCGAAGACGCTGATCGGCACCTCGACCGACCGGGGCGAGGTGCCCAGGCGGCTGTCACCGATTTTCAAGGACCGCGACGAGCTGCCCAGCGCCACGGACCTTGGTTCGTTGATCAATGCGGCGCTGGCGGGATCGGCCGCCCAGATCGTCATCTGCTCGCCGCAAGCCGCGAAGTCCAAGTGGGTCAATGAGGAAATTCTCGCCTTCAAGCGTCTGGGGCGGGAGGATCGGATCCTCTGCATCATTGTCGGCGGCGAACCGAATGCCGCCGACCTGCCGGGGCGCGAGGCGGACGAGTGCTTTCCCCCGGCGCTGCGCTTTCGCCTGGGCGCCGACGGCAACTTAAGCACCGCGCGCACCGAACCGATTGCGGCCGATGCGCGTCCGGGCAAGGACGGCAAGAACAATGCCAAGCTCAAGCTGATTTCCGGCCTGCTGGGGGTCGGGTACGACACTCTGAGGCGCCGCGAGCAACAGCGCCGCAATCAGCGCTTGTTCGCATTCTCTTGTGCGGCGGCGGCTGGCATGGTGCTCACCAGCGGTCTCGCCGCCTACGCCCTGTACCAGCGTGGTGCAGCGCAACGCCAGGCCGTCCGCGCCGAGGCGCAGACGCGAACCGCCACGGAGACCACTCGATTCCTCGTTGATCTATTCAAGATCTCCGATCCCAGCGAAGCGCGCGGCAACACCGTGACGGCGCGCGAGATGCTGGACAAGGGTGCGGGCCGCATCGGCGAACTGGAGAAGGAACCGGGGATCCAGGCAACGCTCATGGATACGCTCGGCACCGTTTACATGGGGCTGGGACTATTTCCCCAGGCGCGGCCGCTGCTCGATCGGGCGGTGGCCACCCGGCGTCGCCTCGATGGCCTCGACCCGCTGGAGTTGTCCGATTCTTTGAACCATCAAGCCGACCTGATGGCGCTGCAGGCCAACTACGCCGTCGGCGAGAAGGCCTACCGCGAAGCGATCCGGATCGAATCGGCCCGGCCGAATGAGCGGCCCCGTCAGGAGCAACTGGCGAGTTCGCTGTATGGCTTGGGTAATTTGCTCGCCAAAGAGGGGCGCTATGCAGACGCCGAGGAGAGCTTGCGCGCGGCCTGGGAGCGGCAAGGGATTCTATACGGCAACACGCATCCTGCGATCGCGCGCACCCTGAAGGATCTGGCCCGAGCGGTCGCCGACCGCGGGGATCTCGGCGCCGCGATCCCGCTGATGCAGCGCTCGGTGGCCATGCAACGTGAGCTGCGCGGCAGAGAGCCGCATCCGGATCTGTCCGAGGTGCTCAACGACATGGGTCTGTTGCTGTACGAGAAGGGCGATCTGGACGAGGCCGAGAAGTTCTACCGGGAATCTCTGGCGATGAACCGGCGCCTGCTCGGCGAGAAACATCCGGAGATCGCCAACGGACTCGAGAATGTCGCGATGACGGCGCAGGACAAGGGCGATCTTGCGGGCGCCGAGGCGCTCTACCGGCAATCGCTCGACATGCGGCGCGTATTGCTCGGTGCCGATCACCCCGAGGTCGGACGAACGCTGCTCAATCTGGCCTCGCTGCAGTACGACCGAGGCGAGACGCGCGAGGCGCTCGAGAATATGCGGGAAGTTCTGAGAATCTACCGCAAGGCGTACCCCGAGGATCATCCTGAGACCGCCCGGGTCTTGAACGGAATCGGTTCGTGGCTAACGATGGCCGGCGACTACCATCAGGCTGACGGCTACCTGCAAGAGGGACTCGCCATCCGGCGCAGGCTGTTCAATGCGCAGCATCCGGACGTCGCTTCCAGCCTGATCGCGCTCGCCATCCTGCGCATCGATGAACGCAACTATCCGGTGGCGTTGGATCTGGCGCGGATCGCCAAGGGCATTTATGCCGCCGTATTATCGGCCGATCACTGGCGCACGGCGCTTGCCGAATGCGCCGAAGGCGCGGCGCTGACCGGGCTTGGCCGACTCACTGAGGCCGAGGTGCCCCTCACGCACGGCCACGCGATCTTGAACAAGCAGGGTGGATTGCCGTTGATCTATCGGGCGCTGGCGCAGCGATACCTCGACGCTCTGCATCGGCGCGAAAAGATGCAAGTTGCGGCCGCCGTGAAACAGAATGCGCCCGTGCCGTGACATAACGCGAAAGACGCGCCGACACCCTTCACGATCATTGTGTAAGCTTAGCCGCTCGCTCGAAGGATAGGGTGCCCGACAGCGAGCTGGACTCGCGGTATGGCAATCCGTGCAACCTCGATAACGACCCGGCATAAAGAGAATAACGAGGGGTAACACCGATGGCTTCCCAGTCCGTGATCAGGTTATTGGCCGTGCTGTCGTCACGCCCGCAGAAGACGACCCAGCTTGCCGTCGGCGCCGCCGCGATGTTCGCCATTGCAACCCTCCACGCGCAAACCGTGCCGGTGCAGCAGGTCGGCGTGACCGCCGTCAACAGCACCAACGATGCGCTCTACAACGTGAGCGTGACGCCGAACGTACCGGCCAACACCGGCGCACTGATCACCGGAACGCAGATTCTGAACACGGATGCGACCGCGCACGGTAGTTACACCGCCGTTACCCGAGTGTCGAACTCGGTCACCAGTGCCTTGGATCTGATCGTCGCCGATGCGCCGAAAAATCGGATCCTGCGCTATCCTGGCCCGGGCCCGGCCAGCTATGCGGTCTCGACTCCCATCTTTGCGTGGTCGAGACAGGGCGCGGGTCCCAAGTACCCGATCGCTCTCGCGGCCGATGTCGCGGGCAACGTATTTGCCGCCACGGCGGGCCCGCCCTTCGACAACTCCGCGTTGTGGGTGTTGCCCTTCAATGCGACGACCGGCGCCTACGGCGCCCCGATCTTGGTCGACGGCAGTGCCGGCCTGCTCGCCGAGGTCGCGGTGGCGGCGATCGCGGCAACTCCCGTCGGCGCGGCAGCGCCCGCCTGGAACGCGGGCGACGTGCTCGTCTTGGCCAACGACTCGTCTAACCCTCGCGTGCTGGTGTATTCGCAGGCGTCGATCGCGAGCCTGCTGGCGAATCCGGGCCACGCCCTGGGCGGTCCCACCTCGATCGCCGTCGCGTCCTCGCTTCTGCAGGGCACCGGGCCGATCGGCATGGACATCTGGCCGGCCGATGCGATTCACGGGGTGAGCCTGCTGTTCCCTACCTTGGGCGGCCGCGTCACGCGGTTCGATTCGGGCAGCAACTCCATGAGCGCGGATTTCGCCGGCGGCCTAGGGGTGGGATTGCAGCGAATCAAAGTCGGCACCTACTCGACGGCGACTTATGCGTTCGTCTCGCAGTTCGCAGCGAAGAGCGGCAAGATTCTGCAATTCGGCGCCCCGCCGAGCAGCGGCGCCAACACGCCGCTTGCAACGTTGAGCACCGGCGCCGATGATCCGCAGGGACTCGCGGTGACCAATTCGGGCTCCGTACCCATCAGTGCATGCATTGCACCCAATGTCTGCGAGCCCTTGGGCGCGCAGCTGGCCACGCAGATTTCAGGATCCGGCACCGCCAACCTGCCGCCCACGGCACCGCTGCTCGAAGAAAGCTGCGTCGTGAAGTCGGATCCGCGCGTCACAGTCGTGGGCAGTACCTGGAGCTGCGCCGGCGGGAATCTGGATGTCGCGCAATTCTGTCCCGGCTTCCCGAGTACCGTGCTTCCCGGTTCCATGTGCGGCCATTCCGGACCGACCGGTTCGGGGTTCGTGGTCGTGAAGGCCACCGCGAAGACCGTGGACCAGAACGTCAACAATACCTTCATTCAGAATGCGGTTGACCCCAACCTGCCGCTGCCCGGAGCTTTGAATCTGAACTGTCCGCAGCTGCAGCTGTTTGCCTGGGCACCGCGCTCGGACCTGCCCTCCATCGAAGGCAGCATCGTCGAGGGCGGACCTGCGCCGGGCAGTAATTTCTTCATCGATCTATCGGGATATTGCGACAACGGCGGCGGCACCAGCCACATCCTGTCGATGATCGCGTATGGCCTCGGGCTCAACAGTGCGCCGAGCGGTCTCGCGAGCGGCCTCCCCGGCTTCGTCACGGACAAGTTCACCAACCTCACCGCCACGATCACGGCGGCGAGCGCGCAGATCGATCCCAGCGTCGCCGCCAACGTTCAGGGCTATGTCAGTCAAGCGCAGAGCTTTTTCAACAGCGGTGTGGCCGAATCGGCATCGAATGGTTTCAGTTGCGCCATGAACTCGCTGGCCTCCGGGGATGCCTACTTGCGCGCCCACTTGCCCTCATTCCTGGGCGCTGCGCCGCCCGGCAACCCCAACCCCGCGGGTGAGATCGACGGGCGGCTGGCGAACCTCTACTTGCCGATCGACCTGTTCTTCCTGCTCGCGCCTCCCAACGCCGAGTGGCCGACGAGCAATGTGCCGCCATGCGAGACGCTTGCGGCCTCGCCGGCAACGGTCACGATCAGTTCCACGACGCCCGCGGCGGCGACCCTCACCTGGAGCGCGGCCACACCCACCTTGCCGCTGTCATTTCCGGCCGCGCAGTGCACGCTCGCGGCGAGCGACGGGTCGCTCCTGACGATGCCGGCAACGGTCTCAGGCAGCGGTTCGGTGTCGACGGGCGCGCTGACAACGCTGGGCACGTACTCCGCGCAGCTCACCTGCACGGCGACACCGGGCAACAGCATCACGAGCTTCACGCAGGCGACGGTGAACGTCATCGCCTTGGCATCGATTGCCGTGACACCCCCGTCGCCGCAGGTGGCAGCCGGCGGCTCGGCGCAGTTGACCGCCACAGGCACTTACACCGACTCCTCTTCGCGGAATCTCACGGCCACGGCGGCCTGGACTTCCAGCGCCTCGACGGTGGCCACCGTATCGGCGGGATTGGTGAGCTGCAATTCCAGCGCAACCACCGCCGGGTCGGCCACGATCTCGGCGACGGGCGCGACGGCCACCGCGACCACCACCGGCTCAACCACGCTCACCTGCCTGGCGCCGGTGCTCAACTCCGTCGTGGTGTCGCCCTCGCCGCTGACTCTGCCGGCCGCCGGCACGGCGCAACTGACGGCCACCGGCATCTTCTCGTCTGGCCCGTCGCAGAGCATCACGAATACCGTGCTGTGGAGTTCCAGCGCGCCGAGCGTCGCTGCGGTGTCTCCGACGGGTCTTGTGACCTGCAACGCCGGCGCGACGGTAAGCGGTGCAGCGACGATCTCGGCCACCGACGGCAGCGTCTCAGGATCGGTCGGCGTGACCTGCCAGGCGCCGCAGCTGAAATACATCACCGTCACGGCCTCGAGCGTGGGAGATATTCCCCCGGGCGGCACTGTGCAACTGACGGCGGCCGGAACCTTTGCGACCGGTGTAACTAAAAATCTCACGGCCACGGCGACCTGGACTTCCAGCGCCTCGACGGTGGCCGCCGTGTCGGCGGGACTGGTGACTTGCCAGCCTAACCGCTCTTTTAGCGACGGCTACGCCTCGATCTCGGCCAGCGTGGGCAGCGTCACGGGATCGACCAGCGTCGTGTGCGAGGAATCGGCGGAGGACTGATGTTCGACGGCGGCGCGTTCACTTAGGGACGCGTCGCCGCCAGACGATCTCCCAATACCCTTCGGCGTTGGGCATCGTTGTCAGCACCAAGTCCTCGCCGCGAAAGTGTGCCACGCGCGGCTCAACGGTATTCACGCGTTTGGCGTCGGCCGCCATCTTGATGTGATGCGACACGACATTGTCAGCGATTGAAAATGTGCCCGAGTAAGCGATGATGTCGTTCAACTGCGCTGGTTCCGGGATCTTTGCAATCAGCACGCTCATCGAGCCATCGGCTGCATAGATGAGTTCACCGCTGACGTGATCTCCGGTGGAGTGGTATTGGCCTGACGGGTCGAAGTGCCCATGTTTGACCAACATCCAACTCCCGAGCAAACGCGCTCGGTCGACCGGCGCCGCGGCGGGCTCGGCACCGCTTACGAGTTCGGGCGTATGAGCGATGGCGATCAAGGCCAACAGAGAAAAACAGACTCGCGCAATCATAGGACTAAACCGATCATTCGCGCTCGGCGGTGAAACACGGCTTGCGACATCCAATGCATCTTGGAATCCGGTCGCCTGGGCGTCAACTCCCATTCACAATTATGGCGCTGCCGCCCGCAAGTCAGTGATTTTTGCGCTTATCAACGACCGCACGGTGGTGTCCAGCGAGGATAACACGCGCTGAAACGGAACCAACACATCGCTGCAACAGGGGTCCTCTAAAAAGCGTTGCAACATCAGCAACTCAAGAAGGGGGCCTTCCATGCACTCGAGAAACTTCATGGCGCGCACGATCGGTGTCATGCGCCTCGGATTGAACGGCATCGCCGTCACGCAGTTGGCGTTCGGCATGACCTTGGCACACGCGGCCGAGAACCATCCAGGGGGCACGGCAACTCCCATCAAGCACGTCATCGTACTGATCGGTGAAAATCGCACCTTCGATCATTTGTTCGCCACCTATGTCCCGAAGAGCCGCGATTCGGTCAAGAATCTGCTGTCGGAGGGCATCATCAACGCCGACGGCTCGCCGGGGCGCCATTTCTCCAAGGCCGCGCAGTTTCAGGCCGTTGCGCCGTTTAAAACGCAGTATTTCATCAGCTTGAACGATCAGGAAAAGGCGCCGTACGACACGCTGCCCGAGCCGACCTTGAACTTCTCGCCGAGCCCGGCCACCGGCGAGCCGCCGCCGTTTCCGGCAGCGACACCTCTCGATCTGCTCGGCGCCATCGAGCCGTCGCTCGAAACCGCGGATTTACATTTGTTGACGACCGGGGCGTCCGGCGCCGCACAGACCGCAGAGCTGCCGGATTTCGATTCGCGCATTGATAATTTCAGCGCACTGCCGAACGGGCCGTTTCCGCTCGAAGGCGCCAATCTTCCGTATGACTCCTACACCGGCGATAGCACCCACCGGCTGTTCGAGATGTGGCAGCAATCGGATTGCAGCGTGCGCAACGCCACCCGCGCCAACCCGTCCGGTTGCCTCAACGATCTGTATCCTTTCGTCATCAGCAACTACACCAGCGAGATCGATCCCTTCAGCTTCCCCCTTGCCAACCAAGTGGATGACAACGGCGGCGGCAACTCCATGGCGTTCTACAACATGCAGAAAGGGGATGTGCCCGTCCTGAAGCAGCTGGCCGATCAATATTCGATGAGCGACAACTTCCATCAATCGGTGATGGGCGGCACGGGCGCCAATCACGTGATGTTGGGCACGGGCGATGCGATTTTCTGGAGCGACGGCAAGGGCACGCCCACGACGCCGCCCTCGCACATCGCGAATCCAAATCCGTTGCCGGGCTCGGACGATCAGTATACGGTGGACATCAATTTCGACGGCAACTTTGCCGAGTGCGCGGATCCGACACAGCCGGGAGTCAAGCCCATCCGCGACTATCTGCAATCGCTGCCCTACGATCCCAACCCGAACTGCGAGACAAATCATTTCTACATGGTGAACAACGACAGTCCGGGCTTCCTTCCCGACGGCACCGTGGACATCGCGGGGATTGCCCGGGGCGGCTCGGTGCCGCCGAGCAACGTGCGTACCATCGGCGAATCGCTCAACGAAAAGGGCATCTCCTGGGCTTATTATGGCGGCGCGTACAACGCGGCCGTGAAGCTCACGCAGTTGCAGGAGCAGGGCGTAACTCCCACCGACCCCACCATCCTCATCGGCGCGGCCTACTGCAACATCTGCAACTTCGAGTCCTATAGCACCGCCATCATGGGCGATGCAGCGCAGCGCGCGGCACATATCAAGGATGCCACCGACTTCTTTGCGGCCGTGGACAACGGCACGCTGCCCGCCGTGTCGTTCGTCAAGCCCGACGGCCTGCTCGACGGTCATCCGGCCTCTTCGAAGTTCGACCTGTTCGAGGGGATGGTCAAAAAAATCGTGGATCATCTGACTGCGAACCCGGAACTGTTCGCCAGCACGGTGTTGTTCATCACCATGGATGAGGGCGGCGGCTACTACGACTCCGGCTACATACAGCCGCTCGACTTTTTCGGCGATGGGCCGCGCATTCCGCTGCTCGCGGTCTCGCCGTTCAGCCGGGGCGGCCACATCAGCCACAGCTACGCCGACCATGCCTCGGTCTTGAAATTCATCGAGCGCAATTGGGACTTGAAGCCGCTGACCGCGCGCAGCCGCGACAACTTCCCCAATCCGCACGCCGATGAAGATAACCCCTACGTGCCGAAGAACAGTCCCGCCCTGGGCGATCTGTTCGATCTGTTCGATTTCGGCCATGCGCCCGATCAGGCCGGTGACGGCCGCTAGGCATTCTTCGCCGGACCGCACGGCGAGAAGGGGCGGCCGGATGGCCGCCCCTTCTTTTTAAAGGAACTTATCGACGCTTGATTGGGTTTAAACTAAAAGGGGTCTGCGACTTGGTCGCGCCGGTGTGAGATCCTCCTTTGGGTCTCGTAACGCGGATTGGCAGGAGGTCCCCCGAAACATGCAGCTTGCAGAGGTCAAGGCGCTTGGTGACCAGCTGCGCGAGGTCATTGCCGCCGGGCCCGGAAAAAACGCCCTCGCCCTGCAGGAGGCGATGGGAATCGTCAGCATGCTGCAACAGGCCGCACCGTGGAACGGGCCGCGCGACAAGCTGGTGACCATTCGAGGATGGCTCACCGTCTGGTTCAGTCCGCGGCTCTGGCGCCCATACGGGGATGAGGGCGAGATCTGCAGGCAAAGCCTCCTGAACGATATCCTCGTCGTCGAATCCTACTGGGAAAGACAGACCGCCTCGGCTTGAGGTCGCGGGAAATCAGCGGCTACGCCGACTCGCGCAGAAAGGCTCGCTCGAAATCGCGCGCGGCTGCGCTCGAATCCAGCACGAACAGACCCGCGTTCGAGCGCTTCGCTTGATGCTTGGCGGCCGCCGCGGCCGTGGCCACATCTTCGGGGCTGTCGTATTGCGCGGGCGCGACTTGCAATGCGCCGATTGACAGCGTAGTCAAGGGAAACCGCGTGAGGTTGCCTTGCCGGTCCTCGGATTCGATATAGCCGCGTTCCCGGGTGAGCGGATCGTACAAGGCCGGGGCCGCGGCATTGAAGCACTCGATTATCCGCGCACAACGGACCTGCCAATCCTCGCTCTGCAGCAGCACCATGAAATCATCGCCGCCGATGTGTCCGGCGAAATCGCGCTGCGGGTCGCAGGCCTGCGTGATGACGCTCGCCAGCAGCCGGATCATCTTATCGCCCTGCCAATAGCCGAATCGATCGTTGAACGCCTTGAAGTGATTCAGATCGCAGTAGCTCGCGCAGAAATGCATGCCGCCGAGCAGCAGGCGTCGAACGTGCTCGGCGGTCGGTATGTTCCCGGGCAGGAAGGTCAAGGGATTGGCGTGTCGCGCGGCCTCGATGCGCAATTCGGTCACCGAGCGCACCAATTGCTCGGCGGTGCCGATTCCGGCGTACTTGCCGGAATCCACCAGCACAAAACCGTCGTTCAGGTAGCGCTGATCCTCCGCCGTCAGCACATGAATCAGTTCCTCCAACGGCTGGTTGATTTCAATCAGCAGCGGATTGCTTTCCATGAACGTCGTGCAAGACTTCCTGCCGTAGACTTCCGGATAGTAGGGCAGGCTGTAGCGCTCCAAAAAGCGGCGCCGATTGACGATGCCGACGGGCAGCCCTTCATGCAGCACCGCCACTGCCGGCAGATTCTCGTCCGCCTGAAAGATCTCCAGCAGCTTTTGATTGTTCGTCGACTTGGACAGGGCCGGCGCCGGGTTGACGAGCCGCGCCGCGGTCAGGGAGGGACTGCTGTACGCGCGCCTTACTTGAGGAAAGACGGCGATGTCGGGTGCCTTCCGCAACGATGCGGCTGCCGAAATTCTCGGCGAGGCGCAGCATGGCCTTGACCGTCTGGACCTTGCGTCCGTCGCAATGGATGTCGTGGCAGAAATATCGGTCGATCTTGACGAACTCCGGTTCGATCTCGGCCCAAAGCCGCAGGCTCGAGCCGCCGTCCCCGAAATCATCGAGCGCGATGCCCACCCCCATGGCGCGCAGCCTGCGCACGGCCGCCATCATGCCGGCGTGGTCCACGACGCGCTCGTGCTCGGTAATTTCGATGACGAGTTTTTTAGCGGGCAACGCGCACTGGTCCAAAGTCTGCAACAGCTGGCGGCAGCCGCCTTTCGAGCCCAGGTGGATGACTGCCTGCGCCGAAAAATTGACGAACAGCAGGCCGGGGCGCGCCGCGGCCGCGTAAGCCTGAACGATCACTTCGCCCGCGCGATATTCGAGCTCATCGCTGCAGCCGCCGCTCTTGGCCGCGGCAAACAAGGCCGCCGGCATGTGCAGGCTCGAGGGCCCGCGAATCAGTCCTTCGTAGGCGATGATTTCGCGTTGCGCCACCGAGACGATCGGCTGAAAGACTCCGTGAAGTTCTCCCAACGCCGCCAACGCTTCGCGCTTCGCCCCCGAGGCGTCCGATAGATACTGCTGCGAGATGGCGGTCCCCACTTTTCTCTGGATCATTGGCAAAGGAAACGCAGTATCGGGCGGGCGCCCAACCTGCGCTGGTGCGCAGTTCTCATTGGTAACGTGTCAATTTGATGACAGCGCAGATGGCGCCCGGCGCGCCGCTACGCCGGCAGCCCTTTGACGCCCATCGGCGGTTTACGAGCACGTCCGGCCGTACAATAAGTTAACGACCCGGCGGACCCGGTTTGATTCAAACGGAGGGCATTCATGCCAAAAAGACGCACCCCAACCTTACGCGGCGCTGCAAGCGAACTTCGAGCCGCATCGGGACGCATCTCGCGTCGGACCTTTGTCACCGGCGCCGGTCTTTCGGGACTGGTCAGCGCGGCAGCCTCACGCGGGTTGGGTGCTGCGCCTGTAGGTGCGCCTGACCTTAACTGCGCCGACGGCACACCCGAACAAATCCACCTCACCTGGGGCGAGGATCCGGCCACCGGCGTTTGCATCTCCTGGGTGTCCGCCGCGCAAGGACACAACCCCCGCGTGCACCTCACGGGCTCATCCCTGACGCGCACCGTTCATGCCGTGCAGCGCACCTACACCGACGGGCTGAACGGTCAGACGGTATTCACCTATCACGCGAAACTGACCGGGCTTCAAGCCGATGCCGAGTTTCAGTACTCGGTGACGGCGGACAATGATCGACATCGCGCGCAGCCGTTTGGCGCAACGTTCAGAACGGCGCCCGCGGGACGAGTACCGTTTCGCTTCACCAGCTACGGCGATCTGGCCACCCCCAATACGGCCTGGGCGCTCTCCTCGCCGCAGAGCGCATTCGCCGTCAAGGCGGTGGAACGCTTTCAGCCGTTGTTCCACTTGCTGAACGGCGATCTGTGCTACGCGAACCTGAATCCCGCCGCACAACCTTCGGTGTGGGCGGACTTCGGCAACAACGTGCAGGCGTCGGCCTCGCGGCGTCCGTGGATGCCGTGTCCCGGCAATCATGAAATCGAATTCGGCAACGGCCCTCAGGGCTTCGATTCGTATCTGACCCGCTACACGCTGCCTTCCAACGGCACGGCCTTCAGGGGTCTGTGGTATCGCTTCCAAGTCGGCTCCGCGTTGTTCATTTCGCTATCCGCCGACGATGTCATCTATCAGGACAGCGGCGCCTTCGTCCCGGGGCCTTTGCCGCTCGAGCCGGCGCCCAGTACCGGCAATCCGCCGATCGAGCCGGGCACTTCTCTTTATGTCCGCGGCTATAGCGGGGGCGCCCAGACCCGCTGGCTGGCGAGCACGTTGGCCGCCGCATCGCGCGACGACAGCGTCGACTGGATCATCGTGCAAATGCACCAGGACGCCTTGAGTTCCTCCAAGAACGGCAATGGGTCCGACAAGGGTATCCGCGAGGCGTGGCTGCCGCTCTTCGATCGATACGGCGTTGATCTCGTGCTCTGCGGACACGATCATGATTACGAACGCAGCTGGCCGGTGCGCGGCTGCAATCACGGCGTGGGGCGCGATGCGGCGAGCGGCGCGCCGGTCGACACGCTGCAACCCAAGCCGGTCATGACGTCCAATCCGATGAATGGTCCGTTCGACACCAGCATCGGTACGATTCATTTCATTCTCGGCGGCGGCGGCACCAACGCACCGCTCGACGCGTACGGCGTAAACCCCGACAGCGGCGCGCCGCAGGCCAAGGTCATCACCAAACATAATCGCCCGCTGCGCGCGAACACTGCGGGCGTATTCGCCAAGCCGGGCGCGGATGCCTTGGAAGATGCGGTCTGGTCGGCGCGCCGCGATACGGACACCGGCTACGGCATCGCGGTTTTCGATCTGGATCCCGGCGTCCCAAGCGGCAAGACCTCGATCAGCATTTCTTACTACCACGCCCTCAAGGCAGACTCCGCGGCGAGTTCCGACTACGAGCTGTTCGAAACCATCGTGCTGGCCAAAGCCCGCCGCGACGGCGTCAGGCCGACTTGACCGTATGGCTCGGGCGGTGCCGCCGCCGTCCCAACGAGGACGGCGGCATCGTCACGAGGCTGGGCGCGATGGCGCGCTAGGCCAGCGCGTGCTTGGCGATGGGCAGCTCGCGTATGCGGATGCCGGTCGCAGCGAAGATCGCGTTGGTTACCGCGGGCGCAACGGCCGGCGTACCCGGCTCACCGCCGCCGCCGACCGGCGCGTCGCTTTCGCGGATATGCACGTCAATGGCCGGGCAGTTCGCGAGGCGCACCAGCGGATAGTCGGGAAAATTCCGGTTCTCGACCGCGCCATCCGCGATGGTGATTTCGCCGTGGAGCGCGGCGCTCAACCCGAACACGATAGCTCCCTCGATTTGCGCTTTGAAACCATCAGGATTGACCACCAAGCCGCAGTCCACCGCCGAGGTGATCCGGTGCACTCGCAAGGCACCCGCCGCTATTTCAACTTCCGCGACGTGAACTGCGATCGTGCCGAAACACTCCACCATCGCAATCCCGCGTGCGCGGCCCGGCGCGAGCGGCCCACCCCAACCCGCCTTCGCCGCGGCCAATTCAAGCGTCGCCAAGTGGCGCGGTTTGTGTTGCAGGAGAGCGCGGCGGTACTCGAACGGATCGCGATTCGCCAGGTGTGCCAACTCATCGATGAACGACTCGACGAAGAAGCCATGCCAGGAAAATTCCACGCTGCGCCAGGGCCCGGTGGGCACGGGCGTCGTGACTTTGACGGCGTCGTAAGATTGATTGGGCACATCATAGACAATGTGCGCCCCGGCATTGGCATCGTCGGTGGTCGTGTAGTGATTCGCCCATGAACCCGGCGTACCGTCGGAATTCAATTTCGCGCTGAAGCGGCTCGTGACGCTGGGTCGATAGTAGTCGTGGCGCATGTCCTGCTCGCGTGTGAAGATGAGCTTCACGGGTATGCCCGGCAGCGCCTTGGCGGTTTGGACCGCGTAGGTGAGAAAATTCCAAAGACCCGGCAAACGCCGCCCGAATGCACCGCCGCTCGGCAAGAGGTGAAAAGTGACCTTGTCGAGAGGGATCTTGGCGGCCTTCGCGCAGAAGGCCCGCGAGCCCAAGCCGTCCTGGCTGCCGGCCCAAACCTCCAGCGTACCGTCGGTCCGATACAGTGCCGTTGCGTTCACCGGCTCCATCGCCGCATGGGCAAGATACGGGACGTGGTAAGTGCATTCGGCGGCCCGCGTCTCCGGTGTCGCACCCGCGCCAGGCTCGGCACCCGCGCCAGCCTCGGTACCCGCTGCGACCACAGGTTTTCGGGTTTTGGCGTTCAACGCCTCGAGCTGGCGCTCGCGAATGCTTGCCGACGAGACTCGGGCAATGCCGGCGTCGCCGAAAACCGGCTGCAGCGCGTCGACCGCGCGCTGCGCCCGCCAGAAGCGATCCGCAACCACGACCACCGCATCATCGAGCTTGACGACTTTCTTGATGCCGGGATTGCCCGCCACGGCCGCCTCGCGCACCGACAGCAGTTGGCCGCCGAAAACCGGCGATATCCTGATCGCCGCGAACTGCATGCCGGGCACGTCGACGTCGATACCGTAGCGCGTCGCTCCGTTGACCTTGGTCGGAATGTCGATTCGCGCAATGGCCTTGCCGACCAATGTGTACTGCGACTTGGGTTTCAAATTGGGCCGCGATGAGGGGCTGAATCGCGATGCCGCGGCGGCGAGTTCGCCGAATCGGAAACCTTGACCCGACGGCGTGTGGATGACCCGGCTGCTCTGCGTGTGAAACGCATTGCGCGGCGCCTTCAGGCGCTCCGCGGCCGCGGCAATGAGCATCTCGCGCGCCGCGGCGGCGGCGACCCGGATGCCGTAGACACCGGTATAGCTCACCGCCGAGGAGCCGCCGCTGACCTGGATATCCATGAGGCGCGCAAGCCGGTTTCCCGCGGCCAGCACCGTTCCTTGCAGAAATGCCGGGACGGACTCGCGTGTCAAGCCCTCGTGGGCAAGGGCGAATCCTTCCACCAGCGCGCCATTGGCGAACAGCGGATCCGGCGGTGCCGTTTCGGCCCGCATGTTGCTCCAATCGGCGTCGAGTTCCTCCGCCGCCAGTTGCGACAAGGCGGTAAAGGTTCCGGTGCCCATGTCGCAGTGTGGGATGAGGACGGTGACGGTGTCATCGTCGGCGATCTTGATCCAATAGGCGAGGAACCGCTCGCCCGGCTGGGCTGCCAGCCTATTGGCATGCTCGCGCCGGCCGCTCGGCCACAGGCTGTAGCCGACGATCAAGCCGGTTGCGGCCGCACCGCCGATCAGGATCTTGCGGCGGGATATCAAGCGCCACCTCGGGCAGCACCGGCGGCGAGGGAGGCGACGGCGGCGCGAATCCGCGTGTAGGTGCCGCAGCGACAGATGTTGGTGATGGCGGCTCCGAGCTCATCCTCCGTCGGCGTCGCGTTGTCCGCAAGCAAGGCGCTGATGGCCATGATCATGCCCGACTGGCAGTAGCCGCATTGCGGCACCTGATGCTTGATCCACGCCGCTTGCACCGCCGTCAAGCCTTGCGCACCGATGCCCTCGATCGCACCGATACCCTCGATGGTGGTGATCTGCGCATTCGCCGCGGCGGCAACCGGCAACATGCAGCTGCGCGTCGCCTTGCCGTTCAGGTGCACGGTACAGGCACCGCAGGCGCCGATGCCACAGCCGAATTTCGTGCCCGTGAGCTTAAGCTCATCGCGGATCACCCACAGCAAGGGAGCATCCGGCTCGACGTCAATGTCGTGGGGATTGCCGTTGACGTGTAGTTGTATTTGCAGGAGACCCTCCCCCATCGAGGCTCGGCTGGAGACGGTATTTAACCAGAACCCGCGATTTGTGCGTCGCGAAATCCAGCGGATTTACCCATGTCAAATGAGCATTTTGTGACCTGGGGCAAACTCATTTCATCTGGAAATGTCAGATTGCACCCCAAGATCGGTTCAGCTCTGCCACGCAGAGCCGCTTTGAATTGCCGGAAAATGAGGAGATTTTGATGCTTACCACCGTTGCCCGATGGACACACAACACACTGCTTTTCGCGGTGGCCATGCTGACCGTTTCGCTGGTCGTATACGCACTGTGAGCGATCGACCGGTGTGGCGGGCTTGTTGCCCGCCAGAACTGCCGAGCGGGAGCGCTCTCCCTCACCCGGCAGTACCCTAGCGAAAGGGCTCTTAGAAGGTCGCGCTCATCCGCAGATACCAAAACGCACCGTTGAAGCCGAACGGACCGCCGGTGCGGGGATATAGCTCACCGTCCGATTCGCCGCCCGTTTGCGGGTAGATGCGCGAGGCCGCGGAATTGGCGATCTTGTCAGGATACGCATTGAAAATGTTGCGGCCGCCGATTGCCGCGGTGACGTTCTTGAGCACCTGATACCCCAGTTCCAGATCCGTGGTGTACTTGGCCGAGAAGAGTTGGCCGGGATAGTCGTTCTCGTCGCGGTACGTACCGTAGTAATTCTCGTGCGCCACCGCCCGAATCGGCCCCCACCCGTAGCTTAAGTTGAGGTTCACCCGATTGTTGGGGGCATAGTGCTGGATGTCCACGATGCGTGCCGTGCTGATGACGGTGGGGTCGAATTTCGTGACGTCGGTTTTGTTGTAGTTATAGGCGAAAGCCGTGTCCAAGGTGCCCAGGCTGCCGAGCGACAGCGGATAGGTCGCCACCACGTCCACACCCTTGGTCTTGGTGTTGAAGCCGTTGGTGAAGTATTGCACCGTGCCGCCGGCGCCGATGTAGGCGAGAGCCGGCAGCTTGGCGATATCCGCGTTCGTCACGTTGAACTGCTGAGAAATGCCGATGCGGTTGCGAACCGTAATCTGGTACCCGTCGATGGTGACCAGCAAATTGGTCAGCGGGGTGAGCACGATGCCGCCGCTCAAGTTGGTCGATTCCTCCGGTTTCAGCGGCACGGCGCCGTAGTACTTGGCATCCGCGCTGGTAACCGGGTACGTGCCGATTTGCACCTGAGTCGTCGTGCCCGGCAGGAAGGTGGTGCTCAAGGTCTCGACATTGTTCTGCCCCGGAGTGGGCGCATGGAAGCCGGTGCTCGCGGTGCCGCGCAGGGCCAGCCAGTCGATCACTTTCCAGCGCGCCTGAATTTTGCCGAGCGTGGTATTGCCGAAAGAGGCGTAATGCTCGAAGCGACCCGCCAGACCGAGCGTGAAATCCTTGAACGGATCCGCCTCGACATCCAGATAACCGGCGTAGCTGACCTGCGAGGCGTCAACCGGGGCGGAAATACCGCCATAGCCGTTGGAGGCCGTCGATTGCGTGGCCGTAATCTGGTTGCCCTTGGCATCGAGGGCGGGGCTGCATGCGCCGGCCACGCAATTATACAGCGGCTGCGACGCATACGGTCCGGCCGCATAGGAGGCTGCATCGCCCAGCAGCTGCTGATAATTCTCGTTGCGCCACTCCATGCCGCCCGCGATCGATACGGGGCTCGCCAATCCCGGGACCTGCCAGGGATAACTTAAGTCGAGGTTGAAGTTGTTTTCCTTTTGAACGAACTTGCCGTCATAAAAACTGGTGGGCGATAGGGGCCCCAATGACGGATTGAGCGAGGTCCGCAAGGACAGCGCCACAGAGTTTTGCGCGGTCGTGCCCGACAGGTCGTAATTGATGCCCCAACGGTTCGTGCCCTTGTAACCGACCGCACCGAAGAACTGCTGCGTGACGTCGAAGAAACGCGGGGTAAAACCCGCCGGGTAAACTGAATTGAAATTGAAGGTGTTGGAATCATTGATATAGCCGCCCGCCGGGCAACCGGTCATCGCGGCGGTGCAGGGATCCAAGAAGATGTTGTTGAATGAAGGATGGTTTCTGAAAGTATTGCCGCTCGAATCGGTGACGGTCTTCGGCAAGCGATAGTTGAAACTCTCGTTCATTTGAATATTCGCGTAATTCGCGAAGAAGTACACCTGATCGCCGTTGTCGAGCTTGATGCCGGAATTCAAGAAGGTCTTGACGCTGTCGGACGGCGGCGTGCCCCACTCCTGTACGGGCCCCGGATAGTGCGGCAGCTGCGACGCGAGATTGGGATAGGTTGCGGCGAAGGCCAAGGCCGAGGGACGGGTCGGGTTGCGAACGGTCTGTTCGTTCTTGGCCCATTCGGCGCTCAAATTCACGAATCCCTGGCTGCCCAAGGGCAACCCCACATTCGCTGCCAGCACTCCATCTCCGCCATCACGCGAGTAGCCGCTCGGAAAGTATTCGCCGTAGCGCCCATCGACCTGGATGCCGCTGGGACTGTTGCGAAACTGATAGTTGAGCACGCCCGCGATGGCATCCGAGCCGTACTGCGCCGAGGCGCCGTCGCGCAGAATCTCGAGCGACTTGACCGCGATCGACGGGATCGAATTAAGGTCCGGACCTTGCGAACCGAACGCCAATTCCGTCTCACCGCCTTGGTAGACCTGCACGAGCGCCGAGCGATTCATGCGTTTGCCATTGAGCATGACCAGCATTTCGTCCGCCGGCAGGCCGCGCAAGGAGGGGGAACGAACAAAACTGGACGCATCGGAAATGGAGTTCTGTCCTACGATGAAGGACGGCACCAGATTTGACAGCGTGTCGAGCATGCTGGTCGTGGGGTAAGTCGCCAACTCCGCCCCGGTGATCACGTCGATCGGCGCCGAGGACTCGGCGACGGTACGATCCAGACGGCGCGTTCCCGTGACGATCACCTCGGTGAGTTCACTCGCCGCAGCCGCATTGCCGGTATCGGCTGCGGTTTGCGCAGCGGCGAGATTCGTACCGGCAAGGCTCAGAATGGCGAGGGCCGCAGCACTCCCAGCGAATCGTAAAATTTTCATGCAAGATCTCCCAAATTATTGCTTAGTGTTTTGCCCGACAGCGCCGGAGCGATCGCGGAGCGAGCCGAAGTTCGACGACGGAGCCCTGAGACGAGCGCCCGGGCGCACGCGGCACCCATTGGCGAAGCCTCAATGTCACAACGCCGGCGTATCCCTACGATCATCGAACGTCTCCTCACGAGCCAAACCCGCGCGGCGCAAGCGCACAGATGCCCTGGCGCTCGGCGCCCGCGTGGTTCGTCTTGTTCATCCGCTGCCAATCGATGGCGATTTTTCTGTCTTGGCTTGAGTCTAGAACTGAAGTACGCAATATGCAACCGGCTGGCGTCGTCTTTTAACAACGCTGCAAGTCGTCGGTGCATCTAGCCGTGATATATATAGGGACTTAGCGCCATCATCGCCGTCGTTGGGCGTTGCAATTACTCCACATCCCCTGCGCTAGTACCCAACCGCCTGCCCGTCGCGCCGCGAATCGCTCGCGGCCACGTAGCCTTGCACAGCCGGATCCCCCAGGCGCCAGATGAATTGACCGGCGCCGAAATCTTGATAGCTGTCGTGCATGACTTCTATCTGATGGCCCAGCTCGCGCAGCTCGAGGGCCGTCGCGCTGGGCATCGCCGCCTCGACATTGATCTTCAGACCCTGATTGAACCGCCAGCGCGGCGCATCGCAGGCCGCTTGCGGCTGCTGTTTGTACACCAGCATGCGCAGCAAGGTCTGCACATGTCCCTGCGGCTGCATGTTGGCGCCCATCACGCCGAAGCTCATTTGCGGCAAGCCGTCCTTCGTGAGGAAGCCGGGAATGATGGTGTGGAACGGCCGCTTGCGGGGCGCGACACAATTGGGGCTCGCCGGGTCGAGCGAGAAGGCGTGTCCGCGATTCTGCAGCGACAGCCCCCACTCCGGTACCACGACGCCCGAGCCGAAGCCCATGTAGTTGCTTTGAATGAAGCTCACCATCATGCCGCGCTCGTCCGCCGCGGCGAGATAAATGGTGCCGCCTCGATCGGAATGACCCGCGCCGAAGACTTGCGCGCGGTGCCGATCGATGAGCGCGGCGCGATTTTTAAGGTACTTAGGATCGAGCATTTCTTGCACCGAGCGGCGCATGGCGATCGCCTCGGCCACGTAGGCGTAGGTATCGGCGAATGCGAGCTTCATCGCTTCGATTTGCAAATGCTGGGCGGCCGCGCTGTCCACGGCATGGGCCGCCAGGTCCACATGCTCAAGGATGCCGAGCGCCATCAGCGCGGCGATGCCCTGCCCGTTCGGCGGCATCTGGTGCAGCCTGTAGCCATAGGTGTCGATGCCGATGGGCTCGATCCATTCGGGCGCAAACGCGGCGAAATCCGCGACGCTCATGACGCCGCCGTGCCGGGCCGCATGCGCCGCAGCGGCGGCGGCAATCTCGCCGCCATAGAAAGCCGCGCCGCGCGTGTGCGCAATGGCGCGCAGCGCGCGCGCCGCGCCCGGGAACACGCAGCGCTCGCCGACATGCGGTGCGCGTCCAGCCGGCATGAAGACCTCCGCAAACCCCGGGAGCCCTTGAAGATCCGCCACCGCCGCCGCCCACTTTCCCTGGACCACGACCGGAACCGCGGAGCCGCGCTCGGCAATTTCAATCGCCGGCTGCAGCACATCAGCGAACGGCAGTTTGCCGAAACGCCGCGAGAGTTCAACCCAGGCAGCGACGGCGCCGGGCACCGTCACCGAGTCCCAGCCGCGCGTGGGCGGCTGACGGGGCGCGTCGCCATATTTTTTCCGGAAATAATCCACGGACCAGGCCGCCGGCGCGAATCCTGAGGCATTGAGGCCATGCAGCTTTTCGCCGTCCCATAAAATGCAAAAGGCATCGGCGCCCAAGCCATTGCTGCACGGCTCGAGGATGGTCATTGCGGCCGCCGCACCCACGGCGGCGTCGACCGCATTGCCGCCCCGTTGCAGCAGCGACAGGCCGGCTTGCGCGGCCAGGGGATGGGAGGTGGATACGATGCTGCGCGCGAAGACAGGCAGTCGAATGGAAGGATAGCCCGCGCGCCAATCGAAACTCATGAGGCTGCTCGGCGGCCGCCGCCAGCGCGCCCGCGACGGCGGGTCGGCGCACCCGGAAACACAGAAGTATCATCAGCACGCTGAGCCATACGCAAGCCGCGCTAAATCTGAACCAATTTGATGATTGATTTTAGGGCGTCGAAATCGGCGGGGTTGCGCGTGTATAGGGGTAAGCTGTTTGCCGCGGCGGTAGAAGCGATGAGCAAGTCTGCGAGCCGGGCACGACTCTTCTGTCCCGCGGCTCTGGCAGCTGCGAACATTCTGCCGTAGGCGCGCGCGGCTTCTGCATCGAAAGGCAACGGGTCCCAGGTCGAGCTGGCCCAGTGCAATCGATCCTGACGCCGAGCGCGTTCATCGGCATCTTGCGTGGCGTGAGGACCCGCTGCGAGCTCGGCGAGGGTAACGGCGGCAATCGCGGATTGGTCGGGTAACAATGCGCTATCGATCATGTCGTGGTCGATCAGCACCGACGTGTCGAGAAGCCCTCTCGTGGTTTCAGTCATCGAGACGCTGGTCGATCACTGCATCGAGGTCTGCACGAAACCGCCCGGCATCGATCCGCGGTGCGCGGCTCGCTGCCTGAGAAAGCGTTGCACGCGCTACGAACCGCCGTGGCCGGATGGGTCGCAACTCCGCAACCGGCGTGCCGTTGCGCGTCACGACGATGGTTTCGCCGGCCTCCACTTCGCGCAGGACGGCGGCGGATTGATTGCGAAGCTCGCGCTGATTAATGATTCGGCTCATGGGCGAGATCGTAGCAAATGTAGCACCTTGTAGCCATCACTGCCTTGCCGAGACAGAACGCGAGGCAAACATTCGATCGGTTTGACCGGATCAGCGTTGGCGCCTCACATCCCGAATGGCGCTGACCCCAATGGCGAGGCACAGGCCGAAGCCGGCCAAGATCACCAAAAACATGAGCGCATCGCTGAAGTTCATGTGCAGTGGCACGGTTTCGCGGCGGGCGCACTGTGCGAGCGCGCATCGATAGCGCGCCGCCGGGAGCCTTTCACCAGACTCACCGCCACGGAATAAATCCAGAGTGCCGGCGCAATCACGCTGCCGCCCGGCAATGCAAACACTTCAAAGTCGAACTTCGAGCCGGCGCGCTGCCAGCCGGTCGCCGCTTTGGCGGCAACGGTTGCCAATATGGCCTTCATTTACCTTCTCCTCGCGCTTTTAGCTGCCTCAGCAACATATGCCTCTGCAACACATGCCTGGGCAACTATCAATCCAAAAAAAACGCTAGCTATTGGCCAGCATTTGCTTCAGCGTGCGTTCCACCTCGCGGACCTGGGCCTTCGTGACGCCGCTCAACATCTTATTGAGCACCTTCGCCAGACAGGCTTGCATCTTGGGAAACGCCGCCCTTCCTTCCGCCGTCACCTCGAGCGACTGCTCGCGCCGCGTATGCGCCAGGGCAACCCGGCGCAGCAGCTTCTTGCTCTCGAGCCGATCGATCATGCGGCTCATCGCGCCGCGATCGTAGTCCAGGGCTCGGCACAATTCACACGCTGACTTCGCGTGCCCCTTGAGCAGATTCGCCAGGATGACGAACTGTGCGCCGGTGACTTCGAGCTCTGCCAAGTCTTTGTCGAGCAGAAACTCTTGATCGACGCCTTTGAGAACGGCCATACGCACCTGGCCCACCAAGGGTCCCAAGCTCGTCTGGACGTCCAGCGACTTCGGATCGTAAATGTCGTTCATCAAAGACTCCCGGCGAACGCTAATATAGATGCCTGGGCAACAATTGTCAAGGCAGCGGCGGCTCACGGGCTGGCGAGGCTACTTGAAATCCCCGGCTTTGACGGTCACGAACCGGTCGGCGACGATGAAATGCCGCAGGGCTTGGTGGATGGCGTCGGGCGTGGCGGCGGCGATGGCCCGCTCGAAACCGGCGTCCCAGTTGAAGTCGCGGTTCACGTACAAATGCTCCGCCAGATCCCGCGCGAGAGCAGCGTCGGTTGAGCGCTTGAGTGTCATCGCGGACAAAATGCCGGATTTGGCGGTGCTGATCTCCTCAGCCGAAAAGCCGTCCGCAAGGGCTTTGGCGATTTCATCTTGGGCATCGTTCTCCACTTTGGCGGCATTTTGCGGTGCGCTAATGGCAGAGATGGAAAAAGAACCGACCGGGTCGACCGAGTCCGCGTGCAGCTGCGAGCCGATGCCGTAGCTCAAGCCGTCCTTCTGACGGATACGGGTGGCGAGCCGAGAATTCAAGCCGCCGCCGCCGAGAATCTCGTTGCCTACGGTGAGAGCCGGGTATTGCGCATCGTCGTCGCGAATTGGCAGAAGACCCGCGAGTGAATACACCGCGCTGGCTTTGTCGGGGGTCGCGAAAGTCTTGGAATCGCGGGAGGTGGGTTTATAAATCGAGACCGGCCGCTCGTAAGGACTCGGGCTCTGCCAACCGCCTAACTGCTCGGTCAGCTCCCGGCTCACGGCGGCGCCATCGAAGTTGCCGACCAGCGCGAATACGGCGTTGCTCGCGCCGTAGAATTGCCTGTAAAAGGATTGGACATCGCTGCTTGAGACCGCCTCGAGCGCGGCGGCACGCTCGTCGAGCGTCGGCACGTAGCGGAAATCTCCCGTGGCGTACGGCGAGATGGAGCGGCGCAGCGCCAGGTTGGCAATGGCTTGGGGATCGGTGCGCGCCGCTTCGATGCGCGACAAGCCGGCGCGCCTGAGCTCGTCGAGATCCTCCGGCGGAAAGGCCGGTTTCTCGAGCAGCTCGGAAATGAGACTCAGCGTCTCTTTCAGATTGGATTCCGGGGTCTCGAACGACACGCTCACGCCGGACGCGCCACCGTTGATCCTGAGGACGGCCTTCAGCCGGGTGAGTTCGTCCTCGATCTGTTGCCGATTGTGCAGTTGCGTGCCGCGCATCAAGAGGCTCGCCGTGAACTGGCCGACTTCGGCCTTGCTCTGCAGCGACTGAGCACTGCCGAAGCGCAAATCGAGGACGCCCGCGACGCGCTCGCCCCTCGACTTCTTGAGGAGGTACGCAGTCTTGATGGACCCTGCCACGCCGCGTTTGACACGCGCCTCGATATTCTGAGGCGTCGCGATGAAGTGCTCCCCCTCGGCCACGGCCGCCTGCCCGGTATAGCCCGCGAGCAGCGTGTCCAGTTTTGCCGCGGGTGCGATCATCGCTCGGACCGGCTGCCCGTCTGGAATGAAGGTGCCGACGGTAAGGTTGGAATCAATGAGATAGGAATTGGCGACTCGCCTGATGTCCGCCACCGTCACGTTCTTCAATTGGTCGCGATCCCAAAAGAGCAGGCGCCAATCGCCCACGGCGACATTCTCGCTCAAATTGGCCGCGATATCGGGCGAAGAATTCATGAGCCGCTCGTAACCGTTGAGTTGATCGCTGCGCGCTCGTTCGAGTTCGTCCTGCGAGAAATCCTGGGTGCGCACGGTCTGGATGATGGCGTCAAGCTCACGGCGGACCGCCTTAAGATCGCCATCCTTCGCCACCATCGCCGTGATCAGCAAAAACCCCGGGTCGTGCAGGGATTCGAGTTCGACACCTGCCGCCACGGCGAGCTTGGTCTCGACCAAGCGCTTGTAGAGAGGTCCTGCGGGCCTTTCATTCAAGAGTGTCCCCAGCAGGCTCAAGCTCACGCTGTCCGGATGGGCATCCGCCGGTACGTGAAAGGCGGCGGCGAGCACTTGCTCGCTGCCCGTGCGCCGTAGCGTGACTTCCCGCCTGCCATCCTGCGGCGGTTCTGCGGTATAGAGGTTCGGCAGGATGCGCGTCGGCTTCGGAATGGCGCCAAACACTTTCTCGATATACTTAAGCGTCGGCTTCGGGTCGAACTTGCCGGCAACGATCAAGGCCGCATTATCCGGCTGATAGTAGGTGTGGTAGAACTTCTGCAGCCGCTCGATCGGTACGCCCTCGATATCGGCGCGCGCGCCGATGGTCGGATGACCGTAGTTGTGCCATAGGTAGGCGGTCTCCAGCACCCGCTCGCGCAACACGCGCGCCGGATTGTTCTCGCCGCTTTCAAACTCGTTGCGCACCACGGTCATTTCGGTGTCGAGGTCTTTTCTCGCAATGAAGGAATGGGTCATGCGATCGGCCTCCATGCCCAATGCCCATTCGAGATTCGCGCTGCTCGCCGGCAGCGTTTCGAAATAGTTGGTCCGATCATAGGAAGTCGTCGCGTTGGCGTGGCCGCCGCGGCTGCTCAAATCGTCGTTTATCTTTGGGTGCGTGGGTGTGCCCTTGAAGTTCATGTGCTCCAGCAGGTGCGCCATACCCGTCTCGCCGTAGCTCTCGTGCCGGGAACCCACTTTGTACGTCACGTTCACGCTGACCGTGCTGCCGGCTTGGTCCGGATAGAGCAGGACCTGCAGGCCGTTCGGCAAGCGGTACTCCGTGACGCCTTCGATGCTGCGGATTTGCCGCGCGCCGACCGGTGTCTTGGGCGCGGCCGCGAAGGCCGCCGCGCTCGCCAACCCCAAGAGACTGACGATCAGGCCAGCCGACAACCGCGATGAATCAGACACTTGTCGCATCGGGAGCACGCCAGGCCCGCTCGAAGGGCAGCCTCCAGGAGAAGGGGCCGATGAGCTGATGAATCGCGTTCGGTCCCCATGATCCCGGGGCATAGCTACGCACCGGCGGAGGGGCGTCGAGCAACGCCGAGGAGACCTCCCAGAGCCGTTCGATGCCATCGGCTGTCGTGAAGAGGGTCCGATCGCCGCGCATGGCATCGAGGACCAAGCGTTCATAGGCTTCCAGCACATCGCCGATATGGGTGGTGTCATGCATGGCGAACTGCAGGCTGAGTTTGTCCAACCGCATGCCGGGGCCGGGGCGCTTGCCGTAGAAGGACAGCGATAGTTTTGCCGCATCGGCCAAATCGAAAGTCAAATGATCGGGGCCTTGCTCGCCGATCCCGGAGCCGGCGGGGAACATGCTCTTGGGCGGCTCGCGAAAGGCGATCGATATGATGCGCTGCCCTTCAGCGAGGCGCTTGCCGGTGCGCAGAAAAAATGGCACGCCGGCCCAGCGCCAGTTGTCGATGGTGCATTTCAAGGCAATGAAGGTCTCGGTGTCCGAGTCCGCGGCGACACCCTCCTCCGAGCGGTAGCCGGTGTACTGCCCGCGAACCACATCTTCCGGTCTGATCGGCAGCATGCTGCGAAACACCTTGTTCTTCTCTTCGCTGATGGCCGCCGGCTCCAACGCGGTCGGCGGCTCCATGGCCATGAAACCTAAGATTTGGAACAAATGCGTGACGATCATATCCCGATACGCGCCGGTCGCTTCGTAGAAAGCGGAGCGCCTCCCCAAACCTAAGGTTTCCGGCACGTCGATCTGCACGTGGGAAACGAAATTCCGATTCCAGATCGGCTCGAACAAGCCGTTGGCGAAACGGAAGGCGAGAATGTTCTGCGCCGGTTCCTTGCCCAGAAAGTGATCGATCCGAAATATCTGATCCTCGCGAAACACCTCGTGCAGCTTCGCATTGAGCACCACCGCGCTGGCGAGATCCGTGCCGAAGGGTTTCTCCATGATGACGCGCGAGCGATCGACAATGTCGGCCTCGCCCAGCAGCCGCACCGCCGCGAGGGCGGCGCTCGGCGGAATGCTCAAGTAGTGGAGTCGATTGCTCTCTTGTCCCAACGAGCGCTCCGCTTCCTCGACCGCCGCCTTGAGAGCCGCAGGACCCGCGGTCAGCGGCACGTAGCTCAGCTTTTGCGCAAACGCATTCCAGTCCGCGTCGTTCACCTTGCGAGTCGAGAATTCGGCCACCGCGCGCCGCGCTTCCTCGCGAAATGCGGCGGAATCCAAATTCTCGATGGAGACGCCGATAATCCTGCAATCGGGGATGAATCCCGCGCTCGACAAATGAAATAGTCCCGGCAGGAGCTTGCGCCGCGACAGATCGCCTGTGGCACCCATGAGGGTCACCACTTGGGGATGACTCGGACCGACTCCGCGAAGTACCTTGGCCATGTCTTTAAGCGGGCTTGATCAGCGCCCGAGCGACCCGAGCCGATCGAGCAGTGCGTCGCGCGTGCGCGCATCGTCGAATTCGATCACGATCTTGCCGCTGCCGTCCACGCGCTGGTGAAGATCGACGCGCATCCCGGGCGCACGCATAACCTCGCTAATGAGCTCGAGCAGCGGCGGCGCCGCGGCATGCCCTTTGCGCAACTGGGTTGCGCTGCGCACGCGGGACTCGGTCTCGCGCACGCTCCACTGACGCGTCGCGATCATCCGTGCGAGCCGCACGCGTTCCGCGTCGTCCTCGAGACTCAGCAAGGCGCGCGCATGTCCCATGCTGAGCGCGCGGGATTCGATCATCGTGGTGACCTCGGCGGGCAGGTCGAGGAGGCGCAGCAGGTTGGTGACCGCCGCGCGCGAGCGGCCGATCGCCTGCGCGACCTGTTCATGGGTAAGCGCGAATTCCTCGATCAGCCGTTTGAGCGCACGCGCCTCGTCCGCGGGGCTGAGCTCTTCGCGCTGGATGTTCTCGATCAGCGAAACCGCCAGCGCTTCCTGATCGTTGAACTCGCGAATGATCGCCGGGATGTCGACGAGTCCGGCGAGCCGCGCGGCCCGCAAGCGGCGCTCGCCGGCCACAACCTCGAACTGATGCGGAAAGCCGGGCACCGGCCGCACGATGAGGGGCTGGATGAGACCGGTGGCCTTGATCGACGCGACGAGTTCCTCGAGCAGCTCGGGTCGAGGCTCGCTCCGCGAGGGCCTCAGAGACGCGCGAATCGCCCTGACCGGGATGGAGCCCGTCGCACCTTGCCGATAAAGGCGACGGGGATGGACGTTAAGGAACGCCTGCATCTCGCTCACCCCGCCCGAGTTTGCACCCATGCCGCAAGACTACTCGAAACGCGTGCCCCGCGCAGCCCTAAGCGTCCTCGTAGCGGTGGCGCTCGCTCGAGGAGCACGCGTTTCTCGGGATTTTGAGCCTTTACAATCCGTAATTTGCGGCGGTGCCAGGCGAGATGACCGGCGCGGTCCGCGGACGCGCCGTCCCTGATTCATTCATTTTATAATGATCATCGCAAATCCACGCTCCACCGTGGCTGAGGAGCACTTGATGATGCGCCGACCCATCGTAGCGACGGTCCTCTGCCTGGGGCCGATAGCGGCGGCGGCTGAACCGCCGGCGAAGCCGATCGACGTGATGGTCGTCGGCGTCTTCCACATGTCGAATCCCGGACGCGACCTGCACAACCTCAAAGTAGACGACGTCCTCGAGCCGAAGCGTCAAGGCGAGATCGCGGCGCTCACCGGCGCGCTGGCGCGGTTCAAGCCCACCAAGGTGGGGGTCGAATGGCCTACCGACCTCGTGGCTGAGCGGTACAAGCAATACCTGGCCGGCACTCTTGCGCCTTCGCGCAATGAGGTGGTGCAACTGGGTTTTCGCTTGGCCAAAACGGTCGGCGCGGAAGTCTACAGCCTCGATGCCGATGGCGACTTTCCTTACGACAGGCTGAAGAACTTCGCCGAGACGCACGGCTTCTCCAGACTTCTCGACGACGCGAACGCGGCGATCCAGGACCAGGTTGATGAGCAAGCGCGCCTGTTGGCAAAAAAAGGCGTGTCGGCAGATCTACGGTTTCTGAATGAGCCGACGCGGCTCGCGAACGACAACGCGTTCTACCGCAACATGCTCCGCATCGGACTGGGCGGCGACCAGCCAGGCGCCGACCTGACTGCCTCCTGGTATCACCGCAACTTCCTGATCTGCGCCAAACTGCTGCAGCTCGCCAAGTCCGGTGACCGGGTCGTGGTTTTCTTTGGCTCCGGCCATGCCTTCCTGTTGCGCCAGTGCGTGACCGAGACCCCCGGCTTCAAGTTGATCGAGCCCAACGACTACCTGCCCGCAAGCTAGCGGCGGTTCTCCGGGAGTCCGCGACCAACAGTGTGATGTTGTTCACATTCGCCGTCGTCGAATTGGAAAGCAAGAGCCGGAGTGTGGTTCGGGGCCGGCGAGCGCAGTCTAGGCGCAGACTAGCAGTGGCATCGGAGGAATCGAACATGCGCAGGAAAACAGCCTCAACAGCAACGCTGACCGAACAGGACCCGCGTTGGGTACAGGTCAAGATGCGCGACAAGGGCGCCGACGGCCTGTTTTGGTACTCGGTCACCACGACCGGCGTTTTTTGTCGCCCGTCGTGCCCCTCGCGGAGCGCGAATCCGGAAAATGTTCGGTTTCACCCGAGCCCGGCTGCCGCGCGAGCCGCGGGATTTAGGGCGTGCAAGCGATGCCAGCCGGAAGGGGCATCTCTGCATGCGCAAAATGCGGCCCTTGTGGGGAAGGCCTGCCGGCTAATCGAGTCCCGAAGCGAGCCGATGTCGCTGACGGAACTTGCAGGTGCAGTGGAGCTTAGTCCCCACTATTTTCATCGTCTTTTCAAAGCGCAGATCGGGTTGACTCCCAAGGAGTACGCCGTGGCGCAGCGCGCCACTCGAGTACGCAAGAGCCTGGAAAGCGGCCCCTCCATTACGCAGGCGATATACGATGCGGGATACAACTCCAACGGGCGCTTTTACGAGAATGCGGCGGGCATTCTCGGCATGACGCCGCGGCAATATCGCCGCGGCGGGCAGGACGAAGAAATTCGTTTTGCCGTGGGCCAGTGCTCGTTGGGGGCCATTCTGGTTGCCTCTAGCAAGATAGGGGTGGTGTCGATTCTGATCGATGATGAGCCCGAGACACTCTTGCGTACGCTGCAGGATCGCTTCCCGAACGCACACCTCGTCGGTGCGGACAAAAACTACGAGCGGTTGGTCGCTCGCGTGGTGGGGCTGATCGAGTCGCCGGGCGCGAATGTGGAATTGCCCCTCGATGTTCGTGGAACGGTATTTCAGCGGAAAGTCTGGCGCGCTTTGTGCAAGATTCCGCCGGGCAAGACGGCCAGTTACGCCGAGATTGCACGCCGCATCGGGACCCCCAAGGCAGTCCGTGCCGTGGCCGGGGCATGCGGTGCCAATTGCTTGGCGGTGGCCATTCCCTGTCATCGCGTGATTCGCAACGACGGCTGCATGTCAGGTTATCGTTGGGGTGTTGAACGCAAACGCATACTCCTAGAAAGAGAAGCGGCGTCAGCCTAAGAGTACCGGGCGGCGCCAACGACAATGAGAGCTGCGTCATTTTGCGTCGTGGAAGATGATGCCGAGGGTGTGGCGGTGGCCTTTGCGTATCGTGCTCACCCCATGGCGCAAGCGCACCCGGTAGTCACCGCGGGGTCCTCTGACTGGGCGGTTGTTGACGGCGAACACCACGGCGTCGCCTTGCGCGAGCGGCACCACTTCGACACGAGACTGCATCCGCGGTCGTTGCTCCGTCAACACGAATTCTCCGCCCTCGAAATCTTCGCTCGGATTGGAAAGAAGGATCGCAACTTGCAGCGGGAACACGTGCTCGCCGTATAAATCCTGATGCAAACAATTGTAGTCGCCGGCTCTATATTGCAATAGCAACGGTGTCGGGCTCGTTTGGCCCGCCTCGTGACAACGCGCGATAAACTCAACATGCGTCGGGGGAAATCGGACACCGAGGCCCATCCGCTCGTGCCAAGCGTTGGCGATCGGAACCAAGTGCCGGTACAGATTGGTCCGCCATGTTTGCACCAAATCCGGGAGCGGATAAGCAAAATACTGATACTCGCCACGACCGAATCCGTGACGCGACATCAGGACGCGACTGCGAAATTGGGGCAGCCCGTATAGGGCAGACAGCTGCTGGCATTGCTCCCGAGGGAGCAGTTTTGGCAAGAGCGCCCACCCAAATGCACACCGGTGCAATTTCGAAGCAAGAAACGGAGCGTGTGCACGAGCGGCATCGCTCATCTTTAGACACCGGAACGCTCACGCTTCGTGCGGCGATCACATTCGCAAAGGACACACCATGACCAAAGAGCAAGATAACAAGACCATCGTAGGGCGCTGGTTCACAGAGTTCTGGGGCGCGACTTGCAACCTCAGTGTCGTCGATGAACTGGCCGCACCGAATATGCTGTTGCAGTACTCACTGCATGCGCCGCGGCGAGGCCGACCAGACATCAAGGCTTTCATGACCGGCTTTCGCAACGCATTTCCCGATCTCAATTTCTGGGGTGTGGCCGATCTCATCGCCGAGGGAGACTACGTCGTCGGCCGCTGGGAAGGCGGGGGAACGCATACGGGGCCGGCTTTCGCCGATTTTCCAATGGGGTCATTACTTCCTGCAACGGGGAAGAGAATGCGATTCACAGGAACAACCGTGCTGCGACTCGAAAAGGGCAAGATAGTGGAGGAGATCGGCCTGGACGACGGCGTCACTGCCCTTCAACAATTGGGAATCATCAAAGCCGCGTGATCGCCGCCGAACCCGGGGAGTCCTCTCCCCACCAATGAGCTGTGAATTGCATCGCAGGAACGGACAGAGCAGCGAACTTGGCGGACCAGTCCAGGGCCCGTCTCAACGCCCCGTCTCTGCATCATGAATCGCCCGTTCCGTGGCGTGCAGTGCGGCATCAACGTGCCCCAAAGCTCGGTCCCTGAGACTTCGGGCAGAGGGGTTGTCCTCTTCACGATACGTATCGGTCCGGACCTTTTGCAATAGTTCGGCTGCTTTGCGCAGGCGACCGCGGTAGTCATTCGGTACATCGACAGCAGGATGATCGTGGATATTCTTGCCATCGTCGATGGCAGCGCGCTTCAGTTCTTCAATCGCTCGATCAATTTCGCCGATTGCGTCACTTTCATGCGCACGCACCGCGGCATCACCCGGTCGATGTTCGAGCATCCAGCGCGCAGAGCGCAGATCCGAAAGAGCATGCAAGTAAGCGGGGTGCCTGCTGGGTTGCGAAACGCACCCTGCGAATATCACTGCCAGCAACAATAGAGGGCCGTGAAGCACAAGCTTGATCTTCGACTTCATTGCAACTCTCCGATACATAGGGCGGCGACGCGACGCTGTAGAATGAGCAATGTGTGCAGGCCACGTCTGTGCGCTAGCACACCCTGCCTCGTGGCGTTGCGATAGCCGCCGCACTCCGCCCAGATGGCTCGATTGTCCTACACGCGTCTAGCCGGCTTACTGACAATGCAGACTGCCGATACTGTCAGTATCGGGGTGGTCGTCACGTGTGCCAAGAATACAGTCGCCAAACCGAGGATCGTCCATGGATACCATACTCATCATCATTCTTTTGCTGATACTGTTCGGCGGCGGCGGCGGACTTTATTGGGGCTTGGGCGCCGGGTGGGGAATCGGTCCTGTCGGGCTAATCATCGCTGTGCTAGTAGTTGCCTTTCTCTTGAACGGTCGACGCGGTCGACTCTGAGACAGAATCCGCTTCGCCGACCGGCGCCGGGCGCCGGGCGCCGGCCCAGAATAGCGACCCGCGTCCGATCTGGCTTCCCGACTTGCACTGTGATTATTACGGAGCCTCGCTCCCCGGATGCCTTTCAAGCGAGGCGGAGGCAATCGGAAGTTCGGTCTCTGCCCAAATAAGCTGAAGCGAAAAAGCTGGGGGCGGCGCTCATTCCGTGATGATGCGGTCCGCCCATTCCACGAGAGCGACAAAGATCGTCGGATTACCGAATTTTGCGCCCCACTGCGCGAGATCGACCTCAGTCACTCCACGGGCGCGGGAGCATGCGCCGCACGCAAAAAGCTGGATCTTCTTCGCCACGACTTTCTGCAGCGTCTCTTCGAGAGGCGGCCAGCCGACCGGAACTACCGCCTTGGCCAATGACAACCGCAGCAACGAGACGGCTTCTCCAAGCAAAAAGATCTGCACGGTATGACCGGCCTCGGCGAGCGCGTGCCCATGCAGAAATGGAAAGGCCGCCTTGGTAGGGTCGTCAGACCCCCACGCACTCTTCATCATGATTTTGAGCGGCAGCTTCGTCTCTGCTGCGACGGACGAACCTGCCGCCAGTATCAGCGGAAGTGCTGCCAATTGCGTTAGCGCGTTGCGACGACTCATGTTACTTCTCCCCTATCGTTTTTTGACCGTTCGGTGCGCGGCACGTCGCGGCTGTAAGGCAACCGTCGCGTCCCGCAAGTCTCAGCATATGCGCAACGACCCCCGCGGTAAAATGCCGGTCCCGCTGCTAAGCTGCACGCACCCTGCCGGCCATACTCGGACTACCGTGGAACCCTTCATCCTCTCCAACAGCGCAATCCGTGTCCCGAGGATCATCTACGGCACGGCATGGAAGAAGTCCGCCACCTCGGGTCTTGTCAACCTCGCCATTGAAAACGGATTCCGCGGCATCGACACCGCCTGCCAGCCCAAACACTACGATGAAGCGGGCGTGGGTGCGGGCATCGCCGCCAGTCTCAAGCAAGGACTGACGCGCGCGGATTTGTACCTGCAAACCAAGTTCACTTCGCTCTCGGGCCAGGATCCGAGGCGCATCCCCTACGATGCAACGGCGCCGTTGCCGCATCAAGTCGCCCAATCCGTCGCCGTGTCGCTAAAGAACCTGCAAACCGACTACCTCGACTGCGTGCTTTTGCATTCTCCCATGCCAACGATGAGGCAAACCCTGGCCGCTGTGCGTGCGCTCGAGACTCTCGTCGACACCGGCCAAGTTCGCCAGCTCGGCATCAGCAACTGCTACCGGCTGGACGATCTCAAAAGCCTATATGAATCCTCCAGAATCAAACCCGCCGTCGTTCAGAACCGCTTCTACGCCGAGACGCGCTACGACCGCGACATACGCGCCTTTTGCGACCGACACCAGATCATCTACCAAAGCTTCTGGACCTTGAGCGCCAACCCGCATCTACTGGCGCACAAGACCATTACAATCCTCAGTGCAGCTCACCGGCGAACCGCTGCCGAGATTCTATTTCGCTATCTCACTCAGGTCGGAGTGGTCCCCCTCACCGGCACCCAATCCGAGACTCACATGCGCGCGGACCTCAGCATCTTCGATTTTGAGCTCGGCGGCGCAGAGCTAAGCGCGCTTGCCGAGCTACTTTGAAGATTCTGCTTCGTGTGCCCGGTGCGGCGGCCGCGACAGCTATTAGTTGCTGATGCTTACTGCGTTCAGAAGCCCGACGGCCACCGAGAAGGTCGCTACCACGATGGCCGAGCACACATGTCCCTCTTCGATGCGCTTCGCCTGACCGCGAAGCGCCAGCAGCACTCCCAGCTGCACCAGGCAGGTAATCGCGGCCCAGATGATCATCTCGATGAGCGAATGGGTATAAAAGATCGCGGCCAGCATCGGCATGGTGAAGCCGATCACCGCACCGGCAAACGTGATCGCGACGGCGATATTGTCGTGCGCGATGAGCGCGAATTCTTTGTACGGCGTGGCTCGCGCGTAAATATAGACAAACAGTACCAGCAGCACGATCGAGGTACCGAGGTATTCGACAAAGGCCGTAATGGCGTGAAACATAAATGCCCCTAATTGATGAAATAGTGGGGAACGAAGTTACTGCTATTGGAAGTGATGGGAGATGAATCCTCGCGTATGCACATACCCGCGCTCTGACCATCGATCACCCACGAGCCGATGACCGGATAGTGCCCGTCGAAGGCGGGGAGCACGCTGAGAGCTTGGTAAATGCAACCTTGCCGCCCGTAGGGCCCATCGGCCTTATCCACGCATGCATCGTTCGAGTACAGTTCGATGTTGGCGCCCTCCCGCGAGTAGAGCGGCTTTTTGGCGTAGGAGCTCAGGCGCCCCGGCTCGAAGTAGGCGGGCAGCAAATTCGGATGTTCGGGAAAGAGCTCCCAGAGGATTGGCAGCAGCCCCTTGCAGGAGAGTCCGGCCTTCCACAGCGGTTCGATGAACTGCGTGCTGCTCGCAGCGACATGCAGGCCAAATTCTTCCGCCATCAGCCATTCCCACGGATACAGCTTGAATAAATGCTCGATTGCGCCGCCTTGAGAATCGACAAAGGTGCTGCGCGACGCGTCCCAACCGATTTCCTCGATATTGATATGCTCGGCTTTGCGGCCGGCTTGAGCCACCGTGTCGATGAGATAGGCCGTACATGCCCAGTCCTCCTCGTTGCCCTCGAGACTTGCGAGATGGATCGGCTGGCTGCCGGGCAATTGCCGCCAGCGCGCGATCAGCCTCTCGTGAATCGAGTTGAACTGATCGGCGGATGGGAATCTATCCTCCATCCAATACCACTGACACACCGCCGACTCGAGCAACGAGGTCGGCGTGTCGGCGTTGTATTCCAGCATTTTCGGAGCGCTCTTGCCGTCATAGGACAAATCGAAGCGTCCGTACAGGGAGAAGTCCGCGCGCCTCAAAGAGGCCGCAAGCGGATCCCAGAAGGATTGCGGGATTGCCAGATGATCCAGGCGCTCCGCGTCGACGGCGTGTTCCAGCGCAACGATGCACATTTGGTGAAGTTCGTTGGTGGCCGCCTCCAGCGTCTCGACTTGCTTCAAGTCGAATTGATAGCACGCATCTTCCTTCCAATAATTGTCGCGGGCATGAAATGACAGTCCCTGCGCCGCCAGTTTCCGCGCAAAATCATCGCGCGGAACAATCATCTGGCGGTGCATCAGCCGCCCACACCAAAGCCGCGCGCCGAGGCGCCAAAGCCGCCGCGGGCAAAGGTTCCTACGCGGGTGGTGACGCCTGACTCGGAGCCTGCGCTCGTGATATGGGCATTGTTGATGCCGCGCGTGCTGCCGTCGGCGTTGACCGCAATCGGGCGCGCCAGATTCGGGTCCCAGTAGTAACGAGGTCCGTAATAGCCGGCAGGCTGCCCGGCCACCGCGGATGATTGCCGGCAATCGGCCGGATCTCCCCAATCATGACGGCACTCATCGAGCGAGCTATATCTTTGCTGCTTAAGATCCTGGCGACCTGCATTGCAGGTGTATAAACCCAGCGCCGAACCCAGCACGACCAACCGGACGCAAGTTGAGCGCTTCATCTTGGCCCACCACCCGGCATCGTCCTCAAAGCCATGCTATTCATCCCATCGGTATGCTCCCGGCGGCCCGTCGCAGCCGATCCATGGACTCCTGATGCCAGCACGCATGGACGATACGCAATCTTCCCAAAATCCAACCGCAACGGCAACGTCTTGAACCAGCGCAACCAGCTTGTACCGGGAAATGCTAAAATTTGCGCCCCACTTCTGCCGAGATCCGCATGCTGCTCTACGTAGATTCAAATTTTGCGAGCCCCTACGCTCTGGTTGCATACGTGAGCCTGCTCGAGAAGGGTTTGACCTTCGATGTCAATCCGCTCGAATTATTCGCAGGTGCCCACAAGGAGAGTGCTTTCGCCTCCACTTCCATCACGCGGCGGGTCCCGACGCTGATCCACGATCGCTTCGCCTTGTCGGAAAGCTCTGCGATTTGCGAATATCTGGACGAGAGTTTCGAAGGCATCCGGCTTTATCCAACGGCTTTACATGACCGCGCGCGCGCGCGCCAAGTTCAGGCGTGGGTGCGCAGCGATCTCATGCCGATTCGAGAAGAGCGGCCGACATTCGTCGTCTTCTGCGGCGCCAAGCGGCCCGCGCTCTCCGAGCAATCGATTGCAGCGACCCACAAGCTATTTGCGGTGGCACTGCAATTGCTCGAGGGCCGCTCGGAAAATCTATTCGGCGACTGGTCGATCGCAGACGTGGATCTGGCCATGATGCTGCAGCGCCTGGTGGCGCACGGCGACGTGGTGCCGCAGCGACTCGTGGACTATGCCAACCATCAGTGGCTCAGGCCCAGCGTTCAACGCTGGATCAACCACCCGCGCCCTCCCCTCACCGAGTACTGAGCAGCGCCGCGATTGCTCGGATGATGACATCGAACCAAGCCCTGACCGGCGGCGGGCGAACCAGCCGACGCAGACGGGCCGGGCGGCGCGGGCTTAGCCCCACATATTGGGTTTAAATACCGATACCTGACCCCCGTGGTAATCGAGCCCGGGGAGCCGGTCGAATTGCTGCAGGAGCGGGCCGTCGATATCGACAAGATCGGCGAGGCATCCGACGACGAACGCCGGTGCCATCGCCAGCGAACTACCGCCCATGCTCCCGACCATGACCTGCAGTCCCAGGCTCCGGGCCGCTTGCGCGAGTGCAAGCGCATGGGTCAAGCCTCCGGTCTTGTCGAGCTTGATGTTGATCCATTGGTAGCGCGTCGCCGCCTGTTCAAGTTCATCGAGATGCAGGCAGGATTCATCCGCACACAGCGGTACCGGCGAATCGTAATGATCCAATTCGGCGTCATTGCCGCGGCGTAGAGGCTGTTCGATCATCTGTACGCCGAGGCTCGCGCAGATCGGCCCGAGTTCCACCAACTGATCGAAGCTCCAGCCCTGGTTGGCATCCACCACGATGCGCGCGTCGGGGCGCGATCGGCGGATCGCCTCGAGTCGCTCGGCAGGCCGGCTGCCGTCGAGCTTGACCTTCAGGAGGCCAAAGGCGCCGGCGGCGGCAGCCTGGACCGCCATCTCCCGGGGGGTCGCCTCGATGCCAATCGTAAACACGGTCTCCAGGGCCTTCGGCTTCACCCCGGAAAGATCCCAGATCGAGCGTCCCGCAGACTTCGCGTCGAGATCCCATAGTGCGCAGTCGATGGCGTTGCGCGCCCCGCCCGGGGGTAGCAAGAATTGCAGCCTCGCCCGAGTGATATCATTCTTGATCCACTCGGATTTCTGGCTGATCTGAGCCACCAGCGTTTCCGGCGTTTCGCCGAGGTAGTACACGCCGAGCGCCTCGCCCCGGCCGATGACTGCGTCCCGCTCCAGCTCTACAACCACGGACTCGAAATGCTCCCAGGTTTTGCCGGCGATCCGGAACGGCCGGATGATCGGCCAGCGTTCGATGTGGACACCGATTTTCACGCGCGGAAATCCGCCTCGATCCGATCCAAGATCGGTCCAACACCGTCGATCATTGGATCGACGCAAGGAAGTCCTGTCTGAATTGCGTAGCGGGTCAGCAGGGTGGCGCGCTCCGCAAGCGCAACCTTCGAGGTATTGAGCGCCAGCCCAACGCAACGAATGCCGGGATTTGTCAGCTTGCCGATGTCGACCGTCCGCGCGATGACCTCCGCAATGCCAGGCATGGGGAAATTTGGCCACTCGGATATTGTCTTGCGCAGAGGGTCATGACAGACGACGAATGCATCCGGCTGCGAGCCGACCAACAACCCGATCGTGACCTGCAGGAAACCTGGGTGGAAGATTGCGCCCTGACCCTCGATCACATCCCAATGCTCCGCGTCATTTTCCGGCGACAGCATCTCGGCCGCGCCGGTCAAAAAATCCGACACGACGGCATCCATGGGAATGCCTCGTCCGGCGATCATAATCCCCGTCTGCCCGGTCGCGCGGAAATCGCATTTCAGATGCCGCGCTCGCATTTCTCGCTCGATGGCGAGCGCCGTATACTTCTTGCCGCACGCGCAGTCGGTTCCAACCGTCAGCAACCGCTTACCGGAACGCTTGCTTCCCGTACCGACGGGTAAGTCGGGCGGGGGTACGCGCACGTCGATGAGCCGCGCCGAACCCGCTGTTGCCGCCTCCGCAAGTCCGGGGAGGCTTGCTAAACGAATGTGCAGCCCCGCGACGATGTCGATGCCGGCTTGGGCGACATTTCGCAGGCTGGCAACCCAGTGCGCCGGGACGCCGCCGCCGACGGCGGCGGAACCGATGATCAAGCTGCGCACTCCCGCCTTTTTTGCACCGACAATCGATAGTTCGGGTACATCGGCATCGACACCACAGCCCGGTAAGCGCATTTGCCCGGCGCATTCGGCCGGGCGCCACTTCACCATGCCGAGCCCCGTCTTTGCATAGAGGGCGTTGACCGCGTCCCCAAGAAATACCACAAAAGGCATCTCGAATTGAACTGTGACGCTCACAGCGGCTCCTCTGTATGTTTTCGCTCCGCCAGCATGTTTTCGCTCCGCCAGCTCGACTGCGGACCCGTCCAACCGCCGCATTGAACCGCGGCGCTGGATCGTAAGCTATGGGGAACCTGGCGAATTGATCCCGCGACCGGCAGGCTTTGCGCGAATCCGGTACCATTTTCAGCGAAAATCACTGCAGCACAACCGGGGAAGGCAAGTCGTATGGGAAAGCTACCCACCAAGAGTAGGGGTCGACGCCGAATGCGGATCGACCGTCTCGATTTGAAGATCCTAACCACGCTCGCTGAAAAAAGCCGTCAGACCATCACGGAAGTCGCGCGAAATGTCGGCCTGTCGGCGAGTCCATGCACGGCACGCCTGGAACGCCTGGAGCATGGAAAGCTGATCATAGGCTACTACACCGATATCGATGTAGAGCAACTGGGCGATCTGAGCCTGTATCACGTGACCATCGCGGCAAAGCCGTATACGCCTGAACTGGCCAGCAGGCTTGAGGCGTTGATCATGCAGAACCCATTCATCGTCTCGGCGGACGCCGTATTCGGTTCGCTCGATTACGTGCTGCGCGTCTACGCCCGCAATGCCCAGCACTACCATGAGATCATGGCGCCGTTAGTCGAGCACAAGATCGATTATGAGACTTGGCCGGTGTCGCGTCGCATCGTGCGCTCTCAGTCTCGGCGGCTGATGGAAGCGCTCGCGCGAGACGAGAGCTGAGATGGCCTCGCACCCGGCGTCACGCATGCCATGTTCCAATCCCTCACAGCGTATCCGCCAATTCCAGGTATCTGCAAAATGCGTTGGCCATCTTCATTTGTTCCGGAGTCCTGCATTCCGGCTCGAACAGCGTCGGCGAGCACACCAAAACGCTCAATGCCTTCGCGCGCGACGTCGCGACGTTCAAGCGATTCAAGGAATACAGAAATCCCATGCCGCGCGGTGCGTCCGCGTGCGTCGAGGTCGTCATGGAATAAATCACGATGGGTGCTTCCTGTCCTTGGAACTTATCGACCGTACCGATCCTGGCGCCCGGCATCCGATCCTTCAGATCGAACACCTGCGCGTTGTAAGGCGCGATGATCAGAATGTCCTCCCATCCAACGGCGCGCTCCATTCCGAGTCTATCCACCCACGACGCGGCCGACCCTAAAATATCGGCGACCAGCCGGCTGATGACCTCCGCCTCTTCCGGCGAAGAATTCTGATTGCCGTGATGCTCCACCGGAACGAAGCGCAGCCCCGACCCTGAAATCCGTCCCTTCGATCGAATCTCCTGCAGTTCCAATCCCGCGATCGGCACCAGCCGGCTTTCGTAGAACACCTGCGACGTAAATGCGCAAATGGCCGGGTGCAACCGCCACGTCTCGGCGAGAAACAAGCCTCGATCGGCACCGATGGTCTGTCGGCCGTCCAAGATATGGTCGAGCGCCGACACACCCGTCCCTTCTGGATGTGTCCCTTGCGTCGGCTGCTCCAATTGCCGCGGGTCCCCCAAGAGTACGAGGCTCGGCGCGGCCTGCGACACCGCCAGTACATTGGCGAGCGACATCTGCGCCGCCTCATCGACGAACAGCACGTCTACTGAGGTTTTGGCCTCCGGACACGCCCACAACCATGCCGTCCCCGCTGCGACCCGACAGTGAGAGCGTAAAGCGTCAAAGACCTCGCTGTTTTTCCTTGCCAAGGCGATCGAACCGGTAGCGTGGTGTTTTTCCGTCTTTTGGATACACCTTACGTCTGCGCCGATCTCGGCACCGGCAACCACCACCTCATCCAGCAGCCGCCGAATGACGGTATGACTGTTCGCGGTGACACCAACCCGCTTGCCAGCCTTGACCAACGTCGCGATCATCCGCGCACCCACATGCGTTTTGCCTGTGCCCGGCGGCCCCTGAATCGGCAGCACTCCCTCGACAAGATGCGGTGCGATTCGCATCGCCCCGGCGAGAATGGTTTCTCCCGCCACGGTGAGCGGCTCCCCGTTCATCTGCGGAAGCTGTCTTAGCAACAAACTGCGCGCGGCCGCATACTCCCCGTGCGCTTCGATTCCATGCTCAGCGACCCACTCGCCGATCCGCAGGAGTGACTCCGCCAGTACGGCGCTGGGTACAATGTCGTGTGCGAAAACAGCATCGGGATGAATGCCGGCGCTGTCGACGCGCTTTTTGATGTCGACGACGCGCTGATCCAAGGAAATCTCTTCGATCATTCCAAACTTGTTCCCGCCGGCGCGACGCAAATCCTCGCCGCCCCGCAATTCCGTCTCTTGTGCAGAAAAGCGATAGCGATGTACCGGCGCCCGCCCGGTACCACCAACATTGCCGACAAAGGTCAGCGCGCTCAAGGCCGCCCGCTCATCGAAGAGATCCTCGCTCGACAGAGCCGAAAGCCGGAAGTACTCCCACCACACAGTCTTCTCTTCGCGCCGATGCCAATCCAGGGTATGCGCCAGAATCCACCTCGCCTGCTGCTCCCTGCTGCGTTCCGCAGCATCGACCGGAATATCCGCCGTCAAGCCGCCGACGAGTTCCTCAACTCTTTTCTGCCGGTCAGTCCGCTCCTCGCTGATCTCCCTATCCGGCGGCAAGGGCCGATCGATTGCCGTGCCCCGCGCCGTCAACTCCGTCCTGATCCTCTCAAGCCAGTCCCTCAAGGCCCGCGCTGAAAGACAATCGTCCTTGTTGTATCCGGTGACCGTGTCTCTCAGATCCTGGGTAACGGCGTCAGGATCCTGGCGCTCGAGTGCCGTCTGAATGAGTGCGAGCGCCCGGCTCGCATCGGTGAGTTTCGTACCGCGATCAAAACCAAAGAACTTCTCCAGTTCCTTGATCGAATAGCTCTCGACACTGGCCCGAATGGCCTGCCGCACGACCTGATACAGATCGACGAACAGCCCCCCGCGCAACATCCGATCAATTTCCTCTTCACGCGAGGCATATCGCCCCATCAGGCGCTTCAGGGCGCTCGGCTCATACGGCGCGTAGTGGTAAATATGTAAATCCGGATATTCCTTCCAGCGCGCCATCGCGAAATCCACGAAGGTTTCGAAGGCCCGCTTCTCCCCCTCCCGAGATACAGCCCAATCCCCGCGGTATCGACGACCCTCCTCCTCGAACGCGAACCCGAACAGATACTCAAGACCCCCATCCTCGATAAATGGATCGCCCTCCAGGTCGAAGAACACATCCCCCGCGGACGGCGCGGGCAGCCGCGACAGCCCCACATCCTTGGCCACTTCCAAAGTCTCGTACAACGGCCTGCCCGCAACCCGCGCGTCCAACTGGACTCGCGCCTGCTCCCGCACCCGCTCATACGAAGCAGAGGATCCGCGCTCCGGCTTCCACGCCAGCGGCAACGGCAGTTTTGCCAGCGTCGCGAGGGTCGATACGTCATGGCCACGCAACTCATTCATCTGAATCTTAGTAATCCCCGCCACCAGACACAGGTGATCATCGCTCCGCCGCCGCTGATCGCACGGCAGCCGCCACGCGCAAAGCTCACAATGAGGATTCGGTTGCGGATACGTGTCGGGCGGACTCCCTCCGACATCCATGAAATGCTCGAGGCTTTGCTTCACCCGCCGGTAATAAGCAGCGAACTCCGCCGTCCGATAGACCTCGGGCTCAAATCCCGTGCCCGGCGTGACCACATACATATGCTCCGGCACCCGCCCCTGCGCAACGGCCAACAGATCCGAATACAGCGACAACTGCAGGACCGTCGCCCCCTTCGTCTCACGCGCAAGCTTGGTATCAGTGACCTCGTAGGACCACGCGCCAAGATCACTGGCGACCTCTATCCGCCGCAAAATATCCGCCCGCCCGCTCCACACTCCGTCGAGCAAAGCACCCTGATAAATGACCTCCGTCCCTGACCGCATGGCTTCCAAAGTCTGCGCGAACTGAGCGTCGGTCATGCCACCACCCGAAATTTCCACGACCGACAGCCCTGACTCCTTGAGCTTCTCAAGGTACTGCCGCTCATGCTCCCGCCCACGCTCCGCCAACGTCTCCAACACCGGATCCCAAAGCTTCGGTTTGGCAGTCGTGCCCCGAGCGACCGCAGCATCGAGAGCGGTTAGATGATGGCAGTCAAGGTGTCCGACGAGATCGGAGGCGCTGAAGCGGATGTCCTTACCGACTTGCTGCATTGATGACGTTCATCTTGCCGAGTTGCGGAACACCACGATGTGCTGCTGCGGGAGCCGCGGCGCCATTGTAGCGAACCCTTGACAGGGGGCGCACGTTTCGCATCGAGCTATCGCAGCAAGGACCGCGAGCAATCCGCAAATTTGTGCGGGAAGTCGTCGCGCTCAAACGACTGGGAATTTACTTGAACCCCATCACGGTTGTAAATCAAACAGGTTCCCATGATCCTCTGATTGCGCCTCTAGAGCGAAGCGTTCAAGACCGCTGCATGGATCGGCGCCACTTGGCCACGTTCTCCTTGTCACGTCTGTCGGCGAGGTGCTGGATGCCATTCGACTGGCACATCCTTGGTCGCCGGACGCTCTGCAATTTGCGACTCTGCGGTGAATACGCCTTACATATTCTCAAGTGCAAGGTAAATGTCGTTCCGCGCCGACAACTTGCCGGGAATCATCGGTTTGCTACAGTTTCTCGTTGTGAGGATCACTTAGGGCGGGATAGTCATGGCCAATCGAATCGCGCGTAATCTTTATCCGGTTCTCGCCGTCCTCGGGACGCTCAGCGCCTGCGGCGGCGGACCTGGCGGCAGTGGGCCAGCCTCGTCCTTGAGCGTGAGTCTCGCCGATGCGCCTACGTCGCAAGCAGGGGTGAAGTCCGTATTCATCACCGTGACGGGCGTTGATGTGCAACCGGCCAATGGCTCGGCAATGAGCTTCTCGCTGATGAGCCCACTTACGGTGGACTTGCTTACCTTGCAGAAGGGTAATCTGGCGCCGCTGGTCAATGCGGCCTCCGTGCCGGCTGGATCCTACAGTTGGATTCGATTGGACCTCGACACATCCGCGGGCAAGAATTACGTGCTGGTGTGCGCCGACGGAACCACGACGTGCGCCTCCCCTAGCAACATTCCGCTGACGATACCGAGCGGGGCGGAGACCGGACTCAAGATAGTGCGCGGGTTCACGATGCCGATAAATGGCGCCATCCACTTGGTCGTCGACTTCAACGTCAACAGTTCCATCGTACCGATCCCAAACTCCACCTCTTGGATCATGAAGCCCACGCTGCGGGTGGTGCAAACCGATACGGTCGGCTCGATCGCAGGTACGATCAGCGCAGCGGCCCTGCAGGCAGCCAAGTTCTCCAAGACCGGCTGCAGTGCTACGAATCTTCCGACGGTATACGTCTACTCCACCCAGAGCGCGACCATCAACGTAACACCGGACGACATCTTTACGGGCACTGAGGAGACGACGGAGACGCCCGTGCAACCGGTTACCACGCAGATGACGACTTACAACATGGCCGACGGCTCGGCGGGCTTCAACATCCAGTGGCTCGCATCGGACTCGGGCTACAATGAATACACTGTCGCCTTCACCTGTGACCCGGACGACCCGAGCGTGGACGAGAGTGCGATCGTACCGCCGGCGACGACCCCAACCATCACTTTCAACACGCACGCGACGCCCGTCGCCGTGAATACGGGTATGACGACCACAGTGAACTTCTAGATCGCGCGCGGTCACTTCAGCAGTTCAAATAGCTCAGCACCTCTTTGAAGGGTGCGCCGAGCCCGCCGTGCAACGTTGATCGCGTGGCATCGACAAACCCAAATCGAAGTCGTATAAGTGTCACGACTGCCGACCAATATTTAGCGAGTGATTGCAATCGATGCGGATAGCACCAATGATCCACCAGACTTAAGGAGCCATCAACCTCTCTATGCACCCATCCAACCCTTCTAACCCCTCATCATCCCGACCGACCCTCCAACTCAAAATTGCAGCGCGAAAATCTCCCCGAGAGATCAAGACCGCGCCGCCACCCCGGCCTCCAAGCAAGCTGAGCCAAAAGCCCGGCGCTGCGTGGTCGGATGAGCTCAGTCAGCGCATGCAAGCGGATATGGATGCATTAATGACGCGCTGAGCCTTCTGCGTCGGCAGCGCTGTTCAGGCGACATCACGCCGTCCGCGGTAGTTAGGACCGAGCCGGCTCCCGGCGTCGCCGACTTCGTGCGCCTCGCAGCGAGGTAGTGCAACGCACCGGCATGCTCGCCGCGGGCTACGCGCACTTGTTCAGCTTATTGGACCACTCCAGCTGAACCGTGTATTTCCCGACTGCCTTGGTCTTCCACGCGCAGATGTCGCCGATCTCGCCATTGGCATCGTCGTACCAACCCTGGCCGGGAATGGCATCAGTGATCGATTCACACAGCTCGTGAGACGACGTCGAAGTGAGCGCATCAAAGAGGGCAAGGCCACCCGTGCACCCGCTGCAACCCGGATACGGCATCACCGCGTAGAATATCTGACCCGATATATCGTTGTGATATCCACAGAAGCCCGTGCATGACGCGCTGCCTCCTTGGATGACTTTTACGCCTGGCGGCATGTATATGAAATACAGCGTATTCGGCGACGGCGGCGGCACAGTGGCGTTGGTCGAGATCTCGGCCTGCAGCATGTGCTGGATGGCGGTATCCGATACCGAGTGTTTGAGCGCGGGAGTCACGAGGTTAGCTGTACCCGATCGCTTACCATGACCGATGACGTACGCCCCCACGCTGTATTCCGACAACTGGTCAATGAGCGGACTCGTCAGGATGAAGTCAAAGAAGCCGTTGATCTGCTTCGCCAGCACCGCCTGCGTGGTTTGCCATGGCGGGCCCCAGAAAAGAGTGAACACTTCCACGGCCGAAAGCAGCGGGCCACCGCGGTAGGTCAGCTGAGGTGGAGAGGCCGCCGCCGCCGCCGCTGCCTCCGTCCCGGCGACCGGTGTCTTGACCGCATCCGGAAGCTGCAGCGGCACAATCCGAATCGCGTCGCCATGCTGCGAGTAAATCCGTTTGTCGCGAGTCGTGTGAGTCGCCATGATGTGCTCCTTGTCGGATATTCAGTGCGAGATGCTGATCCTCTAACCCCTGAGGCAGTATGCTGGTCGCGAAAACAACGGATTCCTAGGTTTCGCGCCTCGCTGCATCGATTTTGGCAGCCAGCTCCACAATCGAATGGGCTGCAATCGGATTCCATGCGAGAAATAGCCAGTACCGCACGCCACGAATCGCCGCATTTCTCGTGGACGGCCTGTAGAAAAGGCTCATGAGGGATCGCAGAAGCGCGAGAATTTCGCCCCTCTCGTAGATGCGATCAATCAGCAAGCCTTGCTTGTTCGCGTTCCTCAAGCGTCGCATGACGCTGAAAAAGCCAGTTACGGGCGAGGGATCGAAAGCGTACACCTGCTTTACGCGTTTTACGCAATCGAGCGGCACGGAATAAGCGAACTGCTGTGCCAAGCCGCCTCCGAGCGAGTGCCCCGTCGAGTAAAGCTCGAGCTTGGATAAGCGGACAGGATCCATGCTGTTGGATCGCCGTTGCAATTCATAATGAAAGTCCGGTCCAAACGTTTGAACGACGTCCGTGTACGCATCGCGCTTCCCGGGGAAAAACCACCGAAGATTCGCCCGCCAATCAGCATTGTTATTGAACACGGTACCCCCGAAAGCTACCGCGAGAGCCGGAGGCTCGTTCCTTTCCCAAACTTGGACGCGAAGATGAGACTGTTTGATCTGCTCCAGCAACTCCTTTCCGGGGTAATTTTCCCACCGCCGCCACCCAGCCGCCGTCAAAGGCGGCAAGGGATTAGGAGCGACTGCGCCGAGGGCACCCACCGCGTTCTGCTTCACCTTCGCCAAATGCTTTTCGCCGGCCGCGGTCTCTTGGTACGCCACATCGCTGAGCCACGCAAATTCCCAGTGCTCCTTCGCAAATGAGCTTACGGGCAGGGGCGCGCTCAAGAATCGCTGACCCGGTTTTCTAACCACCACTTCGGTGGAGTTCTGTCCAAGCGCGCGTATTATGGGCATATTTGACCACATGGAATTCTCCGCGTGCATTCTTCTGCGCCTGGCCGGACCGTTCACGCTGCGACCCTCTATGGCCATAGTAGGGCCCGCACAAAGTCGCCGCGAGACATCGGGCAGCTTTCACGTTGGCGACGGTCGTCGAACTAATTCTCATGACATTCCCTCGTCTTGGCCTCGCGCTTCGCTTCGGCCCGCTGGCGGGAACCGGCCAGATGTATGCGTTGCGGAAGTGCGCCAGCCCTTCAATTCCCCGCGGTCCGTTTTGCCGCCAGCTGCTGTACAACCGCGAGCGCTTGCTCGGCATTGGCATCGCCCCCGACTCCACCGATCGTCGCCACGATCTTGTTGTCGGACGCGACGACAAATGTCGTACGCTCCGCCATGCTATGGCCGACCGCGATGCCGCGGGAATCCTTCATCGCGGCGACGGCCTGACCCTGGTAGGTCTCCGCGATTTTGATATCGTAGGATTTCGCGATTTCGCCCTTCTCATCGGAGGCCACCGGCAGCTTGCCGGCGCAATATTTTGGGTCGGCCGAGAAGTCGTTCAAGCGCGAAATGCCGTCGAGCGAAACGCCGATGACGGAAGCGCCTGCGGCGGCGAACTTGTCGTGATTCTCCGCGAACGTATGCGCCTGCAGATTGCAGCCGCCGGTAAAGGCGGCGGGATAGAAATACACCACGACCGGACCCTTCCTCAATGCGTCGCGCAGCGAAAATGTAAATTCCTTGCCGGCTAGCGAGGCTTGCGTTTTGAAGTCGGGCGCGATGTCGCCTTGCTTCAATGCGGCGAAACTTGGACCAACAACCAGCACGAGTGACAAGAAACCGAAGACTTTGCATTTCATAGCGAACCTCCTATCGTCCTGGCCGTAGACATTATCAGGCTTCCTCGCCGCCGTCACTCCGAGCGCTTGGCCGCGACGCTGCGCTGTCCCGCGCTGTGGTCGCGCCGATCATTTTTTTGACGTCGAGGTCCGTCCATGGAGGCAAACAAATGCGGTACACCGGTATAATAGAGCGGCCCGATTCGCAACCAGCAAGGAAGATCGATGTTTTCCCACATCATGATTGGCACCAACGACCTTGAACGTGCGCAAGCCTTCTATGATTCTGTGCTGGGTTCGCTTGGCGTGCCACCCGCCAGACGCGATGGGCACCGGATCTTTTATCGAACGCCCAGCGGCGTCTTCGCCGTCACGAAACCCATCAACGGCGCTGACGCGACGTGCGCCAACGGCATGACGATCGGTTTTGCTGCTGCGTCGCCCGCTCAAGCAGACGCCTGGCATGCCGCCGGCCTTGCTGCCGGCGGCACGACGTGTGAAGCCCCGCCGGGCGTGCGCGAAGGGAGCACGGGTAAGTTTTATTTGGCCTATCTTCGCGATCTTGACGGGCACAAGCTCTGCGCCTTGCACAGACTCTGACTGGGTGGTTAACTTGCCGCCAGCCGCAGCATTGTGCGCAGGAGCGCATCGGCACCGATCCTTAGGTGTCGCTGCTCGGTAAACTCGCGCGGGTTGTGGCTGACACCCCCGACGCTCGGCACGAAGATCATCGCGGTGGGGCAGATTCGCGCCATCATCTGGGCATCATGGCCGGCGCCCGAGGTCATGCGCAGGATCGGTAGTCCGAGCTCCGCCGCCACCGCCTCGATAGACTGCAGAACTGTCGAATCAAAGACCACCGGCGGCGTCCGGACCAAGCGCCGTGTTTCAATCGTCACGCCCTCTTCCTGCGCGAGCGTCTCGAGGAAGGCAGCGAATTGCCGCTCGGCCGCGCTCAGCAGATCATCGTTGGTGTTGCGCAGATCGACCGAGACCACCGCCTGATTGGGAATGACATTGATCAGGTTGGGTGTCAGTCGAACGCTCCCTACGGTTCCGACCTGCGAGGCACCCATGCGCTTGGCCAGCTCACGCACGAACACCGCGATTCTAGCGGCGCAATAGCCGGCGTCGTGGCGCAGCTGCATCGGCGTCGTGCCGGCGTGGTTTGAGACGCCCCGGATCGTCACTTCTTGCCACGATATGCCCTGAAGGTTTTCAACGGCACCGAGCGAACCGCACTGCATGTCGAGGATCGGGCCCTGTTCGATGTGAAGCTCTATGAATGCGTGCGGAACCGGTTCGCCGCATCGTTCTGTTCCTGCGTACCCGATGCGCTCAAGCTCATCGCCAACGCGCGTACCGTCTGTTGCTTGCGCATTCAGCGCCTCTTCCAGGGTCAGACCGCCCGAATACACCAGCGAGCCCATCATATCGGGCTGGAAGCGCACCCCCTCCTCGTTGGTGAACACGGTCACGGCGAGCGGCCGCTCGGTGACCTGATCGGCGTCCCGAAGACTTTGTAGCACTTCAAGTCCCGCGATCACACCGTAGATGCCGTCATAACGGCCGCCGTTGCCCACCGTATCGATGTGCGAACCGGTCATCACCGGACGGCCAGCCGAGCGGCCGGGGCGCACAGCGATGATGTTGCCGATCTGGTCGATCCGTACCGAAAGTCCAGCCTCGCGCATCCATTGGACAACCTGGTCGCGGCCGCGGCGGTCGGCATCGGTCAACGCCAGCCGGCTGCACGAACCGTCGTCCTTGCGCTCCATCTCGGCCAGGCTGTCGATGCGGGCGATCAGCCGCTCAACGTTGATTGCGATGGGTGCTACCTGTGTCATGCTGCTGTTTCCGGCGGCGACGCCCTCGTTGCCGCCCCCGTTTGCACCATCATAGTCCGCCTAAGAGTTGCCGGGGCCGGGAGGTGTGTTTACCCTGTCTTAGCAGTGCAGGCTTTGTGGGGAGCACAAAATGGTCACAAAGAAGAAATCAACAGGGGTCAGAGGGGCCAAGGGCCGCGCCACGGCGGCGAATCGGGCAAATCCCAGGACCGTGCAGCCGGCAGCATATAGGGAGCCAGGCTTGATGAAGCGCCTTGCGACGGGCGCTGTGGTCTGCGCGGAAGGCTACGTGTTCGAGCTGGAGCGGCGCGGCTATTTGCAGGCCGGCGCCTTCGTACCGACCGTTCTGCTGGAGCACCCCGAGGTGGTTGAGCAGCTCCATATGGATTTCGTGCACGCAGGCTCGGATGTCACACAGGCTCTGACCTACTACGCGCATCGAGAAAAGTTGCGTGTGATCGGCCGGGAGAAGGATCTTGCGGCGATGAATGACACGGCTCTTAAGATCGCAAAGAAGGTCGCGCGTAAGACTCAGACACTGTTTGCCGGCGACATCTGCAACACCAACATTTACGATCCCAACGACGGCAAGGCGCTCAGGCAAGTGGCACGGATCTTCGAAGAGCAGGTCGGCTGGGCGGCGGACGCCGGCGTCGACTACATCGTTGCCGAGACCTTCTCGTGGGGGCAAGAGGCTCTGATGGCGTACGATGCTGCCGCTGCTGGAAGAGATCCGTGCGGCGGTCAAATGCAATGTGGCCGGACTTCCCGTTCCCTATCGCACCACGGAAGAACAGCCCTCATTCATGTCCCTGACCGATCCATGTTGCAATGACCGGCGCGCCTTCCCGGTTGGACTGGACCCATTCGTCGTCACCCGCCAGGAGATATTTGAATTTGGGCGCGAAGCCTACGCCATGGGCATCAAGTACCTGGGTGTCTGCTGTGGTGCCGGCCCTCAGCATATCCGGGCTCTGGCCGAGAGCTTGGGGCGGCGTCCGGAGGGCAGCAAGTATTCCGTGGATATGTCGAAGCACGCATTTTTCGGCACCGATCAGAAGATCAAGGCCGTTCAGACTGAGTATCAGTCTCGACTGTAGCGTGGATTGCCGACGCCACCTTATGGCTCATGCCCGACACATCGCGGGCCTTTGGATTTCTCGGTGATTTCCAGGCTGCGTTCGTTCACGCGGCGGCCCGAATAGGCAGTGGCTTTATCTCCCCCGTTTGCATCGAGGTCCGGATGATCGTGTCCATCCAACTTGATCGTCTTAGCCATTTCTTCATCGGAGCGTTTAAATGACAGGCCATCACCGTCGTAGGGTTGGATCTGGAGTTCGATCCCCGCCTTTACTTTCGCGCTCTCGCTGTCCCATGTGCCTAGAAAACCCGAACTTCCCGCCGTGCGCTCGTACAAATAGGGCAAGAACAACGTCGCACCGTTGGGCAAAGGTTGCGAGAATAATGTCGTACCGTCGGGCAAATATTGCGTAAAAGCATCGTTGAGCGTTTTGCCGTCTTCGGAAAGAGTCCAATGCGCTGTGAGAAGCGTGCGGCCCTTCATCTTGCGGATGACCTCCCAGCTGTTGGGCCCCTTCACCGTGATGGACAGGGTGGTTCCGCCCAGTGCTAAGGGCGCCGGGCCCTGTCCTCGGAAATGTTGTGGAACGGACCTGGCCGGCCAGTTCCTACCCTGGTGCAGATCCTGAACGGCGCAAAGCCGTCCCATCACCGCCGCTCAGCTCTTGCCCGAGGCACCTTTCCATTTGGATAGGACTTCCGCCTCGCGTGCCAAGGCCAGTCCGGCCCGCAGTTTCGCCTGGCGTTCTGCGGGTTGTTGCGTAAACCATGCCAGGGTATCCGACGCCGTCGCCTCCAAAGCACGAAACGTGAGACCGGCGCCGAGCGCCCTGGCGATGCTACGCCGGGCAAAGCCCGCGCTGTCGCCCCGAGCGGGCACCCACACCGGCATGTCGCTCCACGCCTCGACCTTCTGCGATTCCAGGAAGTCGGTTGAAGCCCATACGAGCTTTGGGTCGACGTGAATGGCGGCCGCCATGCGGGTGAGCATGGCTTGCATCGAGAGCGGCTGCTTTGGACCGGTCGCATTGAATGTGCCCGTGGCGCGGGTCTCGGCCATACGAATGGTCCACTCCGCCAGATCCCGCGCGTCAATGAACTGCACAGGATCGGAACCGTCGCCCGGCGCGAGAATCTCGCCGCCGCGATGCAGCCGCACCGGCCAATAGCTGAATCGATCGGTCTCATCACCCGGACCGACGATGAGCCCCGGCCGAATAATGGTGGTCTTGCCGGGGAACTGCTTCTCAGCCTCCTTCTCGCTGAGCGCCTTGAGAGGGCCATAGAGCTCGCCCAGCTTGGCGCGAAACGACTCCATCGTCTCGGCCAGCGCATCTTTGCCGACGTATTGCGCCAGCGGCGCCGATTCGTCGGCAGCTTTCAGGTTGTCGGCGTACACCGAGATCGTCGAGATGAAAATGTAGTGCTTGACCTTATCGCGCAAGACGCGCCCGGCATCCCGCACCCAGAACGGCAGCGTGGTCGGGTTGTCGATGCACACATCCCACTCGCGGCCTTCGAGCGCCTTCAAGTCCCCGGTGTTTCGGTCGCCGATCAATTCCTCCACGGCACCGGGCCAGTCGTGCGGCTGCTTGCCCCGGTTGAACAAGGTGATCTTGTGCCCCCGGCTCAAGCCGTAGCGAACCTGATACGGTCCGGTAAAGCCGGTGCCACCCAGAATGAGAATGCGCAAGGGCTTGCGCGGTTGCCGTGTCGTACCCGCCGCCAAGGCTCGCTGCTCGCCCACGGTAAGACCGACGAGTGCGGCACCGGAAAGTTGCAGAAGGTTTCGTCGTGTCAGGCGCATTCTGCCGCTCGCATCAGTTCAGATACCCCGGGAATTGTGGAAGCGCCGCAAAGTCTAGCAGATCGTGCTGAATGACGAGGCGACCTTTGGTGTTTTTGAGGATCGTCTCGATGCGCGCCATCGATGCCACTGTGTCGGCACGCTCGGTATTGATCGTCGGCACACGCCCAAACCGGCGGTTCTCTCGCGTATGGTAGAGATCACCGGACAGAATCACCGTGCCCGCCACGGACAATCTCAACAACAGCGATTGATGCCCGGGGGTGTGGCCCGGAGTCTTGAGAATCCGCACGCGGCCGTCGCCAAAGACGTCATAGTCCCCGTCGATCATTTGCGTCTTCACCGTCTTGTAACTGCTGAACGAGTCCAGATTCACGAACGGGCCCGGCTTGGTCTCGGCCCAGGCCAGCTCCGCCTTGTTGATGATCCATGTCGCAGTCGGGAATTCGTTCGCGTTGCCGGTGTGATCGAAGTGCAGGTGCGAGAGGGCCATGCAGGTCATGTCCGCGGACTCGGCGCCGCGGGAGCAGGCACTTGGTTTGCAGCACCGCCGGCGAGGGCGCGGTACACGGCAACGAGTGCCGTGGCGGCGCGCAGGTGGGCTTGCGCGAGCGCATCCTCGGCATCGAGCCGCGCGCGTTCGGCCTCCAGGACCTGCAGAAAATCGGAGGCGCCGCCCTCGAAGCGCTGGTGGGCGAGCCGGGCAGCGTCGCCGCCGGCGGCGGCCGCGCGCTCAAGATTATCGAGCGCCGCTTGCGCGCGCGTGTAACCGTGCAGCGCGTTCTCGGCCTCCTCGTAGGCGCGCAGCACCGTGCCTTCATAGAGAGCCAGGTCGGCGGCCGCATCCGCGCGACTCGCTTCGATCCGGGCACGTACGCGGCCCACATCCAGAAACGACCAGTCGATGGCCGGCCCGAAGGAGTAGCTCTGTGCATCGCGCGAGAAAAGATCGTGGCCGTCGGTGGCAACGGCGCCAACCGAACCGAGCAAGGTGACCCGTGGGAACAGCGCGGCGGTCGCCACCCCGATCCTCTGCGTCGAGGCTGCGAGACGCCGCTCCGCCGCGGCGATATCGGGCCGGCGCCGAAGAAGATCCGCCGGCTCGCCAACGGCGACGGTGTGCGGCAATTTCGGCAGGGGTGCTGATGGTTCCAAAAGCTGCAGCAACTCCCCCGGCGGCTTGCCGGCGAGCACCGCGAGCCGGTGTGCCGCAACGGCGATCACATCTTCCAGTAAAGGAATGCGTGCCAGCGTTGACTCGAGTTGCACGCGAGCTCGCGCGGTGTCGAAATCGGTGCCGCGGCCTGCCTGCAACCGCGCCTCGGTCAGTTGCAATGTGGCCCGCTGATTCTCGGCATTGCTGCGCGCCACATCGAGCTGCTCCTGGGCACCGCGCAATTGGAAGTAGGTGCGCGCCACCTCTGCGGCAAGACTCACGCGCAGGGCGTACAGGTCCGCCAAGGTCGCGTCGCGGTCGGCACGCGCGGCCCCGACGCTGCGGCGCACCCGGCCGAAGAAGTCGAGCTCCCAGGAAAACACCGCGGCGTCCTGGTAGATGTTGAGATCGCGCTGGGCGCGGGAGAATCCGGGGGCCTGGACGGCGCTCTCGCGGGTCCTGGCATAGGCCCCGCTCGCGGTGACGGTCGGCGCCTGCTCGAATCGCGACAATCCGGCGAGCGCGCCGGCGCGATCCAAGCGCGCGACGGCCGCTCGCAGATCGGTATTCAGGATGAGCGCATTTTCGATGAGTTGGGCGAGGGTAACATCGTCGAGCGTCCGCCAGAACGGATCGATCGGCGGCGCCGTGCTGTAGACATGCGCGTCGAACTCAGCGTAAGCGGACAAAGTTGGGCTCGGCGGGCGTACGTAAGCGGGCCCCACTGCGCAGCCGCAGAGAATGGCCGTCCACAGCGCCAGGAAGCCGCCTTTCACCGTATCACCGGGCGTTCGATCACGAGCGAGGCCGCGGCGTTGGGCGCTTGCGACCTCTTGCGCTGCAGGGGCGCGAGCGCCACGTAGAAGACCGGCGTCAACATGAGCCCAAACAGCATCACTCCAATCATGCCGGCAAATACCGTGATGCCCATGGCACGGCGCACTTCGGCCCCCGCACCGCTGGATAGGACGAGCGGAATCACGCCGGCGATGAACGCGACCGAGGTCATCACGATCGGTCGCAGGCGGATGCGGCAGGCGTGGATGGCGGCACGGACGGTACTTTCGCCGGCAATCTCGAGTTCACGGGCAAACTCGACAATCAAGATCGCATTCTTGCATGCGAGGCCCATGAGCACTACCAAGCCGATCTGCACGAATATGTTGTCGTCGCCCCCCGTGAGCCACACGCTCCAGGCGGCGGACAGCAAGCACATGGGCACGATCAGAATCACGGCCAGCGGCAGAATCCAGCTCTCATACAAGGCGGCGAGCACGAGAAACGCCAGCAGGACACAGAGCGGAAACACGATCAGGTTCGCATGCCCTTGCGTCGCCTGTTGAAAGCTCAGGTCCGTCCATTGCAGCGTCACGCCCTTCGGCAGCACCGTCTCGGCGAGACTTGAAGTGAGCGCCATGGCCTGGCTCGACGACAGTACGCTCGGATCGGCCTGGCCGAGAACGTCGGCGGCGGGGTAGCCGTTATAGCGCAGCACCGGATCGGGCCCGTAGGTGCGGCTCAAGTTCACCATGCTGCCGATGGGCACCATTTGGCCAAGCTGATTGCGCGTGCGCAGGTTGCCGACGGTTTCGACGCGGTTGCGATAGGGCGCATCGGCCTGTACGTAGACCTGGTAAGTGCGCCCGAATCGGTTGAAGTCATTGACATAGGCCGAGCCCAAGTACACCTGCAAGGTCTCGAACAGGTCGGTGAGCGCGACCCCTTCGGCCTTGGCCTTGGCGCGATCCACGGCCGCGTCCAGTTGCGGAACGTTGGCTTGGTAGCTCGAGATGGGGAACCCCATGCCGGGCGTGCGGCTGAGCGCACCTTGCAAGGTTTGCACCGAGCTTTGCAGCGCGCCGTAACCCAGGCCCGCGCGGTCCTGCAAATACAGTGAGAAGCCTGAGCCGTTGCCGATGCCCAGAATCGGCGGCGGCATGATGGCGAAGGCCAAGCCCTCTTGCAGCTGCGAGAATTTTCCCATCAGCTCGCCGGCGATCGCACCGGCCGGCCGTTTTCGTGCATCGAACCTTTTTAGACAAATGAAAATAGCGCCGGTATTCGGCGTATTGGTGAACTGCAGCGCGTTCAAACCCGGAAACGCTACCGAGCTGTCGACACCCTCGGTATGCATCGCGATGTCGGTCATCTTGCGGATCACGGCCTCGGTGCGATCGAGCGAAGAACCCTCCGGCATCTTGAGGACACCGATGAGATAGAGCTTGTCCTGGATCGGAATGAAACCGCCCGGCAGCTTCCACAGACCGAAAGCGGTCAGCGCCAGCAAGGCGGCGTACAGCGCCCCGATGCGTTTCGGCCGGCCGATATTGGACGTGACCGCGCCCGCATAGCGCTCCGAGCCACGCAGGAACAGGTGATTGAAACGGCGGAAGAGACGGCCCAATAGCCGGTCAAGCGCGCGGGTGGCGGCATCCGGGGCCGCACCGTGCGGCCGCAGCAGCACGGCGGCGAGGGCGGGCGAGAGGGTAAGGGAGTTGACCGCCGAGATCACCGTGGAGATGGCAATCGTCACGGCAAACTGGCGGTAGAACTCGCCGGTGACACCCGAGAGAAAGGCGATCGGCACGAACACGGCGATCAGGACGAGCGCAATCGCGACGATCGGGCCGCTTACTTCGCGCATGGCCTGGTGAGCGGCCGCTGCCGGTGCGAGTCCGTCGGCGATGTGGCGCTCGACATTTTCGACGATGACGATGGCATCATCGACCACGATGCCGATTGCCAGCACCAGGCCGAACAGTGTCAGGGTATTGATGGAAAAGCCGAGCATGAGCAGCACGGCAAAAGTTCCGACGATGGACACCGGCACCGCGAGCAGCGGAATAATCGAGGCGCGCCAGGTCTGCAGAAATAGAATAACGACGCAGACGACCAGCAGCACCGCCTCGAGCAGCGTATCGAGCACGGCGCGGATCGAGTCCCGGACGAAAATCGTGGGATCGTACACCACCTTCCAGTCGACACCCTCGGGAAATCGAGTCGCGAGCTCGGCCATGGTGGCACGCACCCGATTCGAGACCTCCAGGGCATTCGAGCCCGGGGCCTGAAACACCCCGATGGCGATGGCTTGTTGGTTGTCGAGCAGCGAGCGCAAGGCATACTGCGCGGCACCGAGTTCGATGCGCGCGACATCGCGCAGGTGGGTCACCTCGCCGCCCGCGCCGCCTTTCACAGTGATGTCGCCAAATTCGGCTTCTGTGGTGAGCCGCCCCTGCACGTTGATCGGGACCGTAAAATCAGCGGGCGTGGACTGTGGCGGCGCGCCAAGCTGACCTGCGGAAACCTGGATGTTCTGCTCGCGGATCGCACGCACGATGTCGCCTGCGGTCAACCCGCGCGCGGCCACCTTGTCCGGATCGAGCCACACCCGCATGGAGTAGTCGCCGCCCCCGAGGATGGTGGCATCGCCGACACCGGGAACCCGCGCAATTTCGTCACGGATGTGCAACAAAATGTAGTTGCGCAAATAGACGGCATCGTACTTACCATTGGGCGAGAGCAGATGCACTACCATGGTGAGGTTTGGCGACTTTTTTTGCGACGTGACGCCGAGCAAGCGCACATCTTCGGGAAGGCGCGCGAGCGCCTGGTTGACCCGATTTTGTACATGCACCTGAGCACGATCGATGTCGGTGCCCGAGCGAAATGTGACCGTCGTCAGCAGCACGCCGTCGCTGCTCGCAACGGATTTCATGTAAATCATGTCCTCGACGCCGTTGATCGCCTCTTCCAGGGGTGTCGCGACGGTTTGCGCGATCACTTGCGGATTGGCGCCCGGGTATAGCGCCTGCACCTGGACTGTCGGGGGCACCACATCCGGATACTCCGCGACGGGCAGAATCGGAATGGCGATCAGGCCGGCGACGAAGATGGCGATCGAAACGACGGCGGCAAAGATGGGGCGGTCGACGAAGAACGCTGATATGTTCACGTCAAGGCACGGCCCGGCGAAGACGTAGGGATGTTTTGGGCGTGCGGCACGGGCGGTGGGTCGCCCATGCGGATCGTCTGCGGCGTCACCACCATGCCGGGCATGAACACTTTCGTGGCGCCGTAGACGATAATCCGATCACCGCGCTCGAGTCCCTTCGTGACGACCCGCAGGCCTTCGATCATCCGATCGACCGCAACGTCGCGCCGCTGTGCGCGATTGTCCGCATCGACTACAAAGACGTACTTGCGGTCCTGGTCCGTCAGTACCGCCTTGTCATCGATCAGCAGTGCGCGGTAAGTGCCGCTGCCGAGGAATTGAACTCGCGCAAACAAGCCCGGAATCAAGGTGTGATCCGCGTTGTCCACCACCGCGCGCGCGCGAATCGTCCCGGTGGCAGGATCCACCGCATTGTCGACGAAGTCGACGTAGCCTTGACGGGGGAAGCCGGCCTCGGTGGCCAACCCAATCCGCACCGGCGTATGACTGACGCGTGAACTCACCCGTTCGCGGCGCCGAACCATCTCGACGTAACGCAGGTAGGACTGCTCGTCGCCCGTGAATTCGACGTAGACCGGATTGAGCGAGACCACGGTGGTCAGCAGAGTCGGATTCGGTTGCGCATTGACAAGGTTGCCCGCGGTAATGAGGGCACGGCCGGTCCGGCCCGCGATCGGGGAGCGCACTTCGGTGAAGGAAAGATTCAGGCGCGCCGTCTCGACCGCCGCTTGCGCCGCGAGCAGCCCGGCGTTGGCCTCGGCCGCCGCCGATACGCGTTCGTCGCGCTCCTCCTCCGAAATTGCGCGGGATTTCAGCAGCCGCTCCGCGCGGGCGACCTCGGTCTCAGCAAGCGCTGCGTGGGTGCGGCTGCGAGTCAATTCGGCGCTCGTGCGTTGAAACTCAGCACGGTAGGGCCGCTGGTCGATCACGAACAGCACATCGCCTTTGTTGACTTCCGCGCCCTCGGCAAAGGCGACGCGTTCGATGTAGCCGCTGACGCGCGGCCTGATCTCGACCGATTCGGTCGCCGCGACGCGCCCGCTGAAGTCATCCCACTGGGCGACATCTTTCTCGAGCACAGCGGCGACGCTGACCTGCGGCGGTGGACCGGCATTGGTTGCCGGGTGACGGCTGCACCCGACCGTTGCCCATGCCATGATGGACAGCAGCAAGACCTCGCGCTCAATCCAACCACGTCGGCTGAAGGTTGCGATTGACATGCTGTGCGTCGCCGCTACCCGTCCAGCATCCGTTGGATGCTGTTCCAATAGCAGTCGTGCCAGTTCTTCTCGATGGCGCGGGCGCTGCCGCGCGGTACGCCATGCTGCATGAGTTCAAGACGCGTCCGGCCGCGTCGCGCCGAGCCGAACGACAGATGCAAGATCGAGTAGCAATCTTCGGGAAAATCCGCGGCGCGCCAGGCCTGAATGATCAGCTTTGGCGTGCGCAGTACGATGTTCACGCCGCTGACTCCGCCCCACCATGCCGAGAACCGGCCGCCGACGCGACGCTCGAAGCGAACCGGCGCGCCGATCACCTTGGCATGGCGTCGCGCGTCGGCATAGAGCTCGCAGAGCACCCGCGGCGGTGCGTCGAATTCAACGGCATGCGCCACCGTCGTCGCTGTGGATTTCATTGAAGTCCTCTTGAGATTTTCAATCTAAGGTCCCCTTCAGCGCTTTTCAATTCGTACGATCCACAAGATGCCGCGCTTCTTCTTGTGTAGCAGCACAACGCTGGGCGTGTCTGCCTCCATGGACAGGTCGGTCGCGATCGGCGCGCCATTCGAGAAATTTCCCCTGCACGACCAACGGCCGACGAATCTTGCCAGATCGGCGCCCTGCGCAGGCGCCGCAGCCATCAGAGCGCCGGTGGTCACCGCCGCGCAAACAACGATTCTAAACATAGGCACTCCCCTTTTGATTTAGCAGAGTGAGTTACGAGCCGGGTTTGCGCGCAAAGCGCCAACCTTTGAGTCGTGGCCCGGAAACGATCATGATCAACATGACCATCGCTATGTAGACGAACGCTTGAGTCTTGGTGTCGGTGAATGCATTGGAAAATCCCATGAGATTGTTCACCGCGTGGGGAATGAACCCTGCCACGAGGAAGTTGCGATTTGCATTCAGATAGATCCACGTCATGACAATCGATAGGAAAGTGACCCCGAGCAGAAACCAGCCGTAATTGTATTTCTCTTGCGTGAGGCCGGAAACCAGGAACGCCGGGGTGTGCCAAACACCCCAAATGACACCCAGGATGATCGCGGCCGTCAAGGGGGAGAAGCGCGTCAGCAGCCGCGGCAGCGCGAAGCCGCGCCATCCCGTCTCTTCACCCCAGGGGCCTGGGTCGATAAAAATATTGGCTGTGGTGAGCAATGTAATCGGCGCGGCCACCAAGATCGCGTGGATGTCGATGGAGTGCGCCGCGCCGGAGCCGAAAAGACCCCGCTCGGCCAAGCCCCAAAGCAGCAACGCGGTGGGGAAGGCCAGCAGTGCCAGGAACGCCCAGCGCAGCTGAAAGGGGCGGAGGAGTCCGCGCAACAAATTCTTGAGGCCGTCGAGTCCGCCGAACAGAGCCGACAGCAAAACCGCTGAAATCGTGGGTGCACAAACCGCGACATAGTAGGGCCAACTCACCAGCAGCGGCCCAAGGGGGCCGAACACGGCTTCGAATTGCGGCCGGAAAAAGATGACTGCGGCACCCAGGCCAAAAGTGATGGCGAAGGCGAGAGCAAAGAAGGCCAGCAGTTCGCGGCCGGCGCGGGATTTGGCGGCGGCCTGCTCAGAATCAAGGAAGTCGGTCATCGGTACTTTCTCCCGGTTTCAAGGGACCACTGCTTAGACGCCGAGCATCGGACAAGGGTTTACGGGGCGAAAACAAATGGCAGCAGCGGCCGATAGCCCGACATTCAAGCTCGGCTTGCCGGTGAAACCGCGGCTATCGTTTCGTGAGCCGCCGCATCAACCATGCTTTCCACGGCACCGGCGTTTCTGGATTCCGTTTGATCTGGAGCGTGCCACCCGGCTCCGCCGTGACCTGAAGCCCTTGCATCCTGCGTTGCAGCTCTACCATGGACAGAGGCGGATTCGGACTGGTTGCCGGTGCGGGCGCGACGAGTACGTCGCGCGGGACTTTAGAGCGGCGACAAAACCCTCGAAGGCCTCCCCGGCCGTCGCGCGCGTGGAACGTGCTTTTTACAGAGGGGCGGGCCCCGTCGCTCGAAGGGAAGCGGGCTTCGAGATGCTGACGCTCAGCAGCGTGCAGTTCACGTACGGTGCCGTCATCGTTCACGTAGACGTAGGGGTACGGGACTAACCGCGCCGCCGCGGCTGAAACGACCGCATGACCCGCGGACCGCCTCATGGGCGGGTCCACTGTTGCTCGAGGCTGAACGATGCTCTCACGGCGCAATCGCTCCGAGCGAGCGGCCCGTTATCCACAGCGCCATCACCACGAGGAGCGTGCCGGTGAGCCTGGTGGCTCGCTCGGGCTTTTGCAATAACCGCTCCGCCGAAATGGCCACGGTAACCAGGCCCATCGACCAAAAACTCGCCATGCCCGTCACAAGCAGCACAGCCAGCCATCCGGCACAACACCAGACACAATCCTTGCCGAGGCCTATTCCGTAGGACCACGCCTCTCGAAAATTCCTGTCCCGCGTTGGGCAGCCCGCCGGTACACAACGGCAACGTTGCAGCAGCCTGGCCTTGGCACTCGTCAACTGAAAGACGCCGGCCGCAACCAGTATCGCGCCCGATGCGAGCGGCACCAGACGCGCCAACGACGCAGACGCCATGAGAATCTTGGCAAGTTGAGTGCCGGGAAAGTACACGAGGACTCCGACAAGCGCCCAGACCGCAAAATATCCAAGCCCGGCGAGCGCCGTCTGCACGTTGACCCGCTGCGACGATACCTTGCAGAGGGCTACCCGGTAGCGCAGCAGCGCTGGGGCCAGCGCGGGCAACATCATGGCGAGCATCATCGTATTCCACATGCCCATGAACATGAGTGCGGCCGCCAGTCTCGACTGGCCAGGCATTGCCATCCAGGCCATCGACATCTGCCACGCACCGGGCATCGGCATGCCGCCGGCCATGGAGCGGCAGAGAACGATCGTCGCCGCAAGACTTGCCAGAAACAGCAGCACGCATGCGCCGAGAAAATACGCGTGCGTGGAGCCGCCCGACTCGCGGGCACAGGATGCGCCGTGAGAGGCTTGGCGCTCGATTGGCACAGCTGCGGGCACGGTTGACATTGCAGCAGGCACAGCGAGGTGCTTAGTGATGATGGCGACGCGCATGGGGCGCTGAAGCATAGGCAAGTGCGAACTTGGGTGTCAAGCCGCATAAGAGATAGATTAATTCACGCCTGCAGAAACCAACCACGGAGATGAAATGAACGCCGGTGGAGTCCTCGATCAGTATTATGATTGCCGTGCTGTGAAGGTCACCCTGCCCCATTTGAACCGATAAGGAGGATTGCCCAGCTGATCGGCGGCCAGGCTACCCCCTACTACGACGGCGCCGCCGCCACGTCCGCCCATGGAATGGGATCGATATGCATCATGAACAGGCGCTCGACGTCGAGATGATTGCGCTTCACCGCCTCGACCAGTTCTGAAACCTGTTGTGGAAAGGCGAAAGAGCGGGTTGCGTGCTCCGAGGATCCTCTCTCCTGAAAGACGTCGCTGCCGTAGAGCAATTTTAGACCGGGAAAGAACGCCATCATCTGCCTTTCGCTGGTTTCGCCGCGAACGGGATAGAGTTCGAGTCGATTGGCACCGGATCCAATGGCCACCTTGCCGCCGACGGATTTGAGCATCGGGGCCCGCGGCGCGCGTTGCAGCCGATCGGGCGAGGCGGTGTGGGGCGTGTCGATGATACGCATCACCGCTGATCGGTTCAGATCGAGGGTATAGATGGGAATCCCGCGGGCGGCGTATTCACGCACGCCGGCAAGATGGGGCCAAGCGTCCGAGGTCGAGATCACCGCCTTGACCGGCAGGCGCGGAAAGCGCCGCGCAGCCTCGGCCAGCACTTCCGCCGAATAGCCGGAAGAAATGGGGGCTTCGATCACCACCACGCCGTCATCCTGCCGCACCAAGGTGACGTTCCATCGTCCGGGGATGAAGATCACGCCCGGTGCTATTTCCTTCGCCGGATCGCTCGCGAGGCCCAGGGGAATCTTGTCGATATCTGCGCTATTGGAGCCCGGGCGAAATTGCGCCTTCACGGCTTGCGGGATGGCAAAGTCGTCCGGCGCCAACGTCGGATCGAACTCCAGCTTGCTGACCATGAAGGTGCGATCGGGCAGGCCGTTGCTGAACACGTCGACCTGCAACGGCATACGCAATCCGCGGTCGGTCAGTTTCCAGAGGCTGAAGAAGGTACGCTGAGTCGCATCGCCGGTATAGGCGCGATACCCCGAGCGCGCCAGCGGTCCGGAATAATCATAGGCGGTCGGCAAGTGGGTGTAGGGGTTGAGGTAGAGACGGACGGGCGCACCGTCGTAAGTGAACTCGACGACGTCCTGCGCGATGCGCTGCATTTCGAGTTTGCCGCGCAAGCTCGCGTTCGCCGCTTCCATGGCCGTGATGAGCAGGCGCTCGGGACTGAGGGCCAGGCGCTCGGCGGCCAAACGCACCTGCAGGCCATCTCCCGGGCTCGACGCCTCAGCGACCTGGCGCATGGCCACGCCGTCCGCCACCACCTGCACCGAGCGCCCGCCCGCTGATGAGCCGTCAGCAATGATGTAGACCGAACTGGCGAGCACCTCGCGAAACCGGCGGCCCGATTGGTCACGCGTCTCCGTGGTGGTTCGAAATTCGGGGATATACGGACCTTCAGGCCGTTCGGACTGCTCCAGCAGATTGCGATAGCCAACCGTCTCGATGCGTACGGCCTGGAGTGCGCGCAGCCGTGACTCGCCACCCTGAGCATCGATCCCCGCCTTCAATAAGGCCAGCGCGGCCGGATCGCCCGCCAAGGGTGTGGCCGACAACGTCCCGGACATGGCCAGCGCAAGCGTCAGCGGCAGGACGCGACGCATTATCAATTTCAGCTTGATGGGCAATTTAATCATGCTTCCTTCTGCGGACAGATCCGCTTTGCGGTAAATGGAGTGCGAATCCTATCCGTTGGCAACACCGCTGAGCTACCAGATGCTTACCCGTTGCGCCGGCGGCAGGTAACTTCCGTCCGAAGGCTGGACGCCGAAGCTTGTATACCAAGAGTCGATATTGCGCAAAGGTGCATTGATGCGGACCGCGGCAGGTGCGTGCACGTCCATCACGATCTGATCGCGCAGCGCTTCATCGCGCTGCTTGCGGCGCCAGCGCTGCGCCCATCCTAGAAAAAGTCGCTGGTCGCCGCCAAGGCCATCGATCAGCGGCGCCTCGTTGCCCATTGACGTGAAGTCCCGGCAGCGGCTCATAGCCGTCGTACTGCAGATGCGGCCGTGAACTAGCGCGCCCGTACCAGCCTCCCAGCGCGTAGCGGGCAAAGTCGTCACCAGCCCTGACATTCGTGTCATGAGCGCTGAGATCGACGCCGGAGGAAGGCCCGTGCGGTGGAGCCGCGGCCACCACTTGCGCGGTCGGCAACTGCGCGGTCGCCATTGCGATTCCAACGAACGCCCCGGTGTACCGCAGGGCCCTGGTTCTCCGAGCGAGCATTCAGGACTTCGCGGCGCGCGCAAAATTCAGCTCCGGCTGCCAGTTGTACTCCAAATTCAATGCCGTCTGCTGCGCTCGACCCAGGCCGTGGAGCACGGCAACAACGTGCAGCGCACCGTCGATGCCGGAGGACAGGCCCGCAGTCGTGATGATCTTGCCGTTGTCGCCCATATTGGTGGTGATCGGCTGTTTTTGCTCCGCGACCGTGTAGACCTCGAAGCCTTCCGTGCCGAATACCTCGTACGGTCCGCTGTAATCGATGATTTGCACGCCGTCGAAAATCGGAATGGCGACGCGTTTGGGAGGCCTCTTGTTGTCGGCCAGCGCGGCCTTCCCTCACGCCGGGTAAACGACTACTTCCCTGAAACCGGGTTCCGCCTCTACCAATCGTTGAAAGAACGCGGCACACGGATCTTCTTTGCGCATCCTCCCGCGACCGAGAAGTCTCTCCAGGAAAAACCGCTGCTTCTCGATCTGCAGGACCCATTCGTGTTCAGCGCCTTGCGGCGAGGCGCTGGCACCGAGCATGTACTGCCGTCCATTCCATTCGACGAGCGCGTACCACCCCCAGTCTTCGGCACGGGCCGCTGAAACCGCGGCCTGTGGACTCGCCTTATCCGCCAGCCAGAGAAGCAAGGACTCCCCAGGTATGGGATTGATTGGATTGGGCCGCTCTGCGGAGACGTCGAATTTCGCCGTGACGAATCGAATCATGCACATCGCCGGCCCGGTCTTTGGCGCCGGCGGCTAGCGGCCATACTCATCGCGGCGGCGCACCCAATAGGGTCCACGGCCATTCTCATCGCGGCCCTTGGGCACCATGTCGAGATAGTGATAGTGGACGTTGAGCATGTCGTTGCCGCGCGCGTAGCAGGAGTAGGTATGAAACACCGCCCCCTGTTCGTCTTTGAAAAAAACGCTGTGTCCTTCGCGCTCCGGGGGCCCCGGATCCTGCACGGCGTAGTTGAAGAACGCCTGCTTGTTCGCGATTTCCTCGGGCGTAAACGACACGTGGTAGTCAAAATTGAAATCGGTATCTCCCGAGGAGAACCATTTGAAGCCCCAACCCATGCGCTGCTGGTACGCCCGCAGCTTTGCATAAGGAGCTCGAGACACGACGATCATGGTCACGTCCCGATGGTTCAAATGCACGTTGATCCCGTCAAAGCCATCCGCTCGAAGCGAGCAGTGTGGGCACCCGACATCGTTGTTTGGGCCAAACATGAAGTGATAAACAACCAATTGGCTGCGTCCCTCGAATAATTCGGGCAGAGACTGCTTGCCGTTGGGGCCGTCGAAAACGTAATTCTTGGTCACCTTCACCCAGGGGAGGCTGCGTCGCTCCAAACTCAGTTCGTCCTGCAGGCGCGTAAACTCCTTCTCCTTCGCGAGCAGCTTCGTGCGGGCTTTGAGCCATTCAGCCTCTGAAACAATTGCATTTTTGATCGCCATTGCAATTCACTCCTGTTCAGATTATTTGCGAACGGGCGCGGGCGGCGCAGCTTTGAAATAGGCGCGCTCGTCCTGCACCCACCATTTACCGGTCGTCCGATTTTGGCAGGCGTCCCGAGGGAACGCGCCGTAGCCGTCAGATAACTTTCCGTCCCGCCGCGGGCCCGCTTTTTTCATCATGTGTAATCGTCAGCCGTACCACCCTGCCGAGGGGTTCCACGTCAAATGTGACCCTGCTATGCCGCTTTCCTTTACCCGTGCCTGTGGGATCGGCCCGGGCGATGATCAGGCGGTGCGGCGCGGTTGCCTCGATGATTTCACCGAGAACAACTTTAGCACGGGTCGAATCAACCCGATGACGCCCGCATTCGGATCCTTGCAGCCGGGCCGAACCGTTTTCGGCGCCCCAATAGCCTCGAGTAAATTCGCCCTCGAGTAGGGTCTTCCATAGTATCTCCGCCGTTGTCGAGATATAGATCGCGTAGGTGAACGTCGACTTCAGCACGATGAAGCGGCGGCCAACCATTGCATTGAAGCGACCGTCGTCAAACTTATTCGCGTCGAGGACTGTTGTCGCTCACGGCATGAGACCGTGACTCGTCGCTGGGTCGAATGGAGCATTCGCGACCACCAGGCGGTTTCACCGCCCGAATCGAGATGATTGCGTCGCCCCGGACCTTGAACCACTCGCAGATAAAGGCGGTGCCGATTGGTGTATTGGTTTCCATCTCGTAGAGCAGGCATGCATCAGGGCCGTCGGTAAATAGTTTCTGAGGTTTCACCTGTTTGACGATTCTTCAGCGCCTCGAGATAGGACTCCGGATCGCGGAACGTATCAAAAGGTCCCTGAAAGACGAAATCATTCGCCAGCAGTTTGCGTGCAGCACTAAAATCACGACCGCCCAGTGCGCTGATGAAACCATTCACGAGGACTGCCGGGATGCTCATACACCCTCCTTCGAAAGTTGCAACAGGGGTTCCGCAAGGCAGCGAGCATGCATCGGCGCCGGCTCCCACTCCATGACTAAGCGTTCCAATAGCAAGCCCGAACGTACCGCCGTCAACGGCACCATGTGCGCACGCCGGGGCCGGCGTTGACCGCGTCGCCGTGGGATCGTTTGCGCCGGGTGTGCGCAACCGTAGCGACATGTCATGTTTAGGCTCAACGGCAGCGATGTGCTCGATCCGCTTGGGGATATCCTGGATCAGGCGCGTTTTCGGAGCACGATTTTTTGCCGCTCGGATATGACCGCCCCGTGGGGCTTCAGCGTCAGCAGCCGGGAAATTTCCACCTTTCACTTCGTCGAGTGCGGTGCCTGTTGGCTGGAAGTGCAGGATGCGGCTATCACGATCCCGCTTCAGACTGGTGATTTGGTCGTCCTTCCGCACGGGCATGCGCACGCCATGAAGGACGCGCAAAACTCGCCGGTCACCCGGCTCGACGATCTGTTGGCCGGAGGCCAAGCACTCGCGAGCGGCACGCTGCACTTCGGTGGAGGGGGCGTTGCCACGACGCTTATCTGCGGCGGGTTCATCTTTGATCACCGGGATGCGCTGCCGTTTTTATCCGCTCTGCCGCCCGTCCTTCACACTCGCGAACGGGGCAGTCGGATCGGCAGTTGTCTGCGTATCGCCCTGGAGATCATTGCCGGCGAAACCGGTTCGGATCGTATCGGCGCCAATACCATGATAAGTCGCATCGCGGATCTCATTTTTATCGAGTCGGTGAAGTCGCATTTCACCGATGCGGCCGGCAGTCCACGCGGCTGGTTCGCCGCACTGCGCGATCGGCACGTGGGCAAGGCCATCTCACTCATCCATCGTGAACCGCATCGTCCATGGACGGTGGAGTCCCTGGCCTCCGAGGTGGGCATGTCGCGAACGGCATTCGCGCTGCGGTTTAGTTTGCTGCTCGGTGAATCACCGATTCGATATCTGGCCAGTCGACGCATCGCGCGCGCCGGCCACTTGCTGGAGAACGCACAGCTCACCGTGGCGAAGATCGCCGAGAATGTGGGTTACGATTCCGAGGTGGCCTTCAGCCGGGCCTTCAAGCGGCACGTCGGCCTCTCGCCCATCGAGTATCGCCGAGCCCATCGCTACAGGGGGAAGCCTGCGACGACTCAAACGTGATCCTCCGAGAACCGCCGCGTCGACCTTGGGCCGTGTCGACTGCACCGCCAACTCTCGCTCGTCGCGGCCTTCGCTCGTCGCTCAGAAGATCAGTTCGCGCTGGCTTTGATATCCGCCTTTGCCTCGCCCTTGGCTTTGCGCGCTTCCGCACCGGCATTCGCGTCCGGCTTCAAAACTTGAATCGCCTTGCCGAGGCTCTCGGCGCCCGAGCCGGTCATCTTGGAGCGCAGCGCATCGAACCCGATTCCCAGGTTCTTGCTCACGTGCGCCGCAGCAACACACTCGCCCAAGTTCTTGAACCCCGCGCAGGCCTGCTGCGCAGATGTCCCCGTCAGTTCCTTGATCTCTGAGGCAAGCTTGCTGTTCTGTGCGAGCAACTCGTCGACGCTGCGTCCGCCCGCGGACTCACCGGGCGTGTGACTCGAGGACATGTCAGAGCGGCTCGACATCGCTCCGGGCGTGCCGCTCGCCATCGACCTGCCGCCCCCCATGCCGCCCGGCGGCGCCGCGCCGACGGTCAGACTGAGCGAGGCCAGTAACGCGGCCATTGCTATCGAAGTGGATGTCTTCATGGCGGAAGTTCCTCCAAGTTGCGTGGTTGCATGCCGCGCACAATCTGCGACGTGTACTGGGCGCGCGGCTCGACCCGCGAATTATCCGAGTAATCGGCGTTCCCTCGTACCTGTCGCTGCAAGCCGACAGGCGGCGCTCCCAATGCTGGCAGCGTCTGACTAAGATCCGGGACCAACGTTCACCAGTGCGCAAGGCGTCCCGGTCCTCTCCTCCTCTTGACGCGCAAGTGTCGACTTGCCTATGCTACGGCAGTCCGCTTGACTGCTGATGACCCAGTCTGTTTATGAATCAATCAATGTTGCGGACGATCGGGTGTTGCCTCGCGCATGAGTGATTCCGACCTGCTGTTTCGCGCGCTGGTCGATCCAAGCCGGCGAAAACTGCTCGATTCCCTCAACGCGCACGACGCACAAACACTCACTGAGCTGTGCCGGCTGCTCAAAATGACTCGGCAGGCGGTTACCCAGCATCTTAATGTGCTCGAAACTGCGCACCTCGTCGTAACGCGATGGCGTGGGCGGGAGAAATTGCACTTTCTGAACCCGGTGCCGCTACAGCAAATTTACGAGCGATGGATCAGCAAGTTTGAGCGCCCGCGGCTGCGGGCTCTGCGTGATCTTAAGAGGCGCTTGGAGGGCTCCAGAAATGCCGAACAAGCGTAAGCCCGGTCATTCGACCGATTTAGGCGGATGAGCGATATCCAATGAGCAAGGAAACTCCGGGTTGGCTGCCAGAGGTGACAGCAGCCTGCCGCAGCGCGGGAATCGAAATTGCCGCGTGGGGCCCAGATACCCTGGTCGTGAAGGTTTCACCGGAGCGCGGCAATGAGGTCGTATCGCAACTTCGCCCCTGGGGTTTCGCGCCGATAGAAGACCCGGATGACGCGGAATCCGGGCTGCTCGAGCTATCGCGCAGCCCGGCGGCGACGCACGCGAAACCGCGGGAAAAATCCGCCGAAATCGACCTTTCTCGACGACCGCTGCTCGAGCGCGTGACGCCCGTTTTCGGGGCAGCGCTGTCCATCGTGTGCTTTTGGAATAGCAGCGCGACAGCGCAGCCGACACCCTGGCTTTTTGTCATCCTTGGCCCGGTCCTTCTGATTGCTTCCCTGAGCCATGCCCTGCGCTTTTGGGGGTGGCGGTTGCAGATGTCGCCGCGCGAGCTGCGGGTCCGGCGCAATTTCCGGTGGACTGCGATTCCGTGGAGAGAAATCCGGGCAGCCAACACCATTCCTGCCTGGGGCCGGAACCAAGAAGCCGTTATCCTGACTCTCGCTGCGCATGCCACGATTTCGCTGGGAACTTTCAGCTATCCGTTCGCACGCGCGTTGCGCAACCGCCTGCGCGAGGCGATCGCCGGCGGCGGATGCCAGCGCTGATGCGGACCTTGACGTCGATATCAGCGCGCCGGTTGATCTTGGCGATCTAGAGGGACGGGCACCAACTTGGAAACCATTGCCCACGATTTACGCCAGATGCAGCGCACGCCGCTCGCCGCCGCCCATGTCGACGCATTACGTGCGGCCGGCGCGGTCGTGACCTATCCTGCGGGTACCTTTCTCGCCCGACCCGGCGACCCGATCGAGCGGTTTGTCTATATCGAGGACGGCGAAATCGAGGTCGTCGATCCCTACGGCGACGAACGCCTTTTCCCGCACACGATGGGCCCGACCCAGTTCATGGGGGAAATCACCTTTCTGAACGGCGGTGCCTCATCGCTGCCGTTTCGCGCGGTTCGCGACACCCGGGTGATCGAGGTGCCGCGTGACGCGATGCTGACGCTCATGTCGCAAATTCCGGAGATGTCCGACATCATCATCACGGTGTTTTCCGGGCGCCGACTACGCCAGATCGACGATGGCAACGGCAGCGCACTGCGGCTGATCGGCGAGGAAGAGGACCGCAACGTGCGGCGTATCGCGGAGTTCGCGAGCCGCAACCGCATCCCTTACAGCTCGTTCGTACTGGGTAGCCCTGAAGCAGTAACGACCGCCCACAACTGCTCGGTGGCTGCGGACGTGCCGGCGGTGATTTTTGGGCGCGGCGTCGTCGTGACCGACCCCACGCCCGACAAGGTCGCGCGGCTGCTCGGCCTCAATCTCGACTTCCAGGACGATGAGTCTTTTGACGTGCTGATCGTGGGCGGCGGCCCCGCCGGCGTCGCTGCGGGAGTCTACGCGGGAGCGGAAGGTCTGGACGCACTCGTCGTGGAAGATATCGCGATCGGCGGGCAGGCAGGAGCCTCGAGCCGCATCGAGAACTACATGGGCTTTCCGACCGGCATTTCCGGCGCGGATTTGGTGTGGCGCGGCGAGATCCAGGCTATGAAGTTCGGTACGCGTTTCGCGATGCCGCGGCGAGTGGCGTTGCTCGAGAGGCTCGAGGACGAGCACTTCTGCGCTACATTCGACAATGGCCAGCGCGTGCGCGCCAAAGCCATCGTGGTCGCAACCGGTGTGCAGTACCGCCGCCTGCCGCTCGAGCGGCTGGCCGACTTTGAAGGTGCCGGCATTTATTATGCCGCGACCGAGATGGAGGCGCGCTACTGCAAGGGGACGGAAGCGGTCATCATCGGCGGCGGCAATTCGGCGGGGCAGGCTGCGATGTTCTTAAGCCGCTCGGCGAGTAGCGTGCGCGTGCTGGTGCGCGGCGCCTCGCTTGCCGCATCGATGTCGAGCTACCTCTCGAGCCGGCTCGCCGCAGATCCCAGGATCACGATTGAGTACGGCGCCGAGGTAAGCGCTTTGCATGGCACGGAACAGCTTGAGGCGCTGACCATTCGTGATGTGCGGACCGGGGCGACCCGCCGCATCGACACGCGCGCGCTGTTCATCATGGTGGGCGCCGCGCCGAATACGGAATGGCTCTCCGGGCTGGTGAAACTCGATGACAAGGGGTTCGTGATCACGGGTTCCGACGCAGGCTCGGCTGCCTCGCCTTTCGCCACGTCGCTGCCCGGCGTGTTCGCGGTAGGCGACGTGCGCGCAGGGTCGGTCAAGCGCGTCGCTTCTTCGGTCGGCGAAGGCTCGGTCGTGATCGGCAAAGTCTGGGAGTTCGTCAATCGCTAGCGGTTTGCGTCGTAGTTTTTTATCCACCACGGCCCATCGCGATGCAACACGACTACTGACCCTTCGGCGGCAAGCAGCGGATGTTTTTCAAACGTCCACCCTGAGGTCTCGAGAAATCCGCCCTGAGGTCGTCACAAAAAAGAAGATCTCGCGTTCACTTTTTTCAGGAAACATTTTCTGCAGCTGACAGCACTCATTGGGCGATGGCGGAACAATCGAGGTCACTATGAGTCAGCGCAATTGCATGTGGGGTAAGGCTTCGTCATGGCTTTGCGTGAGCGTGCTCGCAGGCTGCGGCGGCGGTGGCGGCTATGGTTCCAGGATGCCTGCACCGACGGTGACTTTTTCGATGCCGGCTGCGGGAGCCACCATCAACTTCGGCCAGGCTCTGACCCTCGCGTGGACCACTGCCTATGCCACGTCGTGTACGGCGACGACATCGAGCGCCGCCGGCGGCGCGTTCAGCGGCAGCGAAATGCCGAGCGGCAGCCAGACGGTTGTCCCGACCGCTGCCGGAAGTTATACCTACACGCTCAGCTGCACCGGAAGCGGCGGCACCCAGTCCGCATCCGCGAGCGTGACCGTCACTTCCAATCTATTGAACGCGCTGGCGCCGGTCACCGGCACCGCGATCGCGAGGGTCGGCTCGACCGTGGATCCGACCAACGGAGACCAGAATCCCTATGGCCTGGTGATTGCTCCGGTGACCGCGGGACTGATCATGAAGGGCGATCTCGTGGTGTGCAACTTCAATAACGCCACCATTACCACGACCATTCCGCCCTCGGGGAACGTTCAGGGCTCGGGAACGACCATCATCGGACTGCATCCCGGCACCGGATCCAAGCCGTACCGCATCGCGCAATCGGCGGATCTGCTAGGCTGCAATGCGCTCACCATGCTGCCGGATGACAGCATCTCGGCGGCCGCGTGGGTGTCGAATCTGAATCCGCTGGTCAGTGCAACCGGCACCGTCGGAAAGCCCTTCGCCGGCGACATATTCAACGACCCGTGGGGAGAAGCCTTTGTCGCGGCGACGGCCACGCAGCCGGCAGCCCTCTATATATCGAACGCGCCGGACAACAATGGCACCGTTGCCGGCCCGGGCGCCAGCACCCTTCCCGGCACCATCGATCGGATCACGCTGGACATGAACAACGTGCAAACGGGGTTTACGGAAATCGTCACCGGATTTTGCAGCGGCGGCGCGCCGGGCATCATATTCGGGCCCTCCGGGCTGACCTATGATCCGTCAAGCGATACTCTGTATGTCATCGACACGAGTTCGAACAGCGTGATCGCCTTGGCGGGCGTGTCGCGCATCCCGAAGGATGGTGTGGTCGTGAATGGACAATGCACCGCGGTCACCCCGACGCCCATGCCGACCTTCTCTGGGCCCTCGATGGCCTCCGCCAAGGTCATCGCACATGGTTTACCCCTGAGCGCCCCGATCAGCGCCGCGCTGCTCAAGAACGGCGATTTGGTGGTCGGCAACGGCGACATCGTCGCGCCACCCGCCGCCCTGCCGGCGCCCAGCGCGAAGACCAACTTGCTGATCGAGGTGTCCCCGGTCGTGCCCGGCGGCTTCGTCGGCCAACTCCAGATCGATCCCGGCGCTCCCGGGGCCATCTTCGGCATCGCAGCCACGGTGGATTCCGCGGGGCACCAGATCATCTATTTCAACAACGACAACAATAATGCGGTCATGCAATTGGGGCCGGCGGCCACGCCTCCCGGCGGAGTGAATCCGTACACGGTTCCTCCAAGATGACAAAGCGGCGGCACTACGCACCCGGTCCGGCCTGCGACATGCCGCGAGCGAAGCGCCACGTGCCGGCGGCGGAGAGGGCTTCGCGTTGTTTTCTCGCATCCCCGGGCAGGGCCAGGATCCCCCCTACTTCGGCACGAACTCCTTGGGCTTTTCAGAGCCGCTGCCAAACAAGAATTTCTCCATTTCCGCCACCAAGAAGGCACGCGCCTTAGGCTCAATCGGCGTCAGTCGATTCTCGTTGATCAGCATCGTTTGGTGCGCCACCCATTGTGCCCACGCTTCCTTGGAGATCTGGTCGTAGATTCTCTTGCCAAGTTCGCCGGGGTACGGCAAATAGTCGAGGCCTTCAGCCTCGCGCTTCAAGAGAACACAGTAAACCTTGCGTGCCATGAAGACGAATCTTACGCTAAGCCAATCGGACCAACTACATCAACGCTAAGACCGACATCGACTTCTCGGCTGTGAAAGTCAAGAAGGCCGCCTAGGCGCTTGCTCACGCTACCACCCAACGCAGGAGCCTATCAAATGGACCGCCCACCGCTTCCACCCTTTACCCTCGAGACCGCCAAACAGAAAGTGCGTATGGCTGAAGATGCCTGGAACACGCGCGATCCGGCGCGCGTAGCGCTTGCCTATACGGACGATAGCCGCTGGCGCAACCGCAGCGAATTCTTGCAGGGCCGCGAGGCCATCGAGGCGTTTCTGACCCGCAAGTGGAATCGGGAACTTGATTACCGCTTGATCAAGGAAATCTGGGGCTGCCGTGAGAACCGCATTGCGGTGCGCTTCGCCTACGAATGGCACGACGATGCGGGGCAATGGTACCGCAGCTACGGCAATGAGAATTGGGAATTCGACGAGCATGGCCTGATGCGGGTGCGCCACGCAAGCATCAATGATGCACGGATAGAAGATCGCGAGCGCAAGTATCGCTGGCCGTTGGGCCGCAGACCGGATGATCACCCATCGTTGAGCGATCTCGGCTTTTAAGGTCACCTCCGAGTAGGCAGTCCTTCATGAAGGCCAAAGCGGATTTCGCCTTCGAGAGCACGTTGAGCGGCCTCCGGTATGCGAAACGTATGCAGGACTGGAAGGCGCAGGGCTACTCAATTGAAATCGCCTACCTTCGACTCGCGTCTCCACAGTTGGCCTTAAGTCGCGTTGCCGCTCGTGTCAAACAAGGCGGACATAATGTTTCTCGCTACGACGTCCTACGTCGATGCAAACGAGGTTGGACTGACTTCATTGAAGTCTATCGCTCCCTGGCGGACCATTGGACGATCTATGACAATTCAGAGTCATCACCTCAATTGCTGGAACGTGGCCCATGACGACCAATCGTAAAGCACCCAAGGTGCGTAAGCGCCGCCAGGATTCATCGTCGCGGCAAGCGCCACAAAATCGCAACCTCTGTCGTGCCTTTAACCGGCTCTTTTCCGTCAGTTGCCGGCACGAACGCTGACTTGTTGATTGCCTCCCTGCACGCTTCGTCAAGCGATCCCGAACCAGTCGATTGCGTGATCGCCCTGGAAGACACCGCGCGAGCCGTTGACCAATCATGCCTTGCATGCACGCCTGATCAACCAAGGGAAGGCCGCTTGCCTTGACCAATTGCACCACTTGAACGGTGCCATCATCGGTATACCAACCCGCTATCCGGCACGATGTCACCTTGGCTGAGCGCGCCGTCTTTTGCGCGCCCAATCTAAGCCCATTGAGAAAAATCGCCTGCAGGGCCTGAGCGCTCAGATGAACTATGCTTCGTGCCGCACCCGGATCCGTCGCCGAAACGGCGGAGGGCGGATTGGCATCGCTCAGCCGCATCGCAGGGGCCGTCTGTGCCCACGCTATCGCACCGAACAAGATCACTGCGAAACACCGCGCTCGCGGACTAGAACTGTGCCGCATCGCATTCATCCATTAGGGAGGGCTCATTAGTTTTAGAAGGGTTCCAATAAAACGTCGTTGTTTCGACAAGCAGCTCTGCGAGTAAAGTCTCTGCCGTCGGGCATCCCTTGCCAGCGCCCTATCGTATACTTGCCGCGCGGACCACTGCAAAACAAGGAGGGTCACGTGTTACGAGCGCGCACATTGAGCGGGTTGATCCCTCTTCTCTTGATCGCCGCGGCAGCCGCGATCCCCTGTAATCCCGCCTCGGCTCAAGAGCCAACGGCTACCACGACCGCCTCCACCGACACGCCGCCGATGCAACTGCTGAAGTCTTCCGGCTATCCCCGATTGGACCGGCCATGACCCCAGGGCGAAATGATCCCTGCCCGTGCGGAAGCGGCAAGAAGTACAAACTCTGTTGTTTGCGCGCCGCGGCCAACGCCACGGACTCCCCGGAAGCGCTTTCCTGGCGGCGGGTGCGGCGCGCGCTGGACGAATTCGCCATGGCGAGCACGATGCTCCCGTTTGTGGCCGAAACGTACGGTCCCGACGCGCTTGAGGAGGCCTGGGAGGAATTCTCCGGCGCTGAGGAGCCTTTTGATCCCGAGACCCAGCACATCCAGGTTTTCATGCCGTGGTTCTTTCATCGCTGGTCGCCCGATCCGTACAGCACCGAGGTCGCGGACAGCGCGATTTACGAGTGCAGTCCGACGGAGCTTTTTCTGGAACGCAGGGGTGCACGGCTGGACCCCGTGATACGACGATACCTTGAGTCCTGCCTGGAGGCGCCGTTCAGCTTCCACGAGATTCTGCGCTGCGATCCCGGGCACGGGTTTCAGGCCCGGGATCTTTTCACGGGCGAGGAACGGGAGGTGCTCGAACGGTCGGCAACCCAGGGGATGCAAGCCGGCGATATCGTGTTCGGCCAGCTGGTCACGGCGGAGGGCATCACCCTACTCGAGGCCGCCTCACTTTGCTTTATCCCGCCAATCTACAAGATCGAGCTTATCGATTTTCGCAAGGCATTGATGCGCGGCGGGCCTCGTTTCACGGCTGCAACCCTGTGTGAATGGGATCTTCAGCTCATCGAGCGTTACTTGGTCATCATGGACAAGGTGCTGCATCCGCAGCTCCCGAAGCTGCACAACACCGATGGCGAGCCGCTGGAGATGCACCGGCTCGTGTTCGATGTCGATTCGCCCGGGAAAGCATTCGATGCGCTGAAATCGCTTGATTTAGGCCGCTCCGAGGAGGAGTTCCTCGGCGCCACGGAGCGTACGGCGCGCGGCGAATTCAAGTACGTGCAATTCAACTGGACCAAGCCGGGCAATCAAATGCACGAAAATTGGTCCACCACGGTCGTCGGCCACATCGAGATCAAGGGACGGCGGTTGTTGGCTGAGGTCAATTCCGCACGTCGGGCGCAGGAATTCAAGACCCTTGTCGAGGAGCGCTTGGGAGGTGGGGCGCGGCTTCGCGCCGACCGCATCCAGTCGGTCGAAAAAATGTTGGTCGACGGCAATCGCGCCGGCCCGGACTCCGTCAGGGAGGCGGAATCCAATGCGCTCGCAGAACACCCAGAGGTGCAGGCCCGCGTGCAACAGATGATGGCTGAGCACTTCGAGGGCTGGGTAACCAAGAAGATTCCAGCGCTCAACGGGCAAACACCGCTCGAGGCAGTTCGCGATGCGGACGGCCGCGAGAAAGTCATGGCGCTCGTCATCGAGGCAGAGCGCAGTGCACGCCGCATGAAACCCCCTATCGATCCAGTCACCCTGCGCCGGGTCCGAGAACGGCTGGGGCTCGCCGACGCCGGATCCAGCACTTGATATGCGACCGTACGGACTGTACAGATAGCTACAGCCTAATCGCCGTAATACACGCCACGGACCCACTGGCGCAAAAACTTATCCACGGCCGGCAGGAATCATGAAAGCCACCTCGCTAGTGCAGATCCAAAATGATCGAGTCATCGTCACGGAATGGCGCTTTTCCCCAGGCGCTGAGACCGGGCAGCATGTGCACGCTCACGATTATGTCGTGGTGCCGCTGACCAGTGGCACGCTGCGATTGGAGGAATCCACCGGGACGAGAGCAGTCCGGCTCGAGTCCGGCGCGCCCTACGCGCGCTCAGCCGGAATTGCCCACAACGTGATCAACGCTAACGCTTATGAGTTTCGATTTCTCGAGATTGAACTCATTTAGCGTCGGCGACAGGATACGGCTCCAAGCATCGTGCAGCCAATGGCTTTCTCCGACCATTCGGCCAGCGGCATCGGGACCCGGGAAATTAGCTGAATACGGGAGAGTTCCTGGATTACAATCAGCCGATGCGCATCCTTTACTCTTTATTCGCCACCGCGACTCTCGCGCTAAGCGTTCATGCCGTGTCACTGGCCGACACCTCGCAGTCGGTTCTCGACTCCATTGCCAGACAGGCTGTCGAGCAATCACAGGTAGTGGGAGCCTCTGTGCTGGTTGCCAAAGGCGATCACATCCTCCTGCTCAAGGGTTACGGTGTGTCCGACATAGGACTTGCGTCAGCCTCTAAAGCGGACTCCGTCTATCACGTGGTCGGCCCGATGCTCCCGTTCACCGGAGTCGCCGTCATGCAGCAGGTCGAGCGCGGTAAACTCGCCCTCGAGGACGACATCGCGAAGTATCTCCCCGAGTTTCCCACTCAGGGACATCACGTCACCCTCCGCCAGCTGCTCAGCAACACCTCCGGCATCGTCGACTACCACTACCGCGGCGACCCGCTCGAATCCACCTACCGCCAGCCCAAAGCCATGGATGAAGTCATGGCACTATTCGCCAACGGCCAATGGGTCCACGAACCTGGAACCCAGTGGGACTGGTCTGTCTCCAATTTTCAACTTCTCACCGTGATTCTCGAGCGCGTCACCGGCCAGTCCCTCGCCGAGTACATGCAGCAGAACATCTTCGCGCCCGCCGGTGCCGCTGCGACGACATCGTGCGACAATACCTCTGTCATTCACGGACTCGCCCACGCCTACCAACGTGTCGGTGACCACTACGAAGCTGCGACCGAAGACAGCAGTGCAGTCAGCTACGATCTTCGCTTCTGCAGCACTGTCTCCGATCTATTCCACATCTGGCGCGCCGTTCAACTAGGCAAGCTGCTCAATCCTGATACGCTCAGGCTGATGACTACCGCTCAGGGCCCCGGGATCAAGATGACGGCCGCCGATCCGAAAACGCACTACGGCATGGCGTTCATCCTCGGCCACGAAGACGACCATCGCAACGTCGGCCAGAACGGTTCCCTCCTCGGCTACAGCGGCAGCATGTACCACTTCCCCGCTGATGACCTGACCGTCATCGTTCTCACCAACACCTCCGACCAGAACGCCAAGTCCATCGGCAGCGCACTCGCCCGAAAAGTACTCGCGCTTCCTCCTAACCCAGCCCCACCCGCACCGGCGCAGCAACCGATTCTGACCGACGAGCCTGTCGCCGCCGCCGAGCGCAGCAAACTCACGGGTACCTACCTGCTCAAGGTTGTGGCAGGCGGTTATCACGACTCCTTCGCGCAGTACCGCCGAACCTACCGCGTCTTCGACGAGAACGGACGCCTGATGATCGAAGCTCTGGGAGAAACACCCGAGCGCCTTCTGAAGCAAAATACCGGGAGCTTCGCGATACGCTCTTCGCCGCAAGCACCCGTGACATTTGTCATGCACGACCACGACGCTCTCACGCTGCGCTTGACGAAAACCGGGCTCACCTTGGCCGGAGAGCGCGTCGGCCTCCCCGATCCTCAAACCTTCCACCGCACGGGCAGGGACTGAATTGCGCGTAAAAACGCGGAAAGTGTTTTCCGACGCCCGCGGGATGGGTTATGCAGTGTTTCGCCCCACTGTCCATGCTTCGCTGCTGCCGACGCCGACGCAACATTCCCTGCGCCGACGTCAATGCCCAGGGGGACTCTAACCCATTCCTGTCTTGCGCAGCCGCTCGAACAATCGCAGTATGGGTTGCGGCAAGCCAACGCGCGGCGGTGCGTCGAGTTGATACCACAGGCGGTCCGTACACTCGCGAACGGCTGCCTGCGGCCCACACTGAACTTGTATCGGGTTCAGCCGCAAATCAAAGTGAGTGAAGGCATGATCGATAGGCGGTAAAGACGCCCATTCCACCGCATCGCCCAATTCGGTGACGCACCATGCGATCGCGTCACGCTCATTCTCAAATTGCGGCGGTGACCATAGCCCGCCCCACAGCCCGGCGGCCGGCCGCCGCTCCACCAGCACCGCGCTTGAACCATGCTCACAGGTCCGCGCAATGAGAAGCGTCGCCTCCCGCGACGGCCGAATTCGCTTAGGTTTTCTACCCGGCAATTCTGCCTGGCGCCCTTGAAGCGCGGCGACACAACCTGCCTTCATCGGACACAAGGTGCAGACAGGCCGCGTGCGCGTGCAGAGCGTCGCGCCCAGATCCATGATGGCCTGGGTGTACGCCGCGACTCCTTCGGCCGGCGTACACGCCTCGGACTGTCTCCACAAGTCCGCCAGGACCGCCTTTGAACCCGGGTCTCCGCCAATGCCGAAGGTCCGCGCCAACACGCGCTTGACGTTGCCGTCCAGAATCGAATGACGTTCATTGCGTGAGAGCGCCAGAATGGCCCCGGCCGTGGAACGGCCAATGCCGGGAAGCGCCGTCATCTGTTCTAACTGGGAGGGAAAAACTCCGTCGTATTGCACCATCACCCGATTCGCGCAGGCCTTCAAGTTGCGCGCGCGTGCGTAATAGCCCAATCCGGTCCACAGATGCAGTACCTCATCCAGTTCTGCCGCCGCCAATGACTCAATATCCGGAAAGCGCCCCATGAAGCGCGCGTAGTACGGGATCACCGTGGCTACTTGCGTCTGTTGCAGCATCACCTCGGAAACCCAGACGCGGTACGGTGTGGGATTCAGCTGCCAGGGCAAGCCCCGCCGTCCATGGACGGCATACCAGGCGAGCAAGCGCGCTGCAAATTGGCCGGGCTGTATGCTCATTTCGTGAACCATCCTTGAGGTTCTCCCGAGACGCGACGACCCCGCCGGCCTGGGCCCGTGCGGGCAGCTCGATAGGCGGTGTGACGCACCCTGCAGGCATGGGGGTCGATGAGGCGCCAAATGCCGCAAAACTTTGGGTTTCGCATGCCTTTCACTCGGGATTGAGACCTCGATCATAGCTCAAGCCCTGACCCCATCAGCCGATAGCCTTAAGATGATGGGCTCGAGACCTACGCGGAAACCGGCATGCGAATCTGGTCGACTCAGTGCAACTTACTCAAAGAATGGCGCCGGCGCACCGACACGCAGATCCCTGCGGTTCCTGCGAGCACGACGCTGGGCGATGTACTGCCCGCCGACCCGGCGGAGTCCGACTCTCCGGCACGTCGCACCGCCGAGTTTTTGGAATTCGCGCAGACCGCAGGCGGCTTCGGCGTCTTCGAATTGAACCTGGCCACGGGGCTGATCAACGGCACCTCGCTCTTCTTCGAACTCATTGGGCTGGAATGCCGCGACCTGTCCTTGCGGCGCGAAGAATGGCTGGCCACCATCTACCCCGAAGATCTGGAAGGTGTCGTCCATGCACTCAGCGAGGCGGTGGCCTGCGGCGGCGGCGGCTACGCAACCGAATACCGGACCCTGACGGCCAGCGGCCAGGTTCGCTGGCTCGCCGGTCGTGGCCAGGTATTGCTGGGGAGCGAGGGCTACGATTCGCGTGCGATCGGCACCATCACCGACATCACCGATCGCAAGGAGCTGGAAGAAAGACTCCACTTTGCCACCGAGTCGCTGAACATCGCACAGACCGCGGCCGGGGTCGCGACCTTCGATTTCGACTTTCGCCGCAATATGCGCATCTGTTCCGACAACTTTCGCGAACTCTTGGGTATTGCGCCTGCGACCTCACTCGAAGATCTGAATCGAGCCTTGTCGCGGGTTCATCCGGATGATTTTGCGCGCGTGCGCAGTGCGCCCTTGGAAACCACCGCGGCGGATCCCCACTATCGCTGCGAATACCGCGTGCTGCTCGACAACGGCGTCGAGCGCTGGATCGGCGAGAAGGCCAAGGTTTCGCGCTCGCCCTTGGGCGAGGTGGAACGCATCACCGGCGCCCTGATCGATATCAGCGACTTGAAGCGCACCAAGGCGGCCTTGGGCTCGGTGGAAATTCGCTTGGAGCGCGCCCTGCGCGGTACGCAAGACGGCCTGTGGGAAATTGATCTGCTGACCAATGTGTCATGGTACGGGCTGCGCTTCGGTGAGCTGTTGGGCTACAGTGTCGAGGAGCTGGGTTCCACGCACGAACAGTTCGTGACCTTGATCCACCCAGAGGACCAAGAGCGAGTCGCGCTGGCGCTCGACAATCACCTCGAGCATCGCGCCGCGTACGACCTGGAATTTCGGGTGCGGCACAAGGCGGGGCACTACGAATGGATGCGCGCGCGCGGCCAGGCCGAACGGGCCGCGGACGGCACACCGCTGCGCTTGGCCGGTGCCATGCAACTAGTCACCGACCGAAAACTCGCCGAACAGGCGTCGCTCGATGCCAAGCTTGCCGCGGAAGCGGCCAATCGGGCGAAGAGCAGTTTCCTCGCGAACTTGAGTCACGAAATTCGCACGCCCATGAACGGTGTGCTCGGCATGTCGCAGATTCTGGCGGAAACCCCGCTCGACAACACGCAGCGCGAATACCTGGACATCATCCGCGGCAGCGCCAAGGCCTTGTTGTCGCTGATCAACGGCGTGCTCGATCTGTCGAAAATCGAGGCCGACCGGCTCGAGCTGGAGAATGTCGAGTTTAACCTGATCCACCTGCTCTACGAGACTGTTGCCGCCACGGCACTGCAAACGGCGGCCAAAGGCATCGAGCTGATCGTCACCATCGAGGCGGAAGTGCCGGTGATGGTGCGCGCCGACCCGCTGCGCCTGCAGCAGGTCGTCCTCAACCTGTTGGGCAATGCGGTCAAGTTCACCCATGAGGGCCACATCAGCGTTCGGGTCGCCCATCGCCTCGAGGCGAACGGGCGCGCCGGCTTGACGATCGAGGTCACGGACACCGGGATTGGCATTCCAGCCGACCGCCTCGACCGGCTGTTCAAATCCTTCTCGCAAGTGGATTCCTCCACGACCCGGCACTACGGCGGCACCGGCTTGGGGCTGTCGATCGTCAAACGCCTGGCTGAGCTCATGGGCGGAGAAGTCGGCGTGCGCAGCGAGAAGGGCCAGGGCTCGACCTTTTGGGTGCGCATTGAGGCCGACGTCCTCGAGGACCAGCCCACCCGCGAGCCGCTTGGCCTAGGCCGGAAGATTCTGATTGTGGATGACATTCCCGCCGCGCGCGACAGCCTGGCCTCGAAACTCAAGCTCTACAGCTACACACCCGTCACGGCCGGCAGCGTCGATGAGGCTCTGCAGCGTTTGGCGAGCGATTCGTTCGATCTGGTGTTGGCCGATGAATTGATGCCGATACGCGGCGGGCTGGATCTGTTGAAGGCGCTGCGCAACGAGCCGCGCCATGCACGCCTGCCCCTGATACTGCTGTCCCTCTTCGGCGCCGAGCATGACACGTCCGATCGCGACTACCGGCCGGATGCCATCGGCTTGAAGCCGATTCGTGCAGTGCACTTGGCGACCCTCGTGGATCAGGTGCTGACGGGCAAGACGCCGCACGCCCCCAGTGTGCGATCCACCTCGCAATCTCTGCCGACGTTTCGCGGCAACAAGATCCTGCTGGTCGAGGATAATCCCGTGAACCAGCGCGTGGCGCAGCGTACGCTGCAGAATCTGGCCGCCGAGGTCACCATTGCGAACAACGGCGCGGAAGCCTTGGAACAGGTCGCCGCGTCGCACTTCGATGCCGTCTTGATGGATTGTCAGATGCCGGTCATGGACGGCTTCACGGCCACGCGGCGCATTCGCGAGCTGGAATTGAGCCGCGGCACCAAGCGGCTGCCCATCATTGCGCTCACCGCCAATGTCATGAGCGAGGATCGCGAGCAATGCCTGGCCGCCGGGATGGACGCGCATCTGGGCAAACCCATCGAGCCCGCCCACCTGATCGACGCCTTGAGCCGCTTCTTGAAGGCGGCGGCCATCGCACCGGCGATCGATCGCGAGGCGCTCAAGGAACTCACCGGCGGCGACGCACAATTCGAGCGCGAACTCGCAGAGACCTTTGTCAGCAGCGGCGATCAATGCCTGGCGGAGATCCTGGCCGCGTTCAAGGTGAGTGATTTCGACACCGTGCGCAAGCGCGCACACTCGCTCAAAGGCGCGAGCGCCAACATTTACGCGCGCGACTTGAGCCACGCCGCGTCGAGCCTCGAGAATGCGGTGCGCGAGAATGCCATCCCTGCCCTCGGTGACTTGGTGGAGGAACTCTCGGAAAAGCTGGCAGCCGTCAACGCTGAGCTGCGCCAGGTCGGTTGAGGTTCCACCAAGAGCTTCTGCTGCCTTCGACATCAGACCGTGCTTGAGTCAGAGCGATTGCAAAGGCTCACAGACGAGGACTTGACGAGGAACCCCTCGCGGGGCTCCAATCAATCAGCAGATAAATCGAAGAAAGCTTTTGTCCGAACTACCCGGGCCACCACTATCCCGCCGCCGTACCAAGGCCAGCACGCGGATAGATGAACGGGATATTCGCAGCCGTCAATGCCAGATTGGCATCAGTGACCGCAGAGGTGCCGATCAGACTGTCGAAACTGTTGTCTCTGATGAAATTCGCAAACTGGTCGAAGTTAAAACACAGCAGCCCCGACGGATCGACATTCGATATGGGATTCCCGGCTGCATATGCGTAGATCCCGCCTCTTCAGTTTCTTGGGTTGTATGGATGGTCACCAGGCGCTGGTCTGTCGTCGACTAACCAAATACCAACCACCGTCGCGGTGCTTAAGACCAAAAATATAACGAGAGCGATCACCAGCCGTCGTCGACGTGAAAGACGGAACGCAAGCAAAAATACGCCCAGAGCCACGACTGCATAAATCAAGAAAAGCAATATCATTTGTGCGGTACCCAGAGCGGCGTTTTTAGAAGGCGACGGTATTCCGCACGCAAATTGTCGGCATAGGTCTGACAGTTGTTACCAAATAGCTTATATCTGCCCGGGTCCACATTCTTGACTGCCTGGCGCATTACTTGGTCGTCGAAATGTTCGGGGTCCATGTGGAATTGACTTGGATCCTCTCCTGATTGCAGACCACCGCCCCAATCGTTATTAAAAAAACCAAGGTTAGAAGGACTCAATCCATCTTCAAAAAACAGCTGCTCGTGGGAAACGTCGGTATGGAAATAGTCGTCTAACGGATTCCGCGAAGAGTCACCGAGCCAAGGCAGCCGCCCAAGGGGTCGGAAACCGAATTGAGCAAGCCCCAATGGATCGAAGTTCGATATCGGATTCCCGCTCACGTATGCGTATGGATTGATTCCTCCACCCAGCCCGATCGGATCTGACTCCAAAAACCTGCCGGTCTGCGGATCGTAGGTTCTGAAGTAGTTGTAGAACAACCCAGACTCGGCGAGGTAGTACATGCCTGGGAAGCGCAGGTTGTAGATAAACGTTCCGAGACCGGCGGGATTTGCATTTGGGGCGAGACTGCCAAACGTGTCCGGATCCCAGCGCCACATGAGTCCGTTGTCGGATGGGCGCGTGATCTTGCGCGGCGTGCCCAAGTGGTCGGTGTGCACGTAGAAGATGGAGACTGTGCTGCCATTGGGTTGTAGCGTGGCAACGGGGAAGTCACCCATCCAGATGGTCTCTTGGATCAGCGCGCCGCTCGCCGTGTATTCGCCCAAGATATGCCCTGCCTGGTCGTACAGGAGTAACGTAGTCCCGCCGGCGCCGGATTTCCGGATCAATTGGCCCAGCGCATTGTAGAGGTAGTCCGTTTCGTTTGTGCCCACCAGCACTTGGCTCATGCGGCCTCTCTGATTGAAGGTGTAGGTGTTGCTCGCATAGCCTGTGGTGTTGCCCGCGGCATCATAGCGGTAGGTGCGGGCGATAGAGCCGGTCGTGGAATTCAATTGATTGCTGGACGTCGCAATCGTTTCTGCCGACGGCACAGCACCGCTGGTCGTGACGCGATTGCCGTTGGCGTCGTAGGTGTAACCTTCGGTGATCGCGGTGCTCGTTCCACTGTTGATGCGATCCAAAAGATCATAGCCGAAGGTCCAGGAGTTGCTGGCGAGTCCTCCGTCGCTGATCCCGGTGATGCGCGAGGCGTTGTCGATGGTGTAGCCGTTGGTTGTTCCGGCGGTGATGAATTGGGATGGGTTGCCATCTTGGTCGAACGCTCTGGTAGAGGTTGTCGCATTTCCCCAGGTCCAGGCATTGGCGGGGCCGAATGGATCATAAATCACGCCGCTCAAGATGGTGGTGCCGTTTACCGATACGGAAGTAATGCGGTGGTTGGTGTAGCCGTAGGTCACGGTCTGGCCGGAGGGTGTGATCAGGGAGATCAAATCGCCGTTGGTGTAGGCATAGCCGACCGACTGGGCGACCGTGCCGATGGTTTGGCCCTTGCCGGTGACTCTCCCTAAACCATCGTAGGTCCAGGAGAGAGCGTGATTGGCATCGGCGGCACCGGTGAGGCGGCCTACCCCATTCGTCCCTGAATCGTAGCTGAGATTAATCGTCTGATCGGTGTAGGCGACTTGGGTGACACGATTTGAGGCATCGTAGCTGTAGGTCGCGACAGCGCCACGGGCGTCGGTAGTGGTTTTAAGGTTGCCGCCGGAATCGTAGCTGCTTGAGCTTGTGCCGCTGTCGGGACTGACCAATTGCGTCACGTTACCGAAGCCGTTGTGGGCATAAGTCGTGGTGAGGTTGCGCGGATCCTTCACCGTTGCCAAGTTGTCGTTGGCATCGTATGTGAGCTGCGTGATCCCGGCATTGGGGTCAGTGATCTGTTGTAGGCGATTGAGCGAGTCGTATTGATCGGAGCTGTTGCGGGCCAACGGCGCTGCGGAGCTCAATACATTGCCGTTGTTGTCGTAGGTCAGAGTGGTGGTCACCGCGGCGGTGCCGGCAGCGTTCACTTCCTTGGCGATTTCATTCAGCGTGTTGATCACACGCGTGTGCGTGCGCTTCAGCGTGCTGCTGGGATCGTAGGTGTTTTCGGCCGTACGGTTGCCCATATTGTCGAGCGTGTAGTGAATATGGTTGCCGAGACCGTCGGTGATATCGGTCAGGCGGTGCGCGGCGTCGTAGGTGTAAGTGATGGTGCTGCTGTCTGGCAGCGTCACCATTTTCAGCAATCCGGTCGGGTAGTAGGAATTAGACGTCGTTTCCGAGCCGATCTGGCGCGAGGTGAGCCGCTGGCGCAAATCGTAGGTAAGAGTTGTCACCACGCCGTTGGGATCGGTCACGGTCAGCGGTTGGCCGTGAGCGTTGTAGGTGTTGAACGTGGTGATGTGGCCCAAGGCATCGGTGATCGTTTGGACTTGACCGCACTGAGCGCCGGTCGTGCAGGTGTAGTAAGTATAGGTCGTCGTGCTGTTGATATCGGTGCGCGGGCCCTTGGCGGTGAGCATCCGGCCGTAGCTGTCGTAAGTGTAGGTCCAGGTGCGAGCGACGTTGGGCGTGACGGTTGTATCGGTGACGGTATTGGTTAGCACGTTGCCGAGCGCGTCGTAGGTGAAGCCAGTGGTGCGGCTGGGCTCGCTGATCAGTGCCGGCTGGCGCCAATTGGGATCCCAGGTGGTGGTGATCGTGCGAGCCTGCGGCGTGCCGTAGGCCTCGGTGCGGGAGGTCTCGAGGTTGTTGGCGGTGTCGTAGACGTAGTTGGTTACGTTGCCATTCCAGTCTGTGCGCGAAGTAATATTTCCGCTTGCATCCAGCAATCTCGACTGGTCGTCACCGCAGTCTCGGCACGGGCTCGATACGGTCGTGGCGAAATTGACGCCGGATACCATTTGCTGCGCGTGAGTCCTGGTCACGCCTAGCGGGTCGGTCACGGTGGCGCTCGTAATGGCGCCGTTGGCGTTCGTCGCATAAGAAAATGAATACGCAGCGACGCCCCCCGCGAGCTGCGAGGTAAGGACTTGCGCGCCGTAGGTATCATAGGTCCATGTGGAGTACGTCGCCGCCGCTTCATCGGACAGACTCGCCAACAAAAAGCCGTTGGCGCCTGTCGTGGGATAGCCATAATTTCGTGTGGTGCCATCGGGATGAGTAACGGTCGTAATGCGGCCCCAGCTGCTCTCGTAATTGTACGAAGTCACTTTCCCATTGGGGTCGGTGATTGACGCCAAACGCTTCACGCCTATTGCATCGATGAGGTATGCAAACTGCAAGGAGTGCCCAAAGGCGTCAGACACCGAGACCGGTGGATCTCCAAGTTCGCTGGCAGCCGGATAATTGATCGTAACGGGTGCTTGGCCTCGCGTCGCGACCGATAGCAATTGTCCTACTGCGTTGTAATTTTCTATCGTGTCATCGGCGGCCTGGTATTGCCAGCCGCCTCCCGATACTGGAATCAATCGATCTGCCACATCACCGTCAGGCGAATACACGCCCGCGTACTGGTTGAACGCGACAACTCGCCCGTCGGGACGATAGGCGTACACGGTGCTGTATGTGGTCGTGCTGTCCGTGACGCTAACCGGCAACAGATATTGGAAATAGGTGGCGGTCCACCCGCCCTTACCCACGAAGTCTTCACCGATTTTCAGATTTGTGTCGAAGACTATTCGGCTGGCAATTAGGCTGTTATAGCTACGGACGAACTTGAGCGGATTATTTCCGGGGCCCACATAGTCTGTTTCTGCCTGATAGTGATTGCCATTCGAGACATCGACCGGGTCGCCCTTAACTGTCGAACCGCAGGAGGGGCAACCTGTCTGCTTGAACACATTCGCGGTCGAGGCCGGAAGAGTGCAGTATGGGCCAACTAAAGGGCTGCTTTGGTAAGTCAACGTTAACCCGACCGGGCATAGCACGCTTCGTTCCACACTGCTGGTCTCGCTGAGGTTAGAGGAATAACCGCATAGAGGAGTCCCGGTATTAGGCTGAGTACCTAAGTAGTTCGTCGTGACACTGTGGTTAACTTGAATGCCATCCTGATCGCTAGTTGCCGGGGGACTCTGCGCGGCGCTCGTGTAAGCCACGGTGCACCAATTCTGGCTGGTGTAGATCAGTTCAAACCACACATTCATTTCTTGGATGCTAGTAAATCGCCTGTTCGACGGGGTCGGAAGGAACGGTTGATTAGGGCCATACGTCCACGGTGTGACGATGGGTGGGGACGCGGGGCAGGCTAGTTGCCCAGCAGCACCACAGGACCGTGCATGCGAGCGAGGAGTTTGGGCGATCGAAGGTTGGCTCTGCGTGGTACCCATCAGCACCAAAACACTTGCACAAAGATAGAACCATCGACCCCATCTAAAATGCTTCAGGCGCAATCTGGCGTTCTGAGCCCCGGAGGCCGACGCCGTCTCGATTGTTGAGACGATTTCCCTTTGAGCACGAGCGATGATTGACATGACATGACATCCTTTTCTGCCGCCCAACGCGGTCTGTTCGTAGTGAAAATTAGATTTGGTCTGCGATTGTCCGTTCACTAACGGAAATGATTTCCGCTTTGCTGCTAGGTTCCTTCTGCGCAATGCTCGAAACCGGAGGTTACTCGACCACGTTATTGCGGTCAACGGCGAAAAATATTTCAGAGTTGGAAAACTGCGATCAAGAGACCCGGCTCAGCGCTTGCAGGTTTTTGCCTAGTACGAAAGCAGACCCCACCAAAAACAACGGTGAGCGTCGAGGAGGTCTCTGGCGCTTCGCGCCGCAGTCTAGCCTAAGTTGCGCAGTTAGCCCCTGAGATTGCCCATTTTTGACGCGCGTGGTGAGTGCATTCAGGCACTTGCGCACGGCTGATAGCGATTTTGGCGGTGTAGTGCCGACCTGACCCCTTTTCTTTGGACGCGGCATCGGTTGTGATAGCGCTCGATGTTTCTGCGAGCGAGCACGCGCAAGAAGGACGGCAAGACGCATCGCTACTGGCGATTGGTCGAGAACG